>Ga0265338_10010373_pt1 | contig 10933 bp, 7 predicted proteins | sample 42126metaG_FD_193579 | JGI IMG/M metagenome (GOLD analysis project Ga0265338, IMG submission 193579) | Rhizosphere microbial communities from Carex aquatilis grown in University of Washington, Seatle, WA, United States - 4-21-26 metaG | ecosystem: Host-associated > Plants > Roots > Rhizosphere >... | reverse complement strand
GAGCGGCGGCAAACCGGAAATGGCGACGGCGCCAAGAGTGAACAACGAGGCTGTCCACGGCATGAGGCGCCAAAGCCCGCCAAGCCGGCTCATCTCCCGCGTGCCCGTCGAGTGCAATACCGAACCGGCGGCAAAGAACAGCAGCGATTTGAATAGTCCATGATTCCACACGTGCAAGAGGCCGCCGGCCAGCGCGAGGCGGCCCCAAGGCGCGTTTCCGTGGCCGGCGGCGACGAGCGCAAATCCGAGCCCGATGAGAATGATGCCGATGTTTTCCACGCTGTGATAAGCCAGCAGGCGTTTGAGATCGTGCTGGCCGAGCGCAAAGGCGACGCCGAGCACGGCGCTAATCACTCCGAGCGCGGCCACGACCCAGCCCGCCTGCGGCGGCGTCGGCAGCCAGCCGGTGAACCGGACGAGGCCGTAAATGGCGATTTTGAGAGTCACGCCGGAGAGCATGGCGGAGACGTGGCTTGGGGCGTTGGCGTGCGCGGCGGGAAGCCAGACATGCAGCGGGAACAAACCCGCCTTCAATCCGAAGCCGACGAGCGCCAGCCAGAAAAGCGGCGCCAGCTCCGGGCGATCCAGCATCGGCCCCAGCTCCCAGCTTCCGGTGCGCGCCGCCATGATGGCAAAGAACGCAAAGAGGCAGAGCGCCGCGACATGGGACGCGCCAAGATAAAGCCAACCCGCCGCGCGGACTTCGCGCGATTGGCGGTCCAGCGTCACGAGGAAATAGGCGGCGACCGTAAACAATTCCCAGGCGATGAGAAAATGAAGGCCGTTCGCAGTCAACAAAATGAGGCCCAGAAAGACCATCAACGCGCCCCACCAAAGCCGTGCCGGTCCGGCCGAACGGGGATGCGCGAGATCGCTCCAGTATTCGCGCGCGTAGACGGCGCCGGCGCCGGAGATCAGGCAGAGCAGCGCAAGAAAGAGGGCGCTGATGGCGTCAAGACGAAAATGCAGCGGTTCGCCCCCAACGCATGCCAGGCTGCGCCAATCCCAAACAGAACCCGACGTCAACACCATCGCCGCGGCAACCAACCCGGCGCTCGCGCCAACGAGAATGCCGGCAAGCCACACCCTTGGCGCCCGGAAGCTCGCGGCAACTCCGGTCGCAACGGCAATGCCCGATACTGCCAGCAAAAGAGGAATCATGGGATCAGCCCTATTAAGCGCGTCCTGCGAGCAGCATGCAACCCTTGTGCCAGCGAAGCGAGTTATTCGGAAAAAAGTTCAGATTCGTGCGCGTGCGCCGGGGTGGGGAGGATCGCGCCGCGATAAGGCTGGCGTTCTGGTGCAAAAAGTGCACGCGCGACAGTTGGCGTGTGCATTGGGATGCTTGCCCGCTAACAGACCGCGGAGGCGGCTTCAAATGTTGAATGTCGAACTCTGACCCCAATGAGGTTCTACTGCTTCCTATGCCTGCTGATCTCACCCTGCGCGACAAGGAAGCTGCGGCTTCGTATGCGATGCATGCACTATTTCAAGGCCGTCGAGTATTGACGGATAGAGGATTGTCCATTCTTGGGCCTAGATTCATTAAAGATTCTAGTCGAGTCTATTTCACGAATCGCCTTGGCATTTCGGACGCGGTTTTTTTGAGGCAGGGTCTGAAACCAATACCGAGTGACCGGAATCTGAATGTGGATAACGGCGACGTAATAATTTCGTTCTCAAATGAAGACGCGCTAGGCAACCCGTGCCACAACATTCAGTTCGCATGCATATTCGGAAGCATGGGCGCCGAATTCTGGGAGATCAGAATCTACCGGAGCTTGCTTCTGAAGCATTACTTTTTTTTTCTCACCTGCCAATCATGACTTGCGCCTACATTAGCGTGTTTTGGCAACAGATTATTGTTGGAAAGTAATGCAGGGGCGCTCCAGTGTGGCCGGCCAAATTAAAACCACAGCGCCATCCTCTCGGCTGTTGGTGGTCGGAACGGGTGGCAAGGCGCATTGGCGGATGGGAGTTTCCCCCATTGTCAGGGAGGGCGCCGGACTCTACTTTCGTCGCGATGGGTTTGCCATGGAGGACGATCGTTCTGGCGTTGGGGCTGATGGCGTGGGCCAACGGCGCTCTGGGCGGCATCGAGTCGGCGGATGTCACGCTGGATTACGTGGCGCAAAAGGCCCTGGACCGCGCGCGCAAGCCGTTTCATTCGCCGCGGGCGGATTTGCCGGAGTTTCTGCGCGCCGACGCGCTCAACTACGATAAGTATCGCGAGATACGGTTCCGTCCCGAGCGCGCGTTGTGGGCCTCGGACAAACTGCCGTTTCGCATCGAGTTTTTTCATCCGGGCTATCTGTATGAGGAGCCGGTGCATGTTTTTGAGTTTTTCAAGACGCATTTGCAGGAGGTGCGTTTTGTCTCGGACTTCTTCGATTATGGATCGCTGCAATTTCCGAGGCAGGTGCCGGCGAACACCGGCTACGCCGGGTTCAAGATTTTGTATCCATTGAACCAGGCCAATGCGCCGGACGAATTGGGGTCGTTTCTCGGGGCGAGCTACTATCGGCTGCTAGGGAAGGGGCAGCGGTACGGGCCGTCGGCGCGGGGGCTGGCGCTGGACTGCGGGGAAACGGACCGTCCGGAGGAGTTTCCGATTTTCACAGATTGGTGGCTGGGCAAACCGGAGACGAATTCGACGTCGCTGCGGTTGTTCGCTTTGGTTGACAGCGTGAGCTGCGTCGGCGCGTATCAATTCGACATTCGCCCGGGCGACACGACGGTGGTGGACATCGAGGCGGCGCTTTACTTGCGGGAGGCGGACAAGATCGCGGCGGTGGATCCGAAGCGCAAGCCGATCAACTCCATTGGGCTGGCGCCATTGACGAGCATGTTTTGGTTTGGGCCGGCGTCGGACGCGCGGTTCGACGATTACCGCACGGCGGTGCATGACAGCGACGGATTATTGATGCAACTGAACGGCGGCGAAATGCTGTGGCGTCCCCTGGACAACCCGCCGCGGCTGACGCACCAATATTTTGAGGCGACGAATCTGATGGGGTTTGGGTTGTTGCAGCGGAACCGTGACTTCAACGCATACCAGGATCTTTTCAACCTGTATAACCAGGTTCCGACGATCTGGGTCAAGCCGCGCGGGGGGTGGGGCGAAGGGGCGGTGAATCTCGTGGAGCTGCACACGACCTACGAGGGGCTGGACAACATAGTGGCGTTTTGGAGCCCGAAAACAAATCCGCCGCCGCTGACGGCGATGCGGTTTGGCTATTCGCAATGGTGGACCTGGGAGAGCGACCGGAGCCTATCGACAAATAAAGTGGTTGGAACGATGGTGGGAAATGACCTGACGGGGCCGGATCGGAAGCTTTTCGCGATTGATTTCAGCGGGTCGGCGTTGTTTGCGCTGGCGGAGACGAATCCGCCGGAGGCGATCGCCAGTTGCGGGGCCAACGCAACGATTGTTGATCGCCAGGTGTTGAAGGTGCCGGCGACGGGCGCGTGGCGAGTGATGCTGAAGTTCGCGCCCAAGCCTGGAAACAAGGAGCCGGTGGACCTGCGCTGCGCGTTGAGCAGCCGCGGCCACCAGTTGAGTGAAACATGGACGTATTACTGGAATCCACCCTAGCGCCGGACCGCGCGATTGAGGAGGGCGCCGCCGTCTCCGGGCAAATGGCGGGCCGGTCCCTGGACGAGTGGAACGCCGCCTACGAAAAGGTGGAGCGCTATTTGTGCGCGCTGCGGCTGCGCAACAAAGTGGTGCTGGCGCAGTTGGCGCTGGGCGTGTTGCGCCGCGCGCGCCAGCGGGCGCCGTATGAACCGCACCTTTCGGCGACGGAGCTGGCGGTCGAGGAAATGGACCACCTGATCTCGGATTGGTTTGCCGAGATTCTTGGCCAGCCAGTGACAGGCCACGACCAGATGCTTTCGACGCGCGGGCGCCTGGCGCTGCTGCTGGCGAACATGCCGAACAAGTGGCAGGACCAGTTCCTGAGCCCGCCGCCGTGGCCGCCGGAATTTGCCGCGGCGATGCGCGAGGCGTTCCTCCGGGCGGGGCCGGACTTTCAACTGGCGCGGATGACGCCGCGTCCGCTGGATCTTGGGCCGGTGGCGACGTTGGTGAACATCAGCCGGGCGCCGTATTTCAAGGTTGCGTTCGTGGCGTCGTGGGCGCTGTTTGCGGCGGCGTTGATCATGCTGTTCCTTCGGACGCACCATTTATGATAGAGCTTGCGCTTGTGCCTCCTTCGCCGATTCGCCGCGCCTGGCGGATATTCGCATTTTTCTCGTTGACAATCGTGCTGACGGGGGGGGTGTCGCTGCTGTTCGCGGATTTGTTGTGGCGGACGGGATGGTCTGCGGCGCGGACGGTGGCGTTGTGCGCGTTTGTGCCGCTGTTCTTTTTCACGGCGCTGGGGTTCTGGCATGCGGTGTTCGGGTTCGTGATCCGGCGCTGCGAAGAGCCTGTGGCGCCGCCGGCCAATGAGCCGATCCCCGCCGGCGTGAGCGTGGCTCTGGTGTTTCCCATCTACAACGAGGACATCGCGCGCGTGTGCGAGGGGCTGCGGGCGACGCATGAATCGTTGCGCAAGACGGGCCAACTGGAACGGTTCGATTTTTTTATCTTGAGCGACTCGACGCAGCCGGAGAAGTGGATCGAGGAGGAGCGGCACTGGCACGAGCTTGCGCTGGAGCTGAACGCGCTGGGACGGATTTATTACCGGCGCCGGCCCAGCAATGAAGGGAAAAAGAGCGGGAACATCCGGGGGTTCCTGGATGCGTGGGGGAGGCGTTACCGGTATTTTCTTATATTTGACGCGGACAGCCTGATGAGCGGCGCGACGGTGGTGGAACTGGTCCGGCTGATGGAACAGCATCCGGCGGTGGGCTTGATCCAGACGGCGCCCGGGATCGTGAACGCGGAATCGCTCTTCGGGCGGATGCAACAATTTGCGAATCGTTTTTATGCGCCAATTTTTTTGCGCGGACTGGATTACTGGTCGGAAGGATTCGCCAATTACTGGGGGCACAATGCGATCATCCGGACGGAGTCGTTCATGAAATGGTGCGCGCTGCCGCAATTGCCTGGGCGCGCGCCGTTCGGGGGCCACATCCTGAGCCACGATTTTGTGGAGGCGGCGCTGCTGGCGAAGGAGAACATGCAAGTGTGGCTGGCGTATCCGTTGACCGGGAGCTACGAGGAGGCGCCGCAAAACATGATTGACAACGCGCGGCGCGACCGGCGCTGGTGCCAGGGCAACCTGCAGCATGGGATGCTGCTCTTCGCGCGGGGATTGCGCGGGGTGAGCCGGTTTCATTTGTTGCTCGGCATTTTCGGGTATTTGTCGAGCCCGCTCTGGCTGGTCTTCCTGGCTGCGTTTTTCTGGACGTGGGCGGCTGGGAAGATGACGGGTCTGTCAAGAATTGTGGTGCATAGCTGGATGTCATCCTTCAACTTGACGGCGAGCCAGCATGCGCTGCTGATTTTTCTGATTTGCATGGCGGCGCTGCTGGGCCCGCGGGTCCTGGCGGTTTTGGACGCGGCGTTGGATCGGCCGCGAAGGCGCGCATATGGAGGATTGCCGCGGCTGACGATGAGCGCGATTGGGGAGACGCTTTTCTCGACGTTGCACGCACCGTTGCAGATGTTGTGGCACACGCGTTTTGTGATTGGGATTTTGCTTGGCAAACAGAGCAACTGGGGCGCGCAGGACCGGGGCGCGACGGAGACGGGCTGGGCGCGGGCGTTGAGGTGCCAATGGGAACAGTTGGCGTGCGGGCTGGCATGCGGGTGGCTGGTGTGGGGGCTGGCTCCGAACGCGTTTTGGTGGTTTTTGCCGCTGTTTTGCGGGATGTCGCTGGCGATCCCGCTGAGCGCGCTGACGAGCCGGGCGAGTTTGGGACGGGCGGCGCGGCGGCTAGGGTTCTTCTTGACGCCAGAGGAGACGTTTCCGCCGCCGGAACTGGTCGAGCTGCGCGAGCGGCTGGCGCGGGACAGGTCGGCGGCGCCAGGGGTCGAGGACAGCATCATCGACCCGTACATCAACGCCGTGCATGTGTCGCTGTTGAGGGAAGCCCGTTTGCACCCGGAATCAGCCAGGGCCATAGCGGAGTCGGAAGTGGGCGATGGCTCGGTTCGCGCGCTTGCGGAGGAGGTTTTGGCAAAGGGGTTCGGGGCGCTTGAGGCGGCGGACCAAAAGCTGGTATTGAGCGACGCGGACACGATGTCGTGGCTGCACCGGCAGCTTTGGCTGAGGCCGGAATCGACAGTCGCGCCAGCGTGGCGCGATGCGATGAAGTGTTACACGTGCTGAAGCGCGGGTTTTCCATGAAAGGCTCTCATGCATCACGGAGTGTCTAAAAAGAAAAACTGCTGAAATCGAAGCCAGGCCCGCCGACCCAGACGTTGGTGACCCTGGTCTGCGCGGGCTGGAAGGGGGCGCCATTGGCGATGAAGTCTGTCAATGAAATGATCTTGCCGGCGCCGGAGCGCACGTCGCCGAGGGTGAAATGAAAGGCGTAGGGCGGCTCGCCATTGATGTAGAGCTCGGCGCCGCGCCAGTCAAAGCTATCTTCGTTGCGGATAAAGATGCGCTGGTCGTTGAATTGAATGGCGGCGCGCATGACCCGATGCGAGGCGCCTGGGCGGATGGCGCCGCTGTAGCGGTTGGCCGCCAGGTACGCGGCTCCGGCGAGCAGGGCCGCGGACGCAACGACCGCGAGTGTGGGGACAAGAACATTGCGGGGTTGCTGGCGCTCGCCGCAATGCGGGCACGTTTTGGATTGCTTCAGAATGGTCAGGCCGCATTTGACGCAAGCCGCGAGGTCGGGAATTTCGGGGGCGTTGTCGGCCGGGCAATCGAGGGGAATGGCGGGGTTTGGCGGGGACACAGCCGGTGTGGCGACGACCTCAGCGCGGCAATGCGGGCACCGCGTTCGCTGGCCGAACGCCTCGGATGGAAAGTCGCTTGAGCGCCCGCACTGCGGGCACAGCATCTCAAAGAAGTTGCTCATGAGAGCTTGTCGCTTTCAGTCAATATAAAATGGCGGGCGGGGTGTGACAATCCATTTTTCGGGCGCTCATCGGAAATCATGGGAAGGGGATGAGGCCAGGCGCGGGTGGAAGAGGGGTTCGATGCGGCGGGCTTTGATGACGACGACGTTGTCGGTGTTTTGGACGGGGCCTTCGATTGTCAAGTAGGATTCCTGGGTGATGACGAGGCGTAGTTTTTCAAAAAGCTTTGGCGTGACGATGGCGTTGCTGACACCGGTTTCGTCTTCGAGGCTGATGAAGACAAATCCCTTGGCGGCGCCGGGGCGCTGGCGGCAGATCACGGCGCCGGCGGTGCGGACGGTTTGGCCGTGAGGCACGTTGCGGAGATCTGCGGCGCGCAGGATGCCGGGAAGGCCGGGGCGGGCGAGGGCCATCGGATGCGGACCAGTCGTCAGGGTCATGCCGCGATAATCGGCGCGGAGGCGTTCGATGGCGTCCATGCGAGGCAATGGAGATTCTTCGTCTTGACTTGCGAATAGTTCGCCTTGAGCCACGGCTTTTTCCACCTGCCAAAGCGCGTCGCGACGATGCCGGGCGAAGGCGTTGAGCGCGCCAATTTCAGCGAGGGCGCGCAATTCCGTTTTGTTCAAGCCGGAGCGCCATTTGAAGTCGTCCATTGAGGCAAACGGGCGGGCGCGGCGCTGGGCAAGGAGGTGTTCGGCGTTCTCGCGCCGCATGCCTTCGACGAGACAGAAGCCAAGGCGCACTGATTCGTCCTGTTCGATGGCGCAGCCCCAATCGGATCGTTGCGCGCAGACGGGGCGGATTTTGACGCCGTGGCGTTTGGCGTCTTTGACGATGGTGGCGGGCGAATAAAAACCCATCGGCTGGTTGTTCAAAAGCGCGGTATAAAACTCCGGCGCGCGATGGGCCTTCATCCACGCGCTGCCGTAGGCGAGGATGGCAAAGCTGATGGCGTGCGATTCCGGGAATCCATAAAGGGCGAAGGAGCTGACGGATTGGACGATTTGATCGATGACGGCGGGCGCGACATGTTTTTTTTCCATGTTGGCGCGCATTTTGGCGGCGACGCGGTTCATGCGCTCTTCGGAGCGGTGGAAGCTCAGCGCGCGACGAAGTTCCTCGGCTTCGCTCCCGGAAAAATCGGCCATGACCATGGCGATTTGGAGAAGCTGCTCCTGGAAAAGCGGGACGCCGAGGGTGCGCTCAAGAACGGGGCGAAGGCGGTCGTCCAAGTAGTTGACAGGCTCGCGTCCGGCGCGGCGCGCCAGGTAGGGATGCACCATGTTGCCCTGGATCGGGCCGGGGCGGATGAGCGCGACCTCGATGACAACGTCGTAGAAACAAGTGGGTTTCATGCGCGGCAGCGTGGCCATTTGGGCGCGGCTTTCGATTTGGAAGACTCCAATCGTGTCGGCCTCCTGCATCATTTTGTAGGTGGCGGGGTCGTCATTGGGAATTTGGGCGAGGTCGACAGGATGTCCGCGCAAGCGTGTCAATTCGATGGCGTCCTGGAGGAGCGACATCATGCCGAGGCCAAGCAAATCGACCTTGATGATGCCGAGATCCTCGCAATCGTCCTTGTCCCATTGGGCGACGACGCGGCCGGGCATGGAGGCGTTTTCGAGCGGGACGACGGAATCGAGTTTTCCCTGGCAAATAATCATGCCGCCGGAGTGCTGGCCGAGGTGGCGCGGGAGAGAATAGATTTGACTGTAAAGGGCGGCAAAGGCAGGCGCGCGCGGGTGCGCGTCGGGGAGGCCGGCCTGGGCCATTTGGGAAGTCAAATCCATCGTGTGCGGAAAGTCGCCGTTGGCGAAGAGATTTGAGAAGCGGTCGAGGACATCGCCCGGGAGGTTGAGGGCCTTGCCGATTTCGCGGGCGGCGCTGCGGCCGCGGTAGGTGATGACGTTGGCGGTCATCGCGGCGCCGTGCCTGCCGTAGCGGCGGTAAACTTCCTGGATGACGCTTTCGCGGCGGTCGCCGCTGGGCAGGTCGATGTCGATGTCGGGCCAGCCTTTGCGGCCTTCGCTGAGGAAGCGCTCGAAGAGCGTGTGATATTTGAGAGGATCAACGGCGGTGATGCCGAGGCAAAAGCAAACCGTGCTGTTGGCGGCGCTGCCGCGGCCCTGCGCCATGACGTCGTTGTCGCGGCAGAACTTCACGATGTCGGCGACGATGAGGAAGTAGCCGGCGAAGCCGAGCTTTTCGATGATGCGCAATTCGCGCTCGATCTGTTTGGCGACTTTATCAGGAATGGCGCCGTCGTAACGGTGGCGCGCGCCCGCGAGGGTTTGCTGCCGCAAAACGCTGTCCATGGATTCGCCGGAGCCGACCGGGAAGCGCGGGAATTCGTAGCCCAAATCCTCGAGGGAAAAACGCAGGCGATCCGCGAGGCGCTCGGTGTTGGCGATGGCGCCGGGCAAATCGCGGAACAGCGCCTGAATGGCGGCGGCGTCCTTGAGGAACCGCTCGCTATTGGCGGCGAGCAATCGGCCGGCGGCGTCGAGATGCGTGTGATTGCGGATGCATGAGAAGACGTCGAGGACCTGCCGGCCGCAAGGATTGGCGTAAAGAGGGCCGTTGGAGGCGAGGAGCGGCAGGTTGAATTCTCTTGACAGCGCGATGAGGGCGTTGTTGGCCTTTTCCTCGCCGCGAATGAGATGCCGCTGGATTTCGACGAACACATTGCGGGGGCCGAAAACGCGGGCCAGCGTTTGCAAGCGGCGCGTTGCCGTGGCGCGGCCGCCGCCAGTCAAGCATTTGAGGAGCGGCCCTTCGCCGTCGCCAGTCAAGGCGACCAATCCATCGGCAAATTCGGGCAATTCATCCCAATGGACGCGGCTTTCGCCTTTGGGGCTGCGCAAATGCGCGCGCGTCAGCATCCGGCAAAGGTTCTGGTAGCCGCGGCGGTTCTCAACCAGAAGCGGCAAAACAGATTCGTCCTCAAGCGTGACTTCGGCGCCGATGATGGGCCGGAAGCCGTGCTCTTTGGCAGCGGCGCTGAAACGCGGGGCGCCATAAACGCCATCGCGGTCGCAGAGGGCCAGGGCGGGAAGCGCGAGAGCGCCGGCGGCCTCGGCCAAATGCTCAGGCAGGGAGGCGCCGCGCAGGTAGCTGAACGCGCTTCGGCAATGGAGTTCGACAAACATGCGACAGTTAAAATTAGCCGCGAAACGAACTCAATGCACGTGAATCCAAGGTCGCAGGCCTAAGAGCGTGTTTTGAAAATATCTCGGACATAATGATTCTGAGTTGTTTACAAAGGCGCGATGTCCCACTGACGGGCTCGCAGGCCAAAAACGGCGGCTGCAAAACGCGAAAAAATGGCGTGTATAAAAAAAAGCCGGAAAACCGCACATGGGCGCACATGGGCGCACATTGCCGCACATAGGCGCGCACGGGCGCACATTTGCGCGCATGAAAGCTCCGAAAACCACACTGCCAGCACGTGAATTTGACATGAGCAGCGGCGCGGGCGTGCGGGAGCATTCTGAGGGCGCCTGGCGGGAAGCGGAATTTCCGCCGGGGCGACCCTACCACGCGCGACCCTAACTTGGATGACATGATGCGTCGTCACGCGGCGACTGTAGCATGAACGCGGCAGGGGGTGGTAACCGCATAGAGACTGTATGCCACTTAGGCGGGAATATTTTTCACCACGGAAGGCGCGGATGGCACGGATTGTGTTTTTGACAGGATTTACACGATTTACAGGATTCAATGGGATGCGTGCCCGCGAATGACGCGAAATGACGCGAAAAAGGAGGCAGAGTTGCGCGGAAGTACGGTTTGACCCCGGTGACGGTGACGGTGATGAAATGCGGCTTCTTTGGGTGCGGAGAATCCCCGGCCCGCGCCGGTTTTAGCGAGTCGTTTGACTTATGTCAAACTGATTTCTGAAGTTTTTCGGAACCCCGAATGCCGAGAATGGGCGCAGTGCCACATTAT
>Ga0265338_10010372_pt1 | contig 10934 bp, 9 predicted proteins | sample 42126metaG_FD_193579 | JGI IMG/M metagenome (GOLD analysis project Ga0265338, IMG submission 193579) | Rhizosphere microbial communities from Carex aquatilis grown in University of Washington, Seatle, WA, United States - 4-21-26 metaG | ecosystem: Host-associated > Plants > Roots > Rhizosphere >... | reverse complement strand
GCGGCGCTGCTGCGTGAACAGCCGGATCGCGTGCTGTTTTCTTCGGCGTGCCCGACGGTCGTCAGCTATCTGCAAAAGCATCGTCCGGCCAGCGCCGGCCTCATCACGGGCCTGCTCACGCCGCTGCTGACCCATTGCAAAATGCTGCGGCAACATTTTGGCGCGGACACCGGCATCGTATTCATCGGCCCGTGCATCGCCAAGAAAATCGAAGCCGCGCAGCACCCGGATTTGCTCGACGTGGCGCTGACGTTTGAAGACTTGGGCCGCTGGCTGGAACAGGAGAAAATTTCGCTGGCCGGCCTGGCCGAAACGCCCGACGACCATTTCATCCCCGAACGTTCGGCGGAAGGCGCCTGGTATCCGGTGGACGGCGGCATGATTGCCGGCATGAAGGCCACCTGTGCCGTCAACGACTGCTCGTTCATGGCCTTTTCGGGCATCAGCGCCATCGAAAAAGCGATTGACGGACTGGATGATTTGAAACCGGAGGGCGGCTTGTTTCTGGAACTGCTGGCGTGCGAGGGCGGCTGTGTGAACGGCCCGCGGACCTCGCGCCGCAACGGCACGGCCGTCAAACGTTGCCGCGTCTTGCGTTACGGGCAGCCGGCGGATGCCGCCGGGCCACGTCCCCCGGCCATGGATATTCAAGCTGATTTCGCCGTGGCCGCCGTGCCGGCGGTGCATTATCCCGATTTGCAGATTCGTGAAGCCTTGCGGCAGGTGGGGAAATTTTCCCCGGACGACGAACAGAACTGCGGCGGCTGCGGTTACGATTCGTGCCGCGAATTCGCAATTGCCCTGATTAACCAGAAGGCCGAGCGCGCGATGTGCGTGACCTACATGCGCAAGCTGGCGCACAAGAAGGCCAATGCGTTGATCCAGAAAATGCCCTCCGCCGTGGTGATCGTGAACGATGCCATGCGGATCATCGAGTCCAACGCCGCGTTTGCCGCGTTGTTCGCCAAGAGCCCGCCGCCGACCGGCGCCGCGCTGCCGGTGCTGGAAGGGGTGGCGCTGGCCGAGGTGATGCCATTTGCGAGCTTGTTTCACAACGTGTTGAAAACCGGCGAGGATATCCTGGACCGCGACCTGCGGTTCCAGAACACGATTTTGCACGCGACGATTTTCAACATCGAGAAGCACGCCGTGGTGGGCGGGATCCTCCAGGACATCACCCAGCCCGCCGTCCAGAAGGCGCAGGTGATCCGCAAGGCGCGGGAAGTGATCCAGAAGCAACTGGCGACCACGCAACAAATCGCCTACCTGCTCGGGGAAAACGCCGCGGAATCCGAGATCACGCTCAACTCGATCATTGAATCGTTTTCACCCGCCAAACCCGATGAACCGAGGGAGGACCATGACTGGCGAAAGCTTTATCGACGTTGACTACTGTCAGCAGGCCAAGTCGGGACAGGTGGTCTCGGGAGATGTGTTTTTGTCCCGCAAAATCAAGGCGGAAGACCGGATCATCTCGGTGCTTTCGGACGGCCTGGGCAGCGGGGTGAAAGCGAGTGTGCTGGCCAATCTCACGGCCACGATGGCCCTGCGTTACACCTCGGCATTTGTGGATGTGCGCCAGAGCGCGAAGACGATCATGGATACATTGCCGATTTGCGAGAAACGCAAGATCAGCTATTCGACGTTTACCATCGTGGACCTCGACGAGGACGGAAAAACGCGGGTGATCGAACACGGCAATCCGCCGCTGGTGTTGTTGCGCGGCCAGACGCCCGTGCCCGTGGAACGAACCAGCTTCACCCTGGAGGCCTGGAAGGACCGGGTGATTTATTACAGCGAGTTTGACACGCAATTGGGCGACCGGATTGTTTATTTTTCCGATGGCGTCAGCCAGTCCGGCCTGGGTCGCGCCGGGATGCCGCTAGGCTGGGGGCAGGCCAATGTGGTTAACTTCCTGACCGGGCAGGTCCAGCAGGAAAATGAAATTTCCTCGCACGAACTTTCGCGCCGGCTGGTGGCCGAGGCCGCCACTCACGATGGTTTGGGGCCCAAGGACGACATCACCTGCGGGGTGGTCTATTACCGTCGTCCGCGCCGGTTGCTGATCATCACCGGTCCGCCCTTTTGCAAGGAACGGGACGGCGAACTGGCCGAGAAGGTCCGGACCTTCAACGGGCGCAAAGCCATCTGCGGCGGCACCACCGCCAACATTGTATCCCGTTTGTTGAACCGGCCGGTCACGATGTCGCTGGCCCGGCTCACCCCGGACATCCCGCCGGCGGCGGAAATGGAGGGTGTGGACCTCGTGACCGAGGGCACGGTGACCCTGGCCAAGGTGGCGGAAATTTTGGAGCATGGTCCCCTGATTGACGGCCAGCGCAAGAATCCGGCGCGCGATCTGGTGGCGTTGATGCTGGAGAGTGACATTGTGGAATTCGTCGTGGGCACGCGCATCAACGAGGCGCATCAGGACCCGAATGTTCCCGTGGAACTGGATCTGCGGCGGAACATCATCCGCAAAATCGCCTCGCTACTGGAGTCACGCTACCTCAAAGAATCACGGCTGCAATTCATGTAACGCGCCGGATTGATTATGGTGTGGCGGTGGCGGGATTGACTTCGGTCCAATTCAGCTTCCGGATGTTTTCCGAATGATCTTCCGAGAATGGATTTTTTTGCGCTGTGATCCGGACGTTCTTGAGGGTGATGTCCTTGGCATAGGCGCAGACAACGCCGTTGGTGCCGGAGAGGTCGAGATGATTCAGAATCACATTTTGGATGGGACATTCCTCGAGGCCTTCGATCATGCAGCAATTCCCGGAGTTGGTGGCGGTGACATGGTCAATGTGGATGTCCCGGAACTGCGGCGTGCGCTCGGAAAATGGTTCCACCGCACTCTTGGTGTAACGCAGGGAAAGCACGATGGCGACATGGACGTTCCGGAGATGGAAGTTGGAAGCAACAATGTCTTCGACGACACCGCCACGACCGCGCGCGCTTTTGATCCGGATGCCGTTATCGGTGCCGTCGCCGTCGCAATCAATGAATCGGACATGGCGGACGCCGCCGGATTCCTCGCTGCCAATGGCACAAACGCTGTGGCCGTGGGCAACGTGGCAGCGGAGGTACGTGACATATTCGGTGGGGCGGTTTGCCTGCCGGCCTTCCTGATCACGGCCGGACTTGATGCCAAAGGCGTCATCGCCCACGTCGGCAAAACAATCATGCACCACGACATGGCGGCAGGAATCCGTGTTCAAGGCATCGGTGTTCGGGGACGTGGGCGGGTTGATCATTTTGCAGTGACCCACATCAATGTTCTCGCTGTAAAGGAGGTGGACGGTCCAGAAGGGGGCGTTGATGAAGCTCGGGCCGTCAATGCGGACATTCCGGCAATTCTTGATTTGAACCAGCATCGGGCGGCGGCGGATGGGGCGATTGGGTCGGGCGTTGCCATGCTCGGCCATGTCCATGGTTGCCCACCAGGCGGAGCCCTGGCCGTCAAATGTGCCGGGGCCGGTGATGGCAATGTTATGGAGGCCGTTGGCGAAGAGGAGAGGATGCGGACCGCTTTCAGTAAGCCCTTCCCAGCGCGAGGTGATGTCGGGATACAGAATCCGGTTGGTGTCAAAGAGCACCACCGCATTGCTGTCAACTTGAAGGGTCATGTTGTTCACCATGTCAATGGGGCCGGTGAGAAAATGTCCGGCCGGGACGCGGACAGTCCCGCCGCCGGCTTTCTGGCAATCCGCGATGGCCAGGCGGAATGCTTCGGTGCTGGAAGCCGTGGGATCGTCCTTCGCGCCGTAGTTGGTGATGTTGAAGACGGTTCCGGCTGGCGCCCGGCTGGCACCGCTCCCGTACTTGCAGGATTCACACCCGGCGAGTGACCAGATCAGCAAGGGCAAAAACAAAAGCAGTTTAAAACCACGGAGGGACACGGATAAACACGGATATTGTTCGAAGGTAGGGCGCGTCACTCCGTGCGCGCCGTTCGGTCGTTGTGAGTGCCTCGGCGGGCAGAGGACTACCCGCCCCACCCATCTGTGTTCATCTGTGTTCATCTGTGGCTGAAAATCATTTCGCGGTGACCTCAAGATAGCGTCACCCGGCGGCCGGTTTCCGCAGACTCGTACGCCGCGTAAATCACGTTCACGCAATCCACGGCGAGGTCAATGCCCGAACGCGGTTCCCGGCCTTCGCGGATGGCGCCGACGAAATCCTCAATTTCCTGGGCAAACCCCCGAAACCAATCCTCGTCGCAGCTCGGACGGTTCCAGCCTGCCTTCGTCTCGAGCTTTTCCGTGAAATATTCGCTTTGAAATGCCGCCGCATCGGGTGCGTAAGTTTCGATGGCGTCGTTCGACGTCATGTTGGCCTTGATGACGCCGTCCGTCATGAAAGCGGTGACGCGCGTGTTCAATCCGCCCAGCCCGACGTCGCTCACGACAATGTTGCCCCGCGAACCATCTTCAAAGCTGATGACCAGGTTGGCCCAGTTTTCCACATCCACCGGGTCGGCGCTGATCCATTGGTTCGCGCCCGCTTCCCGGGCCCGTTGGGAAGCGCTGCTGTGGATGAGGTCGGCGGTGTCCGCGAGCACCGACACGGGCCGGAAGCCCTTGCCCGATCGCAACTGGCCCTCCCACTGTTTCAGGTGCAGGCACGCGCCGACCGAATGGACGCCCATGCGCAACAACGCGCCGCCGCCGGTTGATTTCCACTCCTTCGAAAAAACCGAGTTCGAGCCTGAATGATTTTCCTCGGCACGCAGCTCGAGGATCGAACCCTTGGAAGCCGCGATGAGCCGCCGCATTTTGTCTATGGGCGGCGCGTAAACCCAATTTTCGGCGTAGCAAAACTTTACTCCATTCCGACGCACGGCCTCGCGCACGGCTTCGGCGTTTTGTCGCGCCCCCTCCCGCATGCGGGTCCGCGGCACGAGCTTTCCGATGGGTTCGGGGTCGCCGGGCGATCCAAAATATCCGGTGAGCGGCTTTTCCAGGATGATGTGTTTGCCGGCATCGGCCGCGCGGATGGCAAATTCATGGTGCAACGCCGGCGGCACGCAGAGATCCACCACATCAACATCCTTTCTTGCCAGCAACGCGGCGTAGTCGTCGGTGACGAATTCTACCCGGGCTTCGCGTGCCAGCGCGTCGGCGCTTTCCCGGGTCCGGGAGCAGATTCCCCGGATGGCGACGAGGTCCCGGGGCAGCTTGGCATAATTTGCCAGATGCATCCTCGCCCCATAACGTGCGCCCACCAGACCAATGCCCAGAGTCTTCATGCGAGATTTTCCGTCTGACCTTTTGTCCATGACGATCATGGATCTTCAAGGTCAGTGAGGCGTCATTGTGCCGCGTCTGACCTTGATGACAAGCCGGTTTGCTGGCTGAGAGGCATCGAGCCAGAGCGGATAGACCGGAATTTTTCGAGCGGCAGTGGTGGGAGCTTTCCAGAAAATGGTGTAAACTGGATTTGGTTGGCAACGAAGTTGCTGATTTCCATTGTCATGCGGTATGGATGAACTGATTTCATCATTGGTTCCGCCGAAACAGCAAGCCCAGGCGCAACTGTTGCTGGACGATCCTGGTTCGCGGAACCTGATTCGCCAGCAATTAAGCCAGTTGGCAGAGGACCACGCCGGCCTGGTCCCGCAAAATTCGTTCAGTTGGATCCTGTGCAAGCTCTCCACCTTTGGGGCCGAGGAAACGGACACGTTCAGAATTTACCAGGCATTTTTATCCCAACTGAATCAATTGGGACAGATGTGCCGTATTTTATCCGAAGACGGCGAACACTGCAAATTTGGCTCTCCGGCGGCCGTCGCCAACCGGATTACAATCGGCCTTGGCTTGTTCTACGAGCAGGCGGCACGCCTGCATCAGCGTCATGCCGCGCCATCGCCGCGCTTTTATGAACAAATCGCCATCAGTTGCTTTGCGGTGACCGGCTACAAAACCATCGCCGCCCAGCTGCCCGAATGGCTTGAATTCCTGCGGACCAACTTTGTGCTGCCAAAGCCCTGATGCCGGATGTTCGATATTTCGGCAGAAGCGGTAACCTTTCCCTTCCAGCACGTCAGGCATCCGTGGCATGATTTGTCCAGATTCAGACGACTTCTGAGCCGACAGAACCAACACCATGCCCGTCCCCTCAGGAAGCGGCGGGCGGGGATTTTTGCACGACGCGCTGGACGCAGGTCAGCCGGGCGAAAGCCGATTCGCCGGAGGGACGCCGCGCCCTGACCGACCTGTGCAACACCTATTACGAACCCGTGGCCATGCGTGTCCGCAGCCGGTACAGCAGGAACAGAAAGCCCGGCACTGCCAGCACCACAAAAGCCCATCCCCTCGGAAAACTTGACGACACGAGGCGATCCAACAGATAAAAAGCCGCCAAGCTCCCCACCGTGATGCCGCCGCCCAAACCCTCCCGCCACCAGGCCACCACCATCCCCACGCAGAAGCCGAGCGGGAAGAACACGAACAAAAGCAACTCCCGCGCGGTGAAACGCGACAGGTTCAATCCCTCGCCGCAGGCGAACACGAGCAGGATTCCCACCGCAAGGATGCTCAGAATTCTTGCCGACCACCGCAGGGTTGTATTCATGCCCGTTACTCTATCAATCTCCGGACAAACGTAGTAATTGATTTTTTAACTGCCCCCATTGGTTCTTTCGATGCGTTTCATCCTTCGGACTGCTGTTGTCATATTCGCAGGAAAACCAACCGCAGATGAACGCAGATTCAGAAACTGAAAACTTTCCAACCTTCAGCCTTTGATTCCCCTCCAGATTTTGATTTTCAGAACGCGACCGGAGCGGATGTCTGTGAATGTTTAATAGTAATAAAATGTGAAGGTGACTTCGCGATAATCCTTGCCGACCATCTTCGTCATGTCCGGCGGCCAGGGAGCAAACGGGGCACTGCCATTGATGGCACCTTCGCAGGCGGCACCCGGCAAGATACCCGTTTGATTTTCTAAAATCTCGATTGCAGATACTGTGCCATCCGGGTTCAGATGAAACTGCACCACAACCTTGCCTTTTTTGTTCGACCTGAAACTCTTGGCGCTGAGTATGTCAGCCCATCGCTTTTCAACCGCAGCAACAAGGGCGGAATCATACTTGCCGAACGGAGAGTTTCTCGCGATTTGATTGGTGGCCCTGGAACCCATTCCCGGACAAGAAAGAGTTGCCGATGCCGGGCCCGGTGTTGACGACTTTACATCGGAAACGGTCGAGACACAACCCACCAACAGCCACGCCCACAACCCGACAACAACGAGCCCCATGAGATGGCGATTCATTTTATCATCTCCTTTTTGAAGGCGGCGGTCCCGGCTTGCAGGCGTTTCAGCATGGGTTTGAGGGGATGTAGCACTAGGTTGTCGGTTTCCGGATCGAAACCTGGCCGGGTGGCAAAGCAGCGAGCGCCTTTTTAAGCGGTTCCTCCAAATCTTGTTCTGCATCAGTTTCAAATTCGATTGTGACCGCACTCCCTGAAAGTCTCGCAGCTTCAATGATGTCAATCACCTTGTCCGATTCCCCTTTTGGCTGAATTTTCCCGGCGGAGATTTCGGCAAGACGATCCAGTTTCTCCATCAGTTCCTGGTGACGCTGCTCCTCGCGCTGCTCAGAGGCCGGAGGGCGCTCTTGGGCATCGTGATTTTTCTTGTATGCCACGGCAATTTTCCAGAGTTCATCCATCGCCTTTTTTAGCAGCCAGCGGGCAAGAACTATTGCGTAAGCCTCCCAGGCATATTGCGGGACGGTGCGACCTTGTGCATTCTCTGCGCGCCGATATTCGGTGTTCAACTTGTCCCAGGTTTCATAACGGGTTGAGAATACACACGCTGTTCCGATGTAAATTTTCATTTGGTTGGGGGTTTTAGTTTATTCCAAGCGAAGTTGCAAATTCCGGGCAGACCTGCATCCAGTGCTTCATGAAAAGCCTGCAAAATTGCCAATCGGCTCGTTTGATCGTGGGCTTCGGGTAATTTCAGCCGGGCCAACCTTTCCAATCGGGCGTCAGGACCCCAGGCGGGATCGTCCGCGACTGACTCAAGCAGGCGCATGGGCAGGCGGGTGCTAAGCGACTGTAGCGGCCATTGCGAGATTTTGGCTGCGAATCGAACAAACGGAAACCCGAAGGACTTTTCGATACTTTCCATGAGTTCCAAGCCCATGCGATAGGGATTACGACTGCTCATTTTTCCAATCTTCTGGCGTTCCAATATCATTTCCTCCGCCTTGCCCATGACTTCGGCGGTGTCCGCCGTGAATGGTTTGATCAGGCCTTCTGAATAAAACTTGAACGGAACAAACATGCTCCATTGGGCTATGCCTTCACTAGTTACGAGACTCCTCTCATCCACGAAAGACTTCCGTTCCGCATCCATCGTTTCCCAGGCTGGAACCAGCTCCTTGAATTGACTCCGCCAAATTGCCGCCCGTTCCAAGGCATTGTTTTCCAGGCAAATGGCATGAGCCAGATCGCCAAACTCGGTTGCGCAAGTCATCTCACCATCCTTTTGCGCTGCCAGGGCATTGCCACTATAAAAAATGAACAGTCCCCGGTCTGAAACCACCGTACTGTCGCTCGGAGGAGTTAACTCCTTTCGCGCCCACAATTCCACATGGCGGCCCATCATTTGATCCAAGTTAAGTCCGATCTGCTCCCGCATCAAACAACCCTCGACATATTCAGATTGAAAGGCAATCCAAAGTGGAAGGATGGCCTTGCGAATGATTACCGGGGCTTGGTCAATCGTTGCAGGTTCCAATGGCCCCCAACGATAGACCTGCCTTCCTTGTTCCGACTGCTTCTGCATCATTGTAACCTCCTGGAATTCCTGGTCGTTCGTGAAAAGTGTGGCAGTAAATCCCCAGGAACCCTGAATGCGCTCCAGCAACACCGGCAACACCTTCTCCAACACAGGCGTCAAGGTGTCGAGCCCGGCAAACAGCCTTAATGGAAGATTGATCAATTGAAAAATAACGTTGGACGGGCTGGACTGCTGATAATTGCGAACCTGTGCCGTGTATGTTCCCTCCGCGCCGTCCGCAGGACTGATGATTCGCAAAGTTACGGATGTGCAGTTCACGAGACTTTCCCAATCCGGAATTTTCATTCTTGGCCTTCTTTCCTCAGCACTCACTATCGTCCTTTGAAAACACGGCGAAGATGGCAAAGGGTTTGGTTTGCAGTTTTCGACCGAGGCACGCGGCTGGTGTTGTGAAAATACAGAATGGAACCTTGGCACGAGCGGCGAATGCCGAAATTGACAGTGAGCTTTTCATCATACACCCCGGAACCCGTTGTGAAACTTTTGGAACGCCTTTAACCCGCCGTCACCCAACGACAGGGTGATTAAACCTCAATCTGGCTTATCTTCGTTATCAGGTGAAAACATGCAAGCCAAAACCGCGACCGGGTGGATGATGGATGGCAGGAGGCTGGAAGTTCTCAGTTTCAAGCGTTCAGTTTTCAGTTTCTGAATCAGCGTTCATCTGCGTGATCTGCGGATAAAAACCTGGCGTTCCTGGCGCCTTGGCGGTTGAAAGACGGGTCGGACAAGAGAAGATTAGTGGTGCCGACGGAGGGGGTCGAACCCACACACTCTTGCGAGTACCAGATTTTGAGTCTGGCGCGTCTGCCAATTCCGCCACATCGGCAACCAATAAAATCAATACTTTCAGCGGTTTATTCACTTTCGTTTTTTCCGTTGCACCCCGCCATTGCACCCCGTAGATTTTAATCGTGTATTCCCTACGGGATAAACAGCCAAGTCCCCGGAAACGCGAGGAACACTTGTCAAACAATGGCAAGTGGCGCTCGTTTCCGAAAGTGCCGCATCTGCTTCAATACGTTATCAGTGGAAACTACTTTGGAAAAGTTAAAATTAACGGGGAGTCGATTCGCAAGAGTTTGAAAACCACAGTTTGGTCAACCGCGCAGTTGCGGCTGAATGATTTTCTCAAGGAACACAGGGAAAACAGGAACAAGGTTGATGCGCCCACATTCAAAGAGGCGTTGGAACTTTTCAAAGCCGAATTGGCGAGCGATTCGACGATGAAGCCCCGCAGCAAGGAATACCGCCTCGGCTGTGTTTTGAAACTGGAACGGACCTGGCCGGAGCTTGGGGATTTGCGCCTCAACGAGATCACCGCCCAGGACTGCAAGGATTGGGCGGCGAGAGTCCACAAGGAGATCGCCAGCCAATACTACAATATCAGAAGTATAACCGGCCAAATCAAGGATAAGGTCGACTGCCCAAGGCTTTGTATACACCACCCCTGCCTCAGGCTGCGTGCCTGAGTTTTCGTCAATTTTTGCTGGTGCGCAAATAATCTGAACCACAATTAAGTCCTATATCGACGTCCGCTCAAGAGCGAGCAAATTCAACGTGCCGAATCGCATTTCATTCATGCACTCGTATGTTCGCAATGTGCATAATCCACCATGTTACGTCTCAGTTCAATATTTCCACGATTAATAGCTTAGGCAATGGATACCAATTGTTTAGAAATCCTTGCGACAACCGCCGATGGTTCGATCTCCATCGTTACAGAAAAGCCCATGCCTGCATACCACCTTGGGAGATTTGGGTTCTTTTCAAAATCATGACGCTTGATTTTGCCAACAACTTTTTTGATCCCCATTTGCTTGACGTATTCGAGGGCATTTTTCAAGAGGGCGGTCCCAAGCCCGATGTGTTGAAAATTCTTTTCCTCGCGCCTGACCTTGCGAAATCTCCAGAACAAGCCAGTTCGGCGATATACAATGATCGCTTTATCATTTAATCGAATATCCGCTAAAAGCAGCGTCTCTTCATCTTCCCAGAGGAAGTTTGCATTGCCGATAAAACCTGGCTGGATATTGGGGTTTTGGAATCGGATGTGGAACGATGGTCCAAGATCGTCCGAAACGGCAATTTGATAGCCCATTCGGATCTCCACGCAGACC
>Ga0265338_10010371_pt1 | contig 10935 bp, 12 predicted proteins | sample 42126metaG_FD_193579 | JGI IMG/M metagenome (GOLD analysis project Ga0265338, IMG submission 193579) | Rhizosphere microbial communities from Carex aquatilis grown in University of Washington, Seatle, WA, United States - 4-21-26 metaG | ecosystem: Host-associated > Plants > Roots > Rhizosphere... | reverse complement strand
AGTTGCCCTCGGACAGATGTTCATCGTCAATTACATCGCGTCGCATTTTACTCTAAGCACCATCATTGCCGTGCCCGCGATGATGGGGCTAGCCTTGGGCCTCTCGATCTCGCATGGGCCGGCTATGCTGTTGTTGGCACCACTCGCGTTGAGCACCGTTTTGATGGTGAGCGCTTGGACCTACCTCCTGCGTGGCTGGCTGGCCACCTTGATGTCCAATCCACGGAAACGCCGGACGGTCATCATGGTCATCACGGTCACATTCATTGTGATCTCCCAAGCACCCAACCTTTATTTTAACGTCATTCGCAGCCGGCATCGACCTTCACCGGCCGTCGTTTCGGGTGAAGCTCGATATCAGCACAAGGCGCAAAAAGCCTCCGGGCAGGAAAAATTTGACCAACTGATCGCCGTGCAAAAGTATATCCCGCCGCTTTGGCTGCCAGTCGCAGCCGGGGCTCTGGCCCAGGGGCGCGCCCTGCCGGCGCTATTAGGCACCCTTGGTTGCCTGGCCATTGGGACTGTTGGCCTGCGCCGTGCGTATCGGGACACGCTGCGATTCTATCATGGAGAAACTCGCAAAAAGGCCACTATGCCGGTTGGCCTCCGCCGGGTGGAAACCGGTGCCCCACCTACCGGCAAAACCGGAAGCCGGTTCCTCGAACTGCGTCTCCCCGGGATCCCCGAACAAGCCGCCGCGCTCGCGCTGGCCACCTTCCGTTCGATGCTTCGAGCACCCGAAGTGAAAATGGCGTGGGCCAGTTCATTCCTGGTGCCGCTGATTGTTGGCTCATCGTTCCTGCTCCGCGGACCGCCCAAGATCCCGGAAGCCCCGAAACCGTTCATCGCGACAGCCGCAGTGGTTTTTTCAGTCTTCATGCTCGTCCAATTTTTATCCAACCAGTTCGGTTTCGATCGTGACGGATTCCGCGCTTTGATTCTTTCGCCCGCCGACCGGCGCCTCGTGCTGCTTGGCAAAAACCTGGCGAGCCTGCCCGTTGTTGCGGTGTTCGGCTTGATGCTGCTCGTCTTGATTTGCGCCTGGTTGCGCCCTCCAATACTCACTGTGGCCGCCACGTTAATCCAAATCCCCGCCGTGGTCCTGATCGCGGGACTCGCTGGGAATTTGCTTTCCATCCTGGCTCCATATCGCATTCAACCCGGCTCAATGAAACCGACCAAGATGCCCGGCTTGGCGATGTTGGTAATGGTCGTTTGCCAATTACTTTTCCCCGCGGTAATGATACCTATCTTTGTGGCCCCACTTGCTGATTTGCTGTGGCGGAAAGCCGGTTGGCCAAGCGCTGTCCCAATCAATCTTCTCCTCTCCGCGACGCTTGTGGCGCTGACAGCGTTTGTCTATTGGCAGATGCTCGGCCCGCTTGGCCGTTTGCTGCAACGACGCGAGACAAAGATCCTTAACATCGTGACGGTAGAGGTGGAATAGAGCTGGCACGCCAGCAACCCCGCCCCAACCCATTCCTGCAGGACATTCGAATCCGCATCCGATTAATTGGATGAAGTGGAGCTCGGACTGAGCGATGGCAAGATTAGACCCTTAGCAAGCCGCGGAACGCCCGGGCGCTATAGTAAGACTGCGCGCCGTTGTGACCCACGAAGACGCGGCCGTAGCGGCGATCACAATAGAGCGCGCCGCCGAGCTTTCTAATATCGGCAGGTGTTTTCACCCAACTCGAGGTCTTCGTATCGAAATCTCCAAGTTCCTGCAGCTCCAGATATTGTTCTTCCGTTAAGATCTCAATGCCCATGGCCGCTGCCATATCCATGGCGGTATTTTTCGGTCTAAATTCTTTCCTCGATTCCAGCCCTTCACGGTCATAACAAACACTGGTGCGGCCTTTGGGACTTTCCGCTGAACAATCATAAAAAACGTATTCGCCCGATTTTTTATCATGACCAACTACATCCGGTTCACCGCCGGTTCTTTCCATTTCGTTGAGCGACCACACTTTTTCAGTACTGGCTTCCAGGTTTGCTTGCACTTTAGCCCACTCAAGCCCTTTATGGCGGTTCATGTTTTTCTCAAAACGGGTTCTTAATGCTCGCAGTAGTTCTTCACTTTGTTCTGGCGACAACTCCTTTTTATTGCTGGTTTTATTGCTCTTGGTCATGAGGTGTTGCTTTAGTCACTAGACGTGCTCAATCATGCTTGTGCAGTCGGCAGGATGATCCGCGTTCAGTTCGGCCCGGGCGAAACTTTTGCCCGCAACATCGGACGAAACGCGCCGCGATAGGCCCAAGCGAGATATAATTCCATAACGAGAACGACAATACCCGGAACGATCGTAGCAGGCGCGATGGCGATGTGAAACGTGATGATGCCGACAACGATGGGCGCAAGTAATACTAGCGCCAGCGGCACGAAGAGGTTTGTCAGAAGCAATACGGCAACGATTATTTCCGCGCCGGACACGACCGTCAGGTAACCGCCTTTCATCAAACCGGTGCTGACCGTAATCATGTCCGGCGGCAAATCCTTCGGCACCGGCATAAAGTTCAGGAAACCGTTCAGGCCGAACATCAGGAACATCAAGCCCAGGAGAACGCGGACGATGGCGGCGACGACGCGACCCGCAGATCTTTTCTTTCCGCCCGGACGCATTTCCGCTGTTTGCGGCACCGGGTCGGTCATAGAAACGGTCATTTCTCGTGCCCGGTGAGGACGCTGACCATCCACATAATGCCGAATTTGTCCGTCACCATGCCGAAACGAGGCGACCAGAAGGTCTTGGCCAAAGGCATGATGACCTGACCGCCCTGAGTCAGTGCGTTGAAATATTTGTCCGCTTCCGCGTCAGTGTTGACACTCAGCGACAGTGCGAAGCCTTGGAACTTCATCGGATGCTCGCAGCGACCATCAGAAGCCATCACGTCATTGCCGGCGATACGCAGCGTCGTGTGCATGATTTTGTCGGGCGGCACGCCTTGGGAGGCGTTTGGATCGGGAGAGTCTTTGAAGCGCATCATAAAGACGACTTCCGCCCCGAGGGCTTTCTTGTAGAATTCCACCGCTTCTTCACAGCGGCCTTCGAAGAATAGATACGGTTGGAGAACACTTGTTTGAGTTGCCATAGTTTTTATCTTTTTCGTTTTAGTTCCATGATTAGGACGAACAGGACCGTGCGTTCAAGACACGCTCTCTAGAGCTTTCGGAATCTCGCTTTGTTATCTAACCCAAGAAAGGCAATCTCTCAACTGAATCCACGAATTCGAGTTGTTGAGAAGTAAATATGGACCCAGCGAAAGGGAGACTAAAGCATTCGCCTCGAAGATGTGAGTAATGACAAGAGGCATATTCCGGCAGCGCGGGCTTGAGGCGGAGCAACGAGGTATCATATCGTAACTGAAACGCACCCCGGCAACAATTTGCATTCCGGGCCGGCACAAGACCACAATTGCTAACTCTATGATCGGCAATCTTCTAGCCCCCGAATTGAAAGAACTGATTGATCGGCGCGATTTTGTCAGATTGCGCGAAATCTTGTGCGAATTTTCAGGTCCCGATCTGGCGGAAATTTTCGTGGATCTCAAACCCGAAGACGAGGCTGTGCTACTTCGAATTCTGCCGCATGAGCGCTCGGCGCGCGTTTTCGAGTATTTACCTCGGCGGGACCAGGAGGAAACCCTGCGGGCGTTGGGAAGCGAGGAAGTAGCCCGCATTCTCAACGATATCGCGCCGGACGACCGGACGGCCCTTCTCGAGGAACTGCCGCCCGCCGCGACTCAAAAACTGCTGACCCTGCTGAGCCCGGAAGAGCGCAGCGTGGCGACAAAACTGCTCGGCTACCCTGAAAACTCCGTGGGCCGGCGCATGTCACCGGACTATGTCGCCGTGCAGCAACAGTGGACGGTCGCCGAAGCGCTCGAACATCTGCGGCAACAAAAGAACCAACGCGATTTTATTGCGCAACTGTTTGTCCTGGACAACGACGGGCACCTGCTGGACTTCGTCAGGTTGCGGGACCTGGTAGTGAGCGACCCCAACACGTCGCTGAAAGAGTTGATGCAAAACCGCAACCTGGCGTTGTTAGTAACGGAGGATCAGGAATCGGCGGTGGCTGCGTTCAAAAAATATGACGTCACGATTCTGCCGGTGGTGGACAGGACCGGGATACTGCTGGGGGTGGTAACGGTGGACGATATCCTGGACGTCGCGGAGCGCGAAGCAACCGAAGACATCCACAAACTGGGCGGTGTGGAGGCTACGCAGCGACCTTATTTGCGATCGAGCCTGCTCGAGGTGGTGAAAAGCCGGGCGCCATGGCTTTCGATCTTGTTTGTGAGTGAAATGTTCACGTCCACGGCCATGGGCTATTTCGAAGGAGAAATCCAAAAGGCGGCGGTGCTGGCGATCTTCCTTCCACTGATCCTATCGAGCGGTGGCAACTCCGGATCCCAGGCAACCACCTTGATCATCCGGGCCATGGCGCTTCGCGACGTTTGTCTAAGCGATTGGTGGCGTGTGTTCCGGCGCGAGGTGGCGAGCGGTTTCCTGCTGGGCTGCACGCTGGCAGCGCTCGGCTTTGCCCGCATCCTGCTTTGGCAACTGCTCCGGTTCAAGGACTACGGACCGAATTACTTCCTGCTGGCTCTCACGATTGGCGCAAGTCTCGCCGGGGTGGTCCTGTGGGGCAGCCTGGTGGGGGCGATGCTCCCACTTTTGCTAAAGACCTGCAAACTCGATCCAGCAACCTGTTCCGCTCCGTTCGTGGCAACCATGGTGGACGTTACCGGCATCGTCATTTACTTCAACGTGGCGTTTCATTTGCTCAAGGGCACGATTCTCTAAAGGTCCGATATTTCGAATCATTCATATCGGAGCGCATCCATGGGATCGAGTTCTGTGGCGCGACGCGCTGGCAGCCAGCAGGCGAGCGGCGCCACCAGTCCCAGAAGGATGGATACCTAAGTGATACGGTGCAACCAGCTAGTCACCAACCATATCAAAGCATAAACATCGGATTGGAGAGTCTGCACAACACCGTCAGGCTACGAGACACAATACGCTCTTCTTAAAGCAGGTTCGGGCCGCATCCATTCGTGCTACAGTCCGTTGATATGAAATGTAATTTATGCGGCAAAAACGAAGCACTCGTGCATCTGACTCAGACCTTTGGGGACAAGGTTAAAAGAATCGATTTGTGCGAGGCTTGTGCCGTGGCCAACGGTGTAAACGATGCAACCGGATTCTCGTTAGCAACGCTTCTCGAAAAGGTGAAGGAGAAGGAACAACCGAACTCTGACTCCCGTCCGCCCTCTTGAATATTGTTTCGCGAATCACTCCACCTCTGGGGATATCGAGTTCTTATTATCCATTTTCATTTCGGCTCCCAAAGCTCGATCGGATTCCCTTCCGGATCGTGCAAGCGCGCAAATCGCCCGTTTGGATACTTCTCCGGATCGACCGAGACCTCTATCTTTGCAGTGCGGAGCTGCTCCACCATCGCGTCGAGATCTCCCACGCGAAAATTAATCATCCATTGCTGCTTGGCATCACCAAAATATTCACTGTCCTGCGGAAATGGGGCAAAGGCGGTTGGCCCTGCTTCTTGTGACCATGGCTTCTGGCTATAGTCGGTTGGCAGGAGGTCGACGCCCAAATGCTTTTTGTACCATTGCGCCGTCGCTGTGGCATCTTTTGCGCGGAAAAACAGTCCACCAATTCCAGTTACACGTTCCATGCGAGAGGCCGACAATAAAGTTCGTCCGCGCAGGCGTCAATACCCCTATACCTATAGGCGGGTGACCGGAGGTTTTGCCCGGCGCTCAACCTCCGCTACTATCTGTGAACCCTCGCGGGTTCGTCAGCGAGATTTCAGCGCGAGCGGGTTCAACGCTTCATGAACTTCCATCTAGCAATTCTCGAATCCAGGTGCTCTGTGCGGAATCTCTCACACTTTTCCCCCGGCCGCACTTCAAACTCGGGCTCAGACCAAAAGCAAGAAACTCCTTGATAATCTCGCGCTGCGCACTCATCGCCGCAGCCGCACCCGACCCGCCATGTCCTGTATTTTGCACGGCAAGATGAAACGCAGTAGATCCCGGTTTGTTCCTCGTCGCCGGATTAGCGCCGGCTTGGAGAAGTAATCGCACTGCGGCAGCGCACCGCGTTCGGACAGCGCGGTGCAGAGCGGTCGCGCCGTTCTTATCTTGCGCGTGGATGTCGGCACCTTTGCTGAGAAGCTCCTTTATAGTTTTCACCTGCCTTTTCGCATCATATGCCGGACCACCAATGAAACCGTCTGCTGCGTAATGCAACGGCGTGCTTCGCCGGTGATTGTTCGCGGCATTCGAATCCGCGCCGGTCGCGATCAATAGTCGAACAATCTCCACACGATAACCCGCCGCGGCCAAATGCAGCGCGGTGTCTCCGACATAGATCCAATGCAAAATCTTTGAATCATAAAGCTTTGCTTTGGGGACGAGCTGCGTCGCCAGTCCGCTGTCCACTTTGAGCAATTCCTCGACTGCCCGGCAGTCGTCATCAACGATGGCTTTTAACAAACTATTCATGAAGATCAGATTTGAGGCTCGATCTATCGTTTCAAAATACACGCGAGGCAAATCGCACCGGCGATCCACGCAAAGGCGAAACTAATCCTTCCAAATGTTCGGGCGAACCTAAGCTCACTCCCAAGGTCCTGGCATCGCCCTAGAAGATCGGGGCTGCGGAATAGTTTGGCCAGGGCGGAATGCCTCATCAGCCCGCCATCATCAAAAAATCTTTCCGGTGAACCGAGCTCCCGCCACAGATCGGGGTGCCGCGCCCTCAACTTGGAACAAATTCGATCCTCGATCACCACGCCAGAGACGAGCGCCGAGACGAGTACCGCAAGTGCAATTGATCCTAGAATGGTCATCTTGCCGAACGCATAGCGCGATCACGCCATTCCGTAGCGGCGTCTCGGCAGAGCGCCGTGGTTACCCGGAGTGCGGCGCCCTGCCGAAACGCCGCTACCATCTCGCGACATAAAGTGGCGCGACAGCTTAGTCCACATTGCCTGATAACCGGTAAGCGGACCAGAAACCGAGGATAAGGAGGAAAACGAATCCACATTTGATTGCGTCAGGCACGTTCCACCGCCTGGATCTCCGTCACGTTTTCGGGGGCAATGATCTTGATCCAGTTTAACCAAAATCGCCAGCCGTCGGACAGAGTGTCGGCCAACGCAATATCGAGGATGCCTGTGCGTTCCCAGTGCTGACGCCACCAAGCCGCCGAGTGCAGGCAATACGGCCGCTCTGCCATCCACCACTCGCCTAGGTGCGTCGGAACCGCCCCTTCTATCTCGCGCATCACCCCCGTGCCCGCGATCCCTAAATGGCCTCCCGCCTTGAGGAAGCGGGCCAGGTAATTAAGGTATAGCTCGTCCGTGCCATAGTAGACAAAGGAGTCGATGGAGGTTATGACGTCGAAGAACCCAGCAGCAAAAGGCAGCGACCGGGCGTCTGCATGAATGGGAAAGACCCCGTCCCCGACCCCGGCATCCTGGATGCGTTGCAGATTCTCTTCGGCACTGAACCATAGGTCGGTGGCCCAGACCTGCACGTCTAACTCACGTCTCAGGAAGATCGACGATACTGCGCGTCCGCAGCCCAGATCCAGAACCCGCATGCCGGGCCGCAGGTCAACCGCCTCGGTCAGCCATTCGGTCAGCCACAGGGGATTGGCTCCACCGCTGATGCCGGCCAACACCCACTGCGGGTGGTAGCGCGATGCGCGAGGGAACCGTTGCGAAACAGTTGATGGCGTTGGATTCATTTCAGCTTCCTTTCCGAACGACCGAGCCGAGCCACACCGGGCCAAAGACTCAGAATAGCCTGTAATCTCTCGAAAAATCCGGCGCGCAAACAGGGGTTGGCTCGGGCGATTTCGTTAGCCTTCATCGTATGAAATCACAGATGTGAACTCGCGCTTCGAACCCGTAAACTGCTTGAATATTTTGCGATCTCGGTTCAAGCCGTACTCGTCATCGCGGATCTCATATTGCTTAACCCACAGAACCAGTTGCTCAAGCATCGCGTCCTGCTGCTCTGCGAGCAAAATTTTTCTGGCTCCCAAGGCGGCCGATGGCAGTGAGCAACACAGACCTCAATACCAGGGTTCAAAAATCTCAACTCTGTGCATTGCGCTAGAGCAGCCTCTACCAGGTCGCTGTAACACCCCTCGATGACCCACTGGTCATTCGTCTTCAGAAAATCATTCAGCAGCTTAAGACTTTCATCCAAGGGTTTTCGCTGCGCTCCAGGACCCGAAGCAATCTCATCAAGGGACAGGCGGGGTATCCGTCTGCCGCCAATGATTCGGCGAGCCATGGTGCTCTTTCCGGCACCAGCATTTCCCAGTAGGACGAGTTTCATCTTGAAGGCTGACAAAAACGACATGCGACCGCCGCTGGCAGTGAAGATGGAGGGTAAGCGGAATTCCCGAGCGTCGCTTTCGCACCAAACGGAGTTGGACAACGGCGGTTCGTCATCATTGACTTTTTAAGCGTCATGAGCCATGCGGATCTTCGCGGTCAGCATGGATCCAAATCGAATCATTTCAACCAAAAATGGCATCCACGCTCTTCTGCCGACTCTTCCGTTGATAAACGAATGCCATGACTGTCCCGGCGAACAGTCTTACATTTTGTTACAGTCCTTTGTCTTGTTTCTAAGTGTTACTTGGAGGAATTCGTGTCTCTATCCTCGTCGTTGGTCGGAAATCCTGCTTGATCTGGCGAGATAACCCCAAAACCAATGCCGCGCCGATCGTCATGCAGCCAAACAATTGACCCAAGTTAAGTTCTTCATGGAGCCACGCCGCCGCGATAGCGACGCCAAAGATGGCTTGCGAAAACACAGTCAGCGCGGCCACGTTAACCGGGCATTCCCTGATCACCAGAAACCAGATCGAGTACCCGATAACCGTGCAAACCACCGCCAACGCCACGAGCAGAAACCAGGCTTGCGCCGACAAAGTCCGCACGGCCGCCATAGTCCGCCCGCCGTCAATCAACAGGTTTGCTGCCGTGCCAAGCAGGAGTGAAATTGTCAGCGTTTTCATAATGCTCGCCCGGCCCACAATTGGTTTGCCCATCACCGAATAGGCCGCTTCGCACACAAACGATGAAACGAAAATGGCGCTCGCGCCCAACCCGCTCCATTTGAACTCCGGCCGCCATACTCCATGCAGCAGCGCAACTCCACCCAACCCCAGCGCAAACCCCGCCCAGCGCCGCGGCCCGATGTGTTCCCGCAGGAACACGCCAGCCGCAACCGAGGTGATGAGCGGCTCAAAGCCCATCAGCACCGACGAATCCCCGGCCCGGCCCAGCTCATTTCCATACACCTGCAGACGCTGCCCAACTACGAAAACCGTCAAACCCATCAAGCAGGTCATTAACAGATCTCGCCCTCTCGGAGCCACCCCAGGCAACCAAGGCCAAATAAATAGCAAGCAAAGTCCAGCCAAACCGAACCGCAGCGTTACAATGCCACCACTCGGAAGAGTCTGGCCGATGACCTTGTAGGCTGAATACACGGCGGCCCAGAAAAAGTTCATGGCCAGCAGAATTATTAAATAAAATGGCTTCACGCGCGTCTAACGGCAGAACAAATCGTTTTGCGGCTGCGGTGGCAAGCTCCGATTCAACTCGAGAGCCACTGTGGTTGTGTCTAGTATTGGGTCTTAGCTAAAAATGAAAAAGTGGATTGTCCTGGTGCTATTGTGCGGATTGGGCGCGGGCGGCTACTACGGCTGGAAATCCTGGCAGAAAGCGAAGGCCCTTTCCGAGCTGCCCGGCCGGCCCACCACCGCCATTGCCGAGGTGCGTGATATCACTTTCGCAGTCAACGCCGCCGGCGAAATTGCCCCCGCTGAGCAGGTCTCCGTTCGACCTGAAATCAACGGCCTGTTGGAAAAATTGCCTGTGGACGTCGGAGACCGCATCAAAAAAGACGACTTGCTGTTCAAACTCGACGATTCGGAGCTGCAACAAACCAAGGCTTCGAACCTGACCGACATCGAGAAATGCAAGCTGGGGGTCGAAAAGGCCGAGCGCGACTATAAACGTGCTCAACAATTATTGCGCGACAAACTCATTTCCCAGGAGGTCTACGACGATACGAAAACCGAATACGACCTGGCTAAAAATGCGCTCGAACGCAGCCAGCGAGACCTGGCCATCACTGAAGAGCATTTGACCAAAACCGAGGTCCGCGCCCCGTTTGATTGCACAATCCTCACCAGGCCCGTTTCAATCGGCCAGGCCGTTTCGGGCTCGGGCGGATTCAATAGCGGCACGGAAGTGCTCACGATTGCCGATCTCAATTCCATGATCATTAACGCCCAGGTTAACCAGGCCGATGTCCCTCGCCTCAAGGTCGGCGAAGCCGTCGAGGTGACTATCGAGGCTGTTCCCGGTTTGATGGCCTCCGGTGTTGTCGAACGTATTTCGCCTCAGGCTGCCATTAAGAATAATATCAAAGGCTATCCCGCTCGCATCGTCCTGAAAAAAGTCGATCCCCGCGTGCTCCCAGGAATGACCGCCAGCGTGAAAATCCCTGTCGCCACCGCCGATAATGTTACCGCTGTTCCCCTCTCGGCCGTCTTTACTGAAAAAGATCCCGATACAACCGTGGCCGAGCGTTTTGTTTATGTGCAACGAGAGAATGCGTTCGAAAAGCGCAACGTCAAAGTCGGTGTGTCGGACTTCTTCTTCGCCGAAATCCAGGATGGCTTGAAGCCTGGCGAAACCGTGTCGCTCGAGTTGCCCAAGGAAGAACTGGAACGAAAATCACAATTGCTCACCGGTCAGGGGCCTCGTGGTGAAAATGGCGGCTCTCAAACTAAACCGGGCGCGCTGCCAGCCGCCTCGCGCACAAATTCAACTACGCTCGGGACCATCGCCCCGGAGGCGCCCGCGCCCG
>Ga0265338_10010369_pt1 | contig 10937 bp, 13 predicted proteins | sample 42126metaG_FD_193579 | JGI IMG/M metagenome (GOLD analysis project Ga0265338, IMG submission 193579) | Rhizosphere microbial communities from Carex aquatilis grown in University of Washington, Seatle, WA, United States - 4-21-26 metaG | ecosystem: Host-associated > Plants > Roots > Rhizosphere... | reverse complement strand
CGAACCCCCGACCTTTGGTACCGGAAACCAACGCTCTATCCAGCTGAGCTACGGGTGCACAGCTTCTTGCTTCTCTAGGGCAACTAATCCTGATCCGTCCGGCCAGGGCATTCCGTTTAACTATTCACCCGAAGCAGGGCAAACGCACGGTCTAGATCAACGGCAATGGTGAGGGGAGGTGATTGACTTGTTTTACAAGATTGTCGAAAATCCATGAACCCACAAGCTTATTTAGGACTTACTGCTAGTATTTCCACGCTTAGACTTGGACCTCTTTAGCCTCGTTACTTCATATCCTACATAGGCCAACCCTAGAACGTTCACGCTAATGGATGGCCAGAGCCAGCGACTTCTAGTGTGGATCGTCTTTGGCAAGAGTATGATTGCAAGGCAGTTCACCAGGTGCATCTCTGGAGTGTGCGAGTTGTCTGCAATGGCTCCGGTCGCCCTATTGCCCTCGCTCTTGTTATAAATGCCGCTACAGCCACCACGGATATATGTTGTTCGTGTCTGAGGGTGTGTAAAGAAGTACAAACTGAAACCAATGCTAATAAGTACGACAATTAAAGCCGTGATCATTCTCTTGCTTGCCATACAAGGAGCGTAGCAGAAGTATAGGTGGTTGTCACGCTTAGATGAAGCACTCCAAACTGGACATAGCGCTTTGTCTAAAGTTGGAGCTATTTTGACGTTTTTCTCTTACAAATCTAGGAGAACCTCCACAAGAATCCTTCGCCCGTCATCCAGCCAGACTTTCCGGTAGACATGAAACGGTAGCGTCTTGCTGGGTCTGTTGGCTGAGTGGTGATTGATGCAGGAGGGGCAGCCATTTTGTCAACTTCAGCTTGGTGAAGCTGTGAAATATCAAGCCTGGCAATATATTCTGCCGCCTGCTCGGCAATTGGACGTTGGTGCGAAAGATAAACTACTAGCTCATTTAGTGCTGTCGCAGCAAGCCCCAATACGAGTTCGTCGGAGGCAATTGAGAGCGCTCGCATTGCTTCAGCTTCTGGGTCATCAGAGGGCGGCAACAATTCGAAGCCATCTGGCATAGTCCCACTTTAGCACGACTGGCGTATAAAATACTGGTCAAAATAGGAATAATTATAAAATGGTACACCCGAAGGGATGCGAACCCCCGACCTTTGGTACCGGAAACCAACGCTCTATCCAGCTGAGCTACGGGTGCGTAAAGACATTAGTATAGCAAACGTAGGTGCGGCATAGTCTGGCCGGTAGCTTGCGATCTGTGTTTTTGTCGTTTTGCAGGGATCCGAGGCGACTGACTATCATAAGCCTGACGGAAAGGTCTTTGCACCTGCACTTAAGCTATTAGCCGAGCAGGGGATCGACAAAAGTAGTGTGGTGTATGTCGGGGAAGCCCTTAGTGATCTTCGGGCGGCAAATGATGCGCAGCTTGGCTTTATAGCGGTCACTCAAGGGCTTGTTGATGCGGCTGAGTTTACAGCCACCGGCGTCCATACGGTGTTTACAGACCTACGGCAAGTATCCTGACATATTCTCAGTTAATTACTGAAACTTGGCGGTTGGAGGGAAGGCACCATCACACACGCGTATCTAATAATCTAAAATGCTTACAAAAGAGCGTAGGCCTTATATGGCTCTATGTTCGGCGCGTAAAGACTCGAATTGCTGAGTTGGCGCTATACTCAGCCAAGCTAAGCCATCTAATAATTGATAAGCCACAGGGGATCAACGCCTAGTGGGCTTTGTGCGGTGTTATGTTGCCTAAAAGCTTAGCAAGTAGCTTAGGATTTCTGCTGAAGTAAAACCAACCACCCCCTATCGCGACTAGGAGGAAAAAGGCACCAGCCCATACTGCTGTATGGCTCGATGTTTTCTTGCTTGATGATTTGCTGCTCGAGGTTTTATTCGACTGATTTAGTATTGAGGTAGGAACGGGTGTTGAAGAGGTTGTGCCCGCTGTAGCGCTAGGTGCTGCTGAAGTGCTCGCGGGGGTACTGGACGGTGTACTGCTTGATTTCTTTGATGAAGTGCCTGTCCCGCTGCTGCTACTTCCGGAGCCGCTTACCGCTCCCGAACTACTCACGGGTGCACATGTTGTTGTCTCATAAGCCCCGATATCTGCCGTTCCACACTGCGGTCGTGAGACGCCTCGTTGGTCGGTGCTAGGTGCGGCGGGGGTGTACGCACTTGCATAAGCGGGTGAGTTGTACGTGATTGGCAACACATACGTTCCGCTAGCCTGGGTAAGCGAGCCGAGCTGGGGGCTCGTGCTGCTTAAGTTACTTGTACCTGTGAGCCCGCAGGTGCCGTCTGAGCTGATGTTGTGACCCTGGGAAGTAGGTAACACCATCGAATCTCCGGTAAGGGGAAAAGGCCCGGTCCCGCAGTTCGCAGCCGTGCCACTCGATGTATTGTTATTAAGAATGCTGTTCTCGAGGTTTATAGTAGCGTTAAAGGCCACTATACCACCGGGTGAGCCCGCAGTGTTGCTATTATTGGCAATCGTGTCGTTGACCATAGTGACAGTGCTGGATTGGGACTGGTTGCCAACGACTATGCCAACGCCGTTCCCATACGACGTAACGTTATTGACGATAAACGTACCGCCGCCAAGCATTAAGCCAATGCCATCAAGGCTGTTCGAGTCATTTATCGTAACGTTAGTTATGGCTGTGTTGGTGACCGAACCACCACCTCCTAAGATGATACCGAATCCAGCGGCAGTCGAGTTCTCCACGACGACGTTATTAATCGTACCACCGTCCGAGATGATGGCCGGTTCATTATTGCCGGCACCTTCAATCGTTAGATTAGAAACGTTTAAAAGCGTACCGCCATTTGCAGTAAATACTGAATGCGCGTTCTGGCCGTTGATTATGGTGCTGCCCACACTGGCACCGACAACACTCAATGAATTTGCAGGGGATGGAAGGTCTGCGTTGAGCGTATACGTTCCTGCTGCCATATTGATGATACCGATACCGCCACTACCGGCGACACAAGAGCCACTCGATGCACTCGTGTTGTTGGCTATAATCGCATCGCTGAGCGTGCAGGCTGAACTCGGCGTAACATTCCACGTCTGGCTGGCATGTGCAGACTGAGGATGGGAAGTAATCAGCCCAATGACGAGTACGAAAACAAGAATGGCTTTACTAAACGGCAAACGATGAGGTGCAATCGAACGATTAGGGGAAGCCATACGAATTCTCGTTGTTATTTTTGTCTTTGGGGAAACTAAATCTGAATATATGCTTGACTCATGGCCATGTCAATAGTTCAAGTGGTTAGATAACAGGGGAAGCTCTCCTGGTGTTGTGAAATTGTTGACAAGTGTCAAACCAGCCGACTATGATAGTAGTTGAGCTTATCTCAATCCAAATATTAAGGTTACCTAAAGCAAAGTGGGTGGGCATGCAAATTAGTTTGACTCCTCTAAAAAAACAAGAACAAGGCATCGGACACATCCTAGTTCTCTTATTAATTGTAGTCGTTCTGGCGGTTATCGGTGGTGCAGGCTACGAAGTATATAGCTCCAACAACAAGCCAAAAGCTACTACGCACAGTACAACGGTGTCATCGAGTAGTTCGACGCCAACTTCTGACGCTACATGCGTAGCCACGTATCATGACGCTAATCTCTGTAAGTTTTCAACAAACTCTGATATAAGCAAAATCCCCTATACTGCTACATTAACTACTGTTAATTCAAACGGCGGCGGTACTATGACGTTGTCTAGTGATGGTAAAGGCAACACGTCCTCGACTCTTACGGGCAGCGGTACGACTCTCAGCACCATCCAACTCAGTGGTGATAGCTACATGCAAACAACCTCGGGTGGTACTTGGTACGAATACCCTGCAGGCACGAGCGCCCCAAGCAGTGATACCAGTAACCCGACGAGCGCGATGAGCTTAGCACTCGGCACTACAGTCACGTATAAGCCACTAGGTACCGCTGCCTGCGGTAGTCTTACGTGCTACGAGTATTCAGTGAGTGACACGCTGATGCCTGATCAGACCCAGTACGTATGGTTCGACACGGGGAACTACAAGCTGCGCGAATGGAAGGATACCGCCACTACGGGGGATAGTACCGACATGAAGATTACCTATCCCGGATCAGTAACTATCGCAAAGCCCTCGCCGGTTGAGCCGTATACCAGTATGGGTCTCTAAAGAGGGGTAGCTCTACGTAGAGAGTCGGGCTTGGCGCCCGACTCTCTCTTTTACCTTCTAGACTCGTATAGTAATGACACTATGCTACCGTGGCCAGGGTCTCAAAAACAGATCTAGGAGCGCTAGAAACACTCTGCGGTCATTGAGTTGTACCGAAACCAGTCTAGACGATTGCGTCTAAGCCAGTTTTCTCACCCTCGCGGCTTTCTTCGAGCGCTTTACCTGCGGTGATAATCCCAGCTGCGACACCGATACGATGATCAAGCTTGTGCTCAGTATCGGCATTGAAGTCCATTGAGAATTCAAGGATAAGTGATTCGAATTTCTGTGAGTAGGTGGCAAGTGTAGCCCCGTTGCTCGTAGCAGTATATACACGGGGAATGAGGCCTTTCGCAAACAGGTCGTTGCCTAATCGTTCCTGAGTGCTTTCTGCGACCTCGGCAATCTGCTCGCCTTTCTGATCAAGTATCTTCCATCGGGAGCCTATAAGTGATTTCATAGCTTCGTATTGAATCTGCCCAAGTAATTCTCCACTTGTCGTATCGATTACGTCGTATGTCTGATGCAGCTGCATCAGGCTATGCTGTTCAATTTTAAGAACTTCGCTATGGTCTCCTTCGTCAGCGTAGACATGAAAAGCTTTCTTCAATGACATCAGAGGGGTAGTCGCTGACATCAGAACGTTGCCAGATGAATCCATGATCTTAAACTTCTCTTTGACAAGATTAAGCTGGTGCTTAATTTCGTACTCCGTCTGATCAAATAGCCCTGGCATGTGCCTCCTTCTCAAATAGTATGGTTATAGCTATGCTTATGATTATGATCACTGATGCCAGGGTATATGTCAACGATGATCCGCGTGGTATCGAAGACGCTGCCTAACGGCAACAATAACTTCATGAGTTATAGAATAATTACATACTATCGTAATGAAAGTTGTCATGTAGTTTTTCGCTCATTGAGCCTCTTTATCTCATTACGAATCTACACAGAGGACATTGCTGCGCCGTGCTATGCTCTCGGTGTTACTTGGTACCCCCGGACGGATTCGAACCCCCGACCTTTGGTACCGGAAACCAACGCTCTATCCAGCTGAGCTACGGGTGTGTAGATTGCCGTTATAACAGATGAGATGTCTCGGCTTCTCGCGAATTAATTGAACATGATCTCATCGTTGATCGGTTTGGGGCCTTGGGAGTAACTTTGTTACTACACCATTGCGTCCCTCAAGCTCACCTGTCCTAACGGATCGTGCATGTGAGAAGTAGGCTGGGTCGGCACCGGTATCAATCGGTGATATGTCAAGCTGCGAGGGCTCTATGCCGTTGGCCGTTAAATCGGTTACTATCCTTGCTAAGATGTCAATATGATAGACGTCCTCTCTATAATCAATATGTTTCATCCATCTTTCATCTGCCAGCTGTTCGGGTCGTATGCTTGGGAAGTAGTAGGAGGCGGCATGGATAGACGGGGTGAAGGTAATCCTCACATCACTTGCTGCCACACTGTAGTGACTCGTCATATGTTCCAATGCTGCGAGATGAATATCCCCGTCTACTCCTAGTGTTCCACCATGGATAAGCCCTAATGCGTTCTCGCCGTTGGCGCTGTGATATACCATGACAGCACAATCAGCGGGTCTTACTCCCAGTACGACATCTGATGAATCGGTGAATAGGCCATCGGTGAGATACATGGACTCGATGTCGTCGAGCGACAATCCTCCAAGATCAGTAAACTCGGGCATTTGCTGTGCTTTTATAAGCGCAAGTTGCCCGAGTCCGACCGCACCTCTCAATCTCGAAAGATTTCTCTCGGCGTCTCCGGCAATAGTCTCGAGCCTAGGCGCGGTATTGCCTAATACCACGCCAGAATAAGCTATCTCAACCAACTCATCAGAGCAGACAATTATACCGTCTGGACGCTCCAGTTTGTTCATTTGAAAGAATATACACCCCTGGGGCCAGAGTGACAACTAATGAGACCGGATCAAAAAATAAATAAGCCCGTAGATATAGGGCTTATTGGGGATACATAATTAAAGTCATGGTACGCCCGGACGGATTCGAACCGCCGACCCTCTGTTCCGAAGACAGATGCTCTAATCCGCTGAGCTACGGGCGCGTACGAGAAGGTATTTTATCAGATAAATCCGTTCCTGAAAACTAGCTTGATAATCAAAATTACAATTTGACAACGTCTATGTAAGAGGTTACCATAAGTTGTAAAGTAGCTGAAGGAAGGGGATGGTATCTATGACACATCTCATCGCTGCTGCAGTGGATGATCACACACTGCAGCAGTCCAGCAACGTTCTCAAACAAATTACCGATACAATATTCGGTGGTGATTCGTTGCTTATACTTCTTATTTCACTTGTCGTTGCATCGATAGTTGGTAAGATTTGTTCACTCATTCTTCGAAGAATGAGCCGTAGCTTTGGCCGCCGGGCTGATTTTGCTACAGACCTTAATGCAGTAAACCGCCTGCGACGGTGGGAGACGTGGACGATTCTTTCCGTTGCATCAGTCCGAGTATTACTTATTGTTTTCTCGCTTTATTTTTGGTGGACATACACACATCCGAGCGATCGACCGGGTGCTTTAATCGGAGCCAGCGCGTTGATCGCCGTGATACTGAGCGGTGTGTTTAGCCCACTACTCCGTGACTTTGCTTTTGGGAGTAGTATGATGGCCGAGCATTGGTATGGGGTTGGTGATCTTATAACTATTGAGCCGTACCCTAATATGAGAGGAGTCGTTGAGCGTATTACCTTGCGGAGCACCCGTATACGAGGGCTCAACGGCGAAGTCATCTGGATCGCAAACCAGAATATCGCTGGCGTGCACATTGCACAGAAAGGGGTGTGGACGATGGCGATTGAGATGTTTGTTACTGACCGCGCGAAAGCTGAAGAGCTCATCGATCGTGCGAACGAACTACTGCCAACCGGTCCTTCTCTTGTTGCGAGTCCACTTAATATCATGACGACTGATAAGCGTGGCGATCAGGTTTGGCACATCACGGCCATAAGCGAAACGGCACCCGGGCGGGAATGGCTTATCGAGAAGACCGCACTTGATCTTCTCAAGAGCATCGACGCAAAGAATAAAGCGCCTATTCTTATCACTGATCCAGTAGCGCGTTTCGCGGACAACGATACTGAGCGGCAATTTGCACGTGCCATCCGCAATGCGAAGAAAGTTAAGCGTGAGAAGCGGCCGAAGCTGAGCGGCATGACAAAAAGAGACTTATAGCGTAACGAGTTCGGCATCCGGTTCAGATAGCTTTTTGATTGCCCACGCAACTAGTTGGGGGATATTTTCGATCTTCGGCTCGAAGTTCTCGAGCTCGGCAATCGGTACCCATTGGTACTCACTGTATTCATCGCTGAGATGTATATCACCTGAAAGGTATATGCCGGCGGTGTGCGGCAATACCATGCTGTTGCCGTCTTTTTGCGAAATAGTATGTTGAAACTTTCATTCGGAAGGACCTCGACGAGAGCATCGGTGCCGATCTCTTCTTCTTTTTCCCTCCGCATTCCATCGAGCAGGCTTGTATCGGTGGTCTCCATTTTCCCGCCAATAAACGAGAAGGTACCGTCATAGTCTGCTTCTCCTTTTCGTCTTGCAAGCAAGGCGCGTTGTTTGTCTTCGGAAACGAGCACAAGTTTTTGACAATATTGGAATAAAAGATCTTGTGTAGCCATGTCACTATGCTAACAAATTAAGCGCCATATGACACGTGACTAGCTGATGGTCGTAACCCTAGCGGTATGCTATTGTTTAGGTGGTTCCGGAGGTTTGTCTTCGAACAAGACCGATGGGTCGAAGTCGACCACGATACACTTGCCAAGAGATGGGATGAAAGAGATTGTTTCAGCGCGTGATTTAACGTTGAGGAGGTTGAGGATGACGCGTATTGTTCCGGCATGCGTTACGAGCGCAACTGAGTTATATGTCTTCTGTGCTATATGACGCAGCGCCATGCGTACGCGTGACTCCATATCTTGCCACGATTCACCGCCCGATGGCCTAAACGTGTATCGATCTTCCATGCTAAACTTGCTCAGCTCAACAGAGATTCTCGGCCAGTCCCAGCTCGCCCATTTGCCAAACTCTCGTTCGCGTAAATCGGTCTCGGGAATAGCGGGGACACGTAACTTCTGGGCAAGTAAATCGGCAGAAACCGCAGCACGAGGTAGTGTAGAATGGATAACCGCCTCAACATTTTCATCTGTACATAGTTGAGCTATTTGAGCTAGTTGCTCAATGCCACGCGGGCTAGGGTTATCCGGTGCGCCTTCAGTGCCTGCGATATGGTTTGTCTCCGGATGACGAATAATAAGTAGTTTAATAGCTTCCCCTTATACCAAAGTGGTGATAATTATATCACCTTAAACCGTGGCTATCATACGTTGGCCAGTGCCTACAAGTACGGCAACAAGGCAATAGTAACAGTGTAGTCAACCACATATTTAATGGATGTCATAATATTCACAGTTACCCTTGTTGTGCCGCTTTGAGCATCTCTATCATCTTTGCGATCCGACGAGCACGGGTGGCCGCTTGCTTTGCGGCAGTAATCCACTGGATGTATTCATGTTTATGCGAGGGCGGAAGGGCGTTGAAGTATGTAATAACCCCACCCTGCGACAGCGCGTGTTCAATGTCTTTATCCATACAGTACTCTCTATGCGCTTTTGTTTATGTCACGTAGGCAGAGCAGCGTACAGATGGCGAGATTGATTCTCGGGTCGATAGCAACCTGCGCCTGGGTTAGGTCGAGATTCATCTTGACGATGAATGGGTTCTTACGATGTGTTATCCTCCCGACGAGTTGAGGGGTTGCGCCATTCGGTGTGTAATATACGTCAAATGTCTGAGGTACAAACATAAGGACGAGTGCAGCAAGGTCGTTGATCGCTCCGATCCATCGACGCAGGAGTGCGAGGAATCCACTCGTTTCTTGAACGTATCCAAAATTTCCGCCCATTTGATCAAAAACGTTAATGTGCCAACGGGCTAGCATACTGCGGAAGTTATTAAACTGTAGTGATCCTATTTCGGTTTCGGTTTGCGATTCGATGATACTGTACTTCGGTGCTGTGCTAAGGACTGCCTGCTTTTTCAGGTGCGCAATACTTCGCTGCATTGTCGCATCGGTGTAGATATGTACATCAGGTTTTAGCTGTAGTGTTTTCTGGTTTATGAATGCAATGACCGTATTGGTTAGCGGGTCATAGACCGTAATATTTACACCGAAGAGCTTCCAAAATTTTCGTCTGAGTTCGATCTGCTTATAGTTGCTGTAGTCCATGGTGGTATAGGTAATTTCCGTTTATGTATATGTTTGAGTATCGGATAAAACGAGCTCGATGTCCACAGGCTTAGGTGTTACAAGAAGACTTATGAAGTGAGCCATTTGAGCCATCGCTCAAGGCGACGGTATACATATCGATCAAAAGGATGGTCATTACCAGGGAGCATCGCCACCCATGCCACCCGAGCGACACCGGCTCGATGCCCGGCTAGTGCGTCGATCAGCTTGTCGCCTACAAAACCCACATGCTCAGGAGCCGTGTCAAGATTTTTCAATGCTGCACGGATCATTGAAGCACTTGGTTTGCGCTCATGCCTAAATTGCGGAGTGTGAATAGTCTCTGCCCCGACCTGTTTAGCTACAATCTCCATCCTGTCGTGGTGCCGATGAGGCATGTTACTGACGAGTCCTATGTGGGCTATGCCAGCTTTTTTGGCTTGCCGTAAGATTTCAACAATCGAGTCACTGACATCAGTGCCTCGCCATTCGGTGAGCGTTCCCTCCACGTCAAACAAGACTACGTCGATGCCGTATTCAGTATGCCAGCGACGGAAATCGATAGTCTGGACGCCCTCTATATGCTCAAGCCAGTTTGCAGTCCATAAGCGGCCGATGAGCCGAAGGTAGCCTGAGGCTGATATCAGCGTCAGTATGCTTGCGGCAATAAGACAGGCTGTACCGATGGCTGTACTTATGTCGATCTCTGCTGAGTGCGTGCTAGCGAGTGCAGTGACAGCGGCAATAAGCCCGAACATGAGGGTGGCGGTTTTCCACTTTGCAACGGTACTGGCGGGCATTGCTTGTGCTCGGGCGAGCATGAGACGAAGCGATGTGGTGAATACATCGTAGGCCGCGAACACCGCAAAGGGTAGCCAGTAGAGGGTAGAAGAGTATATGCCGAGGAGTGTGAGTACCGTCAAACAGACGATCTTATCAGCGAGGGGATCGAGAAATGCGCCGAGAGAAGTAGTTGCTTTCCAGCGACGGGCAAGTGCTCCATCAACATAGTCGGATATAAATGCAATAAGCATTAATATGAGTACACGTACCCAATACCGATCCCGAGCCTCAAATATGATTAGTATCGCGAGTACGACGCGCAGAAGAGTAACAGTAATGACGAGTTGATGCTTAACTGACATGTTTATTGCACCGAGTACTATAACAGGAAGCCGTTGTTTCCAGTATCGTATTCTTAACTTTTATATCTCATGCGAGGCATCAACGATCGTATGGGTTGTCATTTGCTGCAAGAACAACGGCCTGTGCATAGCGCTATGACGGTATCGTTGTTGTTCTGGGGTCGTAGTATCAACCTTATGACGAATAAAACCTGTCGATGCTCTTTACTGATAACAAGTTTTTAGTTGCCGCAGGAAGGTGATCGAGATACTTATTCTCGAGGTATACCATATCGAGATTAGACGCCTCAAACGCATATTTTG
>Ga0265338_10010368_pt1 | contig 10938 bp, 23 predicted proteins | sample 42126metaG_FD_193579 | JGI IMG/M metagenome (GOLD analysis project Ga0265338, IMG submission 193579) | Rhizosphere microbial communities from Carex aquatilis grown in University of Washington, Seatle, WA, United States - 4-21-26 metaG | ecosystem: Host-associated > Plants > Roots > Rhizosphere... | reverse complement strand
ATGAAGGAAATTACGACAAGAGTAAGTTACGAAGATCTTTTGGAGGAGCTAGATGTCTAATGAAAACATTATCTATTGATATTTCTGAGAGACTAAATTCTCTATTGCATTCTCTTTCTTACAATCTAAAAATAGATTTCGCGTCTACTTTAAGATACGCCATTTCTCTTTTAGAAGTGACAGTTAATGCAAGAATAGCGGGAAATAGAGTTTGTGTTTGATTGATAAAATAATTACTAGGAAAATTTGGGATCATGTCTAAAAAAGATATAAGAAAAAATTTTAGAAAAGTTTGTTTAGATAGAGATAAAGACACGTGTAAAATGTGTGGGCGGAAAGCAACCAATCGTGAAGAAGCATTAGAAATTTTCGATATTCATCATATCACCGATAGATCCCTTATGGTAGCGGGAGGGTACTGCTTAGAGAACGGGATTACTCTCTGCGATGACTGTCATCTAAAGGCTGAGGAGTTTCACAGCACGGGGATATCCCATCCAGGTTATTCTCCTGAGGAACTGTATGAGAAGATTGGCTCTAATCTAGATAAAGCAATCGATGCATCGGAGAAATTAAAATCAGATTAACTGCGGCTAAAATAGCATATTAAAGTATTTGCTCAACAAAGGAGGTAACGGAAAATAAATCAAAATTTGCGCCTATAAAAGTAGGTTTAAATGAATTTTCATACCCGGAGTTGTTATGACAAACGTAATTGATAATGTAGAAGTTTTCGGCGGACAAAATGCTGAAACTGAAGAAGAATTTGGAAACCCAATCAATATAACCGATATCCTTGCTATCTGCAAAGAATACAGCAGATTAGGTTATCAAATCCAAACCCAAATAGAATACATTACGGAACTTGGTATAGAAGAAGCGCTTAATAAAAAATTGATTTCAATTTCTGCATTACCCTTGATTAAGAATTTCTTGAAGACTGTTAGTGATAATCCTTTGTTCGGCGATGCGGCTGATGAAGCATATAGTTGTCTCTACTTGATAGAGAATTTCGAATTGAAAAATCCTAACCTCTTCAAGAGACACACAAATTAAAATGATGGAAACTTTCCTAACCCTCGTTATAGTCTTCTTTGCCATAACTTTGTTTGGGCACGTTTCTCACTACTGTCTGCATCAAAAATGGTCAGGTAAGTTGAATCGTGCGCATATGGCGCATCATTTGAAACTTTATCCACCATCAGATTACATATCTGATGTTTATAGAAACCCAGGTAAAGATAACACCGTATACATATTTGCAATGTTATCTTTGCCATTGTTGATTACGCCAATAGTATTATGTTTGGTAGGTAAGCTATCAATTTTTTTAACTATTGTTGCGGTGGTGGAGATGCTTGTGGTTGGGGTGCTTCATGATAGAATTCATGACGCGTTTCATCTAACTAAATCAATTTGGCATAGGGTGCCAGGATTTAAGAGATGGAATCGTTTGCATTATCTTCATCATATAGATATGCAAACAAATTTTGGTATATTCAGTTTCCATTGGGACAAAATATTTGGAACCTACTGGAATAAGAATTGATTTAATGGAGTTTAATGCCGTCGATAAAAGAAGTAGAACAAATCTCTAGGAGATTTGTTGATCAGGAATTTTTTAATACAAACTATATGTCAGTTGAAATAACAAGAACTAATGAGTTAGTTGTGCACTTGCTTAAAAATATAAGGACAGATAATTTGCCCTTAGCCTTCGAAGGATTGAGGGTGAGTTACAAATTCGCAGGAAAAAGATAATGTTTATAAAAGTCCCCACGAAAGTAGATTTTAATTTTATTACCAATAGAGTTGCCACGGGTGGGTTCATTATCTCTCAGGATTGTCTCAAAGAATTACGTTCACATGGCATCACACACATCATAAACTGCTGTCAGGAGTTCGATGACTCTGAACACTTTGATGATCAGCTGTGGTTTCCTTATCTCCACGTTGGAGTGGACGATGATGGTCAATCAAAATCAGTCAAGTGGTTCAAGCAAATAATTGAATTTGGTTTAACTGCTTTGTCTCTGCCTAAGAACAAAATCTACTGCCACTGTGCAATGGGGATAAATCGTGGGCCATCGGCTACTTACGCCATCTTGCGGGCCCAAGGCTTGACAAAAGAGCAAGCTGAACTACAATTAAGGGTCAAGCGCCCTGATGTAGAGTTGGGTTATATTTGGGATGCGGATGCTGCAATTGCGGAGTTAGGATACGAATAATGCAAAATTTGTCAAGAGCTGACGCTTTCCTCAAAGATCTAAATCTCAAATTGAAAGTGGATAAAATCCCTGGAAACCACGAAGATTTTATGCACAAAGTATTTTGTTGCAGTGTCTTAGCAAAGACAGTTGAGGCAAAGTGGCGCCTTTGGGTAGTATCACTTTTACTAGTAAATTACAAGTGGATGGAATACATTGAGAAAAATACATTGGAAATCGTTGAATAATCTGATATATTGATTCAGATGCCGGTGACGCCTAATGGATGGGCGACTGTCTCATACGCAGTTTCTAAAGGGTTCGATTCCCTTCTCCGGTACCAAAGAAGGAAATTACATGAGTAATATAAAAACAATTACGGCAGAAAATTTTGACGCCCAAGTTTTACGAGCGGATGGTATAGTATTGGTTGAATTCGGCGCAAGTTGGTGCGCCCCTTGCAAAGCATTGGGGCCCATTTTGGAAAAGCTTTCAACCGAAATCACAAATCCAATCTATCAAATCGATATTGATGAGTGTCAGGATTTAGTTAAAACTCATGGAATTAGATCAGTTCCAACAGTTGCCGCTTTCAAAGGTGGAAAAATTATTGGAACAAAAGTGGGGCTTACTAATAAAGAAGCATTACTAAAGTTAGTTGCAGCTTAAAATTTGCTTCCGTGGCGCGAACGGGGTGACACCTACCACAGTGGTGTGACGAGTAGGGAGAGACCGGCACATGGGCGGTTAGTTAAATGGTATAACACCTCGTTTACACCGAGGACTCAGGGGTTCGATTCCCTTACTGCCTACCAGGCAAAAGAAAGTAGGAATTACTTTGGGTCAGCGAAGCTGAAAGGCGGGCGCCCTCAGACAATGACTTTTGCTACATGTCCCGTTAACTCAATGGTAGAGTGTCAGCATGACTCGCTGATTACAGAGGTTCGATTCCTTTACGGGATACCAGATTTTTATTAAGGAAGATTATATTACATGGGATATCACACCAGAGCAATTGATAAGGGTGTCTTGGGAGAGTTTTCTAAAATCCAAGAAGAGTGGGAAGAACTGCTTGACGCTCGCCAACAAGGTGCTAAAGTTTTAGAGCTATGTGAATTATCTGATTTATATGGAGCTATTGATCTATATCTGACAAAGCAGTATGGAATGTCAATCAATGACATTAAGCAAATGTCTGAGATGACGGCATCAGCTTTCATGGCTGGCACTCGCAAATGATCGATTGGAAGTTTGTCTCCGAAGCAATTTCATTTTACGAGGACCAGGGATACAAGTACATTGAGGTTCCTTGGCTTGTTGATGTTCAAGCTGTGTATGCAACTTGTCCCTCAGATAAAACTCCCATTCAGGCCTACCACCCTGGTTTGAATTTAGGATATTTAGTTGGTTCCGCAGAACAAAGTTTCATTCAGATGATGTTGGATAGCCAACTTCCACCAGGTCAGTACTGTGCGGCAACCCCTTGTTTTAGAGATGATCAATTGGATCAATATCATCAGCGTCACTTTTTTAAAGTTGAATTGATTCAGATTAAACCGACGAGCCCAGATATCAGTGACATCATTTACACTGCTCGCCAATTCATGGAACGATATTCTCCTTCAGAATTACAAGTTATAAACACAAAAGATGGACAAGATTTATATTGCAATGGTATAGAGGTTGGGTCATATGGATACCGTCAGTATCTCCAACATGAATGGATATATGGGACAGGGATAGCGTTACCTCGATTTAGTCAAGCAATTTGTATCTAATAAAAAAAACATGAATAAAGAAGAATTTTTAAAACTCCACGGTGAATATTGCAAAGATACTTGTGGATTATCTTTTGAAAAAAGAAATCATTCTAATTATGTTGCGCTAGTGAATGCCGGAGAGCAAGTAATTCCTTGGCTACTAGAAAGATTGCGAGACAGCATTGGTCATGATGAGGGCGATACTTTTGATGCTAAGAACAGTCCATGGTTTTCAACTTCATTATTATGTGAATTGACTAATGGTGAATGTCTCAAAAAAAATGCCTAGCAAATATGCCGGCGTTCTAAACCAAGTCAGAAATTTTATTTTAAAATGGGGAAAGAATAAAAAGTTAATATAAACGCTTGACAGATGTTATACTAATAATTACGTATACAATATACGCGGGGTTGGTCTAGTGGCTGGGCCCGAGCCTTCCAAGCTTGAGACACCGGATCGTTCCCGGTACCCCGCTCCAGAAACACCACATGCGAATATGGCACAGTGGCTACTGCATTTCGTTGCCAACGAAAATTTCATCGGTTCGAGTCCGATTATTCGCTCCACTTTATGAAAGTTTAGAAATAATGGAAATTGATTATTTACAATATCAAACGGATTTCAAATCTAGAATTTTAGAATTACTTAAGAAACATTCCGTTTTCACTGGTGATTTCACTTTGTCTTCAGGAAAGAAGAGTAACATTTTTGTTGACTGTAAAAGAACGCTTCTGCTTTCTGAGGGTCACCAATATGTCGGTTCGTATATCTACAATAGAATGCGGGTGGAACATCCAGAGGTTCACAAAGTTGCCGGGGTGGAATTGGGCGGGTGCCCAATTGCTTCAGCCGTTGCTTCAGTTGGCCCAACTTCCATCGATGCCCTGTATGTTCGCAAAGAACAAAAATATCACGGCTCTGAACGTTTAGTCGAGGGAGTCTATTACACAGGTGATAAAGTGGTTCTCGTTGAGGATGTAATCACAACGGGGTCTTCAACTATCAAGGCCCTCGATTTGTTAAAAATATGTTTGCTAAAAACGGTTGCAGTGATATCCATAGTTGATAGATTAGAAGGTGGTGTACAAGCCATCGAATACTCCCATGGAGTTCCCGTTCATTCATTATTTACAATCGAGGATTTAAAATGAAATGTATTGCTTGTGAAGATTCTGGCATTCTCCAAAATGGAATGCATAGAGTTGTTTATTGCAGTTGTCAAAAAGGTAACGAGGAATATCAACGAAACGTTCTCGATAAACCATGCTGGATGTGCGAAGGTACAGGTAAATATATAAACAACGGCGGACGAGAAAAAAATTGTTGCAGTTGTGAAAAAGGGAAAACCCTCGAATATCCTAACGGCGGCGGAACCAACTGGCCCTATCCTTGATTATAATTTAATCCAAACAGATCCGTTCCAAGTCCAAGTATCGTTAAGCAAGTTCTTACTGTCTTTGCCGCCAAATAAAATCATTTGGGAAGAAGACGTATCGTAAGCCATCATTGCACCAACTCTAACAGATGGGTGAAATCCAGCTGGGGTGAGCTTAGTCCAGGTAGATGTGCCGTCAAATGTCCAGGTGTCATTGAGTAAATTGCCGTTGCTATCACTGCCGCCGAATAGAAGGAAGTAGCTTCCAGTTGGGTACCAAGCCATTACAGCGCCCTTACGAACGCAAGGTGGTGTGTTGGTTGCCAAAAGAGTCCAAGTGGTTCCATTCCATGACCATGCATCATTTAAGGCATAACTACCATTTGCTCCACCGAAGATAACTGCCTTGTTAGTTCCGTTGGAAGCAAATGCAGCATCAAGTCTAATCGATGGTGATGCGGCTGGAGATTGTAACGCCCAACTAGAACCGTTCCAGATCCAAGTGTCATTAAGAGTGTGGTTGTAATCTTTACCACCAAACAATACAACACCACCTGACATTGCTGCCATATATGGAGCTGTACGAATGGTTAATCCGTTATTGTAGCCATCATTAGCAATTGGGTTAGTCCAAGCAGAACCGTTCCAAGCCCACGTATCATTCATGTAACCGGTGCCTGCTGGACCTTTACCGCCGAATAAAGCTAGATTTGTTCCATCATAAGCCATACCCATCCCCGTTCTTTCGGATGGATTGTTTGCGATGCCGGTTTGAGTTAAAGTCCAGTTAGTTCCATTCCAAGTCCAAGTGTTTACAGCTGGCTGTAAATAGGCTGGGTAATTACCAGTATTAACTAAAACTAATGAAGTTGAACCTGGGTGATATTGAAGAGCGCCAAAAGCGGATGGAGTTGGATTGGTTGAAGGCATGTTTCCTCGAAATGATTGTTATAATATAAGAAAAAAATAATAGATTATCTTCTATACCACTCACCTTTCTTCATATCTTGTTTCCATTGTGGCATCGCATGAGCAAAGATTTGTTGGACGTTCCCTGATTGACGAACTACCAAATACCCACCATGGGTCATTGTAAATGGTGCGTTTAATTTTTTTAAATAATCAAATGGGCCATCTGTTTGTAAGGTGGCTTGGGCATTGAACCAAGATGGTAATATAAAATTAGAGACGGAAACTTTATCTGTTCCGACATCAACCTCGTAAGAGTCCTCTTCAACTGGATCGCACATTTCCCAGGCGTATTCAGAATACACTTGATTATCTGCGGCAGCTTTCACTTGTGGACCATCAGCCCAACAGTTAACGAATGGATCTCCAACCATCTCTAATACTTCATGACTCAATACAGAGGCAACGGTTGTGTTTTGTGGATTGCGAGGATCATAAACAGAAACTCCCCCGTTACTTAGAACTGGTTGAGAAAATATGAAGGCATCAATCTTATCATTATTCTCTGAATGATAACCTAGCGCTCCGGCTTGAGTTGGAGTATCTAAGATATTTATAATCCAATCTTTTTCTGGCACAGATTTTGGGTCTGGAAAAAATGCAATCAATACAGATTTTAAATCCCAAGCAGGACAAAAATGCGAGTCCAATTGAATTTGAATTGCCTTGCACATTAAATCGCAATCGTGATTTGAAATAGTTTTACTTTCGTTAATTACTGCAATTTGCATAGTTGACCGCCCTCAAGGTAAGACTTATATTAATATGAGGCGTTATTCATATCCACTCTGAAAGGTACGAAATGATTGATTTATTAAAAGATTGCGTTGGAAAAGAAATTGAAGTATTTAGTTCTGGCATTTCAGTTCATGGGCATTTAATGCAAATCATTACTGATAGAACGCTTGTTCTAAATGACGGAAACTATACGAGCTATGTTGAAATAGATTCGATTCAAGGTTTTCGAATACGAAAATGAACACACCTCAAGCAATTAAAATACCAAAAGATTTGGCTGAATGTTTTCAGCAGTTGGATGAATTATTGCTGCCCAAAGAATTACAAGAATTTATGGTGGGAACCGAGGATGATATATCAGATTATCATCATGGGCTTGGGCAGTGGATGCGCAATAGTTGGGAGCTATGGCATAATAGTATTCTTAGTCAATTTTTTCAAAAAATGGGAATTTGGCACGCAGATGATATGTCTGGTATAATTCTATTATCATTCCATAGATTTCTGAATCAGAAGCAAGTTGATATTGATGGACAGGTAAAATTCTACAAAGATTTTTGGGATAAGAACAAATGATTGCCAAAGAAAATTTCATTGCGATACTTTCTAGCTACATAAAAGATTTTGAGTTTGTAAATGTGAAGCCTGTTTTATACGAAAAAACGGGCGGAATGGGTCCAGATAAAAACGAAATTTTATCACATGTACATCATCGATTTATAGAATTTGCAAAGTTCCTACAAACGGATGCTAGAGAAATGGATTATCCGCCGATATTATCTGCATTCTCTTTCCTTCAGGGGTCACTTTGGGCGGTAGGTTTTTATTCGTATAATAAGATACTGGATGATCTGGATTCCATCGAAGTTAATCCAACTATAGAATCAATTTTCGATTTACCTGATGAGGATTAAATGATTAACAAAACCGAACTAATTAAGCAACTGCGTGCTGCAACCCAAGCTCCAATGGGGGCTTGTAAAGATGCCCTTACGGAAGCTGAATGGGATTTTGATAAAGCCGTCGATATCGTTAAAGTAAAAGGTTTACAACAGACCTCCAAGAGTGAGGGTAAAGTTGCGGCGGAGGGCCTTGTCACTGTGCGTTCGCTCCCAAATCAAGCAACATTGGTTGAGGTGAATTGTCAAACCGATTTCGTTGCTAAAAGTCCTGAGTTTGTGTTTTTCGCAAATAGTTTGTGCGAAAGTTTGCTAGACTGGGATCTATTCACATTTGATGGTAATTTTGATAACGTTTCAGTTGAGCACCAGGGATTTAGTGTAGCTGCAAACTTTGCACGAAAAGATATAATGTCCACGACAAAAGAAAACATTGTTGTTCGTCGTTGGTTTAGAGTTGAAGTTACCGGCGATAATAGAGTTGTAAATACTTATCTTCATAACAATAGTAAGGTTGCATCTGCGGTATCATTTGAGGTTTCTAATCCTGAAGTATTGAATTCTTGTGAATTTCAATCATTTGCCGATGATATTGCAATGCAGATTGTTGCAATGAGTCCGTTGGTTGTGTCTGCTGATAAATTGCCGCAGGATGTCCTTGATCGTCAAACTGCAATATTCGAACAGCAAATTCTTGAGTTAAAGAAGCCGGCACCAGCAGCAGCTAAAATTCTTGAGGGTAAGATAAAGAAGTGGCAATCAGAAGTTTGTCTACTCGATCAAGAGTCAGTCGTCGTGCCAAAATCAACAATTAAAAGTTTAATGGACAAGTTAGCACTTTCACTCAATTGTGATATAAAGGTCTTAGACTTCGTCCGCGTGCAGGTTGGAGAAGGAATTGAAGTCGAACAAGCTAACTTGGTAGCTGATGTTGCCCAAATGATGGAGTAATATGAACGTACAAGAATTTATTGAAATATTAACTGCGGCACTATCATTCAAGTTTCCAAACGATACAAAGATGCCTGGGGTTACGATTTCTTACCTAAAAAACAAACAATATTATGTCTCATTGGTGAGATATTGTCCCGGCAAAAAAGTGATCATAAAGGCTTCTCACCTCAATCTTTGCGATGCTTTAGGTGATGTAGGAGCACAACTTCTCGTTTATCAAAATAAGAAAGCTGAAAAAGATCCAATGGATTATTTGGAAGAGGCTGTATTTTATTTTAATCCAAAACCAGAAGATGACGAGGAATATAGAAAAAAAGAACCCGGTGATCCCTGGGTAGAAGATGCTCGCCATCCAGATCCATATGGCGACAATGATAGTGATATCCCATTTTAGAGGAAATTATGAATAGAGAAGACTTATTAGCAGAGATGAAGGAAGTTATCGGGACTCAGTCTCCAAGAGTATTTTTCGATAAAATGGTAGATGTATTAGGTTTATTATTCGATAAACTAGATCATCTAGAGAAGCAGTTAAAAAATGTTAAACAATATTCCGCACTAGGTATCAATTGGGATTCTGGCGATACCGATAAATATAAAGTGGCCTTCAAAAAAGAAATTGAATTTTTACGAAAAAACGGTAAACTGCCTGATGGCAGCAATATTTATTCAATAGAAATTGAAAAATTAGAAGAAGCGTATAATTTAGAATATATGTGCTATAATGATTTTTGTAGAATTTGGAAGGGTATATTAGGTTATCATCCATTTTTGGAAGCACGCGATGAATAGATTTGATTGGTTTCGTGATTGGATAGATTATTTCTTATTCTTTTCATCCAAAAGATACCCCAATGTTCCTGGTGCTATCGTAGAAAATTCCAGCCCAGAGAAAAGGGAGATGCTCAAAACATTGACATCGAAAGATATTGATGTAGATTCAAGACGAGCGGAAGAATGGGCAATGCTTGAAACGGAAGAGTGGGCAGCGAAATAACAATATAAGAAAATGCTTACGGATTTTGATAAGACTATCATTAAATAAGAATAATAACAATGATTGGGAAATCATATAACGGCTATTATGTCGCTCTCTGAAAGCGATCATCTGGGTTCGAGCCCCAGTTTCCCAACCAATAAATAGAATTACGGTGTCCTGTGTACAAATCAACTGGAAAACTAGTATATAGTCCAAAGACTCACCTTCGTACTTCCGAACGATGGCTTGTTCTTATGTGTGACGATCAGCTTTCTCAATACTATCGTCAACTCTATAGGCAGGAATATTTCTATCGCCCCAAGCTCCAAAGACCCGTCTGGGGCACTCACATTTCAATTTGTAGAGGTGAAGTCATTCCCAATGCAGCTGCATGGGGCTTCGCTGCCAACAAATTTATAAATTTCGAATATGAGGCTGGGGTTAAAAATAATCACGAGTACTTTTGGTTGAAAGTACATTGCGATGAATTATGCGCGATTAGAGAGTTGTTCGGTCTCAAAAGAGAGCCACAATTCGGATTACATTTGACTATTGGAAGGGTAACTACATGAAAGATCAAGATTACAAAAACACGGCTGCCTTAATTGGTCTGGTTGAATCATTTCTGATGGACTTGGATGATAGTCATTTTGAAAAAGAACGGCGTCTTAACGGAACCTATTCTCCCAGTTCTAAAAAACTCGCAGCAAGAATATTTTTGGAGTGGTCTAAATCCCTAAAAAAAGGCGGGAAACAAAAAGATAAAAAATTGTCAGAATTATTGCTAGGCTTGGTAAAGTATCTAGAATAATATAAAAAATTGCAAGAGTGATAGATTTGATAATTCCTGATAAAATCTATGAAAGATACGATATATAAATCGTGACAATGAACAGTTACCCAGGAGTTAAGATGTCATACACATTACAAGTAGTCAGCCACCACCCACAATTTGCGAATAAAGCGTTAAGAAAGTACAGCGTAGACGGTATCGAAACAGTTGGAGCTTATGGAGATGAGCCTTTTGAAATCGAATTCAAAAATAACTCATACCAA
>Ga0265338_10010366_pt1 | contig 10939 bp, 10 predicted proteins | sample 42126metaG_FD_193579 | JGI IMG/M metagenome (GOLD analysis project Ga0265338, IMG submission 193579) | Rhizosphere microbial communities from Carex aquatilis grown in University of Washington, Seatle, WA, United States - 4-21-26 metaG | ecosystem: Host-associated > Plants > Roots > Rhizosphere... | reverse complement strand
ACGCACGAGAACTGCGGCCTGGAAGGTACGCATGACACCGTGCCGGGCACGCGCCGGCTGGCCGGCCTGCTCGAACTGCTCGCCGTCGAGCGCGATCGTTCCCCGGAGAGGCCGGCGCCGGCCTGCGATCAGGTCGACGAGCGTCGTCTTCCCGGAGCCGTTCGGGCCGATCAATCCGTGGATGGTCGCTTTCTTGACGACGAAGTCGACGCCGTTCAGCACCGGCGTGCCTTTCGAGTACGCGAAGACGATCCCCCGGCAGTCGACAGCCGGCGTCCCGTCGTGATCGGCGACGGCCGGCGGTGCGGGAACGGCCTCCGGATGTTCGGCGCCCTCGCGCGCGGCGGCCTCGACGGCGGCGATCTCGACGGGCCCGGTGTCCTCCGGGACGACGGGCAGGCTCACCGGCTGGGGGGAGCGGCCGGTCAGCTCGCGCACCAGCCGCGACGCGCGCCGCCCGACGGCGTAGACGAAGCCGAGGAAGCCGGCCGGATAGAGGGTGATCACGGTGACGAACAGGCCGCCGAACAGCACCTCCTGCCAGAACGCGTTGATGTTCACCTGGACGGGGAAGATGGTGATGAAGGCGGCGCCGAGCACCGGGCCGATCGTCGTGTTCATCCCACCGAGGATCACCATCACGAGGATGTTCACCGAGACCGACCAGCTGAACTGCCCCGGGGAGATGATCCCCTGGAAGGAGAAGAGCCAGCCGGCCGCGCCGGCCATCGCCGCGGAGACGCCGAACAGGCAGATCTTCACGAGCGCGGTCCGTGCGCCGGCGGCGGCGGCGAAGGGCTCTGCGTCGCGGATCGCGAGCAGGACCGCGTAGAGGGGCGACCGCCGGATGCCGAGGCTGAGCAGCGTCGCGACGAGGAGCGCCACCATCGCGCACCAGATCAGCGACTTCCCGGCCCAGGAGAGGCTGCCGGGGAAGTCGGGGAAGATCGGGCCGATGAGCCCGCTGAAGCCGCCCGTGAACCTGAAGTCGCTGGCGACGACGGCCACGACCAGGGTGAAGACGAACGTCGTGATCGCGAAGTAGAGGCCGCTGACACGGAGCGAGAGCGAGCCCAGCACGAGGCCGACCAGCCCGACGCCGACGATGCTGACCGGCAGCAGGACGAACAGGTTCCAGTGATGGTCGTTGTAGAGAATCGTCGTCGCGTACGCAGCGATGGCGAACAGTCCGGCATGCCCGAGCGAGTAGAGGCCGGTGACGCCGGCGACGAGGTCGAGGCTCACAGCGAGGATCCCGAAGATCGCGGCGACGAGGATCAGGCTCTGGAGGTAGAGCGAGCCGTGGGCGACGTAGTAGGCAAAGAGCAGGTACGCCACCACCGCCGCCACGGTGCCCGTGCCCCGCCACGACAGGCCGCCCGCGTCCGACACGGCGTCGCGACCACGTCCCCCGGCGACGGCGCCGTTCCTCATGAGGATGCCGTCCGCGGCTTCAGGACGCTGCGCACGAGGCTGCGCAGGGGCGCGCCGATCGAGAAGAGGCCTTCCGGCACCAGCAGCAGGATCGCGACGACGACGACAAAGGGGAACCAGTCGGAGGCCTGCGTGTTGATGAAGTGATTGGCCCCCTCCGCAAGCACGCCGAGCAACAGGCCGCCGCCCATCGCCGCCACGGGCCGCTCGGTGCCGCCGATCATGAGCGCGACGAAGCCGACGATCCCGTAGTTGTCGCCGAGGTACGGGTTGGCGTAGGTGATCGGTCCGATCATCACGCCCCCCACGCCGGCGAGCAGTCCGCCGAGCGCGAAGGCGACGATCGCGACGAGCGTCGCGTTCGCGCCGACCGCAGACGCCATCTCGGGGTCGAAAGCGATCGCCATGCCGACCTTGCCGAACAGCGTGCGCGTGCGCACGACCTCGAAGACGATCGCAAGTCCGACCGCGACTGCGATCGTGACCACCTCCTGGAGCGTCAGCGTCGCGCTGCCGATGTGAACGCTGGTGCCGGCGAGCAGCGTCGGAAACGGCCGCGATGTCGGCCCCCAGATGATTGCCGCGATGTTCTCGAGGATCAGCGCGACGCCCAGCGTGCTCACGAGCCACGCGAAGGAGAAGCGGTCGAACGCGAGCACCGGTCTGACGGCCAGGAGATACGTCGCGACACCGGCCACCACGGCCGCTCCGATCCCGCCGAGGACGGCGATGACGGGAGACACTCCGCTCCGCGCGATCGCAGCGGCGACCATCACCGCGACCATCAGCAACTGGCCTTCGGCGAAGTTGATCACCCGCGTGACGTAGAAGACGATCGCGTACCCCATGCCGACGAGGCCGTAGATCGCTCCGATGGCTAGGCCGCTGACGAGCACCTGCAGCATTAGCGCTCCCCGAATACGCCCGCGTAGCCGCCGGGGGCCACGATCGGCCGGCCGCCGTCGCGGATCGATGTCGCTATAGGACCTCGCATTTCACCGAGGCCGGCCATGCCGCTGGTCGAGATGTCAGGCAATAAGCTCTACCCGGCGACCGCGACCGACTCGATGCGACTGGACTCCCCCTTGGCGAGGGACAGCTCTGCTACGTGCAGTGTGTCGTCGAACTGGCGCGACGGGAACCTGTCCCAGATCTTCTGCTCGTGGAAGGGGACGATGCGAGACACGTCCTCGCCGACGTACTGCCACATGTCCTCCATCGTCAGGACGCAGCGCTCCACGCTGCCGAAGATGAGCCCGATCGGCGTGAAGCGGCCGTCCGGCTGGACGAAGTTCTCGTACACGTAGCAGTTGTCGCCGGCGAGCAGCCACCGGCCGTCCCGGTCGTTCTCGACGGTCACGTACTGCGAGCCCGACGTGTGGGTGTCGTGGGCGGGAACGACGCGGACGCCCGGGAAGATCTCCATCTCGCCTTCCACCAGCGTCAGCTTCTGATGCTTCATCCGGTTGACCAGCCAGAGCATCAGGTCGGGGTCGACGGCGCTCGTCAGCCACTGAAGGCGGTCGGGCAGGCCGACTGCCCAGAGGTACCTGGAGACCTCACGGGCCTGGATGTAGACGTGCGCGTTCGGGAAGAACTCGACGCCGCCGGCGTGGTCGAAGTGGTTGTGCGTGAGGATCATGGTGTCCACGTCCGCCGGATCGACGCCGATCCGCTTCAACACCACGTCCGCGGGTTGCCAGGCGCTCACGCCGTACGACTCGGCGAGCACCTTCCCGAACTCGGCGTGGTTGTAGCCGGTGTCGACGACGGCGACGTGGTCGTCGTTCTTGAGCACGGCGTAGCAATACGGCGCGATCGTCGTCCCGGTGTTCCAGTCGCCGTAGCGCAGGAGGCCGCGTGCGAATTCCTCGACCCGCGCGTACTCGACAACCCAAATCGAACTGTCAGCCATCGGAAACTCCTATCCGTCGTGCCGCGCGTCGTCCGACGCGCAACACGGCACGTATTCACAGGAAAGGACACGCCAAACTTCATGGCGGAGGACGCGGTGGGTAACGCGGACCCGCTCGAGGTCGGCCGCCGTCGCGCCGCCGGCCAAGGTCGCGACGACCAATCGCTCGAGCTCCTCTGTCGCCCCGGCGCACGCGACGAGCTGCGGCCGAAGTGGCGACGCTCCGCCGGCCGCCACACGGCAGTCGGCAAGCAACTCCGCGACCGCGCCCGCGAGGTCGCCGACGCTCGAGTCGAGCATCAACGCAGCCGCAGCCGCCATCGTCAGCGTCTTGTAGCGCCCGTACAGATCGTGCAGCTCCCGCTCCGCCTCGATGCCGGGCGCGGTTGCGCTCATGCTTGCCCGCCGGCCGCGTTGGCGAGCTCCTCGACGAGGATCGGCACGCCGACCGCACACGAGTGGATGCCGATGACGCTCACCAGCTCCATGACCTCGAGGATCTCCTCGCGCGTGGCGCCGTATCCGAGCGCGTTCTTGATGTGGAGGCGCAGCCCAGACTCGAACAGGTGGGTCGCCGCCACGTCGAAAGCGGTGTAGATCAGCTCTTTCACCTTGGGCTCGAGCACACCGCTCACCCACGGCACCGACGAGAAGTGGGTGTACGCCTCGAAGAAGTCGGCGTCGAGGAGCAAAATCTCCTTGAAGAACTGATGCCAGTAGCCGCGCTTCTTCGTGAAGTCGGCCTTCAGCTCCTCCTGGTGCGCCGAGAGCTCGAGCGGGATCGGCTTGCCCGCTGCCTCGAACTCCTCGAAGAGGATCGGCACGCCGATGTTGCAGGCGTGGATGCCGAGCGTCGCCGTCAGCTCGAGCACTTCCATGATCTCCTCAGGTGTCGCACCGAGGGCAATCGCCTGCTTCATGTGCAATCGGATGCCCGGCACGTACAGGTGCGTGGAGGCGGCATCCATGGCGATGTACACGAACTCCCTGATCTTCGGGTCGAGCGTCCCGTTCTTCCACGGCACCGACGAGAACTGGGTGTAGGCCGCGAAGAAGTCTTCGTCCAGGTCGAGCAGGCTGTTCATGGACTCGTTCCAGTAGCCGCGCGACTCGATGAACTCGTCGCGGAGGCGCTTCTTCCGCTCGTCCGCCGTGGTGCTCATTGGCTCACCTCCCGCTCCTAGCTTGCGACAGGCCCGAGGTGGGCCCGCGTTGCCGCGGGCCCACCTCCGGATACGACTACCACGTGAATGGCTTCCACTGCTTCGACGCAAAGTCGTACTTGACGAGCGTCAGCTGCTTCTGCGTGATGGTCGCGTGGTTCTGCGGGCTGAACGAGACGACACCCTGCAGCCCGTGGTAGTTCTTGACGCTGTTCAAGCCGGCCTGGATCTTGTTCGGATCCGTCGAGCCGGCCTTCTTGATCACCTGTCCGAGCATCATGATCGAGTCGTAGCTCGCGACGGCGAACGGTGTCGCGTCCACCTTGAAGCGCGCCTTGTAGCGCTTGTAGAACGAGCTCAGTGCTGCCGTCGGATGGAGCTGCGTCGTCAGCGACGCAGCGATCGTGCCGTCAGCCGCTTCACCGGCAAGCGATGCAGTCGTGTTGTCCGCGTTGATCTCGTCGTTGCCGAGCACGGTGAGCTTCGTGCCTGTGGTCTTCAACGTCTGCAGGAAACGCGCTGTGTCCTGCTGGGTCAGCCACACGACGACGCAGTCCGCGCCGGCCGCCTTGATCTTGTTGATCTCGTTCGTCAACCCGACGGTCGCGCCGGTCGACCAGTCCTCGGTGATCACGTCATCGAGGGCGACTGTCTTGTTCGCGGTCTTGTACGCGAGCTGGATCCCTGCATCGCCACCCTCCACGTACGACTCGGGGTCGTGGAGCACGGCAAGAGCCTTGCAGTTCTTCATCGCGTAGGCCGCGTCGATGCCGCCCCACGCGAACGTGTTGAGGCCCCAGCTCCACACCCAGGGGAGCGGCGGCTTCGCCGGCCCGTTGGGATAGATCGTGATGCCGGCGTCGTCAACGGCGCCGATGTCCGGGATGTGAAGGCGATCCGCCATCGCCGCCGTCGCCGGGCCCGTGTCAGGAGAGCCGGCGATAGCCACAGCGCCCGCGCTGACGAGCTTCTGGAACAACTGCGACGACACCGTGGCCGACGCCTGGTCGTTGTAGGACTGAAGCGAGAATTTCTTCCCGAGCGCGCCGCCCGCGGCGTTCAGGTCGGCGACGGCCAGTTTCGCACCGTTCGCGGTTGCTTGGCCCGTCGTGCCGTAGGCTCCCGTGGTGCCCTGGATCGCTCCGATGAGAATCGTGCTGCCCGACGTCGCAGCAGAGGCCGCGGTAGCGGCAAAGATTGCGATCGCTGCGACAACCGTCACACCGACCGCTCTCCGTCCTGACTTCATCGAACCCTCCTTGTTGACAGTTGCAGAACTCTGGTTACGGTCAGGCCGATGAGGCGACCCGCCTCGCACCGATCATCGTCACTCGACTGTCCGTGCCGCAGCTCGTTTCGGAACCTTTCTGCCGTGCGGCGACCGATGACGGCCTCTGCGCCGAGGGCGGGAGAACCCTTCCCCGGCAGCATGAAATTCAGTATTCTGTAGGTGTTGCAGCAGTGTGAACGATTCTACGACGGGGCCCTCAGATGTCAAGACCGGCAAGGCACAGCGGAACACCCGATGCGGTGAAGGGGCACGAGTCCCTGTCGCGGGGGCGGTTTACGCATTCGGTTGCCGAGGGGGCGCAGCTGGTGCCTTCGGTGGAGCGGGCGGTCAGGATCCTGCTGACGCTCGCGGGCGAGACCAACGCCGCCACCCTGGCCTCGCTCTCGCAGGGACTGGGACTGCCGCGCAGCAGCACCCTCGCGCTCTGTAACACCCTCCAGCGCGCCGGCCTGCTCACCCGCGACACCACCAAGCTCTACCGGCTCGGGCCAAGCACCCTCGAGCTCAGCCGCGCCTACCTCGCCGGCACAAACCTGCACGGCGAGTTCCAACGCATCTGCCAGGACCTGCGCATCCTCCCCAACCAAACCATCGTCCTCGGCGTCCGCAACGGCATCGACACCGTCTACATCGGCCAACGCCCCGGCCTGATGCCCGTCGGCGTCAGCTACGAACCCGGCCTCCACCTCCCCGCCCACTGCACCGCCACCGGCAAAGCACTCCTCTCCGACCTCGACCCCGACACCCTCCTCGAGCTCTACGGCGGCGACCCCAGCACACCCCTCACCACCCTCACCCCCAAATCCATCAACAACTACACCGCCCTCACCACCGAACTCGACGACATCAGAGAACTCGGCTACAGCACCGACGACGAAGAAACCACCCTCGGCATGATCTGCATCGGCGCACCCATCCGAAACATGGCCGGCACCATCATCGGAGCCGTCGCAGCCAGCATGCTCAAAGCCGCCGTCGGCCCCAAAGCCATCGCCGAAGCCACCACCGAAATCCGCCGACTCGCCCACCACCTCTCCACCGCACTCGGACACGAGACCGGCGACTGAGGCGGCTTCCCGGGCAGGCCGGAGCCGGAGCCGTAGCGACCTCTACAGCTCCGGCTTGCCGTCGCTCGCAGCGCTACTGGCCCTCGAGCTGCTCGAGCGCTGCCTCGGCCACCCGGAACCCCTCCATCCCGGCGGGTACGCCGCAGTAGACGGCTACCTGGAGCAGCGCCTCCTGGATCTCCTCCCGCGTGCAGCCGTTCCGAACCGCAGCGCGAACGTGGACGCCGAGCTGGGGCGACCGGTTGAGCGCTGCCAGGATCGCGACGTTGATGAGGCTGCGCTCACGCCGGCCGAGTCCATCGCGCGCCCAGACCGTGCCCCAGCAGCAGTCGGTGCTGAACTCGTGCATCGGGCGGCTGAAGTCGCTCGCATGCTCGAGCGAACGCTCGGCGTAGTCCGCGCCGAGGACCTCGCTCCGAATGCGAGCCCCCTCCGCGCGGCGCGTGTCGTCGATCATTGTGCGAGATACCCGCCGTCGATCACGAGCTCCGCGCCGGTGACGAAGCTTGCTTCGTCACTCGCGAGGAAGAGCGTTCCGTACGCCACCTCGATCGACTCGCCGCCCCGTCTCATCGGCGTGGTGTCGACCATCAGCTGGTTGACCTCCGGCGCCTGCACGTCCGTGAGCGGCGTCTTGATGTAGCCCGGGAGCACGGCGTTGCACCGGATCCCGTCGCCGACGTACGACATCGCGACGTTCCTCGTCAGATTGAGGACGGCCGCCTTCACCCCGTGGTAGGCGTGCGCGCCCGGCACCGCTGCGGCGCCCCAGATCGAGGAGATGTTGACGATCGAGCCGCCGCCGTTCTTCTTCATGACCGGAACCACCTCGCGCATGCCGAGGAAGACGCCGGTCTGGTCGACGGCGATGATCCGGTGCCACACCTCGAGCGAGAGCTCCTCCAACCCCTCGTACTGAATGACTCCGGCGTTGTTGACGAGGATGTCGATCCGGCCGTACCGCTTCGTGATGTCAGCGACGACGCTGCGCCACTCGTCCTCGCTCGAGACGTCGAGATGCACTGCCTCGACGCCGTCGCCGGCGAACGCCGGTTCAGGGTCGCGAACGTCGGCGGCAATGACCCGCGCGCCTTCGGCGGCGAACAGCTCTGCCGTCACGTGGCCCATGCCGCGCGCCGCGCCGGTGATGAGCGCCACCTTGTTGGCTAGCCGCGCCATCTGTCGTGCTCCTTCCTGTCAGGGACTAGACACGTTCATCGGGCGGCGACTCTCCTGGCGACGGTCGACAGGCCGACCGCAAGCACGAGGATTCCCCCCGTAAAGATGTTCTGGTAGGAGGTCGGGACGCCGAAGATGCTCAGCCCGTTGATCCCGGTGTTGATGAAGATGACACCGATCACGGTGCCGAGAATGTGGAACTCGCCGTCGCGCAACGTCGCCGAGCCGAGGAAGACCGCGGCGAAGGCGGAGAGCAGGTAGCCGTCGGCCGCTGCGATCGTGCCGGAGCCGATCAGCGACGAGAGCATGACGCCGGTGAGCGCCGCGAGCACTCCCGAGATGACGAGGGCGAAGATCTTGATCCGGTCGACCGCGATTCCCGACATCCGAGCGGCCTCGGGATTCCCGCCGACGGCGAGGAGGCGCTGGCCGAGGTCGGTGAAGTTGAGGATCACCCAGAGAAACCCGAGTACCGCCGCTGCGACGATCACAGGGTTCGGAATGCCGATGACCTTGTCGACGGCGAAGTTCAGGAAGGCGGTGGGCACGCCGGCGGCGATCGGCTGGCCGTTCGTATACGTATAGCTCGCACCTACGAGCATCGTCCCGACGCCGAGAGTGGCGACCACGGAGTTGATCCTCGCCTTGGCGACGAGCAACCCGTTCACCGCGCCGACCGAGGCCCCGACCAGGAGCGTGACGATCAGAGCGAAGGTGATCGAGAGCCCCTGCAGGCTCATCAGCCCGGGCATGAGCAGCCCCGCCAGGCTCGCCATGTAACCGATGCTGAGGTCGAACTCGCCGACGATCAACGTGATCGTCAGGCCGCCGGAGATGAGTCCGATCAGCGACGACTGGCTGAGGATGTTCAGGAAGTTGTCGAGCGTGAAGAACGCCTTCGGCGAGTGGATCGAGAAGACGATCACCATGAGCACCAACGCGATCAGGGTCGCGTAGCGCGAAAACACCTGGAGCGGGCTGCCCGAGAACGACTCCAGCCCTCGACGGCGAGGCGCCTCGCCGTGCGGTGCCTCGTCCTTCGCGTCCTGCTCGATGGTGGTCACGCAGTCACCTCCAAGTGCTCTTCGGCATGGCCGTAACAGAGAGCGAGAACGCTCTCGTGAGTCATCGCATCCCCCGAAACCTCGCCGACCACCCGGCCGTCGGCGAGCACGACGATCCGGTCGCAGAACTCCACGAGCTCCTCGAGCTCCGAGGAGATCGCGACGATGCCGGTATCCCTCGTCGCCGCGAGCCGGCCGACGATCGCGTGGATCTCGGCGCGCGCGCCGACGTCGACGCCCCTGGAGACTTCGTCGAGGACGAGGAGCCTCAGGTCTCGCGTGAGCCAGCGCGCGATCAGGATCTTCTGCTGGTTGCCCCCCGAGAGCGCGCGCACCGGCTGCCCGAGGTCGGCGATCTTGATGTCCAGCTGCTCGCTCAACTGGCGCGCCCTCGCGCGGGCGCGGCGACCGTGGAGCAGCGGCAGCCAGGAGACGCGGCGCAGGGGCTTCAGGTCGCCGATGTTGAGGTTGAAGCTCACCGAGCGGTCGAGGAACAGGCCCTCCGAACGCCGCTCCTCGGGGACGAGGGCGATCCCGCTCGCAACCGCCGAGGCGACGCTCTTCAGGTTGAGCGGCTCGCCGTCGAGGAGGATCTGGCCGCCCTCGGGCCGATCGGCAGCTGCGAGCATCCGTGCGACCTCCGTCCTTCCGGAGCCCACGAGACCGGCGAGTCCGACGACCTCGCCGCGGTGCACCTCGAACGAGACGGAGTGGACCGCGGGTTCGTGGCTGAGCTCGCGCACCTCCAGGAGCGCCGCCTGCGCGCTCTTGGCGCGGTGCGTCTCGCGGGCGGCCGCGTCGGCGATCGCCTCCGGCTGCAGGTCCCGGCCGACGATCTCGCGGACGAGGCTCGACCTGTTGAGGTCGCCCCGGCTCGCGCGGCGCGTCAGCTTGCCGTCGCGGAAGACGCTGATCGTGTCCGAGAGGTCGAGCACCTCGCCGAGGCGATGGGAGACGTAGAGAACCGCCACACCGGCCGCGCTCAGGTGGCGCACGACGGCGAAGATCCTGTCGGCCTCGGCGGGCGAGAGCGACGCGGTCGGCTCGTCCATCGCGATCATCGTGGCGCTGCCGACCAGCGCGCGCGCGATCGAGACGAGCCAGCGCTGGGCGACGGTGAGCTCGTCGACGCGCTGCTCGAGCGAGAACGTGATCCCGAGCCGGTCGATCGTGTCCTGCAGGTCGCGGCGCGTGGCGCGCCAGTCGACGATGCCGAGGCGCGTCCGCTTGCGGCGCCCGAGCATGATGTTCTCGAGCGCGCTGAAGCGCGGCACGAGGTTCAGCTCCTGGTGGATGAACGTGAGGCCGAGCCGCTGGGCGACGGTCGGCGTGTGGATCGCGACTTCCTCTCCGTCGATCCGGATCGTCCCGGCGTCCGGGACGACGAGGCCGGCGAGGCAGCGGATGAGGGTCGACTTTCCCGCGCCGTTGGCCCCCACGAGCCCGTGCACCTGCCCGCGCGAGACGTCGAAGTCGACGGCGTCGAGCGCTCGGATGCTGGCGAAGTTCTTCGTCAGGCCGCGGACTTCAAGCCACGGTGCCGACGGAGACGCGTCGCCGGGCCCAGCGGCCGGCTCGATGCTGGGCCCGGCGGACGACATCGCTACTTGTGCTTCGCCGCGATGAACGCGTCGACGTTCGCCTTCGTTACGGCGATCCCGGGGATGGCGAGGACCGGCGGCTTCCACGCCGAGCCCGCCGACATACCCTTGAGCGTCGTGTTGAACGCGACCACGCCTTCCTGGTAGCCGTTCTCCCACAGCTCGTGGTACAGGTTTCCAGTCTTGACGAGCTGGATCGCCTGCGGGCTGCCGTTGATGCTGAAC
>Ga0265338_10010365_pt1 | contig 10940 bp, 8 predicted proteins | sample 42126metaG_FD_193579 | JGI IMG/M metagenome (GOLD analysis project Ga0265338, IMG submission 193579) | Rhizosphere microbial communities from Carex aquatilis grown in University of Washington, Seatle, WA, United States - 4-21-26 metaG | ecosystem: Host-associated > Plants > Roots > Rhizosphere >... | reverse complement strand
CACGGCCAACTCTGGAACCGGATGTCCAAACAGTGAGCGGTGGCCGCAGATCAAAATGAATTTGTTACCCGCCATCGTCAGACATTCTCCTTCCCTATGGGCACCTGGCCCGTCCTGGTCTACCATACCTCGTTCGCTGATCCCAGGCGCGATGCTACACCCCTTGCTCAGGATCTTTCTCTCCGACTGGATAACGCTTCGGTTTCGGTTCCCCGGCGCGCCTGGTTCGTTTGGGTTTGCCGGGAGCACTTACGGCATCAGATTCGGCCGAAACCTGTAGAGCGGAGGAGTCCGAGGATTCAGATGAGGTTTTGATCCCGGTTTCAACACGAGAACCAGCCTCGTCGGTGACTTTCTTCTTTCGGCTCCGTTTGGGTGAAGGTGTGGGAGGCGTCACGCCTTCCTCGGCCTGAACCACGCTTCCCAATTCTGCGGGATCTTCTGGAGCCGTCTCGGCCTTTTTGCGCGTGCGGGTCTTTTTGACTGGCGGCGGAGGAACTGCCTCATTGTGTGGCTCAGGTGCGGAAGGTCCGTCTTCCGTTTTCGCTCCCGGTTGCGTCGTATTCACCGTTACCGTTTCGGGCTGTGGGTCAGGAGTCTCACGTGGGGGAAGCGGAGGAACGGGAGCGATCAGTTCGCCGTCCTGGAGGAGCCGCCACACATGCTCCCGGTTGCTGGCCGTGTGGTTGAGCCTCTGCTCTCCTTCGTAGGCATCCAGGGCCATTTGCCGGTAGATATCCACGTGAAGTTCATGATCCTGGACACAATCCAGGGAAAGTCTGCTCTGGCCGTCATCGAGTGCCGCCGAAACTGCGCGCAACAGCCAGTCCTTCAAAATCCCAATGCAGCCTACACTGCACTCGTAGAAATAGAGCCAGTGATCCGTGACCCAGCGTTCGGCTGAACATTCGAGCGGAACCCGCCGCAAGAGTTCGAGAAGGGCAGTCTGGAACGCAACACAATCCTCTTCCCGTTCCAGTTGGTAGCGGGGAAAATGGACCGGCAGGCAACGTCGCCCGATTTGCCCATTGAGTTTCCCAAAATTGAACAAATCGTAGGTTCCCACCAGGACGAACAAAATTCCTGTCTTACTCAGGGACTTGAGCCACTCTAATTGTTCCTGGAGGGTGCTCCCTCCCGTTCCATCACGGGCCATGAGCAGGTGATGTGCTTCATCCAGGAAGATCACGCGGACCCGTGCCGATACATGGCTGTTTGCGCTCCCTCTCGCAGATCCGGGTCATCATTCGACTCGATGGCGGAGCGTGTCATGCGCCGCCCAAACGGCGGCGCTGCCTCGGCATGAATATCCACATGCCTCTGCTGCGGATACGTCTGTTCTCCCAGTAAGGTGAGCACGGTCCGATAGAAATAGCCGCGATTGAAGGCGCTTTTGTCCGAGGATCAGCCTCGATCCGCAGGACAGATATGGGTCTTGGTGCTATCTCATATTATTTTCACGCAGGTTTCATCGACTCGCCACGAGTCGGTTGTCTTTCTCAGATGCGCCCGACAGCGTTTCTCAAGCTCAGGAGCATACCGCTGTACCCAACGGTAAATGGTTGTGTGATCAACAGAGAGTCCTCGTTCTTGCATGAGTTCTTCGAGGTCACGGTAGCTGAGGGCATAGCGTAAGTACCATCTGACGCAGACCAGGATGATTTCGGCCTCAAAATGACGCCATTTGAAGGGTTGCTCCGTCATGGGAGACTCTCTCGTATTCTTTTTCTCGCCATTTTGACAGATCGGCTTTCTTTTTGCAACAGAGCCTCTGGCGACATACCCTGGACGCTTTAGAACGTCGCCCCAGGTAGGGGTCCCGACATTTTTTACCGGTGTTTTCTCCTCGTAGAAGAGGAGCTTCTCCGTTCTAACATGGCCAATGGCGGTTCTAAGAGGAGAATAGCAGGCACCTGGTCGGGATTGGCCAGGCGCAGGAGTTCATAGCCAATGCCGGCGATACCCGTCATAAGCCCTGGTGATTCTACTCCCAGAGGGATACCTGTTTGCCAACCGAACTGCTCAATACTATCGAGCAAGGCACTGGCCTTCTGTTCAACCTCTGACTGATAGTATGCATCCTTAAGTGTACGAGCCGCTGTCAGGATGGTTTCCAGATTGCCAAGGTCGCCATGGCAGAGCGAGTGGTTCAAGCCAAAACCCCTGGCCAGGGTGGCTTTGACCGCAGCCTCTATCTCCGCGCGTATAGCCGCGTCATCGCAGTAAGGCAGGGATGCCAGGCGTGCGAGACCGATTCCAGGAGCACCATGACACCAGGCAAACATATCATACGTAGTCTGATCTTTCCCCTGCTTCACATCCACGCGAAAATCGGGCCAGTTCTGGTGTTCGGGCGAGTATAGCTGCCGTTCGTATGCCATAGCAGTCATAGCTCCCTGGAGGAAACGCTCTTCTACACTGACTTCTGCCAGGCGTAGCAGGTTGAGGGTTATACCCGCAGCTCCGTGCGAGATACCCGTGAGTGGCTGGCTCGTAGAGCGAGAAGCTGCCAGTTCTGGCGTGTTGTTCTGACACTGCGGAGCCGCAGCAAGCAATCGCTCACCACAGCGTCGCGCCGCGTGCAGAATCTCAGGCCCAGGCGTCACCTGATAAAGACTGAGCAGGCCAGCGATACAGCCAGCGGAGCCACTGATAACATCGAATGCCTGATCACGCTCCACCAGGTCAGCAGAAAATTCGACCAGTTGGCCAGCTTCTACCAGCAAGCTCTGATCCTGCCAGAGCGCACCCAGATGACTATACAGATAGATGAGAGATCCCCATCCATCATAGCCCCCCAACGCTGCCATGCGTCCACGCAATGCTTTGCTACTCTCGCGGATATAAGACAGAGCTGTTCGCGCACAGGCGGTGTATTTTTCCGTACCGGTTATATACCCCAGATAGGCCAGGAACAGTGCTATCCCGCTGGCTCCACTGTAGATATCTGCCGCCGTTGGAGTGAGTATCCATTCTCTTTCGTTGACGTATGCGAGACCGATCCAGTTGGTGCCGTGCTCGCTGTGCAGCGCCAGATCACAAAGGCGCTCGCCGACCGCATGCGCGGCTTTCACGAGTCGCGTGGTTAAGGGTTCGCTACCCTGTACCGCGTCTGGCAGCTTTAAGGAAGGATGACTACTTTGCAGAGAAGAGTGACCAGTGCCAGGATGGATGGTCGCCAGCGAGCCTTGAATAAACCAGATCTGGCGGAGCAAGTCCTGTTCGTCAAAATCACGCAGACGCCTGGAAACTGAGTTCAGGCTTGGTTCAGCCAGAAAATCCGGCAGTCGGACTCCACGACTGGTGTATACATCACATGTATCTGGACGCGTCGTGAACATGGGAATATCCCCATCATGCAAATCCTGTAGTTCAGCAGAAATCAGATGCTTCAATGATGGGTTAGCGACAGCTTGAACCCAGAGCCGATCAAAAAAACGATCACGCTCCAGACCGTCGCGCAGAAGATCAGGATGGGTACTTTCAGCAAAGAGTTGCCCATATGTCTGCGTCGCTCGGACAATCAGGCGGATTTCGTCCTGAGCAAACGCTAACAGGGTGCTGTTCAGCAATTCGTCGCGCCGGGAGAGGAGTAAACGGTACATTTTGGTGAAGCCAGCGATGAATTGTGCGCGATAGTCCAGGACGTTGGGCACAGAGCCTTCAAATTGTGGCAGGTTGTTGGCACCGGGCACTGCGATGCGGTCGCGAATAAAGCGCATATGGTCGGTGCCCACAGCTTCGGCCTGGAGAACTGGTTGGGGTGTCAGTTGTCCACCAGCTCCAGCCAGACCGCTTAAGTCGATGCCCGTTTGGTCGCGTTTGCTCCAGAAACGCTGGGGTAGCAGACCCACGCGCAAAACGGAGCGATCGAACGTTTCCATGCCGATCTGGTGCGTTTTTTGGATCTGGAGATCATGAATACGGGGATGGAAAAGAGCTTCCAGGTCAATCATCAACGGATGCTCACCAGCCGCGATAAGGTTTTCCAGGTGCATATCCGATGCTTCCAGAGCGTAGAAGAGAGCCAGGTAGCTCCCCTGACGTTCATAAAAACGAGCGACTTCTTCCTGCGAGGCACAGGCTTCTGCCTGCACATATTCGGACCAGCCATAGGTCTCTTTCGGGAGCAATTTCAGCAGCCGGAATGCTGGATGATCTCCTCGTTCATTCAACCAGTCTAACAGTTGTTGAAAATGTACATCAATGGTCAGCAATTTGGGCTTGTAGATCAGACGAAAGCCAGAAGCAAAGCGCAATTTCAACGTACTGCGCCCCTGTTTGTGCATATCTCCTGCTCCGCTCTGCACCTCTACCAGCATCTCAGGATCACTTTCAGGCACCATCACCTGGCAAATCTCGTCCCAGTCAGTACAGAGATGATGCAAGAACTCCAGGCTGAATTGGAGCCAGTGTTCCAGTGTTGTGAGGAGCAAACGAGCCAGAGAGGGATATTCTTCCAGGAGCCGCTGGAGGTTCTCCGGGTCGCGCAAGGACTCGGTAAACTGCTGAAAACGATCTTCGGGGGTTGCTCCGCGGAGTTTTCCCTCCAGACGTGCAACATGGAGTTCCAACGTCAATGTGCGACTGATCTGAAATAGTAAAAGATTTGCCAGGCTATTGCGTTGGATGCGCTGAATGGTCTCTGACTCAAAGGGCGCAGAGGGGTAACTGGCCACTAGCTCCTGGATGCCAGCTTGCAAACGTTCAGTTCCTCTAGCCAGGAAAGGCGTTAATACTTCGAGAAAGGAAGTTTTCTGAAGTCTATTGCTGCCCCCAGACATTGTATCCTCGGATACCACAATCGTAGACGCGAGGGTCTGGAAGTATGCCGGAGTCGTCAAAATATGCTCAAGTTCTCTCAGCCACTCTGGCACCGTCTGACTGCGCTGCTGGAGTGTTTCACTGCTCTCGGCAAGTACTGTCAGCAGTTCTTCTTCTGATAAACCATCCCAGGCCAGACGCTCGGCGAAAAGAGACTCCTCTTGTGAGAAAGGAGGCTGCTTGCGCCAGCGTTCGAGTAGTCGGCTGGCAAACGCTCTGTGCTCTTCCCCGTGGGTCTGGTCAGGTACGTTTGTTGAACGACGTAAAGCCAGGCGCTCTCTGAGTGTCCATGCTCGATACCAACCGGCCTGCTCAAGAAACGGGGTGGAACTCTGTGTGCGTTGTGGCGAGGATAGGATCATCGTCATTGCCTTTCTATCGATCTGGAAGACGTCTTTTGCGTATTGCAGTTAAGATGAATCGAGATTGTTCATGGCAAACGCTCCTGTGTGCCTGCCAGAGAAGCCAGGTAGTGCACATATCTGGCTTCTCTTTCTCATAATTACACAGACAGCATTTCCCTCATCCACAAAGTCCCGCGAAACTCTGCACGATACACGCGACACAAGCGCTGGCGACACAGGATGCATAACAACTATTCACCGCTGAGGGATCTTCCAGACCACCAGCAACCTGATCCAGCAGCTCGTCAGAGAGTTCAATGGTGCCCGCTGGATTGGTTGGCAGAAGCTTCTGCTCCTCGGGGCTAAGGCTCAAACGATAGCTTTCGTCTTTCCAGGCGCGGATAATGTCCTGATTACTCATAATGGGTTGTTCCTTTCTTATACAAAGCGTTTTCTACTGGCTGGAGAACCGTTTACTCTCCAGCATTTATTGGCCATGGTCCCCATACGTCCAGACATATTGACGATTGCTCGTCCATGACAAGATTCTGGAGAACCAGAATGCCCCTGTTTACGAGATGGCGTTTGCCATCCTGTGTGCTTGACAGGTCTTTCTCTGCGCGGAAGGGAGAAAAACCTTGTTTATAAATGGGTCAAGATTGATGTTGTTCTATTTGTTGCTGAACGAGTTGAGTATAGTATCCTTGTTTGAGCAGCAACTCTTCATGAGTACCGCGCTCGACAATCTCGCCCTGGTGCATGACCAGGATGAGATCAGCATCGCGGACAGTACTCAGACGATGAGCAATAATGATGCGTGTGCAGGTCAAAGCGTGTAAATGCTGTTCGACGCGCTGTTCCGTGACCACGTCCAGATGGCTGGTTGCTTCGTCGAGCAAGAGGATTGAGGGTTCCTGGGCCAGTGCTCGTGCCAGGGCCAGGCGCTGGCGCTGGCCTCCTGAAAGCGCACTGCCCCCTTCTGCAATGTATGTTTCATAGCCCATCGGCATGCGCATAATATCGTCGTGCAGGGCAGCCAGGCTGGCGACATGGGCGATTTGCTCCAGATTCATCTCAGGATTAGTCAGCGCAATATTCTCGCGGATAGAGCCGCTGAAGAGCGTTGCTTCCTGCATGACCACGCCAAGCTGGCTACGCAGCGCGCGAAAGCTAAATTGTTGCAGGCAAACCCCATCGTAGAGAATATTCCCGTCAGTCGGCAGGTACAATCCCAGGAGGAGCTTCCCAAGCGTGCTTTTGCCCGAACCAGTATATCCAACCAGTGCGACCTTCTGTCCCGGCTCAACGCGCAGGCTGATATCTCTCAGGACCTGCGGAGTATTGGGAGCATAGCGAAAACTGATATTGTTTAACTCGATCTGTCCGCGCAGGCGAGGCCGTTGACTGATCTCCCGCTCGTCTTGCTCTGGCTCTGCCGTCAGCACATCTGCAATGCGCTCAAAGTGAGCGCGAACCAGTTGGAACCGTTGGCCACTCCCAACCAGCGAAGAGAATGGAGCGAGAAAAGCCGCCGCTAGCGAGTTCAGCGCGACCATAGTTCCCAGACTCATTGAGCCATGCAAGACCTGCATCGTGCCAAACAAAAGTAGGAGAAGCGGTGCCAGGATACTGAGTGCCCCCTGGAATGAACTGAGTACCGCTGCCAGGTAGTCACGCCTGGTGGAGACATTCAGGTGCTCAAAAAACAGGTTCGACCAGCGGTAGAGTGCCCGTTCCTCGGCTCCCGCTGCTTTCAGGGTTGCGATGCCCACCAGGGCCTCAGCCATATACCCCTGCGCTTTGCCCTGGGTAATCAGATCGCGCTGATTGAATTCGTGAATAAGGCGCGTGGTTACCAGCAAGGACCCGGCTTGAACGGCTCCCAGAACCAGTGCCAGCAGAGCCAGAACTGGTGTCTGTGTGAAAAGAAGCGCCAGGTAGATCAGCACGGTTCCGCCGTCCAGCAGCGAAGAAAGCACCTGACTGGTCAGGAGATCGCGAATGGCGGTATTACTGTTCATGCGTGCAAGCAGATCACCGCTGGAACGTTGCTGAAAAAACTGGTAGGGTAATCTCAGGAGATGCTCGAAGAAGCCAGGCATCATCTGGATATCCATTTTGGCCTGAAGATAGATCAGCAAGGAACTCCGCAAGAGCGAGGTGAGAGCCTGGGTTACAACAATGATCGCGATGCTCAACCCAAGGATAGGGAGTACACTGCTCATTTCCCCTGGAATGATGGTATCCAGGCTGATTTTTGTCAGCAAGGGCAGTCCCAGGCCCAATACCTGGAGCAGGAGCGAGGCACCGAGAATTTGCAGCAGAAAACCGGGTGTGTGAAGCAGACGCTTGAAGTACATTGCAATCGATAATTGCGTCGGGGCGCTCGCACGAGAAAAATGCACATCAGGCTCGAACAGCAAAACCACTCCGGTAAAATTGGCATCAAATTCGACCAGGCTCACTCGGCGGCGTCCCAGGGCCGGGTCAACCAGTTTCACAGAGCGAGACAACCAGCGTTCGACTACAACAAAATGGTTAAAGTTCCAGTGAATAATGGCAGGCAGCGTTACATAGCGGAAATCCCCTTCCTGGAGCGAGATGGCTCGCGTATGCAGGCCATAGCTATGTGCCACGGTCACAAGTGTGCGCGCTGTCTGACCATCGCGCCCGGATCCACAGCGCTGACGCACCTCGGTCACGTTCGTCTTGCGTCCATAGTAGGTGAGCAGCATTGCCAGGCAGGCCGCGCCACACTCTGTCGCATCCATTTGCATTAATACGGGCAAACGTCTCCGGTGTCCAAAGAACGTCCTTTTACCTTGCGTGGTCTGATCGGATCGGACGGAAAGAAGCATCGAACTACTCCCCCATTCCATTCCCAATCAGGGGCAGCAAGTCCAGCAGTCGTTGCGAACCAACCTGAATCTGCGCCTGCACAATGGTTCCCTCATAAAGGCTTAGAGGAAGCGCTGGATGGAGGTTCACAATCACTGCTGCCGAAGGCTGTTGCACCAGCAGAGAAAGTGCGCCGCTGAGATCATAGCGCTGGCTAGCCGCTGCCGGACTGAGCAGGTCTGGCTCAACGGAAACGACCCGTTGTTGTTCATTCAGGCCAGTGGCATTAGCGGTGAGCTGGACAGATTGGCCAGAATGCAGAACGGTGAGCTGGCTGGCCGGGAAAAAAAGAACCACGCTGGTCTGACCCTGGGTATTTCCTGCGACAATCACGCCCCTGCCGACTGTATAGACTGGCACACGCAAACTCCAGGACAGTAGACCGCAGACCAGGAAAAGACTCAGAAGTAGCCAGAGAAAGAGCAAGGCTGGTGGAGAAATCAGACGCGGGAGCACATCTTTATTGCGCCCTTGCATATATTGTTTGAGAGCACTTTCTCTATAGATTGATGGACCGCGATCAGACATCATACACCTCAAATAGCCGTTATGTGCGCTGCATTTATGGGTTTAGAAGCGTTCTAAATGATGATTAACAGTATGATAAGCGCCTGTCCCTTTACTTACTTTAAATGAAAGTAGCCTTTTCCGTAACTGAGTTTCCCTATAACTTAGAAGCTGACGAAAATAAATCTACCCCGATACAACTGTTTCCTGATGGGCTTCTACGCTCTCAGTTCTGACACAACCTGCTTGCGTTGCTCTTTCTCCCCAGCCGCCAGATCTTCCAGCGTCCTTTTCAAGAGATGCATTCCGTCATGGGAAATCTTACCCAAAGGTACGATGCCTGCTTGCTCTAGAGATGAACACAAATACAGCCTGCAAGAAGACGATAGCATGTTTTATGATGATTTTGAGCACAGAGAACAAATCCGTCGCTCTTGCCATCAGGAGTACGATTTCCCATGACGGAAGCAGGTTTTGTTGCAAAGGAGATGGCGAGGATGTCAGGAAGGGTTTGGAAGAGCCCTTGATCAACCTCGGCAGGAAATGAAGAAGAAGAGATTGCTACTCTCTCCAGTCCGCCATTGTGGCTTGCCAAACGATGTCCGTCTTGTCGGAGATGTGCCTCACCACAGGCGCGTCGCTCAGATCTTTCAAGGAGGGAGATGGATGAGAGAACATCGGAGAGCCGTCTTGAGCTACCAGACCCGACACGAGGTGCTGGAGCGGATGGCTCCACGCTACCACGCAGCGTCTCCTGCGCACAAAACGCTGCTGCTGGATAGCATCGTAGCATTGACAGGCTATGCACGCAAATATGCGATCACGCTGCTCAAGCAGATGCCAGCAAACAAACACACTATCGTGCGTCCTCGTCTGCCCATCTATGGGTCAGAGGTGCAACATGCCCTGTTTCTGGCCTGGCAAACGACCCATTACATCTGTGCCCAACGGTTGGTTCCCTTTTTGCCGAGTCTGGTCGTTTCCCTGGAGCACGCTGGTCGTCTCTCGCTCACTGAGGAACATCGCCGCCAATTACTTGCCATGAGTACGAAGACTGCTGAACGGTTTCTGCGCACCCAGCGCAAGCCGACGTTTCACGGTCTCTCAACGACACAAGCGGGCCTGCTCAAGCATCAAATCCCCATCCGCACCTTCTCCGCGTGGGATGAGATCCAGCCCGGTTTCTTGGAGGCTCGATTCCGGCGCGTCAGCTCTACGGGCGCAGTTATACCTTTGATCCTACCCACCTGCTGGTATTACTGACCAACCATAAACCGCACGCAGACGCCTCGGACGCGGCCTTCTGGGACCGTCTCTGCCCTATCCTCTTCAATCTGCGCTTTGTGGAACATCCCACGCGACCCAACGAGCGTCAGCGCGACTCCACGTTGGGCCAGACACTCCAGGCCGAAGCCAGCGGCATTCTCGCCTGGCTGGTACGCGGTTGCCTGGCCTGGCAAAGAGATGGCTTGCAAGTGCCGCCCGTTGTCCGCCGAGCACGCTACGACTATCGTGCCGAAGAAGATACCCTGGGAACATTCTTGCAGGAACGCTGCTGCTTGACTGAAGGCGCTGAAGTGCGCGCCAGTCAACTGTATCTTTGCTATAAAGACTGGACTGTGGAGAACGGTCTGAAATATATGAGCGGGCAAGCTTTCGGGCAGGAGATCAAGAAGCGCGTGACCGCTCTGAAAAAACAAACCGGGATGTTCTACCAGGGGCTCGAATTGCTGCTTGAGACCGGGTTGGATGCATGGAGTGGAACAAGTACAGGTGGACTGGAACAATGGTCTGAAGGTCCGACCCCATCTCCGTTTGCGTCCAATGAAAGCTCATCCTGTGCAGGGGGTGCAGGGGATTCTCTTATAAAAACCTTTTGGAAAAGAAAAAATAGTTCTAAAAAAGAAAGTTTCCTGGAATCCCCTGCATCCCCGTCACCGTCATACCCTTTTCCCTATATGCAAGAGGACTTCATGCAGCCTGTAGAGCCATGCGAGACGATTTTATCCGAAGATGTTCTGGAAAAATCCCCGTCACCGTTCATCACGTATGAGGAGTTCTATCTATGACCACCACCACAACGATTGAATACTTTCTGCGGGAGTTGCGGGCCAGCGGCATTCGCGTGGTCCTGCGAGACGAACGGGTCCATGTCAGCGCGCCGTCAGGAGCGTTGACCGACGAGATGCGCCAACAACTCTCCGAGCGGCGCGACGAGGCGCTGGCCTATCTGCTGGCTGCCAGGAGCCGCGCTCAGGACACCACCAGGCCGGTCAGCGTGGCACAGGAAACCACCATCTGCCCATCCTCGCCCGCGACCTTTGTGCCGGAGGTAGAGACACTCTCTCACGCGCTCACAGGCTCTCC
>Ga0265338_10010363_pt1 | contig 10944 bp, 12 predicted proteins | sample 42126metaG_FD_193579 | JGI IMG/M metagenome (GOLD analysis project Ga0265338, IMG submission 193579) | Rhizosphere microbial communities from Carex aquatilis grown in University of Washington, Seatle, WA, United States - 4-21-26 metaG | ecosystem: Host-associated > Plants > Roots > Rhizosphere... | reverse complement strand
TTTGGCCGTGGTCCGTTCGCTCCTTTCCAATATCCGCGTGATCGTGCTCCCGGATCAGGTGGCTGTACCAAAAGCCCATGAGGCCTTTGATCCCGACGGGAAGCTTAAAGATACAAAACAACAGGCGGGCATCGAGGCCCTGGGCAGGGATCTGGCGGGCGTTTTGGTAAAATTGAAGGGATCATGATGAAAAGATATGGAGGGCTGATATTGGCGTTGATCGCCTTTAGTTGGTCTTATAAGACCCTTTCCGATGAGGTGGCCCAGAAGACGGACAGCTCTTTTGTCGGGTATAATGAGCCTAAGGCCAGCCATGGTTCTTTTGTGGGAGACATCTCAAACTTGGTCGAGGACAATTCCTTTGTGGGTGATAACCAGCAGAAGCAGATAGACCGTGCCTTTGTAGGCGAGAATTCCATTAGGGCCCAGGATACCTATTTTGCCGGTGAAAGCTACCATCAACACGTTAGAAATAATTCCGTTACTTCTTTTGCCCAAGAAAGTTCGAATGCCCAGAGCGATGGTGCTTTTCTCGGACAGGACACCCGGAAAGCAACGGACGGTTCCTTTGTCGGTGAAGGTTACGGCAAATGATCTATTTCAAGACGTTCCATGGTCTGAGGATCAAAGCGCAGCCGGCGAAGCTGAGGGGCTATAGAGGCGGTCAAGGCTGTTACGGCGAGGGTGATGATGCCTCCGATGGCAACACAGGGAACGGCGCCCAGCCAGGCCGCCACCATGCCGCTTTCAAAAGCACCTAATTCATTAGAGGAACAAACGAACACCCAGCTTACCGCTGATATCCGGCCGCGCATGTCGTCGGGGGACAAGAGCCTGACCATGGAACGCCGGATGACCACACTGATACCGTCAAAAACACCGCTTAAGGCCAGTGCCGCCAGGGAAAGCGTAAAGTTTTTAGAGAAGCCGAAGATCAGGATGCTGATGCCAAAGCCGGCTACGGTCAGGATCAGATTTCGTCCTGCATGGGTAATGGGCGGATGTTTGGTGGTATAAAGGATCACGCTCAGTGCTCCTACGGAGGTAGCGGCGTTCAGCAGGCCTAAGCCTTGCGGCCCGGCGTGCAGGATATCAGTGGCATAAATGGGCAAGATAGCGATCACCCCGCCGAAAAACACAGCAACCAGATCCAGCGTCATGGCCCCCCAGAGCGGTTGGTGGCTTAAGACAAAGCGCCAACCCATGATAATGCTTTTAAATAAAGGTTCTTTATTCTCCGGCATCACTTGGATCTTGGGAGGGATCACCAATGTTGAAAGCCATGACAAGGCAAAGAATAACGTGATCAAGAGATATGAACCGCAGGCCCCCCAGGCGGCAAAAACAAAACCGATGATGGCAGGTCCGACAATGGAAGATCCCATCCACACGCTCGCGATCCAGGCACCGCCGGTGACGGTGATGGCTTTGGGCACCACCTGAGCTTCGAAGGCCGTATTGGCAGGGTCAGCAAAACCCCGGGCAATGCCGGCTGCAAAAATGACAGTGTACAGGCCGATCAAAGAAGTGGCATGACCTTGCAAAGATAAAAGGGCCAGGACCAGTCCGCAGGCACAGGAGCAACTGCGGGTGATCAGCAGGATTTTGTGGCGGTTATAATGGTCAGCCACGTATCCGCCTATGGAGACAAGGGCCAGGGCTGGGATGGCCTCCACCAGTCCAAGCCAGCCAAGGAATAAGGCGCTGTGCGTGATCTGGTATATTTGAAAACCAATGACTACGGCCAGGGCCCTGCTTCCCAGGGTAAAGAATCCGACGGAGGAGATCCAGCAACGGATATCAGGGACCTTTAAGGCGGCGGCAAAATGATTGGATGAGATTTTGCTTGGCATAATGACTTTACATGCTAGATTAAATTAATTTATGGACTTCCGTAGCCTTTTATCATGAACATTAAAACAGTTTTTCGCGCCTTACGCCATAAAAATTACCGCCTTTTCTTCGGCGGGCAGAGCATTTCGCTCATCGGCACCTGGATGCAGCAGATCGCGGTATCGTGGCTGGTCTACAGCATGACGAATTCCGCTTTTTTGTTGGGGATGGTCGGCTTCTCCAGCCAGATCTCCACTTTTTTGCTGGCGCCGGTGGCGGGTGTTATAGCTGACCGCCATCACCGCCATCGCCTTTTGTTGATCACGCAGTCCCTGGCCATGTTGCAGGCCATTATCCTTTATGTGCTTTTTGCGACGCATACCATTGCCGTCTGGCATATCATCGTTTTAAGTTTATTTTTAGGGGCCATCAATGCTTTTGATATCCCGGTGCGTCAGTCCTTTACCGTGGACATGCTTAATGACAGGGAAGATCTAAGCAATGCCATTGCCCTAAACTCATCCATGGTCAATGTGGCCAGGCTCGTAGGGCCTTCGATCGGAGGCATTTTGATCGCCTTATTCGGCGAGGGCACCTGTTTTTTGATCAATGCCCTGAGTTATATAGCGGTGCTGTCTTCTTTGGTGATGATGAGATTGCCACCGTGGGAGAGGCCGGTAAACCGCACGGGATCGGTCATGCAGCAGTTTCAGGAGGGATTTTCCTATGCATTTAATTTTATGCCCATCCGTACCATCCTCATCCTTCTGGCGGTGATCAGCTTGGTCTCGGGAGGTGTCCAGGCTTTGATGCCGGTTTTTGCCAGGGACATTTTTCACGGAGGTTCTAAGACCCTGGGATTATTAATGGCAGCATCAGGACTGGGGGCGTTGATAGGTGCCATTTTTCTAGCCAGCCGTAAAAGCGTGTTGGGACTAAGCCGTGTGATCGCCATAGCTGCGATGATGTTTGGGACAGGAGTGGTCATTTTTTCCAGCACACCTTATCTGGTCATCGGCTTGCCCATCCTTCTGGTTTCAGGTTTTGGAATGATGGTGCAAATGGCTTCCAGCAATATCATGCTGCAGACCATGGTCGAGGAGGATAAACGGGGCAGGATCATGAGTTTTTATACCATGGCCTTTATGGGCCTCTCGCCTTTCGGCAGTTTATTTTCCGGGGTGTTGGCGACCAGGATCGGCGCTGATGACACCATCCTGTGGGGCGGAGGGATTTGCATCGTAGCGGCCATCGTATATGCTTCCAAATTAAAAGATTTAAGAAAGTTTGTCAGACAGATATATGTTAAAAAAGGGATTATTGTGGAAACGGTTCAATAAGTGGGGGTGACTTATGGTTAAAATAAGTATGGTTTATGAAGGCCAGTTGCGTTGTGCACTTACTCACGAGCAATCAGGAAGTGTTATCCGTACGGATGCGCCTAAGGACAATATGGGTAAAGGTGAGCTTTTTTCACCGACTGACCTGGTGGCGGCGGCGATGGGCTCCTGTATGCTTACGGTCATGGGCATTGCTGCCGCCCGTCATCAGATCGATCTTAAAGGCACCACGGCCGAGGTAAGTAAGGAGATGGTGACTGCTCCTGTGCGGCGGATCGGTGTCATCAGTGTGACCATACGCATGGCCCCGGGCATTCCTCAAGATAAGCGTTCGATGCTCGAGGCTGCGGCCCACAGCTGCCCCGTGCATAAAAGCCTGCATCCGGATATCCAGACACCGATACAATTCATTTACGCATAAATAAAAAAAGGTGACAGGTACATTTTTTGGCCAAAGGTCCTTAAACAAAAATGTACCTGTCACCTTTTTCTTTCCCCCTTTTCTTGCTAAGATGGTCTTCATGACGTTCAACCTTGTCCTTATTTTTTCTTTACTTTTATCATCTTGTGTTTTAGCCCAAGAGCTCCCTCGCTCGATGAAAACCGCCGGCTTCTGGATCGGCCGTCACCCGTCTGCTGATGCCGTGATCATGACCCCGCAGGCCATTGACCAATTCAATGCCGGCTTGCGCCGTGATAAGAAATTGACCAAGGATATTTTTACTCTCATTCAGGATTTAAAGACGGAAAATTTGTTGGAAGATCTTGAAAGAACGGTGTCGGATATCGCCTCAAAAGGTTACTACACGGCCAAAGGCATCAAGACTGATGAAGACTATATGGATGAGATCAGGAACAACATGGATTTAGGAGGGGTGATAACAGGCATGGCCCCGCGCTATGGGCTGGTGACTCATTTCGCTCCGCAACGCTTTCTGCCGGTCACGGAAGGTCTGTATGCACAAATAGGTGATTTTGCTTTTGACCAATTGCAAAATAGCGCGCTTGATGTGGGGACACCGGTGGCGGTTGTCCACACCTCAGCCGATGGGCTTTGGTATTATGTGATGACCGATATCAGCGATGGGTGGGTTGAGGCCAAGAATATCGCGTTAGGAGACTTCAACCAGGTCAAGGAATTTGCGCAAGACAAAGATTTTGTAGTGGTCATCAGGCCTAAGGCGGATATTTTTTTGAACGGACCAATGACGAATGACGATGATATTGTCCGCATGGGCGTGCGTTTGCCTTTAGTCAGCGTCGATGCCGGTCATGCGACCGTCAAGGTGCCGGTGATGGGGCCTGACGGCAGCCTGGGCCTAAGGCAGGCATTCATGGATACCGGGGATGTGCATACCGGTTTTCTTGAGTTTACGCCGCGGCATATTTACCAGCAAGCCCTGGCCATGCTTAATCAACCTTATGGCTGGGGGGATATGCACGGAGAACAGGATTGTTCAAGGTTTTTGCAGATGGTCTTTGCGACGGTTGGTATCGTTCTGCCGCGCGATTCCAAGGACCAGGCCCAAGTCAGTAACAGTGCTGTTGATTTTGATGAAAACAGCGATGATGCCTCCAAAGTAGCGGCCATGATCAAGGCCCCTGCCGCCTACACTTTTTTGGTTTTGAAAGGCCATATCATGCTTTATTTAGGCACCGTTGACGGACAGCCCTATGTGATCCATGAGACCACCAGCTATAAACAAAAAATAGCGAAAAAAGAAGTCAGCTATGACTTTAACCGGGTGATTATTTCCGACTTGTCTTTGGGGCAAGGATCGAAAAAGGGGTCTTTATTAAAACGCGTGACAAGGATCGTATCCATTGAATAGGCCATTAGTTGCAAAAATATATCTGAAACACCTTCGTGCGCCGTTATATCAGCCTTTCCGGGTAGCCACAGGGCAGCACGATAATTTGGAGAATATTTTATTCGTCGTCGAGCTTAAAAGTGGCACCAGGGGTTATGGCGAGGCAGCCGTGGCGACACACATCACGGGCGAAACCATTGAGCAGACCTTTAAGAATTTAAAAGGCGTGGCCTCCTGGCTGAAAGGGAAGGCGCTAGATGATTATTTAAATATTTCAGCGCATTTGCACGAATGCCTTTCTTCCAATCAAAGCGCTGTCGCTGCCGTGGAAATGGCCCTTCTCGATGCCTTGACCCGGTATGTACGGATCCCTTTATGGCGGTTATGGGGCTCATCACCTAAACCTCTGCATACGGATGTTACCCTTGTCATCAGCGATCTCGAGGAGACCCGACAAAAAGCCAGGGCTTTTAAAGCCCAGGGCTTCCGGGCTTTTAAAATCAAGATAGGCCGGGATATGGATATGGATCTTAAACGTACGGTTGCCGTGCACCGCATTGCTCCGCGGGCGCAAATGATCCTTGATGCTAACCAAGGCTATACAGCCAAGGAAACATTGCAATTCCTGAAATTGTTAAGCAAGGCAGGGATCGTTCCTGATTTGATAGAACAGCCGGTGGCCAAGAAAGACTGGGAAGGTCTCAAGAAAGTCACGCGTGAATCCAGGGTTTGCGTGTGTGCAGATGAAAGCGCTTCATCGCTGGCTGACGTGGCGCGGATCATCAAGGAAAAAGCGGCAGGCGCCATTAATGTCAAGGTGATGAAAACAGGATTGGTGCACGCCTTTGAGATCAGCCGTTTATCCCATGCCGCAGGCCTCAAGCTGATGATGGGAGGGATGATGGAATCAAATCTGGCCATGACTTGCTCCGCACATTTGGCTGCGGCCTTGGGCTATTTTGATTTTATCGATTTGGACACGCCGTTTTTTATCAAAGGTGAGCAGGCCCGCAATCCCTATCTATCGTCCCGTGGCGTATATGATTTAAGCAAGGTCAAAAGCGGTATAGGAATCAAAAAAGGTGACAGGTACATTTTTGTCTAAGAGTATTTTTATGATTCATAACTCGCTATTTCTTATTCTTGTCCTCTTGGCCGTTGAATCCAGTATTCTATTCCTGGCCGGTAATCCGCGCACAAAGCATTTATTCAGTTTTCTTCCCTCGATGTTTTGGATCTATTTTCTTCCCATGGTCTTATCAACGCTCGGGATTATCGATGCCAAAAGTCCGTTATACGCGCAGATAACCAAATATCTTTTGCCGCCGGCCTTGTTTTTGCTTTTGTTGAACATGGATATCAAGGCTATTTCCCGTCTGGGGCCTGCGGCGCTGGTGATGTTCTTTGCCGGCACCTTTGGTATATTGCTGGGCATCGTTGTCACCTTCGTGCTTTTTAAGCCCCTGGTTGGAGCCCAGTTCTGGTCAGGCTTCGGTGCTTTGTCTGCTTCCTGGACCGGCGGCAGCGCCAACATGATTGCCGTCAAGGAGGCGTTGAATACGCCGGATGCTGTTTTTATGCCCATGGTCATAGTAGATACGGTGGTGCCTTATACCTGGATGGGTATTTTGGTGGCTATGGCCGTGCACCAAAAGACATTCGATAAGTTTAACAGATCAGACCGTAGCATCCTGGATGACCTGGCCAAACGTACCCAGGCATTTGCACAAGCCAAGAAACAATCCGTAGATCCTGCCAAAGCGGCTTTGATCCTAGGATTGGCTTTGCTGATCGGCCGCCTGTCCCAACTTTTGTCAGTTTATTTACCAACGGGAAAGAATATTCTTACTCCCAATGCTTGGGCCATTTTGTTGGTTTCCAGCTCTGCTATTATTTTATCGACTAGCCCTTTGGCCCGTATTCCAGGCACGGGAGCCAACAAATACGGTAAATGGATCTTATATTTTGTTTTAACGAGCATTGGCGCCCGCGCCAGTTTGAATAATGCTGCTCAGGCAGGCATTCTCATCGCGGCAGGGGTATTGGTGGTCTTTATTCATGTGGCCGTATTGCTTGCATGCGCCCGGTTGATCAGGGCGCCGCTCTTTTTAGTGGCAACGAGCTCCCTGGCCAATATCGCAGGGTTGGTTTCCGCGCCCGTAGTCGCGGAAGTTTACCAGCCAGGCCTTGCTTCCGTTGGCCTGCTTTTGGCCATTTTAGGCCACAGTATCGGCGCCTATAATGGTATCATCACCGGCCAGATCTGCCATTGGCTTAGCCCGTAATTTCTTTAATTGAATAAGTTGATAATTTCTGATATATATTGATATAAATTCATATCAAATATATAATGAACTGCATTAGTCCCAAGGCATTGGGATTTTTTAATATCTAGGAAAGGTGGGTTTTATGGGTGCTTTGCATTTAGATGAAAAAAATTTTGAGGCCGAGGTGGTAAAATCCAGCCTGCCGGTCTTGGTTGATTTTTGGGCTGAGTGGTGCGGCCCCTGTAAGATGATTGCCCCTGTGGTTGAGCAGCTTTCCACGGAATTACAGGGCAAGATGAAGGTGGCCAAGGTCAATGTGGATGAATCGCCCCAATTGGCAGGCCAGTTTAATGTCATGTCTATCCCGACATTGTTGATTTTTAAAGGCGGTCAGCCGGTTGAACAGATAGTGGGTGCGATGCCAAAAGATAGACTATTGGCAAAGCTGACCCCACACATGTAACTGTATACCTTGGCCTTTTGCCCAAGGTTAAACGGTGTAGAGGTTGAATTTATGTTAATAGAAGTATTAAAGTCAAAAATAGGGCATGCCACCATCACTCAGGCTGAATTGAAGTATGAGGGCAGCATCACCATCGATACCGACATCCTCAAGGCCGCCGGCATTATCCCCGGTGAAAAAGTGCATGTGCTTAATGAAAGCACCGGCAGCCGCCTTGAAACCTATGTGATCGCAGGCGAAGGCGCCTCAGGGGTCATTTGCTTGAATGGTCCTGCGGCCCGTCACGGTTTTGTAGGCGATCGTTTGATCATTTTAAGCTATTGTCTGCTGGAAGCAGCGCAGACCAAGACGCATCAGCCTAAAATCGTTTATCTTGATTCCAAGAACAACATAAAGAAGTCTTGAAAACATGGAGTTCGGTCCTTTAAAAGTCAGGCTGTACGGCGACCCATGCCTGCAAACAAAATCTAAGCCTGTCAAGCTGGTGGGCCCGGTGGAGCGCATGCTGATCTCAGCGATGTTCGAGACCATGTCCGCCTACAAAGGAGTTGGCCTTGCCGCGCCTCAGGTTGGCATCAATGAACAGATCTTCATCGTAGACACGGGCAAGGAAGCCTTCGTGGCCATCAACCCCAAGATCCTTAAATCAACGGGCAACGATGTCATGGAAGAAGGGTGCCTGAGCATCCCGCGCGTGCTGGTGGACATCAAACGCGCCAAGAGTGTTTGGGTGGAATTTACAGACGTTGAAAATCGCCAGGTGCGCCTCCAGTTAAACGGGCTTACCGCCAGGGTGTTCCTTCACGAGTTTGATCATTTGCAAGGGAAATTGATCCTTGATTATCTTTCCCCCAAGGACCGCGCCAAGGTCGTGGCACAGATCAAAAAAGGCGCGTTGACAGGGAAGGTTTTAGGTGACGATGATAACGACAAACGCAACATTTAATTCCGGGTTGACCAGACTTCCGGGCTGGTTCAAGCAGGACCTTCCGGACATGCCTAAGGTCCGGCGTATGAAGGAGCTTTTCAGGGCAGGACGTTTGCATACGGTCTGCGAAAGCGCCCATTGTCCTAACATGGGCACCTGCTGGAAAGAGGGGGTAGCTACCTTCATGATCCTGGGAGGCACCTGCACGCGTGCCTGCCGTTTTTGTGCCGTGCCGGCCGGCCGGCCGGATTTGATCGATGAACAGGAGCCCCATAACGTGGCCCTGGCTGTCAAGCAATTAGGTTTAAGGTATGTGGTGGTGACCTCGGTGGCGCGCGACGACAGGCAAGACCAGGGGGCCATGCAGTTTGCCAAAACCATCAAGGCCATTCGAGCTCTTACCCCGGAGGTAAAAATAGAAGTATTGATCCCTGATTTCAGCGCTATAGAAGAAGCGTTGATGATTTTAAGCGATGCGGCGCCGGAGGTGATTGCTCATAACATTGAAACCGTGCGCCGGTTGGCACCCTACATCCGTCCGCAGGCCTTGCATGAGCGTTCCTTGAAAGTTTTGCGCCGGTTCCGGGAGCTTAATCCGAAAAGTTTTATAAAATCATCCCTGATGGTCGGCATTGGCGAGACCGACGGGGAGGTTTTAGAGACCATGAAGGAACTGTATGAGGCTGGCTGCCGGATTTTGACCATCGGTCAATACCTGGCGCCCACCCAGCGCAAACGCCATCTTCCTGTTGATCGTTTTTGTACTCCTGAACAATTCGAAGATTTTCGCCAAAAGGGACTGGGCTTAGGGTTTGCCTATGTGGAAAGCGGGCCCTTGGTGCGCAGTTCCTATATCGCTGAAAAAGGATACAGGCAAGCCATGACAATATTGTCAGGTACGGAGGCTGCAGACAAATGAAAGAATTCAAATTAAAAGAAATTTTTTCCGTTTTGCTTCCGTGTTTCTTAAGCCTGGCTTTATTGGGGTGGCTTTTTCTGACCATTGATTACAAACACATGTGGCAGGCCATCAAGGGGTCCGACATCCGTTACATGGCGGCTGCCGGCTTCGTTTTCTTTGTGATCAATTTCATCATCATCTGGCGCTGGCGGGTGCTGATGAAAGCCGTGGGGCTTAAGGCTAAAAGCATGAGCATCATCCGCTGGTATTTTGTAGGGCAGTTTTTCGGTCTCGCTCCTATTTCCACCGTCGGAAGCGATGTGATCAGGGGCTTAGGGCTCGCCCAGGAGGTGGGGCACAAGCCAAAGATATTCGCCTCCATTGTCCTGGACCGTTTGTCGGGCTTCGCGGGTATCGTTATCCTGGCGGCGCTCGCCTTTTTATTCGGTCACGGCATCATTGCTAATAAACTGGTCATTGTCGCCATAGTCCTGATGACCATTGTTTCCTTGTGCTTTGTGGTGCTGCTTTTCAGCCACCGGATTTTTTCCTTTGCCTGCAAGGCCTTTGCCTTTTGGCCCAAGGTCAAGGACAACCTGATGAGATTGCATTTTGATATTGTGCTTTTAAAGGGCAATCAGAAACGGGCCTGGGAAGCTATTGCCATTTCCATCGGCGCCCAGATCGCGTTGGCCTTCGAATTTTATTTGTCCGCCAAGGGCCTGCATCAAAATATCCCTCTGGTTTATTTTATTATTTTTTCGCCCATTGTATGTGTCGTGACATGCCTGCCTTCCATCGGCGGCCTGGGTTTCAGGGAAATAGGCTGGGTCTATTTACTGCCGTTGGTGGGAGTGTCCAGGGACATGGCCGGGGGCATCAGCCTGGTGACCTCTGCCTTCAACATCCTTAACGGTCTTTTGTGCGGATTATTCTATGTCACTACATTATCTTCTGGATGGATACAATATCCTCAAACAGATACCAGCCTTCAACGATCTTCCTCTTGAAGATGGGCGCAAGGCTCTTTTGAGATGGGTCGATGAGGCCCGGCCGCAAGGCAGTATTAATAATCAGGTGACCGTGGTCTTTGATGGCCACCCGGATTATTCCAGCCCGCTTCCTGAAGGGGAGGTGCGGGTGATCTTTTCCGATGGCTCGGCAGACGATAAGATCAAGCTCATGGTCGAAGAAATGCCGGCCCGGAAAAATTGCGTGGTCGTCTCTGATGACAAGGATGTGTACCTTTATGCGCGTTCGCTGGGGTGCCGTGTGATGAGTGTTGCGGCATTTACGTCCAAGGCAAGGGAAAAGAACTCTTCGACAGACACCGGCGGAAAATATATTTCCTTAAGCCGCCAGGAAAAGATCAATAAAGAACTTCGACGTTTTTGGCTGAAA
>Ga0265338_10010362_pt1 | contig 10944 bp, 8 predicted proteins | sample 42126metaG_FD_193579 | JGI IMG/M metagenome (GOLD analysis project Ga0265338, IMG submission 193579) | Rhizosphere microbial communities from Carex aquatilis grown in University of Washington, Seatle, WA, United States - 4-21-26 metaG | ecosystem: Host-associated > Plants > Roots > Rhizosphere >... | reverse complement strand
TTGCTGTGCAGGCGCTGGAAGGGCTTGAAGAGCTTCTCGGTGAGCGCGGCGTCGAAACCGTCACCGTCGTCCTGCACGTGGAACTCAGGGATGCCGTCACGCTGTTCCACGCCGACGCGGATGTGGGCGGCCTCGCGCTTGGAGGTGAACTTCCAGGCATTCCCCATCAGGTTCTCCAGCACGATGTGCACCAGGCGCGCATCCGCCTGCGCGGTGAGCCCCGGCTCGATCTCGAAAGCGACCTGCCGCGCGGGGTCGCGGCGCTGCAGCTCGGCTGCGACCTGTCGCGCGATGTCGCTCACGTCCACCGCTTCGCGCTGCAGCGTGCCGCGGCTCACCCGGGCAAGCCGTAACAGGTCTTCGATCAGCTCGGACATGCGCTTCACGCCGGTGTTGATGTGCTGGATGTAGCGGCGCCCGTCGGCATCGAGCTTGTCGCCGTAATCCATCTCCAGATACCGGGCGAAGCCGTCGATGCTGCGCAACGGCCCGCGCAGGTCATGGGATACCGTCCAGCTGAAGGTCTCCAGTTCCCGGTTGATGCGTTCCAGTTCCCGTCCCCACTTGCGGCGCGAGCGCGCCAGCTCGAGGTGGGTGCGTACCCGGCCCAGTAGCTCGCGCGCCGAGAACGGCTTGGTCAGGTAATCGTCGGCGCCGGCATCCAGGCCGTCGGTAGCGGCCTCGTCACCGGCGCGGGCCGAGAGCAGGATCACCGGCAGGTCGCGGGTGAGCGCATCGTCGCGCAGCTCCCGCAGCAGGCCGAAGCCATCCAGGTTCGGCATCATCACGTCGGAGAGCACCAGCTCCGGCCGTTCGGCGCGGGCTCGTTCCAGCGCCTGCCGGCCATCCGTCACCGCCTCCACGCGATAGTGAGGTTCCAGGAGACGGGTGATGTAGAGCCTGAGGTCCGCATTGTCGTCCGCCACCAGCACCCGCGGCCGGCGCGCCGCCTTGCTGTCAGGTGCCGGCGCTTCCGCCGGAGCGGGCAGCGGGGCCACCCAACGCTGCGCTTCCTCGGCATAGGCCTGGGCCTCGCGCTTGGAGCCGCGCTCGGATGCCTGCACCAGGTAGGCAGGAGGCAGGTGCAGGCTGCCCTTGGGGATGCTGACGGTGAAGGTGGTGCCCACGCCGTGCCGGCTCTGCACCCGCACCTGGCCGCCGTGAAGTTTCACCAGTTCCTGCAACATGGAAAGGCCGATGCCGCTGCCTTCCTGGCTGCGCACGCCGGACTCGGATACGCGATAGAAACGTTCGAACACCCGCGGCAACTGGTCCTCGGGGATGCCGATGCCCGTGTCCTGCACCACGAGCTCGAAACTGTCCGCGCGCTCGTGCAGTTGCACTTCCACATGTCCCTTGAGCGTGAACTTGAAGGCGTTGGAGAGCAGGTTGAGGACGATCTTCTCCCACATGTCCTGGTCCACGTAGGCGGGCTCGCCCATGGCCGGGATGTGGGTACGCAATGCCAGGCCCGCGTCGTCGGCCGCGGATTGGAACATGCCCACCAGCTCGCGGGTAGCCTGGCCGATGTCGGTGGGAGCGTAGCTGGCGCGCATGCGCCCGGCTTCCAGCCGCGAGAAGTCCAGCAAGGCATTGACCAGCTTCTGCAGCCTGAGCGCGTTGCGCATGGCGAGTTCGGCACGCAGCCGCGCGGCCGCAGGCACCGCGCTGTCGTGCAGCAGGTCCTCCAGCGGCCCCAGCAGCAGGGTCAGTGGCGTGCGGAACTCGTGGCTGATGTTGCTGAAGAAGACCGTCTTGGCAGCGTCCAGCTCGCCCAGGCGTGCGTTGGCTTCGCGCAGACCGCTGTTGGCCTGCGCCAGTTCCTGGCTACGGCGCACCACCTCTTGCTCCATCTCGCGGCTGCGCCCGCGCAACTCCTCGCCGGCCTCGGTCATGCGCACCAATTCCGTGACATCTTCCACGCGATGCAGGATGTAGCTGACATCGCCCTGGTCCGATAGCACCGGGATGTTCTTGGGGCTCCAGTACTTGGACAGGAAGGAGCCGTCTTCGCCGCGGATGTCGTATTTCTGCACCGCCATGCTGTCGGCGGCGCGGGTCTCGATCACCCGCATCAGCGAAGCGCGCAGGTTGCTGGTGCCGGTGGCAGTGGGATCGTCCGGGTTGTCGGGGAACATCTCGAACAGGCCCTGGCCCACCTGCTCGGGCCCGGAGTGGGTCGCCTCGTAGCGCGCACGGGTGGCACCCACGATGGTGAAACGCGGCGCGTCCGGCAGGAGCACCAGCAGCACATCTGGGGATTGCTCGAACAGCCGCTTGAAGTCCAGTTGGAACGCAGCACCGCCGTGACGTTCGTTGAAGATGAGGCGGATGGCGCCGGTGAGCGCGCCCAGGTCCGACTTCAGCAGGCAGGCGTCGGCGCCAGCCGCCTTGAGCGCGCCTGGATCCTTGTCGGAGAAGGACGCGGACACGAACAGGAACGGCACGCCGGGGAAGCGCCGGCGCGCGATGCGCAGGGCTTCCAGGCCCTCGATGTCGTAAGCATGGCTGTCGGAGAGGATGAGGTCGGGCGGAGCCTGTTTCAGGGCGTCCATGAAGTCCCGCCGCGATATGGCGAGCCGGACGTCGCAGGGCAGTTCGGACTCGGCCAGCGCGCGGCGTATCAGCTCTGCGTGGGCTGCATCGTCTTCCACATGCAGCACGCGCAGACGGCGTGGGGTGTCCATGGCTATCCCTCCCTGTCGTGACCGGAACGAAAGGGAGAACCGTCCTTGAGGGCTCCCGTCCGAGGCGACTGGCTGTCGCGATCAAAGCATAGCGCCGCCCTGCGGCCCGCTTCCAGCGCTCGGGACATAACGCCGGTATATGTCGCCGACCTACACAGACCCCTCTCGTGCCCCGGTGATAGACTGTCAGCGGCCCCAGGGTTGCGTTCCGGGCCGTGACACGGGAAAACCTAACATATGAAGATGGTCGCCGCGGTGATCAAACCGTTCAAGCTGGACGACGTGCGCGAGGCGCTCTCGGACATCGGCGTGCAGGGCATCACCGTCACCGAGGTGAAGGGCTTCGGACGCCAGAAGGGCCACACCGAACTCTACCGCGGCGCCGAGTACGTGGTGGACTTCCTGCCCAAGGTGAAGATCGAACTGGCTATCGCCGACGAACTGCTGGATCGGGTCATCGAAGCCATCATGAACGCCGCCAAAACCGGCAAAATCGGCGACGGGAAGATCTTCGTCTACGAACTGGAACAGGCCATCCGCATCCGCACCGCCGAGACCGGTGCCGAGGCGCTGTGACCGTCTCCGGGAGACACACATGAACATCAGGACACTCATCGCATCGCTGGGACTCGCGGCCGGCCTCTGTGTCGCGGGCTCAAGTCTGGCTGACACACCTATATATAAGTGGGTCGACGACCAGGGCCGCGTGCACTACAGCACCGAGCCCCACGGCGACAAGCCGCAGCAGCTCGCCATCCAGAACCAGGGCAACAACCCCAGTCCGCCCGCGACCACGGCAGCCGGTGCGCCCACCGCCAACCAGCAATACCAGAGCGACGCACAACTGGTGCAGCCGCAGTCTACGGATTCGCCCGCCTGCAAGGCGGGGCGCGACCGCCTGTTCAAATACCTGCATGCCGACAGCCTCTACAGCCTCGACGACAAGGGCAACAAGGTGCCGCTGCCCGCCGATCAGAAGCAGAAGGCCCTGGACGAGGCGCGCGCCTATGCGAGCCAGGCCTGCAACGGAGGTGGCTCATGAGACTGCGTGACGCATGCTGGCTCGCCTGCGGCGCGGCCTTGGCCTTGAGTGCGACGCTCGCTGCCGCTGACCAGGTCTACAAGTGGACCGACAGCGAGGGCCACGTGCATTTCTCCCAGACTCCGCCGCCCGGCGCCACCAGCGGTGTGCAGCAGGTGAAGGTGGCTGTGCCGCCGCCGGACCCCCAGAGCCTGCAGAACGAGCAGGCCCTCATGCAGGCGCAGCAGGACCAGCAGCAGAAAGCCAAGGATGCCGCGGACAAGGACAAACCGGATCCCAAGGCGGAGGCGGCGAAGAAGCAGCAGTGCGACGACCTGCGCAGCAAGCTCAACGTGCTGCAGCAGAGCGGCCGCGCCGCCACCACCGATGCCCAGGGCAACCTCACCTATCTCGACGACGATGCGCGCGCCAAGCAGATCGCAGCGGTGCAGGACCAGATCGCCCAGAACTGCAGCGGCGGCAAGTAAGCCTTCAGGATAGAGAGGCCAGGGTCTCTTTAAGGAACGGCGGCAACACGAACGCCGTCTCGTGCACGGCGGCGGAGTAGTAGCGGGTGGAGAAGCCTTTCTCCTCGGCGTCGCGCCGCCGGAAGCTGTTGAGCCTCCCATCCTTCTTCGCCAGCGTGGCGGACCACCAGCCGGACGGATAGGTCGGCTGCGGGAAGTTGAGGGTGCGGCTGTCGGCGAAGCCCGCCGCCCTGAGCGCCCGGTGCATGTCCACGATGGTCTCGGGATAGAAGAACGGCGACTCGCTCTGCTGCACCACCAGGCCGTCCGGCCGGAGCACCCGCAGACACTCCTTATAGAACTCTTCCGAGAACAGGCCTTCCGCCGGTCCCACCGGGTCAGTGCTGTCGATGATGATTATGTCGAGGCTCTGGTCGGGTGCCTTCCGCACCCAGGGGATGCCGTCGCCGAAGGCGATACGGGCCCGCGGGTCGGCATTGGCCTCGCAGAGCTCGGGGAAGTGCAGCTCGGCCAGGCGTGTCACACGTTCGTCAAGTTCCACCTGCAACACCGACTCCACGCCCTTGTGGCGCAGCACCTCGCGCAGGGTGCCGCAGGCGCCGCCGCCTATGATCAGCACGCGCCGCGGAGCGGGGTGGGCGAACAGGGCCGGGTGGGCCAGCATCTCGTGGTAGATGAAGCTGTCGCGGTCGGTGACCATGACGCAGCCGTCGATGACCATCATGGTGCCGAAACTGTCGGTCTCGTAGATCTCGACCGTCTGGTAGGGGGTCTGCTCCACCTGCAGGCGGCGGCCCTGCAGGGACAGGGCCACGCCCTCCTGCGCCGCGATCTCGGTGAACCAGCCGCCGTCGAGCTTCATGGCACCCCGTCCCCAGGCCAGATATGCGACCGATTATACGGCCGCCGTGGGTGCCCGGCGGAGCGCCGAAAAACAGGCCGCCCAGCGTCTTTCCACCGACATCCGCTTGCCGTAATCTTGCGCGATTTCCCGCACCCTAACCGAGCCCCGGAGTCCATGAGCCAGAACCCCGTCGAAGTCGCCCGCGAACTCTACAACGTGCTCCGCTGGGGCGACGGTTACTTCGATATCAACGCCGAGGGTCACGTGGTGGTGTATCCCACCCGCAACCGCGAGGATGGCTGCGTGGACCTGCATCGCCTGGCCACCGACGTCAGCAAGTGGGGCCTCAACCTTCCGGTGCTGTTCCGCTTCGGCGACATCCTGCGTGACCGCGTGTCGCGCGTGTACGAGGCTTTCGAGCAAGCGCGCCAGTACCACGACTACAAGGGCGGCTATACGCCGGTCTACCCCATCAAGGTGAACCAGCAGCACGTGGTGGTGGAGGACATCCTCAAGCACGGCGCCGACCGCGTCGGCCTGGAAGCCGGCAGCAAGCCGGAGCTGATGGCGGTGCTGGCCTTCGCGCCGCCCGGTTCCACCATCGTCTGCAACGGCTACAAGGACCGCGAGTACCTGCGCCTCGCGCTCATCGGCCAGGCGCTCGGCCACCGCGTGTACGTGGTGGTGGAGAAGCTCTCCGAGCTCGACCACCTGCTGAGGGAAGCCACCGACATCGGCGTGAAGCCCACCATCGGCATCCGCGTGAGACTGGCTAGCGTCGGCCGCGGCAAGTGGGAACACACCGGCGGCGAGAAATCCAAGTTCGGCCTCTCCACCGGCCAGATCCTCGAGGCCGTGGAGCGCCTGAAGCAGATGCAGATGCTGAGCTCGCTGCAACTGCTGCATTTCCACCTGGGTTCGCAGATCGCGAACATCCGCGACGTGCAGCGCGGCATGCAGGAAGCGGGACGCTGCTTCGCGGAACTCGCCGAACTCGGCGTCGGCATACGCGTGATGGACGTGGGCGGCGGACTGGGCGTGGACTATGAAGGTACCCGCTCGCGCAGTTCCTGCTCCACCAACTACACCGTGCAGCAATACGCCAACGCCATCGTGCGCGCACTGTGGGAGATCTGCGAGGAGTACGAACTGCCGCACCCGAACATCATCACCGAGTCCGGTCGCGCCATGACCGCGCACCACGCACTGATGATAACCGAGGTGGTGGACTTCGAGTCCATCCCCGAGAAGCTGCCGCTGCAGCCGGGACCGGACGATCCGCAGATCCTCACCGACCTGTGGGAGGACTATGTGAACGAGGAGGGCCGCGCCCTGCTGGAGGTCTACCAGGACGCGCTGCATCTCAACAGCGAAGCGCAGGGTATGTATACCCACGGCGTGCTGACGTTGGAGCAACGGGCCCATGCCGAGCAGATCTACCATGCCACCTGCCGCAAGGTGCGTGACAACCTGAAGCCGACCAGCCGCGCCCAGACCGAGGCCATCTACGAGATCAACGAGAAACTGGCGGACAAGTACTTCTGCAACATGTCGGTGTTCCAGTCCATGCCAGACGTGTGGGCCATCGACCAGATCTTCCCCATCATGCCCATCCACCGCCTCGACGAGACACCGAACCGGCGTGCCGTACTGCAGGACCTCACCTGCGACTCCGATGGCCGCATCGAACAGTACGTGGACGAGGAGGAGATCGAGACCACCATGGCCGTGCACCAGATGAAGAACGGCGATCCCTACTACCTGGGCTTCTTCATGATCGGCGCCTACCAGGAGATCCTGGGCGACATGCACAACCTGTTCGGCGACACCGATTCCGTGAACGTCGAGCTCGATGAGGAGAACGGCTACCGGCTGGTGAAACCCGAGCAGGGCGACACCGTGGAGGAAGTGCTGCGCTACGTGCACTTCACGCCGGAGGATCTGGTGGGCCGCTACCGCCAGAAGATCGAGAATGCCTCCAACATCGATCCGCAGAAGCGTTCTGTCTTCCTTAGAGAGCTTGAGGAAGGCCTCAAAGGCTACACATACCTCGAGAAATGAAAACTGGATTCATAGGTCTCGGTGCGATGGGCGCGCCGATGGCGCGCAACCTCCACAAGGCGGGCCTGCTCACCGCCGTCTACAACCGCACGCCTGATAAAGCCCGCGCGCTCGCCGCAGAGCTCGCTTGCACTGCTGCGGCCTCCGTGACCGAACTCGCCGGGCTCTGCGATGCGGTGGTGCTCTGCGTCGCCGCGGATGCAGATGTGCTGGAGATGGTGGGTGCATTGGCAGGGGCGCTGAAGCGCGGTGCGCTGGTGATCGATTGCTCCACCGTGAGCGCCGCCACGGCAAGACAGGCGACTGAGAAGCTCGCGTCCCATGGCGTCGACTTCCTGGATTGCCCGGTCTCCGGCGGCACCGAGGGTGCCAAGCACGGCACGCTGGCCATCATGTGCGGCGGCAGCGAAGCCGCGTTCCAGCGCGCGCAGCCGGTGTTGGATGCCATGGGTAAGCGCGTGGCGCTCATGGGCCCCTCGGGTTCGGGCCAGGCCACCAAGGCGGTGAACCAGATCGTGGTGGCAGGCGTGGCCCAGGCGGTGAGCGAAGCGCTGGCCTTCGCCGAGGCCCAGGGCCTGCCGCTGGACAAGGTCATCGACCTCGTGGGCAGCGGCGCGGCGCAGTCCTGGTTCCTGACCAACCGCGGCCCCAACATGATGCGCATGCAGTTCCCGCTGGGCTTCAAGGTGGCGCTGCACGACAAGGACTTGGGCATCGTGCAACAGATGGCTGCCGCGCAAGGCGTGCAGCTGCCGGTGGTGGAGATGACACGCATCCACTACCGCCGCCTGCTGGAGCAGCAGCACGGCGACGAAGACATCTCGTCTCTTTTCCGCCTTAAGCACGCTCTCTTCAATAAGAAATGACTGCTGTCAGGCGCATGACCCCTTGTGCCACAAGGGGCTTCGGATTGCGTCTGTAACATAATCTTGGATATTCTGTCGCCTTGGGAACAAGGTCACGGTATGTCGTGGGGGCGGCGTGCCATAACAGACTGACCTTGGCCCTTTCAGGGATGTATCCAGTCATGCGACTCGCTTCCTGGTCATGCTTCGCGCTGATGTCCGGCGCACTCATGCTGCATCCGGCTTGTGCCGGCGCCGCTGCTACCGGCGTGACCGTGACCACTGCCGACATGGATGGCGATGGCAATCCTGACGTGGTGGCGCTCGATGCCGCCAACCGGCAGGTGGACGTGTTGCTGGTCAGCGCCAGCGGCAGCTTCGCCCTGCAGGCCCAGGACTATCACGACATCGGCGACATGACCGCCCTGGCCGTGGCCGACGTGAACGGCGACGGTTGGCCGGATGTGATCGTCACCGACGGCAGCGGCTCCGCTTCCGGCGTGCGAGTGTTGCTCAACAAAGGCGACGGCACTCTGGCAGCCGACGTCAGCTACAGCAGCGGTGCCGCGGGCACCCATGGTCCAGTGGCGGTCATCGTGGCCGACGTGAACGGCGACGGCCATCCGGACATCATCGTCGCCAACGACAGCGCGGGCACCGTGAGCGTGCTGCTCAACCACGGCGACGGCAGCTTCGCCGCGTCGGTCACCTATCCCGCCGGCAGCGAGCCGGTGGCACTGGCCATGGCGGACCTGGACGGCGATGGCTTCCCGGACCTGGTGGTGGCCGATCTCTCCGGCGACAGCGTGCAGGTGCTGCTCAACGAGGGCGACGGCAGCTTCGCTGCGCCCATGTCCGAGACGGTGGGTTCCCAGCCGGTGGCGCTGACCTTGGCCGACCTGGATGGCGACGGCCACGTGGACATCGTGGTGGCGGACCAGGGCGATGACACCGCTGCGGTCTTGCCCGGTCATGGCGACGGCAGCTTCGCTGCAGCCTCCTTCTACCAGACCGGCGCCCAGCCCGGCTGGATCACGGCCCAGGACCTGAACGGCGACGGCCGTCTTGACCTGGTGACCGATAACTACAGCGATGGCAGCGTGAGTCTGTTCGACAACACCGGCGGCAGCTTCGGCCACCAGCAGCAGCTGTTCCCGGCCTACGGGTCCTATGGCACCGTGGTCATGAGCATCGGCGGCAGCCCCCAAGTGGTGAGCCCCAACGTGCAGGCCGGCCAGGTGCAGGTGACGCCCGCTGCGGAGGCCGTGCAGCGCGGCAACGCCGCCAAGGCCACCGTGAGCCACATCGCCGGCGACCAGGACCCGCAGTCCAGCGGCGGCACGGGTGCCGTGGACCTGCTGAGCCTCTTCCTGCTTGGGTTAGCCGGTCTCTGCCGGCGCTCCAGCCGCTAAATACCCAAGCCTGCATATTGCAGTCCGGCGTGGAAGCGCCGACACTTTTTGCATGGCCGCCAAAACGCTCCCAGGGACATCCGCCGACGACTTCTTCCTGCCGGAGCTGTGCACCGGCGGCGTGGTGCTGGTGGTGGTGCTGATCGCGGAGCTCACCGCCTTCGTGCTGGCCATCGCCAAGCACCTGCCCGGCGAAGGCGTGCCGCTGTGGCTGGACCTGGCCCGCATCTCGCTGTTCCTGCAGTGGATCGCACTGACCTCGGCGGGCCTGCTGTGCACCGCCCGCCCCCACCTCATGCGCATGCCGCTACGCACCGCCCTGGGCCTGAGCTACGCCATACTGCTCGCCGTCACGCTGGTGATGAGCGAGATCGCCTTCCGGCTCGCGGAGAACACCGGCATCGGCCAGCAACTGCTGCCCGCCAGCCACGCCGGCTTCGTGCTGCGCAACGTGCTGATCTGCGCCATCATCAGCGCGCTGGTGTTGCGTTACTTCTACGTGCTCAACCAATGGCGCAGCAACGTGCGCCGCGAGGCCAGCACCCGTTTCGAGGTGCTGCAGGCGCGCATCCGCCCACACTTCCTGTTCAACAGCATGAACACCATCGCCGCGCTGATCCGCGGCAAGCCCGAGCTCGCCGAGCGCGCGGTGGAGGACCTCTCGGACCTGTTCCGCGCCAGCCTGGCGGATGCCTCGGCGCACATCCCGCTCTCCGAGGAACTGGCGGTGACACGCCAATACGCCGGCATCGAGGCCCTGCGCCTGGGTGAACGCCTCAAGATCGATTGGCAGATGGACGGCATACCTGAAGATGCGCACCTGCTGCGCCTCACCCTGCAGCCGCTCATCGAGAACGCCATCTACCACGGCATCGAACCGCGCGGCGACGGCGGCACGGTGCACGTGCGCGGCAGCTTCAAGGACGGACGCATCGACATCGAGATCAGGAACCCATTGCCGCCGGAGGGCATCTCTTCACGCACCGGCAGACAGATGGCACTGGAGAACGTACGCGAGCGCCTGGCACTGGCCTGGCCCGGTCGCGCCGGCCTGGAACACGGCCGTGACGCGGAAGGCTACCGCGTGCATCTGCATTTCCCCTATGAGGGGGACGCATCATGAAAGTGATGATCGTGGACGACGAGATGCCGGCCCGTGAGCGCCTGAAGAGCCTGTTGGCTGCCGTGCCGGGCGCCGAGGTGGCCGGCGAGGCGGGCAACGGCAAGGAGGCGCTGGAACTCTGGGACAAAACGCCGGTGGACGTGGTGTTGCTGGACATCCGCATGCCGGTGATGGAAGGACTGGAGACGGCGCGGCACCTGGCGGCGCTGGAACATCCCCCGGCGGTGATCTTTACCACTGCCTACAACGAGTTCGCGGTGGAAGCCTTCGATACCCATGCCATCGCCTACCTCCTGAAACCGGTCAGGGCCGAGAAGCTGGCGGAGGCACTGTCCGCCGCAGGCCAGTTGAACCGCATGCAACTGACACGGCTCGCCGCCGAGCCGCCGGTGAGCGCGCGTCGCCACATCGCGGCGCGGGTGCGGGACAAACTGCACGTAGTACCGGTGGAGAACGTCAGTTG
>Ga0265338_10010361_pt1 | contig 10945 bp, 7 predicted proteins | sample 42126metaG_FD_193579 | JGI IMG/M metagenome (GOLD analysis project Ga0265338, IMG submission 193579) | Rhizosphere microbial communities from Carex aquatilis grown in University of Washington, Seatle, WA, United States - 4-21-26 metaG | ecosystem: Host-associated > Plants > Roots > Rhizosphere >... | reverse complement strand
CCGCGACCACGTCCGCCGGCTGCGCGACCAGGGCGGCACCTACCGCTCCATCGCGGCCGCCGCCGGCCTGGCCCCCGCCACCGTCCACGACCTGGCCGCCGGGCGCCGCCAGCCCACCCCGGCAACCACCAGGGCGCTGATGAACGTCAACGGCACGGTGCTGTCCCGGCCCCGCCTCGACGCCGGCGGCACCCGGCTGAGGCTGCGCGCCCTGCACGTCATGGGGCACGGCTCAGCCCGCATCGCCCGCGCCCTCGGGATCCGCGAGATGACCATCCGCTCCCTCGTCCGCGGGGATGCCCCCGCCGTCAGCGCCGCGCTCCGCGACGCCGTGATCGAGCTGTACGACGCCTGGTGGGACAAGCGCGCGCCCGAGCGCACCCGCGCCGAGCGGGCCGCCGCGACCGCGGCCCGCCGCCGGGCCATCGCCGGCAACTGGTGCGCCGGCGCCGGCCTGGACGACGACCAGCTCGACGTCCCCGGCTACAAGCCCAAAAGCACCTGGAAGCCCGCCACCGGGACCGGCATCGCCCCCGACATCCAGCCGCACGCCTGGAGCCGGAACACCAAGCACCCGGCCGCCCGGCACCGCACCCCAGGGAACCAGCCATGGCACTGACCATCCTTGACCACACCATCTCCAGCGACCACAGCGCCCACACCGCACGCGCCGTGCCCGGCACGCGGCACCTGTGGGAGGTGTCCTGGCTTCCCGGCCGGCACCTGGACCGCAACAGCGCCATCACCGCCATGGTCCTCGCCGACATCACCGGGCAGCAGGACAGGGGCGCCGGGCGCCAGCTGTGGGCTCAGGCCCACCTCGAAGGCTGGGCCGCCGAGCTCGGCCTGACCGCCCCCGACGCTCTCACCCGGGCAGGCAGGCCGCCCGGCCGCGCGGACGCCGAGGAAACCGCGGTCCCCGCTGATCCCGAGGCAGGCGGATGAAAGCCCGGCCTCCGTCCGGAAGACCAGGACCCGGCAGCACGCCCGGAGCCGGGGCCCTCGTGCCAGCGCAAGCGGCCGGCCCGGAGGCGGGACCGCCTGCCGAGCGGCTGGCCTACTCCGTCGATGAGGCCGCCCGGCTGACCGGCCTGTCCCGCGACCTGCTCTACGACGAGATGCGCCGCGGCCACCTGGACTACCTCAAGGTCGGCCGGCGCCGCCTGATCACCCGGCAGCACCTCGAGCAGTTCCACGCCATCACCCCCAGACCCCAGCCGCCGGGCAGCACAGCCCGCGGCCGCCAGGCAGCCGGCGATGCCCGCTGACCCCGCCCCGCAGGGCAAGCCGATGCGGGACATGGCGTTCTACGAGCGGCTGATCCGCCGCGGCATCGCCGAAGCCGATGCCCGCGGCAGCGCCATCGTCCATGTCACCGCCCGCCGCCTGGCCATCTGGCTGCTGCCCCGCTCCCAAGACGACCCGGACTTCATGCGCGGCCTGGTCTACTTCGCCCGCACCGGAGGCGTCCCCGACTCCCTCCGCCAAGCCCTGCGCCGCCAGGCCCGCTCCCCGGCCCACCCCTGCCGGGCGCAGGCCGCCTGGCTGCTGCAGTACGCCGTCGCCCGCGGCCGGGACACGGGCCGCATCGGCGACAACTTCGGCGCCGTCTGCGACCAGATGGACCACGCCGACGCCGTCCTGGAAGACCTCCAGCGGCAACGCGGCAACCAGGAACCAGCCGCGAAAGACTGGCGGGACGCGATCCCCCTCAAGCCCGCCGCCCTGGCCCGCCGCGACGAGGTCACCCGGGCCGTCACCTTCATCCTCGATGGTGCCGTCGCCGAAGCCGCCGTCCACGCCATCACCGCCGACGCCATGGCCCGTGAAGCCCGCATCCGCCAGGCCCATCAGCAAGCCCAGGACCTGTCCCAGGGCTCCTACGGCCGGCAGAACCGCGAGGCCATCGCCGCCCGCGAAACCACCATCGCCGATGGCCTGCGCGCCATCGAGCGCGCCTACCGCACAGCCCTGGAACCCGCCGCGGCAACCGAGTTCAGCTATATCGTCCACCCTCGCAAGACAGCGGCTGAACACGACCTGGAGCTGGAATAACACACGCGGCACCAGAAGCGGCACAGGTCGACGCAACCTGCTACCGCTGGAACTATTCCACCGCCAGCCACCCCGCCGTGCATGTGCCAGCAGTCCAAACTCAAGCCACGCCTTAGCATCCGGCAACCATCGTCACTGCCGGTGACCGGACTGGAATGAGACAATTGAGGCAAGCACTCACATCGATTCTGCGACCCATGGTATCCAAACTAGGATCACGACCACGCCTGATTGGCCAGCTCTGAGGCGCCCGGTGGGTCAGGAGCAGCCGATCGCTCGAACAAATGGAAATCACTGTGGAATCATTCGATCATCCGATGAATCTTGTTGTGATTTTGACGGTTATTGGGTCTGGCCAGGGTGATAGTGAATCAGGTATCTTGCAGTAGGATCTCGATGGTGATCGAGAAGTCCAGCGATTGCATACCCCGAACAAGGAAGATCACATCAAAGGGAGGCTTGACGATGAACGGTACCGATCCTGTAGCTGACCTCGATGATCTTCAGATTCTCCGCGTACTGGCCGAGGTACCTGCCGAACTAACCGAACGCCGCACCATCATTGGTGACCGTCCAGCCAGCCTTAAGGAGGCCCAAGCGGTACTACGTGCCGTAATTGAACTCAATGCTGATTCTGATACGCAAGCAACGACCAGAATACCCGCATCAGAAGACCCAATTTCAGTTGGGCGAGCGGTGCTAAGGGCGATGCTGGCCGACTCAGACATCGCTGCTGACATCCATGATCTGGTCACAAATCCTCCAGGTGACGACCAGATGTCGATAGAGCAAGTAATGGGAGATGCTGCAGTAATCGCCGCACTGGTGAGCTGGCTTCAGCTAAAAATTAAATTTAAGCTCACTCGTGGCCCTGGCGGCACAAAGACCGAGATTGAAGTTTCTAAAGAAGCGCTTGATAGAAAGAACCTTGGGAAAGCGCTCGAAATAGCCAAGCGAGCACTTCGCATGACCAATTTAACGCCCCCGCGCAGCGTAGCTGGAAATGGATACTGTAATGGAATCTGCCGCAGAGCGTGAGCCGCAGTATCACCAACGCATCTCTAGTATGCTTGACGATGATTCTTTGACTCAACTCTTGGAGGAAGCAGAGAGCTCGGGAGAAATCGATGCATGGTGCCGGTATGCTGACGCCTTGGCGGAGAGAGGAAAAACTGGAAGAGCCCTGCGTGTACTCGAAGAGTGCTCAGTTGAATTCGTTGATTCAGGGATACTGGACGACTGCCGTTTCCAGCAAGTGCGCATAGCACGTGCAGCAGGCCTTGTCTCCTACATGGAATACATGCTTCGTCGGATAGCCAAGTTCTCCAAAAATGACAGATCCCGCAAGTTTGCGGATGGGAACCTGCGAATTTTGCTAGAATGGAGACAGAAGCGCGACGAGGATAAGCGTCTTAATGAGCTTCAGTTGGCATATGTTACAGAAGGACTGCACCACGGGCGCACCGGACCTGAACACTACGCGCAGCTGGCTAAGCTAATGCTTAAAGTTGGGCAGGCAGGCAGTCGTGAGTCACGCGTAACTTCGGCGATCGGGGTACTGGAGAAGGCTCTCAAAGTGCATCCAGATTCTGTCTCGCTGCTAGAGAACCTTGCAAACTGTCTGGAGATCCTCGGACGAAGCCAGCAGCTTGACGAAACTCTAATTCGTCTTGAGGAACTCAAACCTGACTCTGCTGTGGTGCGTAGATTCTCAGGAAAAGTGGAGCCCATTGCACGGCCGGAAATTGGCGAAAATACGTTTGAGATAGCGTCCTTCCTCGTCGATCAAACCGCGAAGGAAGACTCTGAGCAGGCTGATGCCGCTATAGCCGATCTGCAGATTATAGTCACCGAGTGGCCCGGAGCATCCGTTCTGCACCTCCTGCTAGGCTTCGCATTTCTCAACGCCGGGAACCGGAACGAGGCGCTGGAGCAAGCTCGTTTGCTGGGCGAGACGGCAGGCCGCTCTCATGAACGGCACTTTAATGCAGCGCAACTCTTCCGGGCCTGCGCCGAACTTCTGCATGCGCAGAATCATGCCAAATTGGCACTGCATTATGCCGTGACAGGTCAGGATCGGGTCGACGCACAACAATTGCTTTCCTCCTTGGCGGCTGAGACGTGATGCGAGATTTCAGTCCATGGTATGAGACATTCATTTTGCGGCTAGCACAGATGGAGTCGGTCGCGCAGATCGAAGGCACACTGCGCGGTACATATGGGCTGGAAGGTCCGCAGTTGCGGTCTACTCTGCATGACATGATCGAAAATGCAAGGCAGGCAAGTCGTCCAGCGGAGCAGGCATTGCTCCTTTACCTGGCGACGATTACGGATAGAGTCCTTCCGAACATTCGAGAACAGACAAATATTCTTTCAGCGGCAGCGAAGGAATCCCTTGATCGCGCACGACATGACTCTAATCCAATGATAGCTTATTATGCCATAGCTAAATATCGTGACGAATTTAGCGACCAGGTGTATGAAAATTTGCGTAACGCGTGGTTTCCCGAGGCGACAAAATCGGTAGACGCCCCATCCTTGCGGTTGCTTTACTTGATAGCGCTAGCATCCGGAAATTACCGGTCGCGACTCAACTCTCTCTTGCTAGTTGCGCGATATCGCACGTATCAAGGTGCTTACGGTGCCGCTCGGACTCATTATCGTAGAGCGGTAAGGATTGCGCGGGATAAAGGTGATAAGGAGGCCTTGTTCGAAGCTGCCTCTGCGTATGCAAGCTGGCTCGTTGAAGTCGAAAACTATAGCTCCGCTGTCGATATGTTCCAGGAAGCAATGGCGGCGGCGGCCGTGGCCTATGAGGGAGTCGGCAAGGAGGTCATTACCTTGCCAGCAAGATACCATTGGGGGATTGCTCTCCGTCGTCTTGGCTGCTACCATGACGCCCTTGTGATTGTATCGAAAACTCTCAGCCTCCTTGAAAGATTGTATCTAGCCCTTGATATGACTGCGAGTGTCTCTGTTATCGTGGAGCTGGAATCGTATAGGTTGCGTAACCATATGCTGCGCGGACTTCTGTACATGGACATCAGGGAGCTAGATCTCGCTGAAGGCGAATTTGATGTTGTCGCTGTGCGAGCTCAAGAACTAAACCTACATGATCAGATATTTGAAGCTCTTATCGCCTCAGCCGATGTGGCGCTAGTGCGAGGAGACGATAAGCTAGCGAAACGTCGCTATAGCCGGATCGTATCCATTGCAGAGCAATGGGGCGACCCTGCGAAGCTTGCTGCCGCCTATAATAATCGTGGACGTTTCGAGGCCAAGGTCCAGGCGTTTGACGAAGCGCTTGAAAGCTATTGGGGGGCACTGTATTACAGCGGAAATGCGGGTGCGCCAACACGGACAACATGCATAGCACTCATGGGCCTTGGCGACGCTTACGGCGCCCTTGGCGATAAAGATATAGCTTTCATGTTCTATCTCAAGGCTTACGAAAAAGCCGCATCGGGGCGAGACTCGACAGTCCTGATGATGTTGCTCCCGCACTTTATGACACACAATCAGTTGTGGGATGCGTCACGCATCCCCTTGTTTGATGATACCTTGCCGCAGTTGGCTGAAAGGCTATCCACGGCAGAACTCACTATGCTTGCGTCAACTCAGGCACAATTGCGCGCACATGGCGATGCTACGAGTCCAGCCATAAGAACTCTCCGGCATGCAATAGAGCTTATCAGCGAAAGAAACCCTGAGGCCCCAGAAATAACAATGCTGCGTGTTGAGCTTGGAAGATTGTTGACAGGAGATCCATCATCACGGCGGGAGGCTTTCTCGATCCTCACCGAGGCTCTAGAAGCACAACGTCCGCAGTTGGCGGGTGTCTCTCTGGGTGAACGCCGATCAGAAATTGCCGCTACCTCGGTCCAGGCGCGAGGTACGCTCTTGAAACTGTTGCTGGAAAACGGCACCGAGATATCTCCTACGGCCAAGTCGTCCCCAGTTGAGCAGGCATTCGCGATTCATGAAGCAGCGAAAGCTCCAAGTCTCGCCGGTCACCTTGGCCGGGTCGCAACACCTAGGCCGGAGTCGGTTCCACCCCCGCTCATGGAGCTAGAGTCTCGCCTGCTCGCTGCTGCGCGTCAGACTGCGATTGGTGGAAGTCGGTCTGAGCGGGACCGCCGCCGCCGCCTTCGGCTGATCGAGTCCGAACTTCAAGACTGCTGGAAGAAGATGCAGTCCTACGCTGACCATTACGTACGGCTACGTTCGGGACAACCTGCCACCCTCAGCGAACTGAAAACGTTGATCGAGGGTTCCCAATGTGCCGTCGCCTTGGCGTCGTTTTTCTGTGACCAAGAGACGACGACCTGCTTCGTCATCCAGCCAGGTGAACCAGTCGCGGCAACCCGATTGCCGGTAGGGCGTGAGCATTGGGTCACCGCGAGCAGAACACTTAGCCGTCTCTTCAACGGCTCTCCTAGCGAGTGGCCGCCGTATCCACCAATACGAAGAGACAGGCCCGATAGACGGGATTTTTCGATTCTTGACCAGCTCAGCAATGAGCTAATAGCACTTATGGAGCCCGTCCGGTCTGTCGACCTGCTTTGTATTGCACCGCATGGGCCGCTGCACGTCATACCATTTCACGCGCTTCGGGGTGCCGATGGCCGCTATCTGATTGAGCGATTTGGTGTCACTTATACTCCAAGCCTTACCGCACTCACCTATATGCATGATACTGTGACTGCTGGAGCGTCTCCTCCGCGATCTTCCCTGGTCGCCGGACTCGCAGCCCGCGATGATGCTCACCCGGAATATTTTGAGGATGATGATACCATTTTCACAGGCCTTATAGATCCTGTTCGAGTGCTAAACGGGCCAGATGCGGCAGTTCGGCAGTCAATTTATGGAGAACTGCCAAATTATGACATAGTTCATCTGACTTGCCACGGATTTTATGATCACCGAGACCCGCTTCAGTCAGGGTTGATTGTTGGTAACGGGCGACAGCGACCTCCCAAGAATCTGCAAGCGCTTAGCATTAGGCAACGACGGGAGTACCTAATTACGGCAGAGGATCTTCTAGCGCTGCAACTCAAGTCTAGGTTGGTAACACTGCGTGCTTGTTCGACAGCACTTGTCGGCGAACGGAACGCAGGAGACGAGTTCGATGGGTTGACCCGATCATTTATCTACGCCGGTGCCCGGGCAGTCCTAGCAAGCCAATGGAATGTGGATCAAAGATCATCGCATGCCCTGGTCTCCGCCTTCTACAAGAACTGGCTAAACCCTGGCGCGAGTCAGAATCGACAACTACAGAAATGGCAAGCTCTCCAACTGTCACAACTCGGACTCTTGAACTCAACAACGGATACTTACCTTGCCCACCCATACCACTGGGGAGCGCTGGCATTGCTTGGCGACTGGAGCTGACTATTCGTGCAACTTGTGAGAGCTAGGTTCAATCAGAGTCATGGCCAATCGCCAAGGTAAGCGAGCGGCCAGCTGGCAACCCGCAGCGATTGGCCGGCTCGTCGACACAGTTCATCGTCATGGTGGGCCGGGTGTGCCGTGGTTGTGTTTCAGTCCCGCTCGGCTTCGAGCCGTTGCTTGAGTGCCTCGGTGTCGAGCCGCAGCACGGAGATCGGCGTGTTCTTGACTCCGATGTTGTTCTCGGCGAGCACGTGGGCGAGTTCCGGGCCGTCGACTAGCTTGATGGTGTTCCGGTCGGCGCGGCCGGGCTCGGCGATTGCTGCCCGGGTGAAGTGCCCGGCGGTGATGACGATTCCGTAGGTTCCGGGGGAATGCTGCCGCGGAGTTGGGTGACCACGCTCGGGCCGACCCCGCCGGACACCCGCTTGGCCTGTACTGCCAGCCGCACCGCTGGCAGCCCTGCCTGGGCCAGGGTGCCGGTGACGTCCATGCCGCCGTCGCCCAGGGACCCCGCGGCGGCGGCTCCCACTACCTTGACGTCCTCGCACCCCAGCATGCGGAGGTAGGGCGCGCAGAGCTCTTCGAACCGTGCGTGGGGCATGGCGCGCACGTGTTCCAGGAGGTTGCATTCCACCTGCTCGGCGATCCGCTTGGCGTCGAGGTTCAGTTTCTGTTCCAGCAGCCGGGCTGGCGGCTCCTGCCCGGCGAGGGGGATCTGGCGGTCTTCCGTCATCTCCTCGAGCCGGGCGTCGGCCTCGGCGGGCAGGGACAAGTTGGTGCCCATCAGCCCGGTCAGCGCGGAGGCGGCCGACAAGACCGGGTCGCCGGCCGACTCGGCGCGCAGCAGCGGCGGGTCGATCCGCGACTCGAACGTGACGTCGACCCGCCAGTCCCCGAACTCGCTGGCCTCCGGGCGGGGAACCGACGTCACCCGGCCGACGGCGTAGATGCCAGCCTCAGGCCCGGTGATCCGGAACCAGATCCGGTCACCGGGCTGGATGTCCTGGCGGTGCTGGTTCACCGCCCAGCTCTCGGCGGTGCCGTCTCGCAGGGCCTGCAGCAGGTCGAACCGCTTCGGGTTCGCCTGGAATACCCAGGCGCCCGGCCGGTCGTCCCCGCTGTCCGGCCCCGGGTCGCGGCTGTCCTTCAGGACGCTCTCCAGCGGCCGCTCGGCCGCCTGCGCCCGCGGCCGGAAGACCGTCATGATCCATCCCAGGGCATGACGCAGGTCGGCAGCCAGCGCCTGGGAAGCCACCTGCCCGGCCTCCCATTCCACCGGCCGCACCGCGGCCAGCTCGGGCAGGTGCCCGCGGTGTCCCGCCGGGCCGGTGACCCGCCCGACGCGGAGGGACCGCGACGCCTTCAGCGGCACGACGACCAGGTCGCCGAGGGCGATCGTGTTCACGAAGTTCCAGACCTGGCCCGTGTTGTTCGCGATCGTGTTGGCGGGGCATCGGGGTAGGTCGCCCGCAGCATGCCTGCCAGCTCCTGGCGGCTCAGCCCCACGGGTGACCGGGGCAGTTCCGACCAGCCGATGCCCACGACATCCTCGGACTCGAACCAGGACAGGAACTTCATTTACCCCGCTGCGACCACATAGCGAACACGGCTTGAAGCGACCACCCTACTCTTCCGGGAAGCGACGAGGAGCGCACGATAATCACATCGACCACGAGCAGGCACGCATGCACTGCGGGCAAGGGCAAAACGCGGCGGAGGCGATTGATTCGGCAGCATCTGGAGGCTGTCCGTTAGGCTACACCTTTCTTACCACGCGAAGCCGCACATCGTTCGGATCCGGGAGCCAAACGGGGAGCCAACGCAGGCAGGAACCAGGCGACGCCAGGCTATCTCCAGCGACGATTACCGCAGCTAAACGGCATATAGAGCCACGACCAGCGACACCCGGAGACAGGCCGGAGGCGCCTTGTAAGTGGTTGGTTCGGTGAGCCAGAGTCCATCGGCGCCCGGTACGAACGTCGGAACCTCGCTGAAGATGAGCTCCCTAATGGCTGTCTTTCCCCAGGCGAGGTAACGATGGGCCTCGGTGACATGTGCGTAGGTACTCCGCGTCTGAGGTTCCGTTGCGTGTCTTCGTTCGTGGGTTCTGGGATCACACGAACAAAACCAGTTGCGGCCTCATCCTGTTAGGCGTCGTTCACCGTGATCGCAGGACGTCACTCACGGCGCGTGCCGACTGTTCGTAGGTGTCCGTGACAGGCTGTAACACCCTGCCGTGATCGCCGCAACCTCAGGGGGTGTTACAGCCGCTCTATGACGGGTGACATTGGGACAAAGAATTAGAGAGAACGGGGACACCGGGGACACCTGCCCCCGGCCACTGTCCTCGCCACGCCGCCTTATTTCCGCTGGTCATAGACGATCCGGGGACGGCGGGGACACCTGGGACACTTTCTGCCGGTGACGTCGAAGGTGCAGCGCATGTCCTACTCGGGCGGGCTGCCTGCTGTTTGCGTAACGTATTCGAGACATGGCGTGCTGTCGCGGGCGCGGCCCCAGCGGTCACGGAGGGCCAGCGGTGTGGCTTGCTTGAGTGGTGCCGCCACTAGTGGCCGCTGCTGCGGCGAGCCGATCCTGCAGGCGGGCATGGCGGAACTGGTAGGCAGGTCCCACAGCCCGCAAGACATTCCTGCTAAGCGCATCGTTGAGGAACTTCATCAGGCGGATACGAGTGCCCCATTCAATGGCCAGCTGCACAGAGGCAAGCGACGCGGGCCAATTTTCGGCACTGAATAGCACCACCACGAGCCCGACCACGAGCCCGACCACGACCCCGACCACGACCCCGACCACGACCCCGACCACGACCCCGAGCCCGACCACGAGCCCATCCACGAGTCCGGTCGCGAGCCCGACCGCGAGCCCAGCCGCGAGCCCATACACGAGCCCAGCCGCGAGCCCGTAGCTGCGGCTTCTGCGCCATGAGGTAGCCGGGTTCAGGGAGCTGTAGGTATCAGAATCGGCCGCAAACACATCTACGAGCCCGGCCGCGAGCCCGAACACGAGCCCGACCGCGAGCCCGGCCCCGAGCCCGGTCGCGAGCCCAGTCGCGAGCCCGGCCCCGAGCCCGAACACGACCCCAACCACGAGCCCGATCACGACCCCGATCACGAGATTTGCCCGATTTAGCGCCTTACTGAGACGGAGGTCCCCTATGGCCTTCATCCGGTTCCGGCCCACTCCCGCGAGCCCGACCACGAGCCCGGTCGCGACCCCAACCACGACCCCTACCACGACCCCGGCCCCGAGCCCGGCCCCGAGCCCGGCCACGAGCACGGCCACGAGCCCGATCACGAGCCCGACCACGAGCCCGACCACGAGCCCGGACACGAGGACGCGCTGTGCGCGGGGTGCCCAGCTTGGGACTTCCCACCAGTTGAGGTCCCGGGTGCCTGCCTGGTTCATCCGGGCCGCGATTCTCGTGAGGGCGCGTTGTGCGGTTGCCAGGTCGTAGGGCGGTGACGGCTGGCCGAGGAGG
>Ga0265338_10010359_pt1 | contig 10947 bp, 6 predicted proteins | sample 42126metaG_FD_193579 | JGI IMG/M metagenome (GOLD analysis project Ga0265338, IMG submission 193579) | Rhizosphere microbial communities from Carex aquatilis grown in University of Washington, Seatle, WA, United States - 4-21-26 metaG | ecosystem: Host-associated > Plants > Roots > Rhizosphere >... | reverse complement strand
ACTACTTCCACCGCCAGCTTTGGCTCTTCTGCCAGGTGTCGGTACAGAGTAATTTCACCGAAACCAGTCGGCTTCGGAGTTACTGAGGAGACGACAATTACTCTAACGGGCCAGGTCATCGGATGGCGCGGACATCAAAACGGTTTCCAAAGCATGGTCGGTGGAGCGGAGTAGGTCACAGTCAAAATCTCGTTTGGTTGCAGCGGGTAGGTGCCTGGCCCGCTGAGAAATGCTGGGGGCAGGGCACTGCCATTCAGCGAGATCGCAGTCACGGTTCCCCTCGCGGAAAACACGAAGACGTTCTTGCCGAATGTGTTCGTGAAATGGAAGGGGCTCGGCCCGATAGCAATCGCTACTAGCTCCTGGCCGTTACTGGCAGTACTGGTGACTCCGGATGTCGTTCCGCTCCCCTCGCTTGGGCCCAGGACAGCGGGAACACGGCGGTTTGACAATTCGACGGCCAATCGGCGCGCGAGGTACCAATGACCCTCGGGAGTTGGATGGGTGCCATCCCCACTGATATAACGCGTGGCATTTCCGCTTCCAGGGACGTTATAAACTCCGGTAATCCAAGACCCGCTTGTGCCGCTCAGGTTGTCGATATAATTGGACCCAAGCCCATAAAACGCCAGCGCATTGGAAATGGTGATCCCAAGCGTGATTGCGGTCGGATCCACGGGACTGCGCGGCCACCAAGGCCCAAGCGAAAATATCCTTGTATTCGGGCATCCGGCAAGGACCTGGGCAAAGGTATTTGTAATCAGGCTGTAAAGTGCGTCGGCCGGGTAACCAATGTCGTTAATTCCACCCGCGAAGAGCACATAATCAGGCAGATTCGAAACGATATCGATTTGCATGCGGTTGGGAAAGTTCAATCTCAGCCCGCCATCAGTATTGCTATATCCTGTCCCGCCAGAGCCAAGTGACCAAACGTCAAGCGTGGGCATGAGTTGACCCAGGCGTGTTCCGTACCCCAGGCCAACACCAAGATTCCCGTTGGGGTCGGTATAGTTTGGAATAAATTCCTCCGTGTATGAATCTCCAATAATAATCAGTCTTTTCAGGGAATCCGCCAGCAATGGAGCCAGGCTATCCGTCAGTGGCACATAGATCCCTTCAAGAACCCCATTGCCGGTCATCTCAATCTCGATTTGCCTCTGGGCAATCGACGCGAACGTTACCTGGTAAATGTAATTATTGCCGTCGTTGGGCATGCGAGTTGAGGCCGCCTGTTCAACCCCGTTTACCAGTAACTTGAAATTCCCATTGTTCCCCGCCATTCCGAGACAGAACCTGTCCGAATCCAGGTTGAACAGGTAACTGATCCCCGCGGTTTGGTAACCGGGGTTTCCTGTATAGGCTCCCGCAGTTGGATAAAAGGACTGGATCCCAAAGTTCGATGAGGGAACGTAGGCCCGGTTTCGCTTGATGGAAATCATACTATTCGCGCCGTTTCGCCCATTTCCGCTTCCTGAGATGTTCGTGCCGATGGACGGTTGGAAATACTGCCACGCGATCGGAGCGTATGAGCTGCTCGACCAAAATGGCCCGCCCGGCCACGCATTAGTGAGGACCGGGATAATGGAAACCACATCGACCTCATTACTCACGAGCCCGTAAATGACTGCTTGCGTTTGCACGGAACCAAGCTGAGTGGTTGCGACATTTGTCAACCCGCTGCCATTTCCGGAAAAATTTCCGTTGGCGCTGATGAACGTCACCGCTCCGGTGTAGATGCCGCTCAAGTTTGCGCTCGGCACCACCCCGCTCAGTTGCGCAGCCGGCAAACTTCCTGAGAGGTTACTCGCGGTATTGGCAAACGTGGCATAAGGCGTGGGGGTGAAAGGCTGCAATGGATAGAGTGCTGTGTAACCCGCGGCGCCATTCGTGCGCACGTCCACTTCCAGCCAGTAACTGTTGCCGTTAAAAACGCCCGAGCCAAAATCCACCTCTACGGTGAATAAGCCGTTGGTTACAAAAACCGCGTTCATAAAAACCGGGCTGCCGATGTAGTTGGTGGCCAGCGGATCCGTGGCAAGTCGGAAGCCAAAATCGTAGGATCCTTCGGTAGAGCTGCCATTGCTGCTGAGCCTCCCTTGATAGGTAAAGGTCGTGTTCTGACCAGCAGCCGACAAGCAAAAGCCGGACGTCAACAGGCAGATGGTCCATGCTGCCAACTGTTTCGTTGCGTAGGCTTTCACACTCTCGTGGCAGGATCCCACGGTCCGCGAATCTGTATCACCCAATACTTCCTACTTTCCTCGCACGAAAAGCGCGTCGGCCTGCAGCAATTCGCCGTCATTTCCACGGTACGCATCCTCCAATGCAATTAGGTGAAATCCTTCACTGCGCAAAAAGTCGTAAACGCCTGGAAAGGTAATCGATTGTTCGTACAAAGGTCGGAAGGACACCTCTGTCCAAACCGATTGCACTCGACGCAAGGTTTCTCGCGCCCCTTCCAGTACCATTCCCTCGGCCCCTTGAACATCCAACTTCAGAAGGTCGATCTCCTCAACAAAGTCAAATTCCACACATAGGCTGTCGAGCGAGCGGACCTTCGTTTTGATTCTCTCCCGCACGGAGTAATCGTTGGTTCCAACGACATTTCGGTCCCTCCGATCAATACTCAGCAACGATGTGCTGTAGTCCCACGCAAGTATGTCAACTTCCCGATCCTCTTCGCGGCTCCCCGCTGCACCACAGACAACCTGGAAGGATGGATGGGGGAACCGATCGCGCAATTGTTCGCAACGTCTGGGTTGGATTTCGATTAAAAGGGCCTTGCTGACGCCACAGAATTGGCACACGCGTTCAGTAAACTCTCCATCAGAAGCGCCAATGTCGATCAAGGTTATCGGAGGCCCTCCGCGAAAGCGAGCGACCAACGGTGCGGGCACACCGTACCGGCTGCACGGCACGCCGTAGTAGTTGAGCACCTTTTCACGCACCCAGACCTTCGCCGAATACGGGATGCACTTCTTCAAATTCTTAATGGCCGTGGTCATTTATGTGCGGAAGGTTGAGCACGGTCTTCACTTTAGCGAGGCGCAAGGAGGAAGCTTTCAGTGCGAATCATATGCAAGGAAAGTTCCCGAAAAGTTCGCACCTCGACCAAATTCGGCAGGGCTAAAATTTGCCAATCAATGCTGCGGGCGAACTCAAGCAGGCTTTCGGGTTTGTATTTGTAAGCGGCAAGGTTTTCGGCATTCCATTCCAACAATACAGCCGGACGTGCTGTAGTAAGGCATTCATTGGCCCCGCGAAGCACATCCAATTCGGCGCCCTCGACATCAATCTTGATCGCAGAAACTTCCGGTGAACCCAAGCGCTTCCATTCAATGTCTATTGTGGTTAGTTCGACCTCCACTTCGCGTTCTTGGGCAACCCGATCGGTGGCTCGCATGCCATCATAAGGACTATTCGATGGAGAACTGAGACTGAATTTCACGATCCCCACCTCGGCTCCGACAGCTTTTGGCACCACCGTCCATCGGTCTGCAAATGGGCTCTCCGCAGCCGTTCTTTGAAGATAAGGCAGGACGTTGGCTGATGGTTCGAACGAAACCACTCTACACTCGGGTACTCGTGCGAGAATAGGGGCGGCCATCAAGCCGATGTTGCCACCGACGTCAAAGTGCCACGCGCCTGGACGCGCCAGGCCGACCAGCAAATCCAAGTTCGCGGCTTCATAGACCCCCTGTTCGCAGGCCACCCGAAACAGCATCGAACCGGGGCGGAAGCGAATTTTGGTACCGTAATAGGGGAACTTTCCGGCTACTCCGGGGCATCGATCGTAAAGCCAATGCTTCAGAGATTTTCTCAACGTCATCCTCATGGAGACCTCAGTACACGAACCGTCGTTTTTTCATAAGCAGGATCGGCGACTCGGCACACGAGGTCCCTTCACCTAATTTGCAGTCCCAGTCAGGGAAAGAACTCTACCTGGTCTCAGAAACCTGACGTGAATACTCACTACGGCAAACGCCGAAACGCCGGCACACATCAAGGCCCCCGCCGGCGGCAGCAATGCGTGAGCAGCTACGCACAAGCTCGCGGCGGCTGTGATCAAACAACCCATGCGGCCCAAAGGGAGACCGCAGAGAAAGGCCTTTTCACTCCGATACATGTAGTACAGGGTGGGCCCCAGCATCAGGAGATGGGAAGACGTGAGAGCCGCGACGAGACCAGAAGCCCCATAACGAGGGATCAGCCACAGGGCAGATACACCGTATACAGCGCCCCAGATCAGGTTATACGTAAAGCCAAACCACATTTTGTTCATACTGGCGATAATGCTCGACATCGGATTGAACAACCCGATGACGGCTAGATCGACCATTAGCCATTGCACCACCGCATTGTGGCCGGCATAGCTCTTGCCGTAGGGAAGCATTGTGAGCCAAGGCATCGCCAGCTGCAGCAGCCCAAGGGGTAAGGTTGCCAGGAGCGATAGTGAAAATGCCGCATAGGCGGTTTTATTATACCCAGCCGTGTCGCGAGCCGAATACCTTTCGGCCAACACCGGCAACAAAGGAGCCATCAGAATACCCAGCACAATTTCCGGGACAATCTTGATACGCAGAACGGCATTATAAATGCCCAGTTGCGAGTAACCGTCGGCCTGGTTGGCGAGCAGGGCGCTGGTGGCCCAACTGACTGGGCCGGTCATGCTGGCCGCCAGCACCGCCGGCAGGCTGAAACGCCACAGAATAGACCACTCGCGGTTCAGACCCTCGAAGCCCGTGGGAATGCCGGCCCGCGCCGCCTCGTGTCTTAACGCGAGAAAGTTTAGGAAGCAATTTGCCGCCAGGGCCCCTACCTGCGCCCATACGGCTCCCGTCACTCCAGCCCACCAGGCGCCCACGATCGTTATCGGAAATGACAGAAGTCCGCCAAACATGCTTGCGCGCGCAACGGTCTTGAAAGCCTCCAAACCGGCCAACGCGCCAATTTGAGCCCCATTGACTCCCCCAAGCAACAGCAGCAATGCTCCGTCACGCAACAATCCTGCCATCGCCGGAGAGGCCAAGGTGTGCTTCGCCAGCCAGGGGGCAAACACCACAAGTAGAGACGTCATGAGCGCTCCTGTCCCCCAGGCGATCAGACTCGAAAGCACAATCAAACGTCCGGCGCGAGCGGGGTCGCTGCCGCGAAACTCAGCCACGTGCTTGTTCGCGGTCAAACCCATGCCGAACCCGGCGAAGGTGCTGAACATTCCGACTGTGCTCTGGATCATGCCGAATTGGCCAAAGTCGTGTTTGCCCAGCATGCGAGCAACGAGAATGCCTGACAGTAAACCCAGTCCGCGTGAAATGATGGATCCAGCCAGAGACCAAAACGCTCCTTTCGCCAACCGGTAACCCAGCGGTGAGGCTTCCAGGCGCGCCTTGTAGATGCGCAGGAAAGGCGGACAGGCCGCATCGACTGCTGTTCGGATGGATGACACAACTGGATGGAAAACGCCGGCGGAAGGAAAGCTCTAGAGAAAGATTGTTCTAAGCTAAGCTGAGCTAAACGCTCGATCCAACGCTCGCCCGTCGTTCAATCCGTTCGTTACGGCTGCAAGGATCCCGACGCGTGGAAACCAACCGGCGGACTGGGCTTGCCATAAGCGAATCCGCTAGCCGGAAAAAAGTCGTAGCTTTGGATTTGCGATAGGATGTTCGAGCCCTGCACCGAAAAGACCTGTTCCCCGTTTCTCACCAGGGTCATCGTCTGAGTGCCTGGAGCAAAGGGAACACGGATGGCACTAATTCCGGCGGGCAACGAGTTGGTGGTCCGATTAACGCCCGAGGCGATCGTCAGTTGGGCGGGTTGGATGAGGAAAACCGTGGCGTTGAATGTATCCTGAACATTCCCAAGGTACCAGGTAACGGGGACATCATTCGTGTCCGAGGCAACCGAATTCTTAGAATGGGTTCGATAAAAGTAATACAGCGCGTCGTTTTGGATAACCGGTTCGCGGCCGTTTTTGAACCAGGCGATGTAGTGCTTGGAGAGCTCAAAGTAGCCTTTATGGGAATAGCGATGAGGGGTAACAACCCCGTCAAAGTACTGCCCGGGGTCCTCTACTGGCGAAATGTAGCTGCTTTCGTTGAAATCATTCCAGGTGACGATTTCAACCCAATCAGGTTGAGAGGCAATGACCGTGTGCCATTGCAAGCTGATTCCTTCCCCACCATCAAATTCGAAGTAACGGCGGTCGATGCTGGGCTGCTTGCAACCCCAATAATGAGGGGTGACACCTGCCATAAAAATCTTCCCCGCAGAGTGGACAGCTAACGTGTAATTGGAATTGCATTGAGCTAGCTGATAAGGCAACCCTGCCGCGCCAAACAGAAACAAGCCATCCAGAATATTGGAATAAGTGTTGAGAAGATTGACCGCATCCTGGTATTTGGGCAATTCCGTCGTTGGGTTGGGGTAGAAAAAAGGGACAAAAAACACCCCGGTTCCAGCATCCTTTAGCGAATGAAACACGCCGTTCCAATCCAGGTTGCTCTCGCTGAAAGTCGAAAGGACGATTTTTCCCTGATAACGAAACGAATTGGTGCGGGGAGCATAGGAGCTCACCATGTTCACGATATCGTTCGTGTTGCTCAAATCCACTGAGAAAAACAACTTGAAGCCGGTGCCAAGCTGCTCTGCGGCCTCGTAAATCAGCTCGACTCGTGTTTTGTAGTAGGTGTCCGGGCCGCTCCAAGCTCCCACGTTCAGCGCAAATCCATCAATCCCCGCCGCTTGAGCCTCCTGGATTTCGCGTTTGTAAGCCCCAACCGTGGCTCCGTAAGTCGCATAACAAACCATGTAATGCGCGAAAACGTAGTGGGGGGAACTCGTACCATTGATTTGACCGATTGCTACGGGCGAGGAGAGCACAACCGACACTAACCAAAGGAGCAAAATCCCTGTCCGGGCCAAAGCCATAGTTTCGATTAGCATCTATTGTTCCAAGACGTGGCGCCACCACGCAGCAAGAACACGGTTGAAAAACCACGCATGGACTCCGATAAACACGGACTTCACAGTCGGCAGGGCTGATTCGACAAAGGCGGCGACAAAGGATCCCGACAAAGTTTCCGCTTTAAGCTACTTTTGCAACGGCCCGTTGAAGTTCAAGCTGCGGCGGTTGCCCTCTGTTTTCCAGACTTTGACGCACCGTTTCGTGCGTAGTAATGGCCGGCGAGGTCGTCTTTCCGGGCACGGTTCAGAATTATCGAAACCTGTTTTGCCTGTCTTTGATACAACATGTCCAAAGCCTGGCGCACCAGTCGCGACTTTGTGTAAAATGGGCGCACTACCAGGATCACCAAGTCCGCGTGAGGAACCAGCAAGGCGGCATCATCAGCGGCTAGAATCGGCGCGCCGTCGAGGATGACGAAGTCATTATCCTTGCGCAGTTCGGACATCAAGTCGTCAAGCTGGGGCCGCATAAAGAGACCTTCAGCATGCCCGGTGTGAGAACCTGCTGGAGCGAGTTTTAATCCCGGAATCTCGGTTTCTTGGAGAACCTCTTGCGCTATGGCTTCCCCCCGCAGAAAATCCAACACGCCTGGCTGGTCCTGACTCCCAAGCAAACGATGAATGCCACCCGCATGAGCATCCATATCCGCGAGTGCCACCTTGAGCCCGCTTCGCGCCAGGACGCGGGCGAGGTTGACAGCGATGGTGGTCTTCCCTTCCGCAGGAGTCGCGCCAGTGACGAGGAGCGTCTGAGGCCGATTCTCGCCCAACGAGGAGAGCAGCAGGGCCGAGCGCAGGTGCCGATAGCATTCCGCGTAGGCTTTTCGTGAGTCGCACCCTTCCAGCAGCACTTTTTGCGGGTTCGAACGTGGGACCCGAACTTGCGGCACCAGGCCCAAGACCATTTCGCCGAACTGATCTTTGATGTCACGCACCGATACAAAACGGTCATCGAGCAAATACCATGCAAAGACCAGGCCCAGGCTGACGAATAAGCCCCCCATTCCCGTAAGGGCAATGCGCAAAGGGAAATTTCTTTCTGTCGGCCGGGCTAGAGAAGCTGGCTGAAGAACGGATAATCGTTCCTGCTGAACGTTCTTGCCCAGGTCCACTCCCTGGAGCGTCGTTAGAAGATGATCGTAAAACCCCTGCTCGCGCTGGATGTTTTGCTTGAGCCTTTGCCCGTCGGAAAGCTTATCATTGATCGTGAGTACCTTGGCCTCGACGGAGGGGATGGCGGCCGTAATCGCCGCAACGCGCTTTTGGAGTTCATCCAAATCATTTTTCTTCTGCGCAAGGTTCTGCTGTTCCAGCGCCAAGACGCTGTCCTGCATGCGCGCGATGTCGTCATCGAGTTTGCGCATGAACGGGTGCAAAGGAGGAAGCTGAACCGCTTTCGCCGCTTTTTCAGCCTGCAGGACGGCGAGCTCTACCCGATACGATTTCAAAACGGTATCGCTGGACATCGCCGCGAAATTGGTAACGGTTGCCGCTTGAAACAGGTTCGTCGAAACGCCTGTATTCGCCAGGAGAATTGTGGACGGGGGGGCAACGCTAGCTGAAGCAATTCCCTTCTCAAGGAGTTCATGCTCCAGTTTAAGCTTTTCCAACTGCAAGTTGAGTTCGGCCAAATAAAGTCCGGCGCTTTTGCCTTCCTCCTCGAGAACGGCAACGTTGTTCGATTTCTGAAAGTCCGCCCATTTATCCTGCTCGGCTTTGAGTTCGGTTTCGCGTTTGGCCAACTCCGATGTCAGCGAGCTCACCAAATCTTCGGATGTGGACTTGCGCGTATCTCTCTTGTAACTGAGGTATTCCTCAAGCAACGCCTGTAGAAGTTTTTGAGCGGTGGCCTGTTCGGGACCGGTCACCTGCACCGTTAGAATCGACGTCTTCATCGGTTGAAAGACATCCACTTTGTAAGGGTTTTTTAGCCCAGGTTTGATTGTAATCCCAACACGATCATAGGCGGTGCCCTGCAGCCGGGCACTTTTCAGCAACTCGATTTGTGTGCCGTAATAGTTCACAGAATCTTCCGTGAAAAGCATCCCCGTGTTTAGTTGCACATCTCCGGAGAGATAAAGCTGCGCATAGGACGTGTAGGTTTCCGTGCGAAGTGTCTCGTAGGTGAGGATGCCACCGACCGATACCGCCAGGCAGATCACCACGACCCACCAGCGTTCGCGCAGGTAGGAGAGGTAACGGCGCTTCGGCACCATTACCGTCAGCCGGTAGTTGGCGTCATGGCCGTTACCTGAAGAGGCTGGCGGCAGGACTATGGTTCTCTCAGTCACGAAGGAAGCCTATGTAGGGCAGCCTTTCCCGGCTGCCGGTTAGCGGGGCTTTCGAGCCCAGCGTCCGTTCTGGCTTGCAACTGGGACGCTGGAAAGCGCCCCTCACCGGCAGCCTGGAAAGGCTGCCCCACACGGAGCGATCGGCTTGCAGGCAAGCTGCCGCCAGTGGCTTTGCGAACGTTCCGCGCCACAAAAATCTGCTGGCTGAGTTTTTCTTTCACTCGCACGCAGTCACGCGCAGCGGGGTTCGTGCGACCCTTGTCTAGCTAATCCTTCGCTGCGCCCCAGGCACAACTCCGCCCTTGGTCAAACCAGGCGGAATTTGTGGCCGAGCTAGATAGTGTGTCCGGCCATCGTGACAATCCCGTGTCGGACCCGTGGCATATCTGTTAACTCAATACGCGCTCCGAGGCGGAAAAACACAGTGTTTGGCCGTTTTCAAAACAATCAGGCAATCCAGGCTGAAGGACCAGCGTTCGAGGTAATAAATGTCGGACTCGACGCGCTGTTGAATGTCCATTTCTGAAAGTACCTCGCCCCGGAATCCACCTACCTGGGCCCAGCCGGTGATGCCCGGTCGGATGAACTTGCGGATAAAGTATCGACGCATCACTCGGGCAAATATCTCATCGTGCTCCGGCAGGTGCGGCCTGGGTCCGACGACGCTCATTTCTCCCTGCAGGACATTGATGAACTGAGGCAGTTCGTCCAGGCTGAGTTTGCGAAGCCATTTTCCCGCGCTGAATATGCGCGGATCATTTTTGGTGGCTTGCTTCGCCTCGCTCTGGTGATTCAGGTGCATGGACCTGTACTTGAGCATGGTAAAGGGCCGGCCCATCATTCCGGTGCGCTGTTGTTTGAAAAACACGGGCCCGGGCGATTGAACGCGCTGAAGGATCCAAACCAGGATGGTCGTGAAAGGCAGGAGAAAAAGGACCACGGGCAGAGCAACGGCGAGATCAAACATTCGTTTTACAAACCGGTTTACGGGGCTCTCCAGAGGTTCCTCACGCAGCCCTATAAAACGAACACCATCGTCCTCAAAGGTAGTCGTCGTGTGGTTAAAGTATTCACTCGGATCGTGAAGTGCCAGCAGGCGCACCGCTGCGTCCTCGCACAGTTGGGTCAGTTGCCGCACCCAAGGGCTGCCCAGGGACAAATCCAGCACGATCACCTGAGTGATCGAGCGCTCGCGCAAAATCTGGCTCATGTTCTCCAGGCTTCCGAGCAACGGGAAGGGTGCCGCGCCGGCCGCGGCCGGCTGCGGACAAACCAAGCCGACCGTCCTGAACCCGACCAGGCTCTTGCGTTCCAACCAGGGCTTTATCTGGGCCGCCTGCTCGGCCGTTCCGGCCAGAGCGACACGTTCTTCACGATCACCTGAGAAAGCCCATTTGCCCAAAACTCGCGGCAATAGGTAATTTGAGAACAACAAAGTCACGTAGAGCCAGGGAATATAGCTAAAGAAGAAGGAACGGAGGTTATCGGTGGTGTCCTGCAAAACGAAAATAACGAGGAAAACGCAAAACAGGCCTAGGACGGCCTGGCGGGTGCTTTTACGGATCGCCAGAACCCAGTTATGCTCCAGTCCATTCGACTCCCTTCTGTGCCCTGACCCAAACAATAGTCCGATCAGGAGGAATTCGTTGAACAGAAGATAGCGCTGCAGAATTTCGCGCTCGGAAAAGCGAGC
>Ga0265338_10010358_pt1 | contig 10947 bp, 13 predicted proteins | sample 42126metaG_FD_193579 | JGI IMG/M metagenome (GOLD analysis project Ga0265338, IMG submission 193579) | Rhizosphere microbial communities from Carex aquatilis grown in University of Washington, Seatle, WA, United States - 4-21-26 metaG | ecosystem: Host-associated > Plants > Roots > Rhizosphere... | reverse complement strand
AGTTGCTTTTTTTGAAAAATTGATTTTTTTTGGGTTGGGAGAATTCCGTTATATTAATAAGATTGCTGTTAATAAAAAGGTTAAGGTTCTAGGTAAACACCTGGAAACAAAGCCAAGCCAGTCAAAAGCTCCGGACAGTACTTTGCAACACCCCCTTTTGTTAAACGGCGGCGGGAAAGATGGGAGTGTTTCAGCGTTGCTTCTTGGCGCAGCTGGCATTAATTTTACCTGGTTTCAAAGAGGTAATAGCGTTGCTCAAGACAATGTTCGTAAACAATGGAACGCGCCAGCAATAATTGTTGAGCGTCAACTTGATCCCAAAAGAATGAATGGAAAATACTCCGGTCATCGACCAATGAGTGCAGGGATTGCTTTCTTAGCAGTTTTATCAGCATATTTGTACGGTTTCGACTCGGTTATCGCCTCAAATGAACTCTCCGCTAACGAGGGAAATTTTACGCTGGAGGGTTTTCTGATTAACCACCAATATTCCAAATCTATGGAGTTTGAAAATGATATCCAAACTTTGCTGACATTATTCGGTATAGAAGTTAGTTATTTTAGTGCTCTTAGGCCCCTTCATGAATTACAGATAGCTCTAATCGCAGCCCAACTTGAAGATAAGCAACTAGCGGCAATTACTAGCTGTAACAATGGAACAAAAACCGGAAAATGGTGCTTGAAGTGTCCCAAATGCGCCTTTGTAGTGTTAACAATTACAGCTGCTAGCAACTCAGCGGCCGAAGAAATATGGGGGTACCAAGTGATAAATAACCCCAGTTTATTGCCATACCTTAAGGCGTTGCTTGATCCCAAGATAGACAAGCCCTTTGAGTGTGTTGGCACACTAGACGAGTGCCAGCTAGCTGCTTATTTGATCCTTCAAAATAAACAGCTAGCCTTGGAAAAGCCCTTACTGGCGCTGCTCAACCGCTTTGCATCGGGAAAGAATATCGATCTTCTATATAAACTTAGTGAATCGTTGATACCCAAGCCCTACGAAGATGTCCTAAAACAGATACAAATATATTTAGACAGATGGAACACTGTTAGACCAAACTAGACGATATAAGTTGGTTTAGTGACAAGGTGCCGCCCTTTTCGGGATGGAATTGAGTAGCAATAAGAGCTCGGGTTTTATGTTTTATGGCTTCAACCCCGGAGACTGACTCAGCTAATACTTCGAAGTGTTTTGAAGAAACTGAGGGAACATACCATTTATGAGATTCATACTGCGTTAGCGTTTTTTTATTAAATTGTTGGAGACCTTTGTTTGTGGTCTTTGAGCGTTTAAAGCCTCTGATATAATCATCCATTTCAAATACTTTTGAACCGTAAGCACTGGCGATTACTTCAAAGCCCATGCAGACACCGACAAGAGGCTTCTTGGTCGATAGGATAAAATTAATTTGGTCCTCGTACCATAGTTTATCTTGGCTATAGGTGTCATTGATTTCGCTGCCCTCACCACCTCCACCCGATAGAATCACCAGGTCTTTATCGGCGTCTGCAAATTGCAAACCCGGCTTGTACCGCTGGAACTCTACCTGATGACCAGCTAGACTTAGCTTCAGCGCTTCAAATGTTGCCGTTTCGTTAGCTTTTTGATAATTGTTAACTAGAAGTATTTTCATTTTTGTTTTTAGTAAGATTTAATAACCGTGCGCTTTACTTACCCTTTCATAAACTAGCCAGATGACTATACCAACCACCACCAGTAGAGTGATGATGAGCGGGATGAATCCATTTTGATTATTTTGATTTTTCATCCTCTACCCATTTAAAACCTTAAGCGTAACGATTTCAAGGCGAGGTTTTATAATAAAGCTATGATTGATAACCATGAGGAAATTTACCGGGAAGCTTATGAGCGCCACGGACAGAGCCCAAAAGCTCTGCATTGGTGGGACTATCCATCGCTGGCCAGCCGCTATAAGCAGATAGTAGCGGATCTGGATATCAAAGATAAGACCATCTTGGATGCCGGCTGTGGAATGGGCGATGCTCTGCCCTTTTTATACATGAAGGCCGATAATTTTGATTATTTGGGCATGGACACCAATCCGGATTTTATTAAAGTCGCCAAAAAGCGTTACGACGGACATCGGTTTCAAGTGGGCGATCCCTTTTTTGGCCAAGTTAAGGGTAAGTTTGACGTGGTTATATCATCTGGAGTGATGAATGCTAACGTCCATAATTGGATGGACGAACGCCGGCATATGATAGGAAATCTTTTCAATCTGACTGGTGAGGTTCTGGCTTTTAATATGGCCGGCAGCTTTAATCCAGAAAGAGATGATGAAGTCATTGCCTACGCCGATACGCAGGAAGTGCTGGATTTTTGCCTGACGCTGACCAGCCGGTTAATCCTAAGACATCACTACAATAGGAGTGACTTTACTCTGGTTTTATTTAAATAGCCCGCGGTTTTTACTGGAGCTTTCTTTTTTGAACTGCTCGAGCAGAGCTTTTTGCTTGGAGTTTAGCTTACTTGGGGTATCAACAATAACGGTAACGATGTGAGGACCACGAGCACCGGCGTTGATGTGCGGCACGCCGTGTCCGGACAGTTTAAAATCCGTGCCGGAGTTGGTGCCAATGGGCACTTTCATCTGCACTGGGCCGTCTACGGTATTGACTTCAATTTCGGTACCCAGCGCCGCGTCAATCATACTGACATGCTCGGTAGACAGAATAATATCGCCTTCGCGGGTAAATTTTTTGTGGGGTTTAACGCGGATGTTTACATAAAGGTCGCCTTTGGGGCCATTAGCAGTGGCTTCCCCGTGCTCACGCAGGCGAATGGTAGCACCATCATCAATCCCGGCCGGGATTTTAAGTTTGATGGTTTGGTTGCGGCGTTGGGTACCGCGGCCATGGCAAACCGTGCAGTCTTTTTCAGGGATTTTGCCACGTCCGTGGCACTTTGGACAGGTAGTAGCTTGTTGGATGTTACCAAAAATTGTCCTGGTAACTCTGGTAATTTGGCCTGAGCCTTTGCATTCGTCGCAAGTTTCCAGCTCATGCCCCGGTTCAACGGTTGTGCCCTTGCAGTGAGAACAGATGTCTTCCATGTTGAGGCTTAGCTCGGCCTCGTTGCCGAATATGGCCTGCTCAAAAGTAATTTCAATAGCCGTTTCAACGTCGCGCCCGCGGTTTTGGCGGGCTCTTTGCCCACCACCCATATCGCCGCCAAAGAAGCTGCCAAAGATGTCCCCTAGGCCAAGATCGCCAAAGTCAAAATTAACATTTTCGGTGTTAAAGCCGCCAAATGGATTGCCGTCACTGGCGGCGCTGCTGCCAACTCCGGCGTGGCCAAATTGGTCATAGCGTTGACGCTTACTGGGGTCTTTTAATATCTCGTAGGCTTCGCTAATTTCTTTAAATTTGGCTTCATCACCACCACGGTCCGGATGGTGTTTCACAGCCTCGCGCCGATAAGCTTTTTTTAGCTCGTCAGTGCTAGCGCCTTTGCTAACTCCTAGCACTTCATAATAATCACGCTTGGCCATAATCTACTTCCCACCCTTGCTCGTCAATTACAATAGATTCTGTCAGTAACTCTTGCCTGTCATCGCAGAGATTATATGCTTCAACTACTTCGATTGGTAAAAGTCCATAATCGTCTTCTATCTCGTCCAACACTTTTCCAATAATCCTATAGTCAACCGAATGGCCCTCTGCAGTTAATGAGACTGCGTCTACGATCCTTAGCATTCGACTATCAAAGGACGCACCTAATATTCTTTCATTGCTTTCAGCAATCTCATTTTCAATCTCCAGAATTATGCCCGAGAGAGGAGTGAGTCTATTTTCCATTTTTAATAACCTTGCCTTCAATGAACTTACGGTCTTTTACCACGTAGTTATCCTGAGCATATTTTATACCCAGCTTAACCCCTGCGGCTACGGCCACTGCGGGCAAAATTACGTAGCGCAGGAAGTTAGTTGGTCTCATCTACTATTCCGCGACCTTGCCGCAGGTTTTGCAGTAGCCACCATCGTCATAGTCCGTCATAGGATTTTCGAATCCATCTCTATTCAAGCAGGTAGGGCACAGCTTTAATGATGGATTATCTGGGCTAATCATGTAGCCATGGTCTTTGGCGTACTTATATTCTTTCTTCTTTTTGAGTTTTCTATTCTCTTCTTCAAGCTCCGAAATCCTTTTTTGTTTCTCCAGAAGGTCATCCGCCACTTGAGCCAGCTTTAATGAGAGTTCAACGTTACCTGCGTCTCGCGCTACCTTAACGCCATCTTTGATAACATCGTAAACGCCCATTATTTTTCCTTGGCGTCGACGACTTCGCCTTCGATTGGTTCGTCTTTGTCGGATTTTTTCTTCTTGTCAGCTTCAGGTTCAGCATCTTCGGCTGGTTTGTCTTCTTCCTTGTTTGCCGCCTCGTACATTTTGGCGCCGATGGGCATTATCTTGTCGCTTAAGTCTTTGCCAGCTTTTTCCAGCTCGTCTTTATCGGTCGCCTCTAAATGAGTTTTGGCTTCATCAACAGCATCTTGCAGGGTTTTTAGATCATCCTCGCTCAGCTTGTCTTTATAGTCGGTCTTCATCTTCTCGGCCTGGTAAACGGCGTTTTCCAGCAGGTTTTTGGCCTCAGCTGCCTCGCGCTTCTGCTTATCTTCTTCAGCGTGAACCTCGGCTTCCTTGGCGGCCTTTTCCACTTCTGCTTTGTCTAAGTTGCCGCTGCCGCTAATGGTAATGCTCTGTTCTTTACCGGTGCCTTTATCTTTAGCTGCTACATTCAAGATGCCGTTGGCGTCGATGTTGAAGGTGACTTCAATTTGCGGTACGCCGCGTGGGGCTGGCGGGATGCCATCAAGCACAAAGCGGCCCAGGCTTTTGTTGTCGCCGGACATTTCACGCTCGCCCTGCAGCACGTGGATTTCTACGCTGTTTTGGTTGTCGGCGGCGGTTGAGAACACCTCGTTCTTGCTGGTTGGGATAGTAGTGTTGCGCTCAATCAATTTAGTAGTAACGCTACCAAGAGTTTCGATCCCGAGACTCAGAGGCGTAACGTCTAGTAACAATACGTCCTTAACATCGCCCTGTAGTACACCAGCCTGAATAGCAGCACCCACGGCCACGACTTCATCCGGGTTAACACCTTGCAGCGGTTCTTTGCCAAAAATCTGCTTAACTTTTTCCATGACGGCTGGCATACGGGTCATGCCGCCAACTAAAACAATTTCGTTAATGTCCTTAGCATCCAATTTGGCGTCTTTGATAGCTTTCTTAACCGGCTCAGCGGTTTTATCAATCAAGTCTTGGACTAGTTCAACTAGTTTGGAGCGAGTAAGTTTGTATTCAAAGTGCTTGGGGCCCTCGGCGTCGGCCGTTAGAAATGGTAGGTTAATGTCAGCCACCTCTGTTGTAGATAGCTCTTTCTTGGCTTTTTCAGCCTCTTCCTTGAGTCGCTGCATGGCAGCTTTGTCGTCCTTAATATCGATGCCGGTTTCTTTTTTAAACTGGTCTACAAAATGGTTGACGATGCGTAGGTCAAAGTCTTCGCCGCCTAGGTGGGTGTCGCCATTAGTGGAGAGGACCTCAAAGACACTGTCACCAAGTTGCAAAATAGATACGTCAAAGGTGCCGCCACCAAGGTCAAATACGGCAATCTTCTCTTCTTTTTTCTTATCAAGCCCGTAAGCCAGAGCGGCAGCGGTTGGTTCGTTAATGATGCGCTTTACTTCCAGCCCGGCAATTTTGCCGGCATCTTTGGTAGCTTGGCGCTGGCTGTCGTCAAAGTAAGCTGGTACGGTGATGACGGCTTCTGTCACCGGCTCGCCCAGGAAAGCTTCGGCATCAGCTTTCAGTTTTGATAGAATCATACCGCTGACTTCTTCAGGGCTGTAATCTTTGCCGGCCATCTCAACTTTTACGCCGGTACCGGCCTTAACTATCTTGTAGGGCATTAGCTTGATATCGCGTTGCACCTCTTCGGCGTCGAACTTGCGGCCAATCAACCGTTTAACACCAAATATGGTGTTGGTTGGGTTGGTCACACGCTGGCGGTTGGCCACTTGGCCGACTAATCGCTCATCATTTTTATTAATGGCTACCACGCTTGGCGTAGTACGGTTGCCCTCGCTGTTGGCGATAATTTCCGGCTTGCCGGACTGCATCACCGCCATAGCACTGTTAGTTGTTCCTAGATCGATTCCTATAGTTTTGCCCATTATTGTTCCTCCTTATTATCGTAATTTGCTGCTATTGCGCTTAGTCGCGCGTGGTAACCTATGAAAGTCTCGTCCTGTGTAGGAAAGGGTAAATCTAGAGTTGGGTAAGCTTGTAATAGCTCGTCTCTAAATGCTAAGAAGTGTATCTTGGCAAGAGCTTCCTTAGCTTCGGTAATCCTACGTTCTCTCTCGGCATCAGTAAGACCTTGTTCCCGGGCTCGTTGGCTCAAAACTTGAGCCTCTATTGTTGCTAGTTGGGACGAGGGGATGCCAGGCAGTTCTGCACGACCGGCCTCTACTTTGGGTTGACCTGCTAGCTCTAGGGCTTTGCTTAATTCGTCGTCACTTAGGTTAATCCATCTCATGAACGAGTCAAATTCTATATCCATTCGTTCTCGGCCCTCTGGAGTAACACTTTCTTCTTCGGTAATTAATCGATAGTCGCTAAAGACTCTTACGGTAATCTTCATTCTGTCTTGCTCAGAATAGTTCTCAGACGGGCCAAATTTATCATAGGTAGTAGGATACTCTATGCCCTTCCCAAAAACTTCGTCTGATTCAAAGAAGGCATTAGGGTCTGTCATTTTGACTTCTCCATTTTTACTTTGACTATGGCGTGGCGGATAACTTCGTCACCTATTGTGTAGCCAGGTTGAAGTTCCTCGCAAACAACTTCAACATTGCCTTCGCCGTCTTCCATATGGATAGCTTCATGCAACTCCGGGTCAAACACTTGCCCAACTGTCTTAATTTTCTCTACGCCCAACTGGTTAAGGTTCTGCTCAAACTGCTTAACTACACCTTGGACGCCTTTAACATAATCATTGCTGGCTAGATCTTTGGGTACGTGCTTTAGGGCTCGTTCCAGGTTGTCTAGGGCTGGCAGCAGATCGCGAACTACCTTGGCTTTATAAAAGTTAGCCATTTTGCCACGTTCTTCTTCAACCCGACGCCTAAGATTGACTGCGTCAGCTCTCTCCCGTTGCAAGGCCTCGGTCAGCTCGCCAATTTTTTGCTCTAGCTCAGCTAGTGTTGGTTTCTTAGCCATTAGTTGTTTTTCCCTGTTATTACTTTCAGCAAATCGCTGAACCAATAAATCCATCCTGCCCACATTACAGTGTTCCCTCCAGTGTTTTACCAGCTTGGCCCACCAGACCCATGACTTCACGATAACTCTGGCGAGTGGGGCCTAAAACGCCAATGTAACTGCGGTCTGAAAATGGACTTTGAAAGCGGCTAATAATAAGCGAGCAGCCAGCGCCGCCACCGATAGGGTTTTCGCGACCTATGTAGACGCTCAATGGCTCGTTGGGCGCAGCTTCATAAAGCCAAGGTTCCAAATTGTCCAGAAGCCTGGCAACTTCCTGGACTTGGCCAGGGTGCATAAATTCCGGCTGGCCAAATAGATTCGATAGGCCGCTCATATAAAGCTGATCACCAATTGTGGCTAACCCTAGGTTGTGCGTCAGTTCTACGAGTGTATCTACAGCATTTCTGATGACACGCTCTGGCAAACCGCCACCAGCCACCCGGGCAGTAAGGGCTCGTTCGCCTCTTGATTTACTAAGCTGTCTTGTTTCGGGTTCGGCTATCTGGTTAACGTAAAACCGGTAGCCTTTATCGGTTGGTACCCGACCAGCACTGGTGTGCGGTTGAAGTATGTAACCCATGTGCTCCAGCTCGGCCATATCAGCGCGAACAGTAGCGCTAGACACGCCAAAAGCCTTAGCTAGCAGATTACTGCCAACCGGGCTGGCAACTTCGGCATATTGCTCTACTATAGCGCTTAGAATTAGTTTTTGGCGTTCAGTCATATTGGCACTCCGGCAGGGCTACTGCCAAGTGTCTATATTTTAATTAAATTAGCACTCTCCTGTCAAGAGTGCCAATCTAATTCGCACAAAAGATGAATTCTGAACACCGGTTCCTACCTATCGGGTTGGTTCCAGTTTTTCACGAAGCTGATGCTGCAGACTATGCAATAGCTCTCTACCCCTGTCCTGATGGGGATTCATGCCGCCGCTCACGATGGCGCTAATAATGGAAGCCGATTGTTCGACATTCTCAGATATTACGAAGTGGTAATAGTTATTGTTAAGGCCATCTGCAAATATTCGCTGGGCGGTCTCAAACCTTCTAGAGAGCTCGGCCTCGCTCATCCTGCTCCTTTGCATAATACGGTTTTGCCATTCCTGGAAACCGGGCGGAATAACCATTATGGCAAATGTGTCCGGCTTAACTTTAATGACGTTATGTACGCCTTCCAAATCAACGTCAGTCACGGCAATTTCCTGCTGAGCTTTGGCAGCTTTAAGTTCGCGAATGCTAATACCCGACACTTGTTGATTATGCAGTAGTTCGGCTTCAAGAAATTGCCCGGCTCGTAGGTCAGCCAACACCTCTTCTTCCGTCCTAAACCAATATTCATTGCCGTTTTGCTCGAGAATCCCATCGTTGATACGCGGCGGACGTGTAGTATCAGAGACTATGTAATGATAATCTCCGGTTTTTAACAACTTACGGATTATGGTGTTGCGGCCAGCAGAGGTTGGCGCAATAAGCAGCACCAATTTTAGGCCTTTCAAGCTACTTTTGGCTTCATCCGATACATGGTAACTTCGCAGAATATCTTTGAACTCTTGGTAATGGGTAAGGCTAAACTGGTTCATCCTTGGCTAGGTTCTGGACTCTGATACTCGGCCCAGCAAGACCTGAGCCGCTTGACGGGCAGCTTGTTCGCGGTTTTGGTCGACATTACCAGCTAGGAGTCCCAGTAGTTGATTTTTGGCGGTTTCAACGTCATCGTTTAAAACGAAGTGCATGTCCGGGTCGCTAAGAGCGGCTTTTAAGGACCGTTCAGCTTCATCAATTCGTTTAGCAAACTCATCAGCGTTGAGTTGGTGGATAAGCAGACGCCTCATCCATTCGTCATAAGACGGAGGCGTTACGAAGGCGCTAATTGTTCGCTTAAAACCAAGGTTCCTGAAAATTGGTAGCACGTCAGCCACCACAGCCATCATCACCACGCCACTTTGCGGGTAGGAACTGGCTTTAGTTGCCTTTAGGTCCCCTCCCGAGTCAACGGCAACCTGGACAAATCTTCCAGCGCGGATTTCCTCTACAATCTGATCGTAGTCGGAGCGAAAATAAAAATCCTCGCCTTCAATCTCGCCCGGACGAGGTAACCGTGTGGTATCAGACGGTACGTAGGTCAAGCCTGAAGCCTGAATTAAGGTTGTTTTGCCTGCCCCCGATGGACCGACAGCCATTAAAACCTCCAGGCCTTTGGTTTGGTTAGCAACATCGGTTGCTGGCTGATAGTTTTTAACCAGTTCCGGTAGAGCAGCCGAAAATTCTTCACGCGTCATCTTATGCTATATTCTACGTGAATTTTACTAATTACTAATAATTTTAATAAAGCGCAACTTGAGTCAGGTCACCACTTGGTGTCTGCAAAGTCGTGGCAGCACCCCCGCTAACCTTTTGTTTAACTGTTTGGTTCGTAGTACCCGCTAAACCGTTAACCTTGGTTGATTTTTTCATCTGATAGACAATTTGGCTGTTATCGAGCCAGCCGAGACTACCGATGGCCTCTTGGCTTGGGTCATTTATCTGCTGAATAGTGTGAATGGCGTTATTGCTAGTCAGGTCAATGTAGGCAATTACTACCGGCGCTTGGGTCTTGTCGTTTGCTGCAACATCGGAAGGTTTAACGATATTGATGTTCTGGGTCAGTATCTTGGAACTGTCAGGGGACCATTTCAGGGCTCCCGGATCGGTGGACAATGGGCCCTTGTTCCAAGAGACTTTTTGTACAGACGCATTACTCAGATCGAGCACATTTACAGTGCTGTTGCCCTTAGTATCATAGGTTATGTAAGCCAGCTTATTGCCATCAGGCGACAGAGTAGCCGTGGAGCTAGCTGACGGCGGCATGTTAAAATTGCGAGTTACTTTAGAGTTGTTAATATCTATCTCATAAATGGCATTAGTTGAACTGCCAAACTTGTTTGCGGAGTTAACTACCCTAACATAAGCCAGATGCTGCGTTGGAGCGTAGCCGACCAGATAGACACTTGGTGTGTGTTGGCTAGCCTGTTTGACGCCGGTGTCCAACAGTTTGGAGTTTGTACTGTTTGATACGTTGAAGCTATGGAGTGAGCAGCTGGCACTGGAATCCGCACAGGCTGTAAACAGTACAGTATTTTCATCCTTAAAGAACATTTGATGCGAGTCTTGTACCAAAACCGCTGAGCTCAGCAACTTGGCAGAATCGCCGGTAAAGGTTTTTTGGGTATTATTGTGAGTAAAAATAAAGCTCTCATTGTCCATGCCACCGTTTAGATTGACTAGAACTCCGCCGTTTGGAGCAATTGCCTGGTAATTAAGAAGGTTAAATTCTGGAAGGTTAGACTTGGAAGTTTGCTTTCCAGTTTTGTCGGCCAGCGATATATTCCCCTCATTGTAGTCCGCATATACCAGCTCAGAGGTGTAGTTATGGCCCGACTTACCAGACGAGCCAAACAGAGCATACCCGACTATAGCCAATCCTATCAGCACCAGGACTGCTATGCTTAGTTTTGCTTGCGCATTAAGTTTGTGTCTACCCAACATACTTCTTCAATCTTACCTCATATTGTATAAGCATTTGCGTGATAATTAAACACTAATCGCGCTTGAGCATAACAGCAAAGGCTTCGGCCGGAATATCAACCTTGCCAAAGCGTTTCATTCGCTCCTTACCTTTCTTTT
>Ga0265338_10010357_pt1 | contig 10948 bp, 10 predicted proteins | sample 42126metaG_FD_193579 | JGI IMG/M metagenome (GOLD analysis project Ga0265338, IMG submission 193579) | Rhizosphere microbial communities from Carex aquatilis grown in University of Washington, Seatle, WA, United States - 4-21-26 metaG | ecosystem: Host-associated > Plants > Roots > Rhizosphere... | reverse complement strand
TTGGCATGAACGGTTCGATCGACTGGTACTGCTACCCACACTTTGACTCACCTAGTATTTTTGGAGCGATCCTGGATGATAGAAAAGGAGGTTGCTTCCAAATCTCCGCTGATGCCGATGGCGTGCGGCACAAGCAGTTCTATTGGCCTTCCACGAACGTATTGGTTACGCGCTTCCTGCTGGGAGACGGAATCGCTGAACTAGAAGACTTCATGCCGGTGGGATTGCCTCCCGACTCAGCTGAGTATCGCCATATCTACCGCCGCATTCGTTGCGTCAGGGGATCAGTGCGTATTTCCGTCGCTTGCCGTCCGGCTTTCGACTATGGACGGCAGACCCACGAGACGCTGATAGAAGCTAACGGAGCGACATTCAAGACGGGCAGCCTGACCTTGGCCCTCTCAACTGCGGTGCCGCTCAGGAATGATGGACGCGGAGGGGTGTCCGCCGAGTTCGTTCTGTCGGAAGGAAAATCACAGGTCTTCATTCTTAGGGACGACTGCAACGAGGGCGGCGTGCCATGTCCGCCGTCCGAAGAAGATGCTGAGAGGTTGCTCCGGGGCACTGTGAAATTCTGGCAACACTGGCTTTCTGCTTGTACCTACCACGGGCGTTGGCGTGATCAAGTGCACAGATCAGCTTTAGCGCTAAAGCTTCTCACCTTTGAACCTACCGGTGCGATTATTGCCGCCCCCACCACGAGTCTGCCCGAGGTTATCGGAGGGGCTCGCAATTGGGACTACCGCTACACATGGATCCGCGATGCAGCTTTTACGGTCTATGCATTTCTGAGAATCGGCTTTAGAGACGAGGCTGCAGCGTTCATGGGCTGGATCGAAGATCGCGCTTCCAAGCACGTCCGCCCAGGCGCGCCCGGCGCCGTTGTTTTCAGAATCGATGGCAACAACCAGCTTCCCGAACAGACATTGGATCACTGGGAAGGCTATCGAGGGTCCGCTCCGGTGCGCATCGGCAACGCAGCTGTTTCTCAGTTCCAGGGAGACATCTACGGCGAACTCATGGACGCGTTCTACTTGTCCAACAAGTACGTGGGTCCCACGTCATACGACGTCTGGGTGAATATCCGTCATCGTCTTGAGTGGATTTGCGAGAACTGGCAACTACCTGATGCTGGCATTTGGGAGATGCGCAGTCGCAAGGAACATTTCGTCTATTCAAAAGTCATGAACTGGGTTGCTCTGGATCGTGGCCTCCGGCTCGCCGACAAACGCGCCCTTCCAGCTGACCGCGCAAAGTGGATGCGCGAACGGGACAAGATCTATGAAGAAGTGATGACGAAAGGCTGGAATGAGAAGCGCCACGCGTTTATGCAGTTTTACGGCAGTGAGGACTTGGATGCATCTCTTCTGATCATGCCTTTGGTCTTCTTCATGGCTCCGAACGATCCGCGGATGATCGGTACCATAGACGCGATTCTTAAGAATCCGCGTGATGGAGGACTCCTGAGCGATAGCCTGGTATATCGCTATCCGCCGCAACCCCGCGTCGACGGATTGCCGGGCGAGGAAGGCACTTTCAACATGTGCTCCTTCTGGTTGGTAGAGGCGCTCACCCGCGCTGGCTTGGCAATTCCCGAAAAACTGGATCAGGCCAGGTTACTGTTTGAACGGGTGCTGGGGTATGCCAATCACCTCGGACTCTACGCGGAACAAACCGGGCCGCAAGGCGAGGCGCTGGGCAACTTCCCGCAGGCTTTTACACACTTAGCACTGATCAGCGCTGCTTTGAATCTGGACCGAACGCTGGGGAGCCGGGTTTGAGCGACGCGAGTCGGTCCATTCAGCACTAGGAGACGTTCATGCCGGATCTCAGACAAAGGTGCGCAACAGGAAAGAGCGCGGAAGATACAGCGCCAGCCGATGCTCTGGTTCTATTCGGAGCCATGGGAGACTTGGCTCACAAGAAAATATTCCCTGCGCTTTATCATATGGTCCAGCATGGTCACCTGGATGTACCCGTGATTGGCGTCGCAAGGGCCGGGCGCACCAACGAGCATCTCAAAGAGCGCGTGCGCGACAGCATCCAGCAGCAAGAAGGCGAGATCGATCAAGAAGCCTTGGCCAAACTGCTGAAGTTGCTTCGCTATGTTGGCGGGGACTATGAGAAACCTGGGACCTTTGCCTTATTGAAGAAAACCCTTGGCTCAGCCAGCCGACCGGCGCATTATCTGGCCATTCCACCCAATCTCTTTACAAGCGTCGTGGAGTCTCTCGCCAAATCAAACTGCCTAAAGAATGCCCGAGTTATTGTCGAGAAGCCCTTTGGACACGATCTTGCCTCGGCCCAGCAGTTGAATGCCGCACTTCATGCGGTGCTTCCGGAATCGAGAATCTTTCGGATCGACCACTACCTTGGTAAAGAGGCAGTCCTCAATCTTCTGTTCTTTCGCTTTGCCAATAGTTTTCTGGAGCCGATCTGGAATCGGAACCACATCGAGAGTGTGCAGATCACGATGGCGGAAAAGTTCGGCATCGAGGGGCGGGGTCAGTTTTACGATGCCACGGGGGCAATCCGCGATGTGGTCGAGAACCATATGCTTCAGGTTGTAGCTTTTCTGGCCATGGAGGCTCCTACTGGACTGCATTGCGACGCTATCCGCGATGAACAGGTCAAAGTATTCCGCACCATTCCACCGCTGGACCCAAAGCATCTGGTGCGAGGCCAGTTCAATGGATACAAGAAAGAGAAGGGAGTCGCACCTGAATCCAACGTGGAGACGTTTGCAGCCGTGCGCCTGGAGGTTCAATCATGGCGGTGGTCAGGAGTTCCGTTCCTGATTCGCGCCGGGAAATGCCTGCCAGCTACAACGACGGAAGTACTGGTTAAACTCAGAAAGCCTCCGCTCGACATTTTGGGGGACGAATCAAGCAATCATTTCCGCTTTCGCCTAGGTCCAGGAGAAATGTCGCTTAGCCTTAGTGCCCGAGTCAAGCGACCCGGTGAAGATCTTGTCTCCAAGCCCGCGCATCTTTCAGTAGTCGAGGAGCCCACCGCGGACGAGGTGGATGCCTACGAGCGTCTCCTGGGAGATGCTATGCATGGAGATGGCATGCTGTTCGTTCGTGAAGATGCGGTGGAAGCTGCGTGGGCGATTGTCGATCCCATACTCGCCAATGACACAGTCCTGCATCCATACGAACCAGGCTCATGGGGACCTCGTGAGGCGGACCATCTGGCTCTCGACGTGGGCGGCTGGTACAACCCCAAGGAAGGTGAAGAGAGCACAGCCGATGATCCGAAAGCCGCCTAAATCAATAGACTCAATTCGTCGTAGCAATAACGATAGCTATGACGAGCTGTAGACCAACTATGCGGATGGTTTCAGTGTGCTCTGATAGTCCGGAGCTTTTCTTCGGGATCTCCACCGTCTACAAGAAGTTTTGTCTTAGGCCTACTTGTCAGCATGCTGTGCACCTCGAGAAACGCTCTTTCATGTTCGACCAGAGTGCGATCATCCTGCGGGTCAAGGGACGGGCTTCAGTATCCCGCAAAGTCTTCCGTTCGGATGTCGTCTTCGTCAATGCCAGCGCCCACAAGCATCTGCCTCATTCCGGCAACCATGGCGGGCGGTCCGGCGCTGTAATAGATGGGACCCTGCAGTGTGGTCAAATGCCTCGTCAGCATCTCTCGGTCTATCGGAACCACCTCGCCCTTCCATTCTTTCTTGGATTTTGACATTTCTGTCATTGTGCAGATCAAGTGAAAGTTGGGATTTGTCTTCTCTAAGGTCTGCAGAGTGTCCAGGAAAGGTGCGTCTTCGGGCCGCCGATTCGAATAGAAAAGATACAACTGGTGCGGAAGGCGGTCGTGATGGGCTTGCCGTGCGATGCTAAGGAAGGGTGTGATTCCGATTCCGCCCGCGAGGAACACGGCTGGCTTGGCACGATTCTGGTGTAGCGTGAAGGAGCCTGCGGCGGAGCTTATTTTCACTTCCGTGGCCAGCGGCACTTTCTTCAGCGAGCGCTTGAAAGCAGTGTCCCGCATCCGCGTGGTGAAGACTAACTCGTTTTCGAATGGAGAACTCGAGATGGAAAAAGTACGTATGTTTCCTTCGGCGTCAGTTTCCGGAGGGTCGAGGAGTGTAACATCGGCGAACTGCCCTGCTTTGAACTTGAATCCGGACGGCTTCTCGAAGTGAAAGGCCATCGTACCTTCCGCCACATCAACTCGGCTCAACAACTTGGATTCGTGACCGACGATCGGAATTTCTCTAGCAGCCATGCTTGGATCTCCGTTACTAGAGTAGGCCCACCTTACCCCTCACGCACTACGACGCCAGCCGGACGTCGAATTCAATTCTCACTTCGTCTTTGGCTCTGATGCCTGCTTTTCCAGGAGGCTTGATCCCAAAATCGGTCTGCTTCACGATGGCCTCGCCGGTGTAACGGCCGTCCTTTAGCGCGACGCGCACCGTGACCGGCCGCGTCTGCCCGTGCAGAGTCAGATTCCCATCCACCGTCCACCGCCCTTGACCGGCGGGCTCCGCACCTGTGGATTTGAATACGATCTCCTGATGATGCTCGCTATCAAGCACTTCCGGCCCTAGCATCGTCTTCTGCACTTCAGCGCGATCGCTCTCGGATTCGCCCTTGTCGATTACGCGCAGAGCACGCGCATCCACGTGTATTTCAACCGCAGGATGCGAGCCTGTGTCTGCCGTGCCGCTGTGAATCGTCGCCTGCACTTCGTGCTCGTGTCCCAGCCCCGAGAATACTCCCGTCTTGCCGACGTGGATCGTTAATGTGGATTTCTGCGTGTCGATGTTATGTTGCTGGGCGCTCATGCTCAGCACGCAAAGCAAGCTCATTACTGCCAGGAAAACAGTTCGCCTCATCGCTCGCCTCTCAAACCCAAGTTTGCGTTCAGTTCCAACAGCGACCGTTCCGGTCGACTGGCCACGTCAGGGGCGCCACCTTCATCATCCATCCGCGACACAGCCTCTTCGTCTAACAGCCGCTGATTGGATGAAAAGGATTCAGAGCCGGTTTTCTCTCTTCGCCAAGAGATGGTCAACAGCAAAGCACTCTCTTCCAGCGCTTCGACGTCATGCAATACTCCGCAGTCGAGCGCCAACAAATGGCCCGCCGAAACATCTACCTTTCGATCAGTCAGATGTATACAGACTCGGCCCTTCAACTGCTGAATGGATATCCTGCCCTCTGCTCTGTGCTGCCGCATTCGTGTACCGCTTTTCATCAGAATCAGAACGATTCGGAAATCTGGATATTTCGCAAGCGTTTTTGAACTCCGCCCAGTTTCCCGCTGCCAGGAGTCTTCTCTCCGGAGTTGCTCCAACTCACGATCCAAGTCGATTTGCAGCAGAGGTTCCGCTAATCCGGGCAATCGATTTAACGCTTCGATGCCATCACCGGGATGGCAAGTGCTGAGATTTGTGGCCATTGTGAACGCCTTCCTCCTGTGCATCTCCGTCGCACCTATTGTGCAAGCCACTAAAGGTGAACCATGAGGCGCACGCCCGCCTGAAAGCTCGGGAGACCCTAAGAAGACCATGATCGACGATATGTTGCGGCGAAACTGGTCAACATTGCACAGCGCATCGATAGATCTCATCGATGAGGCATTCTGCCAAAGCGGCAGAGATCATTGGACAAGCGATCGGTTGAGCCTCTTCGGTCCTCTGAACGTTGGTCGATTGGGCTTGTAAATGACAAGTGCAGTGGGACAAGAAATGGAATACTCAGCCTATTCCCTGGTTGCTGTTCGTCTCTAGTCTCCCCACTAGGAGCGCCAGTCAGCGTGTTCAGATCTGGCGAAAGCTCCAATGCTACGGAATGCTCGCTCTCCGAAGCTTTGGCTACGTCTGCCCAATACCGCCGCAAATCAGGAACGCATGGAGTGGCTCGCCACCGCAATCCGCACATACAAAGGGCAGGCCTCGGTACCCCCGATGAAACGAAATCGCATTTATGTTCGTGTTGCTGACTTCGGGGTGTTTTGGTCAGGGATTGATATTCTTCACGCCGTACGTCAAGCGTATGAAGCGCTCTATTTTGCCCCCTGCAACAGTTGCAGGTCAGCGAGTCTGCGACGGGAGTCGCATTTTGCCAATGGCAAAGTTCTTCAATAGCGGAATCGAACAAATTCTTTATGAGCCGCCCGTGCGAAACCGTATCGGAATGCCGAAAGCCGGGACTCTTTATACCAGCCCGGCCTGGAGCATGAATGTGGTGTATGCACGTCTGAAACCTTTCGGAGCGATCAAGACTTTTTTGCTGAACTTGATCCTCGGCAGTTTTCGGTTGGGTGCGTGGCTGTTTTGCAGGTCCAGTTTACCTAGGCCGCGGAGTTGACCAAATGAAACCTATCACGCCGCGAACTTGGAAGAACCCGCGGGGACTGCTAAACGTAGCGTAAGTCGTACAAGACCACTCAAATTGTGGGAGGTGCTCCGCCTTCCCATGCCCTCTACGCGCGTCTGCGGGCTCCGGGCAGGCGCAGTGCGAGAGCATAGTTGCTTTGTACGAGGATAATTGCGGCGATGCTCCACCGAGTATTCACAAAGGACAACAAAGCACTACCCGCGTACAGAGCTTGGGCTATTACGATTCTCCGCTTGATTGCCGCCGATACATGCGAGGGCATGTCCGGTTTCACCAGCCCACTACCCAGCGCACAAACCCAGCTCCAGTAAAGGAGCGCGCCAAGGAGGAAGATGTTCGCCCAATAAAGCAGTAGTGCAGCCTGGTAGATGCTGAATTGGGCAAGCAAAATGGTCGAGAATGGTGTCATGGAAACGGCCAGCAGGAATCCGAGATGAATCCATGTGAGGTCCCGATTGGATCGGGCCAAATGATTCAGTTGGGTCTGTTGGCCTACCCAGAAAATGCCGAGGGTCATGAATGACATAAGCCACGCGACAAGGTGTGGCGTCAGGTGGGCAAGTCCGTGCCAGAGATCGTGCTCATTGTGAATGGTTTCCACTGCGGGCGCGTGGATGTCCAGCACGAGCAGCGTCATGGCCACTGCAAAAACGCCATCGCTGATCGCGGCAATCCTTTCAACACTCGCACCGGCAAAGGAATTGTACCCGCGCTCTTCTCCCTCCGGCTCCGGTGTTTTCGACGTAGTCGTGACAATCCTCATCGATGCAAAAGCCCTGAAACCGCCCCCAAAGTCCCAATTGAAATCGCCAGTAGAGTTCTCATATTCCGGATATTCTAATCCTGGCCGATATCCAGCCGTTTGATTTTGTGATCCGGCGTCATATGGAACTTGAAGTGGGTCCTGAAATCCCCATTGGTCAGAGTGGAACTGGTCATGGACATCACAGCCATCGTTCTCGACACGCTCGATTTTCGGCTGGTGTCGGCGGTTCAGCTCTGTCCCTGGCCACCAAAGTGTTCAGTGACTTAGCAGACCAGCCCGAACTTTCACCACTGTGATTTCAAACCTGTGGTCTCTCGCGGCCCCGCAACCCTTCCTTAATCCAAAGCACCGGGTTCCACCAGTTGGCAGGTTCTAAGGAGTCCCCGGAAAGCGTCTTAAGTCGTGCGGAATCGAGTAGAATGACCGAGATATCAGCCTTCGTAGAAACAATGTGTCACCTGGAGGATGCGCGCCTGCATCAGGAGCGACCTCTCGCGAGAATGTAGCAACCTGCGAATCGAGCCTGACCGGGCTGATCGTTAAAGAACTGGCGACAGCTCTCAGCAGAATGGGGAGCATATTGCCGGAGTTTCGACAATTCGACGAGGCACGTCCATTTCAAGAGCAGTATCAGAAAATAAGTAGTGACAGCGAGCCAAAGGCGCTTCGGTCCTAAGCCCACGGATCTAGACCCTGCCTTCTCTTAGACGTCGATTCCAATTCACTCGAAAAGGAGCGTCATTGATGGTTCGGATTGTGAATCTGGGTCTTCTCAGCCTGGTGATTGCTTTCCTGGTAGGCACAACCGCAGCCGCCTCCAAAAAAGTCACCGATCCCGGCACCATGGTGCTTCGTGACCATTGGTTCATCCAGCCTTCTGCCGATATTCATGCAAACGGCGAGGCGATCTCGAGCGTCGGTTTTTCCACGCGCGACTGGTATCCCGCCACGCTGCCCTCAACGGTAATGAGCGCGCTGGTCGAGGACAAGGTCTACCCCGATCCGTACACCGGCGTAAACCTGCGCTCCATCCCGGGCACGACCTACCCGATATTTGAAGACTTCTCCAATGTCCCCATGCCACCGACAAGTCCGTTCCGACAATCCTGGTGGTATCGCACCGAGTTCAAGCTCCCGCCCGAATACAGCGGAAAGACGTTATGGCTCGGTTTCGACGGCATCAACTATCGGGCCAATGTGTGGATGAATGGCGTGCAGATCGCCTCCTCGGATAACCTGGCCGGTACTTGGCGACTGTTCAACCTTGATGTGACGGCGGCCGCAAAGCCCGGCCAGAGCAACTCCCTCGCGGTCGAAATATTTCCGCCTCAGCCGCGCGACTTGGCCATCACGCTGGTCGACTGGGCGCCCATGCCTCCAGATAAGGAGATGGGCATCTGGCGTGATGTGCACATTACCGCCACCGGCCCCATCGCTCTGCGTTATCCGGCCGTGCTGACTAAGCTCAATCTGCCTTCCACCGACCGCACTATGTTGACGATACGAGCGGAGCTGACGAATGCCTCCGACCATTCGGTCGAAGGTCTTGTGAAAGGTCACATCGAAAGCCTTGCCTTCGAACAGGCAGTGCGCCTCGGCCCCAAGGAAACTCAAGTAGTCCACTTCACGCCGGAGAAGTTTCCGCAGCTCACCATCGCCAATCCCCGCCTGTGGTGGCCGGCGCAGGTCGGAAAGCAGGATCTCTACCCACTCGACCTGTCGGTCGAGGTGCAAGGACAGGTTTCCGATTCAGCGCATATTCGCTTCGGAGTGCGCCAGGTCACTTCGGACATTGACGAGAAAGGTCACCGCATCTTTCAAATCAATGGCAAGAATATTCTCATCCGAGGAGCCGGTTACAGCTTCGATCTGCTGCTGCGCTCCTCCCCGGAGAAGCAGCAGGCCGAACTCAACTACGTGCGCGATCTCAACCTCAACACGGTGCGACTGGAAGGCAAACTAGAGAACGAGCACTTCTTTGACATCGCCGACCAGATGGGCATTCTCGTGATGCCGGGCTGGTGCTGCTGCGATCAATGGGAGAACTGGGCTGCCTGGGACAAGGAAACCGAAACCATTGCCGGTAGTTCACTGCGCGACCAGATCCGCCGCCTGGAGCGCCATCCCTCCGTGATCAGTTGGATGTATGGCAGTGACTTCGCACCCCCGCCCCGGATCGAGAAACTGTACTTGGCCATCTTGCAGGAGTTGGACTGGCCGAACCCTTCCATCTCGTCCGCGGCAGGCAGGACCACTACTGTCGGACTCAGCGGCGTAAAGATGACGGGGCCTTACGAATACGTCGCGCCGTCATTCTGGTATCTCGACACACGCCACGGTGGCGCGTTTGGTTTCAACACCGAGACCAGTCCGGGGCCGGCGATCCCGCCCGTCGCGAGCCTGCGCCGCATGCTGCCTCCGGACCACCTCTGGCCCATCGATTCCATGTGGGAATACCACGCCGGGGGAATGTCACATACGCTGAACGTATTCACCGAAGCTCTCAACGAACGCTACGGTCCGGCGAAGTCCGTGGAAGACTACGCACTCAAAGCGCAACTCCAGGCCTATGAGTCGCACCGCGCCATGATGGAAGCCTACGGCCGGAACAAGTACACCTCGACCGGGATCATTCAGTGGATGCTTAACAATGCCTGGCCCAGCATGATCTGGCACATGTATGACTGGTATCTCCGCCCCGCGGGTTCGTATTTCGGAGTGAAGAAAGCATGTGAACCGCTGCACGTGCAGTACTCCTACGATGACCGCTCGGTCGTGGTGGTGAACTCCTATTACCAACCATTCACCAACCTCAAAGTCACTGCCAAGGTGTACAACCTCGACATGACCGAGAAGTTCTCGAAAGACGCCGAACTGAATGTGACCCCCGACAGCAGTACGCGAGTATTCACGGTGCCTCCGATTGAGGGCCTCAGCACCACTTATTTCGTCAGCCTCACCCTTACTTCGGAGGGCCAAGTGAAGAGCAAGAATTTCTATTGGCTTTCCACCCGCGAAGAAACCATCGATTGGAGCAGACAGGAGGAAGATCCTACTGGCGAATACGACATCTCGACTTGGTCCCCCACGAAGACCTTCGCCGATTACACCGCGTTGAACACGCTGCCGCGGATCGACCTCGACGTCACCGCCCAACATAAGAAAGATGGCCAGGAAGGCACGACGACAGTTATGGTCCGCAACCCGACATCCACGGTTGCTCTGGCTGTGCACCTGATGGTCAACAAATCCTCCAACGGTCATGTCAGCCGCGAAGGCGAAGCGGACGATGAAATATTGCCCGTGCTATGGCAGGACAGTTACTTCGCTTTGCTGCCCGGGGAAACGCGCCAGGTGACCGCGACTTACCGCATCGGCGACAAAGACAAGGCGACTCCCAGCGTCGAAGTCGACGGCTGGAATATCAATCGCAAGACGGCTGCCGTTCAACCATGACGTTCAGGAATCGCTGTTTGAGAAACAAACTCTAACCAGGGAAAACAAGGGCCAAATTCAATGAACTCTCGACCACCGTTCGAAGCGCACCGCAAGGATTTGGACAAAGTCCTTCGCATACTGCAGGACACACCCGCAATTGACCGCGAGTACATGGCGCCCCTTGAAGAATTCCAGGCGCGCGTTCGCCGCACCAACCAGGCATTGCAGCGTCACGGCCACACCGTAGGCCTCGTCTTTTCCGACGAGCAGTATGCCGGCGATGTTCCTTACCTCGGCGGAAATACAAACATTTCCATCGAGCAGGTGGCCGGCATTATCGGGCCCAACGGTTTTCACGTCGTGGCGGGTCTGGAGGGCGGCT
>Ga0265338_10010356_pt1 | contig 10949 bp, 10 predicted proteins | sample 42126metaG_FD_193579 | JGI IMG/M metagenome (GOLD analysis project Ga0265338, IMG submission 193579) | Rhizosphere microbial communities from Carex aquatilis grown in University of Washington, Seatle, WA, United States - 4-21-26 metaG | ecosystem: Host-associated > Plants > Roots > Rhizosphere... | reverse complement strand
ACATAGTCTAGGTAGCCCGGCCGGTGCACCGTCGAGCGCAGATTGGCCTTGGTGATCACCAGCAGATCGATCGATCGCAGTGCCTGCTCGATGTTGGCCGCGGGAACGCTGCCTTCGCGCGAGGGCCGTCGCCGCCGGCGCAGCAATCCGAGGCCCGTACCAGGCACCGGCAGCAGCTCGAGCCTGCCGCCGCGACGACGCAGCACGCTCTCGCGATAGCCCAGGAAGGTGAAATGGTGCGACTCCATGTACTGCAGCAGCGCGCGGCTTTCGGCAATGATGTCGGCGTGCAATGGCGGCGGATTGCGGCTGATATCGGCACACAGCCGCAGCACCTCGTTACGCATGCGCATCCAATCCCTGCAGGCGCGGCGCACATCCGCGATCGCCGCGTTGAGCTTGCGCTGCAGCTGCTCGCATTCGGCTGGGTCGCCGACGCGGTCGATGCGCAGGTACTGCCAGGATTCGTGCCGGCCGCCCTCGGCCGTGAGCTGCTGATCGAACTCGCGGATGCGCCCGGCGGCGTCGCGATGCACGCGCAGGATCGGATGAATGATGATGTGTGCCGAGACCCCGGCCTGCGCCAGCGTCATGCGGAGCGTGTCGACCAGGAAGGGCATGTCTTCGGTGACCAGCTGGACCACCGAGTACGCCGTTTCGGCGTTTGCCGGCTCGCACGACACCCGCAGCAGTGTCTGTGTGGGGCGCCGGCGGTTGCCAAATTCCAGCAGCGCGGCGCAGTCGGCGCGCAGCACGCCCTGATCCAGCCGCCGCCATTCCTCGCTGGGTACCGATTCCTGCCAGGCCCGCAACAGCGTCGAGAGCAGTTGCGTCTGGCGGGCCGACTGTCGCGGCGAGCCGCTGCGTCTCATTCGGGCTGCTCGAGGTCGCCGATCACCGCGCCGAGGAAGCGCACCGCCTCGCCGCCGGTGACTACGCGGTGATCAAAGCTCAGGGAAAGCGGCATGCGCGCATGGATTTCGACACGTCCTTCGGTCGCCATCACATCCTGCCGCACCCGTCCGGTGCCGAGGATGGCCACGGCGGGCGGCACGACCAACGGGGTCGCGTAGCGCCCGGCCAGCGTGCCGAAGTTGGAGAGCATGAAGGTGAAGTTACGCAGCTCCGCAGGCTGGACCGTGCGATCGCGCGCGGCTCGCTTGAGCCGATCCAGTTCGGCGCGCAGCGGCGCGGCACCCAGGCTCTCGACGTGCCGCAGTACGGGCACGATCAGGCCGTCGGGCGTATCGACCGCCAGGCCGACGTCGATCTGGCGGATGAGCATCCGGCTCTCCGTGGCGGCGTCATACCAGGCATTGAGGCCGGGCTCCGCCCGGACGCCCGCGAGGAGGGCGCGCAACACGCGCGCCGAATAGTCACCTGCGCCGCCCCAGCGGTGCAGGTCCGCATCGTCGAACACCGTGCAGGCGGCGACGTTGTCCCGCGAGGCGCTCATGCTCTGGGCCATGGCTCGCCGCAAACTGCGCAGCGGCTGCACTTCGGTAGTCCATTCAGGCAGCGGCTGCAGCGATGCCGGGGCCGCTGCCTCGGGGCGGGTCGCAGCGCGTCCGGGTCCGGCGCGCTGCATGACGTCCTCGACCGTGACCAGGCCGCCGCGACCGCTGCCCGTGACGCTCTCCAGGTCCACTCCCAGGCTGCGCGCGAGCGCGCGCGCGGCCGGGACCGCCCGCGCCCGTGCCGAAGTGGCCGCACGATTTGATTCGAAGGCGCGACTGCCCGGATACTCATCGGCGCTCGATGGCATATGGCCGACAACGGTGCCGGAGTCGGCCGCCTCCTCGGCCGCGACCACCTCGGCGGCGGCCTCCGCCGCCTGCTGTGCTGGGCTGGCCGCCGCTCCCGCATCGAGCGCGAATTCCACCAGCGGCGCGCCGATCTCGATCCGGTCGCCCGCTTTGGCGTGCAGCGCGGTGATCGTGCCGCTGACCGGGGAGGGGACTTCGACCACGGCCTTGGCCGTCTCCACCGCCAGCATGGGCGCGTCGACCTCGATGCGGTCGCCCACCTGTACGTGCCAGCGCAGCACTTCGGCTTCCGACAGTCCCTCGCCGAGATCCGGTAGTTTGAATACGGTCATGGCTAAGCCTCAGTCCGCCAGGGTGGCCCGGATGCCGTCGACAATGCGTGGCACGCCGGGAATGTAATCGTGCTCGAGCCGGTACAGCGGCATTATGGTGTCGTACCCGGTCACGCGCCGGATGGGTCCTTCCAGGTCGTAGAGCGCCTGTTCGGCGACGATGGCGGCAATTTCGGCGCCAAGTCCAGCCGTCCTCGCGGCCTCATGGACGATCAGGAGACGCCCGGTCTTGACCACCGAATCCAGGATGGTGTCGAAGTCGATGGGGGCGAGGGTGCCGACATCGATGATCTCGCAGCTGATGCCCTCGGCTGCCATCTGGTCGGCGGCCTTGAGGCTGTCCACGGTCATCGCACCCCAGGTGACTATGGTCAGGTCGCTGCCCTCGCGCAGCACGAAGCAATGGCCGATGGGCAGGGCCTGGCCATCGTCCTCCACCTCCTGCTTGGCAAAGCGATAGAGGCGCACAGGCTCGAGGAAGATGACCGGATCGGGATCGCGGATAGCCGCGAGCAGCAGCCCATACGCACGCGCCGGTGAGGAGGGGCAGATCACGCGCAGCCCCGGATGATGGCAAAGCAGCGCTTCGAGGCTCTCGGAGTGATGTTCTGGCGCGTGAATGCCTCCCCCATGCGGCATGCGCAGCACCAGGGGGCAGGTCAGACGGCCTCGCGTGCGGTTGCGCAGCCGCGCCATATGGCTGGCGATCTGATCGAGTGCCGGATAGATGAATCCCATGAACTGGATTTCCGCCACCGGCTTGAGGCCCTGCGCGGCCATGCCGATCGCCGCGCCGGCGATCAATCCCTCGGCCAGTGGAGTGTCCTGGACTCGCGCCTTGCCAAAGCGCTGCTGCAGTCCCGCGGTGGCACGAAACACACCGCCGTTGGTGCCGACATCCTCCCCCAGCACGATGACCGACGGGTCGCGGGCCATCTCCCAGGCATGCGCCATGTTGATGGCCTCGACCATCGTCATTTTCCCCACTTCGCCGATCCTCTTCTTGATCTAGGGTTTTAACGCCGAGTAGTGGCGCGCATCCTCGCGCTGCGCGCGCAAACCAGCCGGTAGTTGTGCGTACAAATAGTCGAACATCGTATCCGTGGATTGTTTCGGCGTGGCCAGGTACTGCTTGACGGCGGCCTCGACCGCCTCGCTGCACTCGCGGCGCAGCGCCTGCTCGGCCGCTTCGTCCCAATGCCCCTGCGAGGTAAGGAATGCGCGCATGCGCGCGAGCGGCTCGATGCGATGCGCCGCTTCGACCTCGCCGGCATCGCGATAGCGGGTGGCATCGTCCGATGTGGTGTGGTCGCTGAGCCGATAGGTGAGTGCCTCGATGACCGTCGGACCGCCGCCGGAGCGCGCTCGCTCGAGTGCCTCGTCCACCGCTTCCCGCACGATCAGTACATCGTTGCCGTCAACCTGCAGCGATGGAATGCCGGCTGCGATGGCCTTCTGCGCCAGGGTCTGCGCCGCGGTCTGTGAGCTGACCGGCACGGAGATGGCCCAGCGATTGTTGACGATGACGCACACCAGCGGCAGCTTCTTGGCCCCGGCCATATTGAGCGCCTCGTAGAAGGCGCCCTGCGAGGTGCCGCCATCGCCGATGAAGGCCAGCGCGCAGCGGGCCTCGCCGCGGATCTGGAAGGCAAGCGCGGCGCCCGCGGCATGTGGCATCTGTGAACCGATCGGCACGCAGAAGGGAAAATCCTGCGGGTTGTTGCGGTAGTTGGTGCCCCGTTCGTCGCCGCCCCAGTAGAGCAGGATGTCGAGCATGTCCACGCCACGCCAGAACTTGGTCCCAATCTCACGGTACACCGTGAACAGCACATCCTCGGCGCGCATGGCCGAACCCACGCCCACGTGCGTGGCTTCATGCCCCAGGCAGGCCGGATAGGTACCGAGCTTGCCGGTACGCTGCAGGTTCACCGCCTTGGTATCGAAGACGCGCGCGCGCACCATGGCGCGATAGAGCCGCCGCAGCAGCTCGATGTCGCTGGCGAAGGCGGGCAGCGGACCGCACAGTGTGCCGTCGCTTGCGAGGCAGCCCCGGTAGGGTATCTCGAAGCGCGCGACGGCTTGCCCAGAACTCATGGTTGAGAATCGTAGCATTGAACGAGCGGCGGTATTACCGCACCCCGTGGCGTTCAGTTTCTGATCCGCGAAAGCGGGGTTTGTAATTGTTCTAACATGGGTTACTCCCGCCGCGGCCGTGCCAGGTAGGGGCTCGTCTGCATTTCGACCAGGCGGCTTGCGGTTCGCCGGAATGCCGCCGCGAGCCGATCGGCACGATACAGTTCATGGGGCGGCGCCGCGGCCGTGAGGATCAGCTTGGTGCCCTGATCGTAGAATTCATCCACCAGTGCGATGAAGCGCCGCGCGGCATCGTCCTGCTCGGGTGCGCTGAAGACCGGCACGTGACTGAGCATAATGGTGCGAAATTCCTGCGCCAGCTCGACATAGTCGTTCTGGCTGCGCGAGCCGCCGCACAGCACGTCGAATTCGAACCAGGCCACATCGCCCCGGCAGCGCACCACGGGCACCGTGCGCCCGAGAATCGACAGTGACTGGTGCGATTCCCCATGTGCGCCTTCCAGCTGAGCGAACAATCGCTGCAGGCGCGCATCACTGTCGCGGTCGTTGCTGTCGAGGTAAATGGGCGTGCGCTGCAGCTGGCGCAATCGATAGTCCAGTTCGCCCGCGAGCGGACACTGCTCGAGCTCGCGTTCGAGCAGCGCGATGGTGGGCAGGAAGCGGCTGCGCTGCAGGCCGTCCTTGTAGAGATCGGCCGGCGCCTGGTTGGAGGTGATCAGCAGCGACACGTCCTGTCGCAGCAGAGCCTCGAACAGCGCGCCGAGAATCATCGCATCGGCGATGTCGCTGACGTAGAGCTCATCCAGGCACAGCACGCGCAGGTGCGCGGCAATGTCGCGCGCGACCGCCTCGAGCGGAGCGCGCCGGCGGCGCATCTTGCGCAGTCGCTCGTGCACCTCGCGCATGAAATGATGGAAATGGCTGCGCTGTCCCGCCCCGGCGGGAAGGCTCTCGAAGAACAGGTCCATCAGCATCGTCTTGCCGCGGCCGACGTCGCCATAAAGATAGACGCCGTGTCGGCCCGCGGTGCGCGGGCGCGGACCGGTCAAACGCCGCGCCCAGCGCATGAGCAAGCCGGCCTGGTGGGCCGCCAGCACGCGTGTGCGCAGCGCCTCGAGCCGGCCGAGCGTCGCCCGCTGCGCCGGGTCGGCCTCGTAGCCACGCTCCGCCGACTCGAGCGCATAGCGTTCGCGCAGCGTCGGGGTGGTATTACCGCTGTCCTCAGGCATGTTGATTGGCGCGCACTTCAACAGCGGAATCGCGCGCCGCCAGATCGGGAATCTGCAGCTGCGCGAGCAGCTCAGCACGCGCGGCATCGCGCATGCGCGGTGCGCGCTCGAGTTCTTCGGCCGTGCTGGCGGCGGGCGGCACCGCAATCATGCCCAGCACCGACACATCGATGTTGCCGGGGCGCGGCAGGATGTGCTCAGGCGGCAGGCAGGCGCGCGTGCCGCGGATGGCAATCGGCACCACCGGCAGTTGCGCGCGCGCGGCGGCCGCGAAAGCGCCGATGTGGAATCGCCGCAATCCGATCTCGGCGCCGAAGGTGCCTTCGGGAAAGAACGCCAGCGACTGTCCCTGCGCCGCGTTGCGCATCAGGCGGCGCGCGTCGCGCGCGCTGCGGTGGCGATCCTGGCGTTCGACGAACTCGGCGCCTATGCGTCGCAGCAGCGTGCCGGCCAGCGGTACCGATGCCATCTCGCGCTTGATGATGAAACTGAAGCTGGCCGGGAGCACCGCCTGCAACACCACGCCATCCAGGTAGCTTTCGTGGTTCGCGACCACGATGCACGGAGCTACGATATGTTCGATGCCGTGCACAGTCACGCGCATGCCGGTCAGCTTCAGCACGGCGCGAGCCACGGCGCGCACCAGCGCGCGACGTCGCGGCAGTGAAGGCATGAGCAGCAGCACGGGCACGACCACCAGGGCCAGCGCCACGAACAGTGCCCAGGCGTATAGCCCGAGGACTAATGCCAACGGGTGCCGGCGGGTCGTGAAAAGCGCTGGATCTGCCACTGGGGATGGGCTTTGGATGTGATGCAGTTCTCTTTATGTTAACGGTACCGCTGCCATGTGAGGGTGATCACATCGAATCGCGACCGAAGCTCAGCATACTGCCGCGGCCACGACATGACCGAGACCCAGGATATTTCTTTGACCAGACAGGCAACAGTGACAGTCGCGAGCGCCACCAAGGACCCGGTAGAGCCGCTAATTGCGCGCTTTCTCGACGCGGTCTGGATGGAACGCGGACTTTCTTCGAATACGCTGGCAGCCTATCGTGCGGACCTGGTCGCCCTGGCGCGCTGGCTTCATGGGCGACAGTTGTCCCTGTCGAAGACCGGCCGCGCGGATCTGATGGATTTCATAGCTGCACGCGTGCACGGCGGTGCGCGTCCGCGATCGACGGCGCGGCAGCTGTCTTCGTTTCGACGCTTCTTCCGCTACCTGATCCGCGAGGGTCTGATCGCGGAGGATCCGACAGCGCAGATCGCGATGCCGAAGATCGGCCGCTCGCTGCCCCGCTCGCTCAGCGAATCTGAAGTCGAGGCATTGCTGGCTGCCCCGGCCGTGGCCGATCCGCTCGGACACCGCGATCGCACCATGCTCGAGGTGCTCTACGCCACGGGGTTGCGTGTATCCGAACTGGTGCACCTGAAGCTCTCGCAGGTCAATATCAATCAGGGCCTCATCCGCGTGCTCGGCAAGGGCAATCGTGAGCGCCTGATTCCGCTTGGCGAGGAAGCGGTGCGCTGGCTCAAGAGCTTCATAGACAGCGGGCGCGCCGACATTCTGCTCGATCGCAGCACCGATTTTCTCTTCCCGACGCGGCGCGGGGACCGCATGACGCGCCAGGCGTTCTGGCACATCATCAAGCGCTATGCCCGCAAGGCGAGTGTCGACCGCGACCTCTCGCCTCACACCCTGCGACATGCCTTCGCCACCCATCTGCTCAATCACGGCGCGGACTTGCGCGTGGTGCAGATGCTGCTGGGCCACAGCGATCTGTCGACCACGCAGATCTATACGCACGTGGCCCGCGAGCGCCTCAAGGAACTGCATTCGAGCCACCACCCCCGCGGCTGAGCGGCCGCGCGTGGTACAATTCCGGCCTATGAAACGCCTCCGCCGCCTGATTCCGGCGCTCGCGCTGGCAACCGTCAGTGCCTGGGCTGGGGAATCGCCGAACCCGGTTTCCGCCCCGGTTGCGGCTCCGGCGCCCAATCCTGCCGTGGTCTCCAACGCCGATGCGGCGGCCGCGATTATTCCCGGCGTCAAGAAAGAGGACGTGCACCAGACGCCGGTGGCGGGCGTTTTCGAAGTGCGCCGCGGCGCCGACATCGTCTACATGAGCGGCGATGGCCAGTACGTCTTCACGGGTGATCTCTATAACGTTCCGACGCACAGCAACCTGACCGAAGCGCATCGGCGGGTGTTGCGGCAAAAGCTGATCGAGTCCATCCCTGAATCTCAGATGGTGATCTTCTCGCCCCCGCAGCCAAAGTACACCATCACGGTATTCACCGACGTGGACTGCGCGTATTGCCGCGAGCTGCATCGCCAGATCGACGATTACAATCGTCTCGGCGTGCGTGTGCGCTACATCTTCTATCCGCGAACCGGGCCGAATACCGAGTCCTGGCACAAGGCCGAGCAGGTATGGTGCTCGGCGGATCGCAAATCGGCGCTGACCCGGGCCAAGCTTGGACAGGCATTGGACGCCAAGCCCTGCGGCAATACGCCGGTCGCGCGTGAATATGAACTGGGCAAGGCAATCGGCCTCGAGGGCACGCCCGGGATCGTGGCCTCCAATGGGGCCATGGTGGGCGGCTACCTGCCGCCCCAGGCACTGGTCGAGGAGCTGGCGCAGCAGCAGCAGAGCGGCCCGCCCCTGGCCCAACAGTAGATCAGCGCCCCAACCGTAGCTCAGCCCCTGGTTCAGCGATAACTCAGCGCTCCAGCAGCTTGAGCTTATCGGGCTTGCCTTCCCACTCCTTGGCGTCCGCAGGTGCCGGACCTTTCTCGGTAATGGCCGGCCATTTCTTGGCCAGCTCGGCATTGAGCTGTTTGAACTGATCCTGTCCGGCAGGCAATTCCTCCTCGGAGTAGATCGCCTCCACGGGGCACTCGGGCTCGCACAGGGTGCAGTCGATGCACTCGTCCGGATCGATGACGAGGAAATTCGGCCCTTCGCGGAAACAATCGACCGGGCAGACCTCCACGCAGTCCATGTATTTGCACTTGATGCAGGTTTCAGTAACGACAAAGGTCATGCGTGCTCCGAGCCCACAGCGGGCCGACTATTGTGCCAAAGCCCGCCGGATGCCGAAAGCGCCGTTTACGCGCGAACAGGCCGCTCGATATCGTTGTAGTGCACCCGTTCGCGCCCGGCGCTTCGATCCTCGAAAAAGCTGCGCAGCGCAAACGTAATGCTCGGGAAGGCGATCTCGTCCCAGGGGATGGCGGATTCTTCGTACAGTCCCGACTCCAGGCTCTCGCTGCCCACGCCGAATCGGCCGTCAATCAGGCGGCCGCGGAAGTTCACATGCACCTGGGCCGCGTGCAGCACGTGCGTGATCGACAGCAGCGATCCCACCTCGACGCGGCCCTCGGCTTCCTCGAGCGTCTCGCGTGCCGCCGCGGTTTGCAGCGACTCCCCGTTCTCCAGAAACCCGGCGGGGGTGGTCCAGTAGCCCCGACGCGGCATGATGGCACGGCGGCACAGCAGGATGCGGCCCTGCCATTCGGGCACGCAGCCGACCACAACGCGCGGGTTTTCGTAATGAATTGCGCCGCAGGCGCTGCACATCGCGCGCGGGAGATTGTCGCCGGGGGGGATGCGCCGCTCCACCGGTTGGCCGCAGTCGGAACAGAATTTCATAAGCGATGAAGCGACATGGATGTCGCAACCCACCAGTGAGTTGCGAAACATTGTGGAGCACGAACGCCTGTGAAGAGCGATAATACGCCCATGCTGGCCTTGTTCACGCGCACTCTTCGGTTGAAGGTTCGTACAGAGGCCTACCCGTGGCTCAATGCCGCCGCGGTGGAGGTCAACGAGGTATTCAATTTTTGCAACGAGACGAGCCTCAAGGCCGCGACCCGTACGGATATCAAGCGGAAATGGATGACCGGCTTTGACCTGTGCAACCTGACGGCCGGAGCGACCGAGTACTTTGACAAGATCGGCGCCGATACGATTCAGTCCATTTGCACCCACTACGCGCAGAAGCGGCAAGCGGCCCGTCGACTCAAGCTGCGCTGGCGAGTCAGCCGTGGTGCCCGGCGTTCCCTCGGCTGGGTGCCCCTGAAGGCTGCGAGCCTTAAGCGCAAGGGCGCATGCCTGCGCTTTGCCGGCAAGCACTTTCGGGTATTCGAGAAGGAACGACTGGAAGGGATTAAGTGGCAGGCGGGCTGCTTTGCCCAGGATGCGGTCGGGGACTGGTGGCTGTGCCTGCCCGTGAAAGTACAGGCCGAAGAGACGATTGCACCCCACGAGGCCGTCGGGATTGATCTGGGGCTGAAGGCCATTGCGGTCACCAGTGACGGGGACCGTCTGGTCGCGGGGCGCTGGACGCAGAGGTACGCCAATAAGCTTGCCTCAGCCCAGCGCCGCGGTCACAAGCGCCAGGCCAAGCGGATTCATCGTAAGGCTGCACGCTGCCGGGCCGATGCGTTGCATAGATTTTCGCGAGAGATGGTCGATCGATATCAGAAAATCGTCGTGGGCGATGTGAGTAGCCTTAAGCTGGCCAAGACACGGATGGCCAAGTCCGTGCTGGATTCGAGCTGGGGTATGCTCAAAACATTCCTGGAATATAAGAGCCAGCAGGCTGCCAGGACATTTGAAGTCGTCAACGAAAGAAACACCAGCGTCACCTGTTCCACCTGCGGGGCCCTGAGTGGACCGCGAGCGGTCAATGGGTTGACTGTAAGATTCTGGATATGTCGCGACTGTGGTGAGTCGCATGAGCGGGACGTGAATGCGGCCCGCAATATCCTGATCGGGTCCAGGTGTCGGACCTCCGTGCGCGGGAACGAGCTGTCGTCCTGGCTGATTCCGCCGAGCAACGCCTATCGCGTTCGCGAGGCAGGGATAGAATCAACCTGGGCGGCGGCATGAGCACCGGTGAGGTATCGTACCCGCACCAGGGGACAGCGCGGTGGAGTTTGTTCCAGGCCTCGTGGCGGAACTGGTAGACGCAGTCGACTCAAAATCGACCGGGCTTGCCCATCTCGGTTCGACTCCGAGCGAGGCCACCACTTGTCCCGCAGCGAACTTGCGCTCCGCGATTTCGATTACGCGCTGCCGCCCGATCTGATAGCGCAGGCGCCGCTGCCGGAACGTTCCGCCAGCCGCCTGCTGCAGCTTCAAGGCACGAGCTGGCGTGATCTTGCCATGCGGGATCTGCCTTCGTTGCTGCGCGCGGGGGACCTGCTGGTATTCAACGACACTCGCGTGCTGCCGGCGCGGCTGCTCGCGCGCAAGCCGACCGGTGGCCGCATGGAAATCTTCCTCGAGCGTGCATTGGCGGATCGCCGTGCGCTGGTGCAGCTTCGCGACAGCAAATCCGTGCGCCCGGCAATGACGCTCGCGACCGACGGCGGGGAGGTAAGGCTGATCGGGCGCCAGGGCGAGCTGTGGGAAGTCGAGCTGCCCATGGCGGCGCATGAGTTTTTTGAACGCCATGGACGGGTGCCGCTGCCGCCCTATATCCGGCGGGCCCCGGGGCTGGCGGACCGCGAGCGCTAC
>Ga0265338_10010353_pt1 | contig 10950 bp, 10 predicted proteins | sample 42126metaG_FD_193579 | JGI IMG/M metagenome (GOLD analysis project Ga0265338, IMG submission 193579) | Rhizosphere microbial communities from Carex aquatilis grown in University of Washington, Seatle, WA, United States - 4-21-26 metaG | ecosystem: Host-associated > Plants > Roots > Rhizosphere... | reverse complement strand
ATACTCGATCGGGTCCTCGATCGTGATGACGTGTGCCGCGCGCCGCTCGTCGAGTTGAGCGACGAGGCTCGCGAGCGTCGTCGACTTGCCCGAGCCAGTCGGGCCGCAGATCAGGACCAAGCCGTCGCGATGCTCGACGATCGGTCCGAGCTCGGGCGGTAGCCCGAGCGCCGCGAGGCTGGGGACTTCATCGCGGATCAGGCGCGCCGCGACTGCGTAGCCGCCGAGGTGCTCGAACGCGTTGACCCGGATCCGCACGCCGGCGAGCTCGAGCCCGACATCAGCGCCGGAGCCCGCGTCTCCTGGTCCGAGGCCGGCGACACACGCAGCGAGCTCGGCGTCGTCCGCGTGAAGATCGAGGATCTCGAGCCGACCCTCGACTCGCATCCGCGGGGCTTGGCCGGTCGACACGACGACATCGGAGGCGTTTTGCTCCCGCGCGATCGCGACCGCAGGGCCGAGCAGCCGAGCGAGGCGCGCGATGACGTCGGCACGCCCCGAGGCATGGATGGGCGCGGGGCTGGACGCCTCGACCATGGGCCCGACCGTGGCGGCCTGTTCGATGACCGGCGTCGTCCGCGTTGGCGCGACCGGCGGCGGTGTTGGCTTGGGGGCCGACGGTTTCGCACTCTTGCGCGCGACCAGCCGGAGCCCCGCCGCGACTTGCTCGACCGTGATGGCGTACGCGGCACCATCGGGATCGACAAACGGCACGACGAGCGGCCCTTCGAGGGTGCGTCCGGCGAGCAGCCCACGGCCGAACTCGGCGAGCATTTCGGCGTCGAGCGCCGGCATCGCGAGCGCCTCGACCTGGCCGCGCCGGCGCAAGCTCGGGATCTTGCCAGCCTCGAGCACGATCGCGTCGGCATCGCGCAGCGACATCACCCGCAACAGCGAAAGGACCGCAGACATGGGATCAAGGGTAGCAACGACCGTGCCCCTCGTTACCGCCGATCTGGCAGGTTCGTAGCTGCGTTCGCGGCGCCAACTTGGCAGCCGGGCCGGACAGACCGTGCCTGGCTGACCGGCGCAGTCGGCAATCCGACCGCTTGTGGTAACGTGGCGCCGCACATGCCGGTCGACGACCTGCGCTCGGGTACCTGGGTCACCTACGTCGGGGGGCGGGCCACGAGCGCGCGGTTGCGGCGCTGCCGGGTCGAGGTCACGAGCGGCGCCGATGCCGGCTTGGTTCGCGACATCGAAGCCGCAGTGATCCGGATCGGGGCGAGACGGGGCAACGACGTCCAGCTCACCGATTCGAAGGTGTCCGGCCTGCACTGCGAGATCCGGTTGGACGATCGCGGCTACCGGTTGCGCGATCTCGATTCGACGAACGGCACCTACGTCGCCGGCATCCGGATCAACGACGTCTACATCCAGCCCGGCGCGCAAATCGCACTCGGTGGCACGCGGCTGAAGTTCGATCCACTCGGCGACTCGGTCGAGATCGAGCTGTCGGACAGCGACCGATTCGGCTCGATGATCGGCCGGTCGGTCAAGATGCGCGAGATGTTCGCGCGGCTGGAGAAGCTCGCGCGCAGCGACACCACGGTGCTGATCACCGGCGAGACGGGCGTCGGCAAAGAGCTCGTCGCCGAAGCGCTCCACGATCATTCGTTGCGCGAGAAGGGCCCGTTCGAGGTGCTCGACTGCGGCTCGATTCCGCCGAACCTGATCGAGAGCGAGCTGTTCGGTCACGAGCGCGGTGCGTTCACCGGCGCGACGAGCTCGTACGCCGGCGCGTTCGAGCGCGCGAACGGCGGCACGGTATTTCTCGACGAGATCGGCGAGCTGCCGCTCGGGATGCAGCCGAAGCTGCTGCGCGTCCTCGAGCGCAAGGAAGTGCGCCGCGTCGGTGGTGCAAAGACGCTCGAGGTCGATGTCCGGATTGTCGCCGCGACGAACCGCGATCTCGGCGTCGAGGTTAACCGCGGTCGGTTCCGCGAGGATCTGTTCTATCGGCTCGCGGTCGCGCGGGTCCACGTGCCGCCGCTGCGCGAGCGGAAGGACGATCTGCCGCTGCTGATCGAGCACATCCTGGCGACCACGCCGGGCGGCGAGGCTGCGTCGATCGCGCAAGAGACGATCGATTTGATGATGAAGCACGACTGGCCGGGCAACGTGCGCGAGCTGCGCAACGTGATCGAGCGCGCGGTGCTGCTCGCCGAGACGCCCGAAACCGAGGACGCGCTGCGTCGCGCACCGATGCCGACGCCGCGATCGGAGCCGTCGGTGACCGTGACGCCGTCCCAAACTGCCACGTCGGCGGACGCCACGATGACCGTGCCAGTCGACGTGACGATCCCGTTCAAGAATGCGAAGCAGAACGTGATCAGCGAGTTCGAGCGCCGCTACATCTCGCGGTTGCTCGCGCAACACGACGGGAATATTTCCGCGGCCGCGCGCGCAGCCGGGATCGATCGCATGTCGATTCACAAGATGTTGCATCGGCTCGGTCTGGCTAATCCCGGACGCGACTGACCACTGATTGGCGCGCGCGTTCGCACGGCGAGGCGGACCTGTCACGCGGGAGCGCGCGGGAGCGCTTCCTAGCGCAATTACAGCGAGTTGTTGCTGGCATGGATTCCGCACTGACTTTGGCCCGACATGTCGACGCTTGTTCTTGAGCAACCCTTTCGCACGGCCGCGACGGCGCCGCTTTGTGACGACGATGCCCAGATTGATTGGACGATCGCGCTTGCCGGCGGCGAGGGCAGTCGGCTGGCGGACTACGTCGAACGGCGGTTCGGTCGCCGGATGCCCAAGCAGTTCTGTCGCCTGCTCGGCACCCGCTCGATGCTCGAGCACACGCTCGATCGGCTGAACCACCTGACCCCGGCCGCTCGTACGCTGACCGTGATCGCGGGCAAGCATCGCGAGCTCGCGGCTCCTCAGCTCGCCGGTCGCAGCGATCACGTGTTCGTGCAGCCCGCGTCGCGCGACACCGGGATGGCGCTCTACGTCGCGCTCGCGATGATCAAGCGCTGGACACCGAACGCGATCGTCACGGTCACGCCGACCGATCATTACGTCGCGCCCGCCGAGCGCTATGTCGATCAGATTCGCGCAGCCCGTGGCGTCGCGGCGACGTTGCGCGACCGAGTTGTCGTGATCGGCGCGGTGCCGAGCGAGCCAGATCCGGAGCTCGGCTATCTCGCGCTCGGCGGTTCTCTCGTCGACGTGCCGTGCGTTCGTACGGTGTCGGCGTTCGTCGAGAAGCCGAGCGTCGCCGAGGCGAGCGCGCTGCGCGCCCAAGGTGCGCTGTGGAACACGATGGTGACCTGCGGAACGGTCGAGGCGCTGTGGGAGCTCGGCCGCGCAACCGAGCCGCAGCTGCTCGATATCCTCGACTCGCTCGTGCCGCTGATCGGGACCCCGGACGAAGATGACGCGCTCGACTACATCTACCGCGCGTATCTCCCGGTCAGCTTCTCGCGCGACATGCTCGAGCGCGGACCCGACCGGCTCGCCGCGTTCGAGCTCGACGGCGTCGAGTGGAGCGACTGGGGCAAGGCCGAGCGGGTCGAGACCGTGCTCGCGATGCGGCGGTCGAGGGCCGCGGTGCAATCGGCGCGATCTTCGTTCGCCGCTCGCTAGCCGCGCCTGCCGGCGGCCGATGCTAGATTCGCCGAATGACCAAGGTGGTGGCGGCGGTGGTGATGGTGGCGGCGTGCGGGGCGGCGGAGCACGAGCAGCTCGACAAGTCGCTGTTCACGAATGTGTCGCCCGCGATCGAGGCCGCGGCGGCTGATTTTGCCCGTGTCGCGAGCGCCGGTGACGCGAACGCGATTGCCGGCTATTTCGGCGACTCGGTCGGCTACGGCGGGATGTGGTTCAGCGATCCAGGCTGCGCCGCGGCGTTCAAGTCGGCCGGGCGGATCGCGGGCGCTCAGCTGCCGGCGTTCGCGAAGTGCGTCGCGACGTTGCCGCTGACGATGAACAGCCATCGCCAGTTTCTCGACGCGATGACGTTCGACTACGCGCCCGGCTTCGAGATCGAGGCGACGTTCGACGAGCACGCGCCGCATGGTGGAGCCGCCCGCCTGTTGTGGATCGGCTTTCGCGCGCGACGAACCGCCGACCCCGTGGTGAGCACGGATGCGCTCGAGAAGCTGCGTGATAACGGCGTGGCGCGGCCGGAGCCGGATGCTGCGGGCAAGGCCAAGCTCGACGCTGATCTCGCGCGCTACAAGCTCGAAGTCGAGCTCGCGACGTTCGATGTGTGCGTGGACGCTACCGGTTCGCTCACGGCAGTCGTTCCGCGTTATGCAACGTCCCCGGCAGCGCTCGAGGTGCTGTCGAGCGAGCTCGCGAATTGGCACTTCCGGCCGTTCGTCGCAGGAGACGCGCCGGTCGCGGCGTGTGCGCTGGGGAATCTCCAGTATCCGACCGCCGGCGATCCAAAGCGCGCGAGGCTGCCGCCGCCGGTGCTCGGCCTCAGCCGAACGCTGTTTGATAGTCGCGTACTCGGCCGACACACGGCCGGCGATTCGGTGATCGTGCCGGATGAGCCCGAGAAGACTCTGCTAGCCAGCACAGGGCAGTCTCGCGTCCTGTCCGAGATCCTCATGTGTATCGATGCCAGCGGCGCGGTCACGGATGCGGCGACGGTCAAGCGATCGGGCTTGCCGCAGTGGGATGCTGCGGCGGTCAAAGCCGTACGAGGCTGGAGCTACGACCCGCTCGTCGTCGACGGCAAGCCGATCGCGGGCTGCGCAAACATCGACTTCGTCTATACGCAGTGGTGAGCGATCGGGTGAGAACTGCCCGGTCGGCTCGTGACTCTGCGAATGTGTTGTCGTAAGAACCGCCTGATGCGGAGCATGACGAAGGCGGCGGCGGTGGGGGTGATGGCAGTGGTGGCGTCGTGCGCGAGTGAGCCGGTCGACAAGACTCGCATGTTGAACAGCTCGATCTCGAGGGTCCGAACCGCCGTGAAGTTCTGCGTCGACGAGGACGGCGCGGTCCAGGCAACCCGGTCGATCGTGGCGAGCCCGCTGCCGAACTGCGATGCGCGCGCGCTGCGCCAGGTCCAAGGCTGGCGCTTCCACCCTATCTGATCGACGGCAAGGCCACGTTCGTGTGCAGTGCATTCACGTTCGTGTATACGCAGCGCTGACGCGCCCGCACGCGGCTGATCGAGTAGCCTTGCCGCGATGTCCACCGTGCCGCCCGCGATCGCGAACGCGTACGACCCCGAGCGGTTTCGCGCCGACGGCCATCGCCTGATCGATGCGATCGCCGAGCAGCTCGCGAGCTGGCACGCTCGCGAAGGTCAGGCGCTGCCGTGGCGTGATCCGACGGACGCGCGCGCGACGTGGGCCGCGGAGTCGCTGAGCGGCGGCGAGCTCGTCGCCGATCTCGCGCGGATCATGCGCGCATCCACCGCGCTCGCGAACCCGCGCTGCATGGCGCACCAGGTCCCGCCGCCGCTGCCCGGCGCGGTGCTCGCCGAGATGGTGTCGGCGCTGCTGAATAACGGCATGGCGGTCTACGAGATGGGGCCGGCCGCGGTGCCGATCGAGCTCGCGGTGATCGAGTGGATGTGCCGCAAGCTCGAGATGGCGCCCGGTGCCGGCGGCGTCCTGACCTCGGGCGGCTCGCTCGGCAACCTGACCGCGCTGCTCGCGATGCGCCAAGCGTGCGCCGGGTTCGACGTTTGGGGCCAAGGCTCGCACGCCGGGCCGCCGCTCGCGGTGATCGCCTCGGACGAGGCGCACTACTCGGTGGCGCGCACGTTGCGCGTGATGGGCTGGGGCGATGCGGGTGCGATCGGCGCGAAGGTCGACGCGCACCATCGACTGACCGCAGCGACGGTCGAACATGCTCTGCTCGCGGCGCGCGAGCGCGGTCAGCGGGTGATCGGCATCGTCGCGGCGGCCGGATCGACGGCGACTGGCTCGTTCGATCCACTCGACGAGCTCGCCGACCTCGCCGAGCGCCAGCAGCTATGGCTGCACGTCGATGCGGCTCACGGTGGCGGCGCGTGTGTCTCGGCGAGTCAACGCCACAAGCTGCGCGGCATCGAGCGCGCCGATTCGATCGTGTGGGATGCGCACAAGCTGTTGATGATGCCGGCGCTCGTCACCGCCGTACTGTTTCGCAAGACGAGCCATGCGTACGAAGCGTTCGCGCAGCAGGCGTCGTACCTGTTCGCGGCTTCGCATCCGTCCGAGCGCTGGTGGGATCTCGGCACGCGCACGCTCGAGTGTACGAAGCGGATGATGGCGATCGAGATGTGGACCGCGCTGCGCTCGCACGGTGAAGCGTGGTTCGGCGAGGTCGTCGATCGCCAGCACGCGCTCGCGGTCGAGCTCGCGGCGAACATCTCCGCAGCGTCTGACTTCGAGCTCGCGATCGCGCCGGAGTCGAACATCGTCTGCTACCGGCACCGGCCGGTCGGGGTCGAAGGCGCCGCGCTCGATGGCCACAACCGCGCGCTGCGCGAGCGCGCCGTCAAGGACGGCACGTACTACATCGTCGGCGCGCAGCTGCCCGCTGGCTACTATCTGCGCTCGACGCTGATGAACCCGCTGATCGAAACCAGCGACCTCGACGGGCTGATCTCGCATCTTCGTACGCTATGCCGCGAGTGACGATCGCGAACGTCCCGAACGGGGGCGGGCCGCTCGTCATCGAGTGCGCCGAAGGAACCACGCTGTTCGAGGCCGGCGCGAAGCTGTCCGCCGGCATCGAGACTTCGTGCGTCGGCAAAGGCACGTGCGGGCTGTGCCGGGTCAAGATCCTCGCGGGCGCCGAGCACCTCACGCCGTACACCGAGGAGGAGCGCAAGCACCTCGGCAACGTCTATCACATCACGAAGATCCGGCTGTCGTGCCGTTCGCGGGTGTCCGGAGACGTCACGATCGAGGTCGTACGCAAGAAGAAGTAGGTCAACGCGCGTGCGCTTTGATCTGCTGCAGGAACGTCACGAATTCATCGACGGTCGGTTCGCTGCCCGCTTTCAGCGAGTGCGGAGTTCCGTCGCGCGCGACGCTGACGACTGCGGGCACGCCATCGACGTTGCAGCGCTTCGCGGCGTCGGCACCGCTCGCCGTATCGATATCGTATTGGACGAACGCGATGTCGCGCAGCGCGGTCTGCACGCGCGGATCGGTGAGTACGTGATCGGTGAAGTCGTGACACGGCTTGCACCACGTCGCGCCGAGCTCGACGACGAGCGGTTGGTTCGCTTGGTTCGCCGCGGCCAACCGATCGGACAGCATCGAGCCGTGGTTCGACCCGGTCGGCCCGCAACCGATGAACAACGCGACTGCGACACAGCGTTGCAGGCTCATCGCGCTAGCGTAGCGTGGCTCGAGCGAGCTGCATGCTACGGTCACGCATGATCGCGTGGCGCAAGGTGTTCGCGCTGGTATGCGTCGCGAGCGGCGTGCTCGCGGCGCGCGCGCATTCCGCTCGTGCTTGAGGGTTGTCGCCGCCGGTCGGTCCGACCGGGTTACCTGAAGACTGTGACGGCACCGCGCGGCCGACGTGGTCCGCGACTGCCGCGATCGACACGATGGCGACGACGATCGTGTTCGACGGCGTGCATGTCGCGCTGCGCGAGACCGCGGCGACCGCGACGCTCGGCCACTTCGCGACGCCGCGGTTCGGTTGGTCGATCACCGCGGGCGGCATCGTCGCCGGTGAGATCGATGGCCGCGGGGTCCATGGCGGAGCAACGCTCGGCGGCGGGGTGTCGTATCTCGCGGTGCTCGAGACGTCGCGGCGGCCGTTCGTAGGCGTGTCGGCGACCCTCGGCACGGCGCTGATTCGCGGCATGGCCGACGATGGCAGTACGCGATCGTGGTCGGCGTGGGATCTGCGCGGCGGCGTGATCGCCGGTAAGACGTTCGGCCCGGTCGTGCCGTATCTCGCGGCGCGCGCGTTCGGCGGCCCGGTGTTCTGGTACCGCGCGGGCGCCGAGGTCGTCGGCAGCGATCGCTATCACGTCACCGCCGGCGTCGGCGTGATCGTGCGACTGCCCAGCCGCGTCGACCTCACGCTCGAAGGCATGCCGCTCGGCGAGCGCAGCGCGACACTCGGCGTGTCGCTGCACTTCTGACCTCGAGAGCTAGCGCTCGACGATCCGCACGTGGCGGATCGTCACCGGCTCGAGGGGGCGGTCGTTCGAAGCGCGCGGGACGCTCGCGATCGCGTGCACGACCTCCGGGTGATCGCATTGGCCGAAGATCGTCGACGTGTGGTCGAGGTGCGGAGCGGCGGCGTCGGTAATGAAGAACTGGCTGCCGCCGGTGTTCGGGCCGCGGTTCGCCATCGCGAGCACGCCGGGGCGATCGAAGTGGAGATCGAGGTTGAGCTCGTCGGGAATCTCGTAGCCCGGGCCACCGGTCCCGCAGCCGGCCGGATCGCCGCCCTGGATCATGAAGCCAGGGATCACGCGGTGGAACGTGAGGCCGTCGTAGAACAGCCGGCCGGTCTGGTCGTTGGGCATGGTGATCAGCCCACGCGCGAGCAGGATGAAGTTCTGGACCGTGTTCGGCGCATGGGCTGGATCGAGCTCGCAGTTGATCGTGCCCTCGCTCGTCTCGATCACCGCGAACAGCCCGGAGTGCGTCACGGCGGCGATCGCCGGCGCGAGCGGTGGCGTCGTAGCAACCGAAACATGAGACGCGTGATGGTGGCAGTGATGATGCCAAGGCCGTGCGGCGAACGATGCGATCGCGGCTACGCCTAAGATCGAGGCGGCGCCCCAGGGCGATCGAACGCGTTCCGCGAGCCGGTGGAGCATTGCAATACGTTAGCAGTCGGATTGGGCGGCGCCAGCGGATCTAGTGGATTGCGTTGACTTCGACCACGAGCTTGACCGGAAAGTCGGGGTAGTCGCCGCCTACCGTGGGCATCGACGCGATCCGGTGCACGAGCTCGGGGTGATCGCAGTGGCCGAAGATCGTCGCGGTGCCGTTCAGCTGCGGCAGCGCGGCGTCGGTGATGAAGAACTGGCTGCCGTTCGCGGTCTTGTCGTGATTCGCCATCGCGAGCACACCGGGGTGATCGAAGGTGAGATTGGAGACTTCGTCGGCGAGCTCGACCCGGTGCTCGCTGCTGTCGGGGTTGGTCGGATCGCCCGCCTGGATCGCGAAGTCGGAGATGGTGCGGTCAAAGACCTGCCCGTCGTAGAATCCGGAGCGCGCGAGGCGGGCGAACGCCGCGACCGTGTAGGGCGCATGGCCCGCGTCGAGCGTGCAGTTGATCGGGCCGGCGCTGGTGTCGATCACGGCAACGAGCCGCTCCCGCGGCAGGGCGGGTGGCACGGTCTCGTGTGCGACCGCGATCTCGCGCACCGCCGTCGGCTCGGTAAGTTGGACCGCGGCGCACTCCGCCGGCGCGTCGACTTGCGGCGCCGGACGCGTCGCGACTACCGCGATCGCGGCGAACCCAAACGTCGCCGCGCCGACTCGCAGCCACCAGCCGCGCTCGGCGACCCTCTTCAACATCGTTTGACGCTAGCAGCTGGATGCGTCCGCGCCAGCGGGTCCGGCGGTTGTCAAAGTGAACACCGTCCCCACTCAAACCACTGGAATCTATCGCGCGTGATCGATCGAGCGGTTGTCAAAGTGAACACCGTCCCCTTAGTCGAGCTTGACGGTTTGCGGCGATTCGGTGACGTCCACGCTGATCGTCCGCGGCGAACCGTTTTTCGGCTCGATCTTCAGCTGCTGGCGACCGACGGGCAGTTTGAACTCCACCGGGGCCACGTTGAACATGTTCTCGCCCAGGTCTCGGCCTTTGAAGAACACGTGGCCGTGCGTCCCTTTGATCACGATCTTGACGATCCCGAACTTCTGCATCGCCTTGAGTGTCTGCTTGATCGGCAGGGTATCGCCCGCGACGAGATCGACGGTCTGCTTGATGCTGTCGTAGCCCTGCTTCGAGATCACGATCTCGGCGCCCTTCTTCGCGTTCGCCGGCTTGTCGAGCGGAGTGTCACCGAGCTTGACGCCATCGATCGTGACCTGCGCGCCCTCCGGATCGGTGTCGACGTGGAGCATCGCGGGCGCGATGCCGAGCTTTGGCCTCCAGTGCTCGGTCTGCCCGGCCTTGGTGTGGAAGTCGATTTCGACCGCGCTATAGCCGGCGAGCTCGAGCCGGACGTGCGGGCTGGTGTCGGCCGCGACCGCCACCTTCTGCGGCGTCTTGCCGACGGTCTTACCGTCGATGACGATCGTCGCGCCGCTCGGATCGGAGTCGAGATCGAGCGCCTGTTGCGGCGCCACCACGACGCCGCCGTCGGACTTCGCGGCCACGACGGTGCTGCCTCCGCCGCGGGTCAACGCGAAGATCGCGACGCCACCGCCGACGAGCGCTAACGCGACGAGCGCGATCGCCGCCGTTCGCCGCGGCGCGCCGGTCAGCGTCGCGGTCACGCTCTTCGTGATCGACGGCTCGGCGATCGCGTCGGGCTCGCTCTTCGGCACTTGCCCGGTCGGCGGACCGCCGACCTCGGTGTGGCGATCCTTGTCGAAGTGCGCGTCGAGCAGCTTGTGCACGCCGGAGTCGGGCGATGACGCCGCTGGCATCGGCCCTTCCGACGCTCGGCGCGCGCGCGGCGCCGCGACCGCGGTCGGATCGACTTCGAGCTCTTCGAGACGCGACAGGCCGTCGAGATCGATCTTGCGAAACAGGCCGGTCGAGACCTCACCGCGCTCGCCGCGCTCGACCGTCTCGGTGCTCGGCGGCTTGCCGTCGGTGACCGCGGTACGGCGCGCGACCGACGACTTCTCCTGCTTCTCGCCGAGCTGCTTGCGGATCACGTCGTCGAGCTGCGCTCCGCCCGAGCTGCGCTTCGCCGGCACGACTAGCGCGACCGCCTCGGCGACATCGAGCGACGTCGCCATGATGCTCGACTCGTACGACAGCTCGATCAGCGAGCGCAGCACGACCGCGGGCCGATTCGGCCGATCGATCGGCTTACGCGCGAGCGGG
>Ga0265338_10010352_pt1 | contig 10950 bp, 11 predicted proteins | sample 42126metaG_FD_193579 | JGI IMG/M metagenome (GOLD analysis project Ga0265338, IMG submission 193579) | Rhizosphere microbial communities from Carex aquatilis grown in University of Washington, Seatle, WA, United States - 4-21-26 metaG | ecosystem: Host-associated > Plants > Roots > Rhizosphere... | reverse complement strand
TGGCCGCCCAGCGAGTGCCGCGGCGGCCAGAAAGCGATTTATTCGCCGGCGGGCATGACGGAGTAACCCGTCATCTTCACGCGCGGCGGATTCTGCTCGGCATGATGTTGCGCAAGCTGTGTCTCCGCCCAGGTGACGCCCAGCTTCAATTCCTTGATGGACTCTTCGATGTCCTTGCGCTGCTGTTCCAGTGTCGCGATGCGCTGGATGAACTTCTTGCGCGTGTGCGTGAGCTGAGTGACCCCGCCATCGCCGCCTTCGTAAAGATCGAGAATCTCGCGGATTTCGGCGAGCGTGAATCCGACGCGGCGACCGCGCAGGATGAGCGTGAGACGCGCGCGATCGCGCTGCGAATAGACGCGCATCTGGCCGCGCCGTTCAGGCGCGAGCAAGCCTTCATCCTCGTAATGACGCAAGGTTCGCGAAGTGACGCCCAATTCCTTGGTCAACTCACGGATAGAGAATGTGCGGCTCATTTGATTTCACGCACCCGGGCTTTTCGCCTCTGGGTCCGGCCCTGGTTGGTTTCCTCGGGCCGGATTCCTACTCTTCCGTTTACGCGAACGTCAAGCTGCGGCGCGGATCGGATGATCTTCCTGTGCAAGGTTTTCGGCCGCGAAATCCCAGTTCAGGAGCTTTTTTAGCAATGCCTCCAGGTATTTGGGCCGCTCATTCTGGTAGTCCAGATAGTAAGCGTGCTCCCAGACATCGACGGTCAGCAGGCAGTTGATGCCCTGCGCCATCGGATCGAGGGCGTTTCCCGTCTTATGGACCGCGAGTCTGCCGTTCTGAGACACCAGCCACGCCCAACCGGAGCCGAATTGTTCCTTGCCGGCGCTCGCAAGTTCCTCGATCAATTTGTTCTCGCCACCGAATTCCTCGATGGCGGCCTTGAGTGCGCCGGACGGTTTCGTGGGCATTGGCGACAGGCTGCGCCAGTAGAAATCGTGATTCCACACCTGCCCCGCATTGCTGAAGATTTTCTTGTCTTTTTCGCCATCCTTGCCCGATGTGGCGCGCACAATTTCCTCGAGCTTCATATCGGCATAGCGGGTGCCGGCCACGAGTTCGTTCAGCGTTTTCACGTAGGCCGCGTGATGCTTGCCGTAATGAAACCCGATGGTCTTGGCGCTGATCGTGGGCGCCAAGGCATTTTCCGAATAAGGAAGCGGAGAAAGCTTGAATGGACCGGTCATCGGGAACTCCATCGCGCGTAGCAAAAGAAAAAGCGCATATCGCCAACCACCGACGATCTCCCGATCTCACAATTGCGGTTCGGCGATATGCGCCCGGTGAGGTAACGGCGCTCGCGCGCGGAGCGTTCCGCAAAAAATTTCGATTAAAATGCCGTTGAAACTTTAGTTCCGCCGCGGGTGGATGAGTTTGATGGTGGATGATGCTTTCGCCAGAACATCACCTGCTTCGTTGAGCAATCGGCCTTCGACGAACGCGGTGGACCGCCCCTGACGTTCGATCCATGCCTCGGCGATATTGAGGCCCGGTCCCGCCGATGCGAGAAAGCTCACCTTGATCTCCAGCGACAACGGATTGCCCTGGCCTTCTTGCGACATGATGACGTTTGCCATCGTCATGTCAATCCATCCGGTAACGAAGCCACCTTGTACGATGCCGCCGGAATGACACATCTCAGGCGTCGCACGAAAATGGATGATCGCGCGGCGCGATTGTGCGCCATCGTCTATCACCCGTTCGAAGCCCAGCAGCTTTGCAACGCCGTGAGGTTTCTGTTCGGTCATGGCTTCCGTCCGGCGAGTACGCGTGGCGCGGTTTCGGGCGTGAACAGTATGGCACCCACAATGAACACCGTCGCGGCCGTCCAGTAAAACGCGGGCGACAACGGATTGCCGGTGAGCGTAATGAGACTCTTCACGACAAACTGCGTCGATCCGCCGAATATCGAGATCGCAAAAGCATAGACCGTCGCGACGGCGCCGGAACGGATGCGCGCCGGCAACGATTCCGTGAGCATCACCAAAATCGGCGGCGTGACGAATGCAAAGGGAATCGAGACGAGCGCGATCATCGCGTAGAGCATGGCGGTCGATTGGAAATGCACAATCATCCAGAAAGCCGGAATGATGAGCACCAGCAGCAGAATGGCCGACACCAGCATCACCGGCCTGCGCCCCAACCGGTCCGACAACGCGCCCCCGAGAGGATTGAAACTCACCGCGCAGGTCGAGGCCACGAACGAGACGCCAAACGCCACCATCGAGGATGTGTGCAACGTGTCGATGGCGTACGTCGTCATGTAGTCCTTCACATAGACGCCGATTGTCGTTCCCGCGAGCAAAAGAAACCCCAGAACGATGATTTTCAGATGCGGTCGCACGCGCGTGGCGAACGTCAGCGAGCCTGTGGTCGCGTCAGGCGCCAATGCGGCATCGTCAGCGGCGTGCAGCGTTTCGGGAAGGCGGCGGCGGATCAGAATTCCAAACGGGACGATCACGACACCTAGAAGAAATGCAATGCGCCACCCCCAGCTATGCAAATCGTGCGGGCTCAGGATCGAAGCCAATACCAGACCGACGAGCGACGCGATCATGATGGCGGCATCCTGGCTGGTGTACTGCATCGAACCATAAAATCCACGGCGGTGCGCCGGCGCCGACTCGATGAGATAGGCGGTCGATGGACCCACTTCGCCGCCCAGGGCAAAGCCCTGGATGAGGCGGAATGCGAGCGCGAAGATCGGCGCGGCAATTCCTATCTGTGCGTAACCGGGCGTGAGCGCGAGGCCGAGCATGGCAACGCCGATCATTATGAAGGAAATCAACATCACCGGCTTGCGGCCGATGCGGTCGCCGAGCGGGCCCAGCACCATCGCGCCGACGGGCCGCGTTAGAAATCCAAGCCAGAACGCAAGCAGCGACAGCAAGAGGCTTACGGAGCTGCTGTGCGTCGGGAAAAAAGTGTGGCCTATATCGACGGAGAACAGCGCGTAGCAAAGAAAGTCGTAAAACTCCAAGCCGTTGCCGACGACGACCGCCGCGACATGCGAGGCCGGAATCGATGCGCGCTCAGACATGGGCGCGCGACGCTTCATGGGCATCGAAGTAGCGGCCCAGCGGCCGCGCCAGGGAAAATGCCAAGATGCCGCCCGCCGCCGCGATGCCCGCATGTAGCAACCAGAAATCCGCAGGCGACATTTTTTCGTAAAAACTGCCTATCCATCCGATGAGAACGTCGGCGACGAAGGACGACATGAAAATGAAGCCCATCATCGTTGCCTTTATTGCCGGCGGCGCGGCGCGCGAAACCAGCGCCAGAACAGTCGGCCAGTAATACATGAACGCTATGCCGAGCAGGATGTCATAGACGATCGGATACAGAGCCGAGACGCGCGCCCCCGAGTAGCATCCAACGACAAGCAGCAAATTCGCGGCGGCGGCGATCCATGCACCGGTCGAAATCTTCATGATCTCGTTCGGCTCGCCGCCATGTTTCGCCTGCCAGCCCCAGAGCGCGAACAATGGCGCGACGGCGACGATGCTGACGAAGGAATCGATGGAATTGAACCAGGCGACGGGAATCTGAAAGCCCAAAAGGCTCAAATCGACGTTGCGATCGATCCAGATGAGATTCATGTTGGTGTTCTGGTTGTAGGCTATGGATTGAAAAATCGTCAGCGATATCACCAGCACCAGCGCCGCGATCACACGCCAGTCGCCACTTTCGAGTTTTGCCTTGGGCTGCGAAAGATTCGCCTTGGGCGTTTCTTGCGACAGCGTGCGATAGCCGGCGAGATAGGTCGCGAGCCCGATCAGCATCAACAGGCCCGCAAGTCCGAAGCCAGCATGCCAGCCATATAATTGCGCGAGCAATCCGCAACCCAGCGGTCCCGTCACGGCACCCACATTGATGCCGGTGGAATAAATCGAAAAGCCACGCGTGCGACCCGGGCCATCGGCCTCGGAGTAAAGCGCTCCGACCTGCGTGGAGATATTGCCCTTCAACAATCCGCAGCCTATGATGAGCAGGAACAGAGCAAGCAGAAACGAAGCATCGAAGGCCATCGCGAGGTGTCCCGCGCTCATCAGCGCCGCGCCCAGCACCACCGCGTTGCGCCGGCCGAGCCAGCGATCGGCGATCAATCCGCCGAACACTGGCGTGAAATAGACAAAGCCCGTGTAGAAACCGAAAATCTGCGACGCCAGCGCCAGCGTGCTCATCGGCCCGAAGATAGATTCGAGACCATGCCGGAACGCCGCGAAACCGGCGACATGCTCGACGTGCCCCGGCAGCAGAAGCTCCTTGCTCATGTAAAGCACGAGTAGCGCCGTCATCCCGTAATAGGAGAACCGCTCCCACGCTTCGGTGAATGCGAGATACGCGAGCCCCATTGGCTCGCCGAAAAACGTGCGCGGACGTTTCGCGGAGATAGAAATTGCGGTTTCAGCCATGATGACCCAGATGCCTGTCGTACCAATCGAGATAGCGCGTAAGGCGATCTTTCAGATAGAGCGGCGTCGTGAGATCGTGAAACTGACCCGGATAGATGATGAGTTCGGTGTCGAGACCGAGACTCTTTTCCGCCTGATACATCTGTTCTCCGTTGTGCAGCGGCACGTTCATGTCATCGGTGCCGCCGAGAAACAATGTCGGCGTCTTGATGCGGTCGGCATGCAGGAAGGGATAGGATACTTTCATCCACGTCGCCGTGTTCGTCCATGGCGTGCCGAGTTCGTGTTCGTAATCTCGAACATATTCGTCGTTGCCGTAGCCTCCGAGAATATCCGCGATGCTGGCGCCGCTTGTCGCGGCCTTGAAACGCGCGTCGCTGGCGATGACGTAGTTCGTCAGCATCCCGCCGTATGACCAACCACCGACGGCCAGTTTGTTGGGATCCGCGATTCCCTGTTTGACCGCGTAGTCCACCGCGGCGAGAACATCCTGCACGTCCGGGCCGCCCCAGTTGGCATAGATACCGGCGCTATAAGCGGTGCCGCGCCCGGAACTGCCGCGTGGGTTGACTGCGATCACGGCGTAGCCATGAGCGGCCATCGTCTGCTGATCCAAATCGAATTCGTCGTCGAATTGAAGCTGCGGGCCGCCATGAATGCGAAGAATCGCGGGCAGATGCGATCCGCCGTTTGGCGGCATGACGATATAGCCGTGAACATCCGTGCCATCCTTGCTCTTGAACGCGATTTCGTGCACGGGCGCGAGTTTGTAATCCTTTAGCCAATCGTTGCTGTGCGTGATTTGGCGCGGCGCGCCGTTTCCGTTCCAAACGAAAATTTCCGGCGGCAGAACCGGCGTGGAAATCAGAAGCGCGTATCTATCGTGCGCCTTGGTGTATTCGGCAACAAGTTCGCGCGCCGATACGATGGGAACCACTTGCCCACCATTCACCGAAACGCGCGCCAAATATTGCGTGCGATCGTCTTCGACGAGGAACTGGATCGACTTTCCATCATCCGACCACGTCGGATAGGTGACGTTGCGATCCAGCGAAGGTGTGAGAATTTTCGGTGTTCCGCCATGCGATGGAACGATTGCGAGTTTGTTCGTCGCATATTCGATCATCTTGGGATCGCCGCCCTGCCAATAGGCGATCCACTTTCCATCGGGGCTCCACGCCGGATAGCCGGGCAGATCGAAGCGATCCGGCGCGTTGTCTTCGCCAGTGAAAGTCGTGACCGCATGTTCATGTGCGCCTTTTTGCGCGGCAATCACATAGACATCCCAATTCTCGGTGCGGTCTGGATCCGGTCCGCGCTTGGAAACGAAGGCGATGGATTTGCTGTCGGGCGACCAGGCGGGCAGCGCGTCGTCGAACTGGCCATTCGTAAGCTGCGTCACATTGTGACTGGCGACATCGAACAAGCAGAGATGATCGCGCTGCGTGCCCAAATATCCTTTCACGTCGGCCATGAAGAAGAAGCGGTCGATGACGATGGGCTTGGCGGGCTTATCCGCATCATCCTTGTCCGCGGCATTCGGATCGGGATCGCTGACGATGATCGCAATCTTCTTGCCGTCCGGCGACCAGACGTAGTCTCCAACATTGCCCTTGAAATCGCTGACCTTCTGCGCCTCGCCACCAGCGCGATCCATGAACCAGAGTTGATCGTTCTTCTTGTCGTCGATGCGGCTCGAAAGAAACGACAGCCATCGGCCATCCGGACTGAAGCGCGGCGCCGTCTCGTCTTCCTTCGGCCGCGAGGTGACTTGAACCGTTTTCGAGCCGTCATACCGCGACATAAAGACATGCGAGCGATAGGCGGAACCGTCGGGCTCCGACACGCTGATCGTATAGGCGACCCAGTCGCCGGCGGGTGCGATCTGCGGATCGTCCACAGTGCGAAGTTTGTAGAAGTCGTCCGGCGTCAGCAATCTTTGCGGGCCGGCTTGCGCGCCTGCGATCAGGACAAACAGACCCGCGAGCGCAATCCCTACCCGTTTCATCTGTCTATCCCCATGCCCGACCGGCCTGACGCTATAGGTCACATTTCGGTTTGAGAAGACGCATGACCGCGTTGCCCCTGCCCGCCCGCGTTCCTATGATGGCTCAAAATCAGGGGTTTGCGGAAACATGCTTGGGCTGATGCAGGACTGGCCGTTGCTGGTCCACAAGATCATCGATCACGCCGCGCTTTATCATGGCGACCGCGAGATCGTATCGCGCACGGTGGAAGGCCCGATCGCGCGAACCAACTATCGCCAGATCGCAAGTCGCTCCCGGCGTATCGCCAAAGCGTTGACCAAGGCCGGCCTCAAGTCCGGCGATCGCGTCGGCACGCTGGCGTGGAACAGCGCCCGCCATATCGAGGCGTGGTACGGCATCGCCGGCATGGGCGGCGTCTATCACACGCTCAATCCGCGCCTGCATCCCGAGCAGGTGGCGTGGATCATGAACCACGCGGAAGACAAGGCGCTGTTTTTCGATACGACATTCGCGCCGCTTGTGGAGCAGATCGCGCCGCTTCTGAAAAAGACGAAGTTTTTCGTTGCGATGACGGACGCCGCGAATCTTCCCAAAGCGAAAATCCCCAAGCTGATCGCTTACGAAGATTTCATTGCCAAAGTGGACGACAAGTTCGAATGGAAAGACCTCGATGAGCGCGCGGCCTGTGGCCTTTGCTATACGTCGGGCACCACGGGAAATCCCAAAGGCGTTCTATATTCGCACCGCTCCAACGTGCTGCACGCCTTCATGGCAGGACAAGCAGACGCGCAGGGGCTGCGCAATGTCGATGTCATTCTTCCCATCGTGCCGATGTTCCACGCCAACGCGTGGGCGCTCGCATTCGCCGCGCCGATGACCGGATCCAAGCTGGTGATGCCCGGACCCAAACTGGACGGGCCTTCGGTGTGTGAACTTCTCGAAACAGAAAAAGTCACGATGAGCGCCGCGGTGCCTACGGTATGGCTGGCGCTACTGCAATATCTCGAACAAACGGGAAAGACCCTGCCGCATCTGAAGAAAGTGCTCATCGGCGGATCGGCCTGTCCGCGCTTCATGATCGAAGCGTTCGAAACGAAATACGATGTCGAGGTCGTTCACGCCTGGGGCATGACCGAGATGAGCCCACTGGGTACGCTTGGAACGCTCAAGCACAAATTCGGCGACCTGCCTTATAACGAAAAGCTCGACATCAAGATGAAGCAGGGTCATCCGCCCTTCGGTGTCGAGATGAAGATCACCGACGAAAAAGGAAAAGAGCTACCCCGCGACGGAATCGCGTTCGGGCGTCTGAAAGTACGCGGTCCGGCAGTCGCAAAAGGCTATTTCAAGGGTGAAGGCAAATCGTCGTTCGACAAGGAAGGCTGGTTCGACACGGGCGATGTCGCGACGCTCGATCCCGACGGCTACATGACCATCGTCGACCGCGCAAAGGACGTCATCAAATCCGGTGGCGAATGGATATCCACCATCGATATCGAAAATTTCGCTGTAGGTCATCCCGCGGTCGCCGAAGCCGCCGTGATCGGCATGCCGCATCCAAAATGGGATGAGCGTCCGCTTCTCATCATCGTGTTAAAACCGGGGAAAACGGTATCGAAGGAAGAAATCCTGAAATATCTCGAAGGCAAGATCGCCAAATGGTGGATGCCGGACGATGTGATTTTCGTGGACGAGATTCCCCACGGTCCGACCGGCAAGATATTGAAGACGACCTTGCGCGAGCGGTTCGGCAAGCCGGCGCAATTGAAAGCGGCGGAATAACGCCGAATTTGATATTTGGGGTATGGGGTTTGATGCGCGTACTGCCCAATCTGGCGAAGATAAGCTTCGCGGGCTTCGTCCTGTCGTTGGGGCTTGGGCTCGTGGCGTCGCTGGGCACGCGATTCGGATTCTGGGATTACCGTTTCGGCCTCTACGCATTGTTTCCGTGGTGTCTGATCGCCGGTGCAACGGCGTTCGCGCTCGGGCTCGTGTGGGTGCTTGGCGCAATGATTGCCAACGACAGTATGGGTGCGCGTTACGGGCTCATTGGCGTGATCGGGTCGGGGCTTGTGCTGGCAGGACCGGTCTACGAATACACGTCCAATCTCGGCATGCCCCCCATCCACGACATCACGACCGACACCGAGCATCCACCGCCATTGGTCTCGCTACTGACCCGACGGGACGGCTCGACCAATCCGCCGGGTTATGACGGTCCGAACAAAATAATGTTCGACGGCAAAGTCTCGACCGTGTCGGCGCTGCAGCACAAATATTATCCAGCCATTCATTCGGCGGCATTGTTGATGTCGCCGGAGAAACTGTTCAAGCGTGCCGTGACGGCGTCTTACGGGATGGGCTGGGATGTCATCGCCATAGTCCCCGACGAGGGACGCATCGAAGCCACCGACACCACGTGGTTCTTCGGCTTTACCGACGACATCGTCATTCGCGTAAAGCCTGCCGGCATGGGCGCACGGCTTGATATTCGTTCCAAGGCGCGCGTCGGCAATGACGATGAAGGGCGCAACGCCGCGCACGTGCAGGCATTTCTGAAACGTCTGGCGGCGATGTAGATCAGGCGAGGCGGTAATCTCCGCCTCTCGCGATCACTCGGCCTTCCTGCTCAAGCTGAATGAGATGCGCCAGAACCGAGCGCGAAGCGGCGGGATGCAAACGCTTATCCACATCTGCGTAGATCCGCGCGACCATTTCCGGAATTGTCGTCAGACCGTCTTGAATGCATGCAACGATTTGAAACTCACGATGAAGGCGATGCTCGATGTAGGCCGCAAGAAACGGCTTGGGCTCGGTGATCGGCGCGCCATGCGTCGGATAAAGGATGCGATCATCGCGCGGCTGAAGTTTGCGGACGCTTGCCATATATTGCGCCATGTCGCCGTCGGGCGGAGTAACCACCGTCGTTGACCATCCCATGATGTGATCGCCGGTGAATAGCGCTCTCTCCTCGCGCAGCGCGAAGCACATATGGTTCGAAGTGTGGCCCGGTGTATAGACGCATTCGAATGAAAAGCCATTGCCCTCGACGATCTCACCATCCTTCACGCGCAAATCCGGCATGAAGTCGCGATCCCCACCTTCCTCGACGCGAACACCCTCTTCCGTCTTCCCCGAACCGTGCGGGCCAAAGGCATAAGTCTTCGCGCCCGACCATTCCTTCAGCGGCTTCGCGGCCGGCGAATGATCCGAATGCGTGTGCGTGACGAGAATATGAGTGACGCGGCGGCCATCAAGCGCGCGTTTCAACGCCTCGACATGCTCGGGCATGTCCGGTCCCGGATCGATGACTGCAACGTCTATATCGCCAACGATATAAACGCCCGTTCCTTTGAATGTGAAAGGCCCCGGATTGTTCGCCAGTACGCGCGTGATCAGCGGCGAGACCGGCACAGCACTTTCGTAAGGTACGTTGAATTCGCGGATGTATGGGATTGCCATGTCAGTGGCGCTTGCGCGCGCGCAGCTTGGCAAGGCGCACATGCGCGCGCGGATTGGTGCGGCGGATCATGTGTTTGACCATGTGCGGCATGCGATGCGCGGTGTTTTCAATGGTTGTCGAAAACCATTCAAACCTGTGCCGCATATATTGCAGAAAGCGGCGAAAGACCTTTGAGTGCTGCGAAAGTATCGCGCATCCGACGAGAAACGGCACAATGCCGATCAGCGGAATGGGGATCGGCATAGGCGTGATCAGTGCGCCGAAAATTAGCAACGACCAACCCAGCACGAGGTAAAGGATCCGGCGCATCTCTTCCGCTGCTTCGACAGACCCCGAAATTGATGTGCCGGAGACAAAATTGCAATCGCATCCCCTGTTTGACCCCCTTCGGCTCCACGCTCTAGCCTTAGGGTTAAAGATGCACTTGCCCCCGGGGAGCCACCCATGAAGTTTTACAATTCCATCGGTCCCAATCCGCGCGTCGTGCGCATGTTCATGGCGGAGAAAGGCATCGAAATTCCACGTGAGGACGTCGATCTGATGAAGGGCGACAACCGCAAGCCGCCTTACGTCACGACCAAGAATACGATGGGCCAGATGCCGGCGCTGGAATTGGACGGCGGGCACTGCGTCACCGAGATCACGGCGATCTGCGAATATCTGGAAGACAAATTCCCGTCCCCGCCACTGATCGGCGACACCGCCGAGAAGAAAGCCGAGACGCGCAAATGGACCCGCCGGGTGGATCTCAACATCTGCGAGCCGTTGACCAGCGGCTTTCGCTACAGTCAGGGCCTCGCGCTGTTCAAGGATCGCATCCCCACAGTGCCGGAAGCGGCCGATGGGCTGAAGCGCATCGCCCAGCATTATCTGAAATGGCTGAATGAAGAGATGGCCGGCAAGGAGTATATCTGCGGCAAGAGGTTCACATTGGCAGACATACTGCTATTCAGCTTCCTGGACTTCGGCAACACCGTTGGCCAGCCGCTTAATCCGGAGAACACGAACATCGCCGCATGGTTCGCGCGCGTGAAGGAGCGGGCAAGCGCGAAGGCATGAAGCACAATAAATCCCG
>Ga0265338_10010350_pt1 | contig 10951 bp, 8 predicted proteins | sample 42126metaG_FD_193579 | JGI IMG/M metagenome (GOLD analysis project Ga0265338, IMG submission 193579) | Rhizosphere microbial communities from Carex aquatilis grown in University of Washington, Seatle, WA, United States - 4-21-26 metaG | ecosystem: Host-associated > Plants > Roots > Rhizosphere >... | reverse complement strand
ACAGGAACAAACTCCAGAAGCAGCTTGCCCTGCGCATTGGGCTCCAGGCCCTTGATCTTGCGCACGAGCGGGCGATTCTCACCGGCTTGTTCAAGGATGTTCAGACTCGCAATCACCGTCTTACCGTTGCAGAAAACATTGAACACGCGGTTGTCTGATGCGCCGGAATCCGTGCCGGCTGCGGCATTGCGGTCGAGGCCGGCTCCGGCACTGCCATGGTGTTCGATGAAGTGCAGCGTGACGGTGTACTTGCCCGGAGCCACCGGAATCGCATAGGAGAAGTGTCCCCAGCGTTCGGTCTCATAGAACTCGGGGTCGTCCGTGCCCACGGCAGGTTCCTGGCTGGCGCTGAGTTGGCCGCCCTTGAAGTAGGTATCGGGACTCCACCAATGGCTGTCGTCGGAGTAATATGGCACATCGCGGGCTACGATGCGCACCGGCCGGACGTGACCGTGAACTCCGGGCAGAATCTCGATTGCCGATAGCATCGCACTGCCACCCTTCGCCGCGGAGAAGCTGAGATGCAATTTTCCGTCAGCGGCCGGGGAGATGTCGGGAAATGCCTTGACCTCGGCAGTTCGGTCGCCGCCTGAATCAGCCAGCACATCGAAGTCCCGGAGCAGCGGTTGACCGTTGGCCAGGACCGTCATCATGCGGCTCGCCTCTCCGCCGCCGCCGGCATTCTCCGGTCCGTAAAACGTCTCGGCGAAGTGCAGGCGCAGCTCGTACGTGCCCGGCTTCAGGGGGATGTTGTAAGTGAAATCGCCCTGCCGGCTGGTGCGATAGACGATGGGATCCTGCGTCCTCCAGATGTGCTGCACCGCGCTGGGAACTTCGGCGCCACCAGAAAAATAAACGTCGGGACTCCAGAGCTTTCCCGCATGGTCGACATACTTGCGGCTGGCACCCGCGAGAATTCGTACTTCCTCGCCAACGGGAAGTCCTACGACTGGTTCAGGGGCGGCTTGCGAAGAATATGAAGGGCGAATAACCGGTTGTGGCTTGAATCGTTCGCGCGTCAAAAACGCTGCCACGCCCACCGAGATAAGAACCACTCCGCCTAAGAACCAGATCTGCAGTCGGCTCGGGCGCCACTCACTGCCTTGCCCTTTGTCCGGGGCTCGTGCTTGCGGCGCCAGGGGCGAGATTGAGCCGGGAGCGGCCCCCGCAGGCGTCACCTTTTCAAACATCGGGATGTATTGACCTACGGGAATCGTAATCCGAAGAGGGTGAGACGCGCCCTCCGAAGCGTAGTACTCGCTGAGGCGCTTGCGCAGGCGGTTGGCCTGAACGCGGACAATCGAATCCGTATCCTGATCGAAAGAGTCCCGCCGGTCGAAGACGTCAAGCGCGACCGAATACTCCTTGATCTGCCCAGTCTCGCCCGCAAATGTCTTTTCGCACAGGTAAGAAAGCAGGTGGGTAAGCGTTGGGGACCGGGCAAAAAGATGAGACTGCAGCACGGCTTGCAACTCAGCGCGTTCTGCTTCCCACGTAACCGGCTCGGCTGTGACGGAAGGCACCATAGGACGCTCCCAACAGGTCGCGCCTTCTGTTCTTGTTATACACCTGTCGCCCAGGAACCGCCTGATTACAAACGGTTACTTAACCCCTGTAACCCCTGCGTAACTCCAATTCGAAATTGATGCGCGCGCTACGTAGCATTGTCCCAAGTCGCTGTGGCATCGGGAGATAGTTCGTCGGCGAGGGTAACGCCACCGGGCATAGCCCCTGGGTAGCGGCTATAGCGTTGTGGGCCGCGAAAATCAGGGCGATAACTGGTGCAGATGCGGAGAGCAGATCGCCGGGGCAAGGGCACCAGCCCAGACCGGAAAAGAGGCAACTCCGGAAAGGGAGGCTCAATATGAAAAACATCACAGCAAGAATCATGTTCGTGGCGATGCTGGTGCTGCTGTCTCGCTACAGCAGCGCGACGCCGATCCCGCAGCAGAAACCGGGCGATACGGACTCCATGACGGTGGCTGAATTGGAGAAGGCCGGGGACGACGCCCGGGTCCAGAAGGACTATGCGCAAGCCGTCCGGTACTTTCAGGCAGCAGTGAATAAAGACCGCAAGAATTCAATCCTCTACAACAAGTTGGGATTGTCTCAACTGAAGAATGACCACCTGGATGCAGCACGAGCCGCATTCGAGAAAGCGGCCAAGCGGAATTCCAAGAACGCGGATGCGGTCAACAATATTGGCGCCGTGGACTATATGAGGAAGAACTTCGGATCCGCGGTGAAGAACTTCAGAAAAGCCGTTGCTCTCGATGAAACCCGCCCGGCATTTCACGTAAACCTCGGGGCCGCCTGGTTTAGCCAGAAGAAGCTGGATCGCGCCCTGGCGGAGTACACCCGGGCGCTGGAGCTTGATCCAAACGCGTTGCGGCAAGACTCGAAAGCGGGCATCACGGCTCAGATCGCGAGTCCGGAAGAGCGTGCCCGGTACTCCTATATGCTGGCGAAGATCTACGCCAGGCGCGGCGACGTGGACGGCTGCCTGCAATGCCTGAGGAAGGCCAAGGAAGACGGCTACCGCGATCTCGCAAATGTATACAAGGACGAAGAATTCAGCAGGATGCGCGACAACCCGAAACTGCACGAAGTGGTTGCGCCGCCAACAGCAAAATGATTTGAAGAAGGTTCCCGCGAGCTTTTCCTTCGCGCCGGCGCAGGAAAAGCTCGGCTGGAATTATTGGGTCTTGAATACTTCCCGCGACATTTCCTCCGGCGATGCCGTTTCCGGATTCTCGGCCTTCCATCTCATCGCGGCGGTGATACGCGTGCGCCCGCTGGGGTGATCGAAGAAGAGAAATTCCTCCACCGGGCCCGGTTCCATCTTCCGATACTCTCCCAGCATCAAATCGACATTGGCCTCGCCGTCGGGCTGGCGAGCGGCGTTCAGGCCGTACATATCCGCCTCGAACTCCATGCTGCGAGTAATCGTGTTACTCACTGGCGTCGTCAAGAAGCCGTAGGCGGAAAAAATCAGGAATGCGAGCGGCAGCACCGCAACATCCTTGATGTCGCGCACACCCCAACCTTCTCCCCAGCGCGCGAGACTGAAGCCGATCCCCCAGTCGAGCACTGCGAAGGCGATCACAATTACCACGCCTATCATCACCAGCCCTTTGTATGAGTGGTTGAGAACGTAGTGGCCCATTTCGTGCCCCATGGTGGTTTCGATTTCAGGCAGGGTGCAGCGGTTGAGCAGATTGTCGTTGAGAGAAATTCGCTGCGTGCTCCCGAAGCCGCTGACGTTGGCGCTCACGCGATTGGACTGGCGCGACGCGTCGAACTCCCAAACGTCAGTGGCGGGAATTCCGTTGGCGCGTGCCATGCTGAGAATAGGGTCCTTGATATGCGCAATAGCCAGGGACTTGTACGTATTGAAGAGCGGAGCAATATACACGGGCGCAATCAGGCTGACGAAAGCAAAGAACAAGATGGTGACCGCCGCTCCCCACACCCACCAGCTCCGGCCCAGCTTACGGACCAGCCAGAAGAGCGGAATGATCAGAATCCCTCCCAGAATCACGCCGACGCCTAGCCCTACCAGCTGATCGCGAAACCACGGTCCGAAGGTCTGGTTGAGCAATCCATACTTGTGTTCGCGGAAGTAGCCCTCGTAAACCGTCATCGGAAATGTGAGCACGCTGACCGTGACGATGAACTGTATCCAGTAAATTGCGGTCTGCAATGCACTGAAACGTGTGATGCGTGCGGCCAGGTCACGCATGCGCATCGACCACCGAAAGCGTAACAGCAGCCACATCACGACGGCACTCACCAGAAAATCCCAGAGAAGCAGCCAATATCCGCCTTCGAAATAGGCGTCGGAGCGAGCCTTCTCCGCGGGCGGCATCTTGGCCAGATAGGCATTGACCGCGGCATTCACGTCAAAAGCCGGAGCACCGTGATTGGCGACGGGCGTCGTTGGAATCGCGGCCGGAGTAGCCGCCGGAGCGCTGGTCTGCGCCGTGGAAGCGACTGCAAGAAACAAAGCCATCGCGAGTACTGCGAAGCAAAGAGATCGGAGCATGGGAGTTCCTCTTTCGAAAGGCTCTGGCTTACACCCGCAGGTCGACAGATGAACTAATCGCGGTAGACAATTTTGCCGCTGACAATCGTCGCCACAATCTTGCCCGTGAACTGCCAGCCATCAAAAGGCGTGTTGTGCGAGATCGAGAGCGATTTCGCGGCCTCGAACGTCCAGCGTTTTTTCGGATCGAAGATGGTTACATCGGCGAAGTTGCCCTTCGCCAGCGATCCGCGACCGCGGAGGTCAAATACCCTGGCAGGGCCAGCTGTGAATAGTTCGACGATGCGCGTCAGGGGAATCTTGTGGTCGCGGTAAAGTTGCGTAATCGCCAATGCCAGCGCCGTTTCCAGGCCAGTGATCCCGAAAGCAGCCCGCTCAAACTCAACCTGCTTTTCGTGAGCCGCATGCGGAGCATGATCGGTAGCGATGGCATCGACCGTGCCGTCGGCGAGAGCGACCACGATGGCCTCGCGATCTGTCGCCGACCGAAGTGGTGGATTCATCTTGAAGTTGGTGTCGTAGTCACCAACGTTCTCGTCAATAAGGGTGAAGTGGTGGGGCGTCACTTCGCAGGTGACGCGGGCTTTGGCGCGCTTTCCACGACGCACGGCTTTCAGAGCGTCAGACGTTGAGAGATGCGCCACATGCAGACGCGACTCACGAATCTGTTGGGCGAGGGTAACGTCGCGATCGACGACGGTGGCCTCCGCCGAGGCCGGCATGGCGCGCAGGCCCAAACGAAAGCTTGCCGGGCCTGCATTCATGGAGGCGTTCTCGGTAACGCGCGTATCCTCGGCGTGCTGCACGACCGGAATATTCAATTCGGCGCCGAGGCGCAATGCCATGCGCATGATGTCATCATCAAGGATCGGCTTGCCGTCATCGGTGACGGCGATGGCTCCCGCGCGTTGCAAAGCGCTGAAGTCGGTGAGGGTTCCACCGCGACTACCGCGGGTGGCGGCAGCAATCGGGAAGACGTTGACCACAGCACCACGTTCAGGACTGCGCAGCCACGTGACCCACTCGGCCGTATCGACCACTGGCGCGGTGTTGGGCATGGTGCAAACCGACGTGAAACCTCCCGCAGCAGCGGCTGCCGTTCCGGTGGCGATGGTCTCTTTGTAGCTCTGCCCGGGCTCGCGCAGGTGGACATGCAAATCGATGAAGCCGGGAGCAACGACGAGCCCACGCGCGTCAAACTTCTCATCGACGCCACCACGAATCTTATTCGGCGCGGCAACCTCGGCGACGCGGCCATCGCGCAAAAGGATATCCATCGGCGTGTTGATCTTCGCCGCCGGGTCGATGACGTGTCCGCCCTTGATCAGCAGGCTCGCGCTTTCCCGTTTTTGGCTCTTAGCACTCAGCATTCAGCACTCGGCATTTCAGCCCGGAGCTTTTCATCAAACGATGGGCCCCATTCCGATCTATCCGTGTCGATCTATCCGTGTCGATCCGTGCCAATCCGTGGCTCACTTAGCCTTCCCCATCGCCCGCGCCAGAATCGCCATGCGCGTCGGGACTCCATTGTGCACTTCGTCCACGATCACCGACTGCGGCCCGTCCGCGACCTCGGCGGTCAGCTCAAGGCCGCGAATGATCGGTCCGGGATGCATCACGATCGCGTCGCGTTTCGCTAACTTCAAGCGAGCCGTGGTCATCTGGTAGCGCGCTATGTAGTCCTGCAACCGAATCTTCTGCCCAGCCAGGCGTTCTTTTTGTACGCGCAGCAGCATGATCACGTCGGTACCCCGCAGCGCATCTTCGATATGGCGCGTGACCCGCAGGCCGGGGGCAAGCGTGGCCGCTACATCGGGCACAAACTCCGGCGGTCCGCAAAGCGTGACCTTCACTCCAAACTTGGTCAGGAGATGACACGCGCTGCGCGCCACACGGCTGTGAAAAATGTCGCCAATGATCGTCGCCTGCAGTCCCTTGAGTGACTTCTTGTGCTTCAGGATCGTGAAAGCATCGAGTAAAGCCTGCGACGGATGCTCGTGCATGCCGTCCCCCGCATTGATGACCGGGATGTCGAGATGCTGCGCCATAAGGAGCGGTGCTCCGGCCGACGGATGCCGCATCACGATGCAATCGGCGCCCACCGCGCGCAGGGTGTACCCGGTATCGAGCACGGACTCGCCTTTCTCGATGCTCGATCCTGAGGACTGCACGAGCGTAGTCATCGCCCCCAGCGACTTCGCGGCAAACTCAAATGAAGAGCGAGTCCGCGTGGAGGCCTCGTAAAACAAAAGCACGACGCGCTTGCCGCGAAGCAGCGGGCGGGCCTTCTGCGGATTCATGCGGCGGGCCAGCTTGAGCAGACCCAGGATTTCCTTCGCGTCGAGATTTTCAATCCCAAGCAGCGAACCGCGTGCAGGCTTATTCATCGGAAAAAGTGCAAACGGTGCATCATACGCGGCGTCGCAGGTCGCCGCAAGGGTCCCGGACACACGCGGAGAATTCGGCGAATTCATGTGGTCCGGACCCCACCGGGGTGCCGGCTAGGATCGGTCGCGACGCCCGAGGACAACTCCGCCCAACACCCCACCCAAGGTTCCCAGAAGAATCGCAACAAACAGCAGGAAAACGAGGGCTGCAACCAGCAATACCGTAAAACCGCTCGGTGTCTTGAAGTATTCGAAGAGGGTCTGCACCTGCGGGTCGCTGGAAGTGGCAGCGGCTTCCTGCATTTTCTTGAGCATCTCGCTTCGCAGCTCAGGCCATTTGTGCAGGTAGACCGTGAGGAGCGTCTGGAAGATGGCCGAGATTGCAAACCACAGCAATCCGCTCACCGCGCCAATTCCAGCTCCCGTCCCAGCTTTGACCACCGTTCCCGGCTGTCGCTGGCGATAGAAAACGACGGCAAGGAATCCAACGCTCAGCATGGCCACGAAGACATTCAGGCCTAACGACATCAGCAACGAGGCGACCAGCGCCGCGAGCACGGACGGTCGAACCACCGCCCCCCACCGTACAGGGAGGCCGATGTGCGGCACCGCTGGACCAGCCTGTAGAACGACTGCCCCCTGCGAAGTCACGACCGGCGCCACAGACTCCAGCGCTTCCGGCATTACGACTCGAATCTGGGGGGCGGAACAGTGCGGGCAGAAGGGAGTTCCTTCTTCCACGGCCTGTCCGCACTTGTAGCAGGGTTGCTCCATCAATTAACGCACGAGCGCTCGAAAGAAGGGCTTGTCTAGAAAGTAACTCACAGGGTGGAGCGGAGGCAAGGAAGGGCCTGAGTCGACTAGAGTCTGGACGACTGCCGTCGGTGAATCAAGCTAGATGTCGCCCTGCTTGCCGCGAGTGCGCACATACACCAGTGCGAAAGTCGACCCCTTGGCGTCGCGGGGCTCAACAGACACGACGTGCTGGTTGTCTTCTGTACCAACTTTCAGTTCGGTCACTGGGCCCGACGTATCGTCGCATTTGAGCTCTTTGCTCTCTTTGGAGTCCTTGCTCTCGTGCACTTGAACATCGCCGCCATGCTTCTGCGAGTGGCACTCCAGAACCTTGCCGTACTTCTTCAGCTTGTCGCGATAGAAGTCGATAATCTTGGCGGGAGCATCGTCAGAATCGTAGTTGGCCACGATCAGCTTCATGCCGAACGCTTCGGTCACGACGCTCAAATTGGCCTGGTTCTTGCTCTCGTCCTCGGCCTTGAGACGCGCACCCGGGTAAAGCGGCAGGCCGGCCTTGCGAGCGTCTGCGTCTTTGCCAACGTGCAGATCGCCGACCGAACTGCGGATGTCGAGATTCTTGTCCTTGTTGTCAGAGTCCTGCCCAAATGCAGGCAGAGTCAGCATTACAGCGAGAGCGAGTGCTGGGGTCAGATGGCGATACATCAATGTCCTCCTCAAGAAACACTACTGCAGAAGTTTCGCTTAGATATCCGCTTCTTTGCCGTGGGTGCGTACGTACACAAGCGAGAGGCTGGAGCCCTTTCCATCGGGCTCGATCGCTACGATGTGCTGGTTTTCTTTAGTGCCGACCTTCAGTTCGACGTTGGAGCCACTCGATCCCTGGCAGGTCAATTCATGAGAGCCATGGTCCGAGTCTTTCATATCTGCATCCATGTCCAGATGCTGGGTATGGCATTCGAGGACCTTGCCGTACTTCTTGAGCTGTTCTTTGTAGAACGCTACCAGCTTGGCAGGAGGATCGTCGGATCCGTATTCGAGAGCAACTACTTTCAGACCATAGCCGAAGCTGGAGATGTTTACGTTGGCGCTTTTATCGCCGCCATCCGAGTCTTTTTGCTTCAAGCGGGCACCGGGATAAACCACCAGGCCGACGTCCGCCGCATCGGCGTCTTTGCTTACGTGGATGCCGCCGACAGGTGTGCTGATATCGACCTGCTTGTCCTCTCCGTTTTTCTCTTTCTTCACGTTCACACTGCAAGCGGGCAGAAACAGGGATGCGAGCAGCGCCACTCCCATGACAGAAGCGCCAAGTTTCTTAGTTCTGCGCATGCGCAGACCCTCCAGTCGCCGTTTGCGCCGGACGCTCAATCCCGGCGGCTCGTGGCGCGACGTTAGGAATCGTAACGGGCAGATGGCCGCGAATCGCAATCTCCCCGAAGAGCGCTTTGACCGCGCTCACTTCCGACACCGTCGCGTTGGAAAATGTGCACATGTAGTTCTCGATCTTCGGGAAATCACTCGCCAAGTACGGATTTCCCATCGCAACCACCGCCGCCTTTTCCGCAGCATGATCGAGCACTTGCTGCAGCAGCGTGCCGGTTGCATCCGCCATCGCCACCGAATTCCCCACCTTGCCGGCAGTCGGAATCACATAGACCGCGACAACCACAGTTTTCGCCTCGTCGACCGCCTTCAGCACCTCATCACTCATGCCGGCAGCGGTGCGCGGATCCACGTAAGTCACGCGCGCATCGGGGATGCGGGCGCGGAACTCACGCCCGAACGCACGCCCGGATTCCGTGCGCATATCGTCAGAAAAGAGGACGGCCACAACATCATTGTGCGTCTCCTCTCTGGTCATATACGGAAGCCCGGCCTTGGCGGTTCCATTGGACTTCAGTGGAAGTACCTTGCCGTTGTCGCGTACCAGTGTGACCGCGGCATCGGCCACCTGCTGGCCGAAGGCAATATTCTCCGGCTTGCCGACAGACGTCGCGACCGCGCTCAGGTCGACCGTGCGGGACTCGTTCAGACCGAGAGAAGCCTTTATTTTCAGGATCTTGAGGACCGACAGGTCGAGGCGCTGCTGCGAAATCTCCCCCGAACGTACCGCCTTGAGCATGGCTTCGTAAGATGCGCCCAGATCGGCCGGGATGAGTAGCAGGTCGTTGCCCGCTTTGAAGGCCTCGACCGCCGCTCGACCAATATCATTCGCGAAAAGGTGCGTCAGGCCTGCCATGTCGAGCGCGTCCGTAACAATCAAGCCCTTGAATCCCATCTGCTTTTCGAGCAGATCGGAAACGACCGCGGTCGAAATCGTGGCCACATGGTTGGGGTCGGAATCGAGAACAGGCACCGTCACGTGTGCCACCATCACCGAATCCACGCCCGCAGCGATCGCCTGGCGGAAAGGCGGTAGCTCGATCGAATCCAGATGCGCGCGATCGACATTCACACTCGCGACGCCGAGATGCGAGTCCGTCGCGGTGTCGCCGTGACCGGGAAAGTGCTTCACGGTAGTTAACATCCCAGCCTCATGCGCTCCCTTGATGTACGCCGTGACCAGGTCGCCGACCTGCTTCGGATCTTCTCCGAACGATCGCGTATTGATGATGGGATTGGCCGGATTCGAGTTCACATCGGCATCGGGAAAGAAATTCCAGTGAATGCCGACCGCTCGCGCTTCCTGGGCCGTGATGCGCCCGAAAGTCTCCGCATCTTCCATCTTGCCGTCGGCGCCAAAAGCCATCGCGTGAGGAAAGTTAGCGGTCCCCATCAGGCGGGTCGACACGCCCCGCTCGAAATCCGCCGCAAACAGCAATGGCAGTTTGGAGTCACGTTGCATGCGGTTGAGCAACTCCGCTGCCTCGTACGGCTCGCTGCGCAGCAGGAATGGCCCATCGACGTGCACCGTCATGGCGAACGAGCCAATGTGATATCGCTGCATGGCGTCGCGCCATTGCAGGTACTCGGGGCTCTCCGCGTTGAGAAAGCTGGCGCGGCACCAGATCATAAAGACCTGTCCGATCTTCTCTTCGACCGTAAGCTTGTGGAGCGTCCTCTCGGCCCACTTATCGCCAGTTTGCGTGACGCGGATGGGTCCCGGACGCTGGTGTTTCTCTTTGTCCTTGGCGAATGTGGGCAGGGCGAGTGTCAGGACAAGCAAAATGGCAGGGAATGTTCGGGGCATGCAGGAACGATAGCAGAAGAGCGAGTCTTGGGTCTTGAGGTAGCGGTGGACGGTGGCACAACCCAACACCTAATACCCAACACCAGCCTCCTGCACACTCCTCAGGGCCTCCTGCTGGATCCGCAAATCGTCGCCGAACCCTTTCAGCCAACTCACCTGCGGCTCACGTCGGAACCACGTCATCTGCCGCTTCGCATAATTCCGATGGGCTTGCTGGGCGGCTTGCAGGGCCTGCTCGCGAGTGAGTTTCCCATCCAGCAGTTGGACCGCTTGTTTGTATCCCAGCGACGCCAGTGGGCCCGTCGCACCATACTTTTCGCGCAGCTTCTTCGTCTCTTCGATCAGTCCGCCCTCGAACATCCGGCTCGCGCGCTGGTTGATGCGATCATAGAGTGCGGTGCGGTCGGGATCGAGGCCGAGCCTTAGAATCCGGAACCCTTGTAGCCGGTCTCGCCCCTGCTGCCACAGTTCGCTCATCTTCTGCCGTGACGCCAGGCAAACTTCGATTGCACGAATGAGCTTGGGTATGTCATTGTCGTGGATTTTTTCTGCTGCCGCACGATCGAGGCGAAC
>Ga0265338_10010349_pt1 | contig 10952 bp, 11 predicted proteins | sample 42126metaG_FD_193579 | JGI IMG/M metagenome (GOLD analysis project Ga0265338, IMG submission 193579) | Rhizosphere microbial communities from Carex aquatilis grown in University of Washington, Seatle, WA, United States - 4-21-26 metaG | ecosystem: Host-associated > Plants > Roots > Rhizosphere... | reverse complement strand
CCCGGCAATTCCAGAGTGCGGCCAGCATCCGACAGAGGCACGCCATGGCCACGAAGCTCGCCGAGGACCCGCGCATCGATCCCCGCATCAAAGCCATCCTGGGCGCAATGCCGCCGATCTCTGCGCAGGGCGATGTCGCGAGCCGGGCGGAGATGCTGGCGGCCGAAAATACCGAAGAGGTCAAGGCCGCGGCCGCCCAGCTCACCGCCATGATGTCGATGATGGACAACGAGCAGATCGCGCCCTCGGCGGGGCTCGCCATTCGCACCGAGACCTTCCGTTCCGAGCCGGACGGCAACACGGTCAAGATTCAGTTCATCCGGCCGGACAATGACGAGCGCCTGCCCTGCGTCTACTACATCCATGGCGGCGGCATGGCGATGATGTCGTGCTTCGACGGGATCTACCGCGCCTGGGGCCGCATCATCGCGGCCCGCGGCGTCGCGGTCGCGATGGTCGATTTCCGCAACTGCATCCGCGCCTCTTCGGCGCCGGATGTCGCGCCCTATCCGGCCGGCCTCAACGATTGCGCGGCAGGCCTGCGCTGGGTCCATTCCCATGCCGATCTCCTGAAGATCGACCCCGCCCAGATCGTGATCGCGGGCGAGAGCGGCGGCGGCAATCTCACCCTCGCCACCGGCATGAAGCTGGCGAAAGAGGGCGACGCCGGCCTGGTCAAAGGCCTCTATGCCCTTTGCCCCTACATCGCCGGCGTGTGGCCGCAGGCGCAATATCCTTCGTCGATCGAGAACAACGGCATCCTGCTAGAGCTTCACAACAACCGCGGCGCGATGGGCTACGGGATCGAAGCCTACGAAGCACGCGATCCCCTGGCCTGGCCGGCCTTCGCGACCGAAGCGGACGTGAAAGGCCTGCCGCCGACGGTGATCAGCGTCAACGAATGCGACCCGCTGCGCGACGAAGGCATTGCGTTCTATCGCCTGCTGCTGAAGGCGGGCGTTCCGGCCCGCGCGCATGTGGCGCTCGGCACCGTCCACGGGACGGAGATCTTCGCGATCAGCTGCCCCGACATCAGCCGCGAAGCGGCATCGGCGATCGCGGATTTCGCCAGGGAATAAGGGGGGAAGTGGCGTCGGGGTTGCGGTATCATGATACCGTATACGAAAAGCGCAGCATTTCGGACGTTTTTCCTTGACCGGCGCACCCCGCCCGCGTAATAGCCGCGCCCTGAACCGAAATCCTTCACAGGTATCCCGATGAAAACCTACTCGGCCAAGGCGTCCGAGATCGAGAAGAAGTGGATCCTCGTCGATGCCGAAGGGCTCGTCGTCGGTCGCCTTGCCTCGATCCTCGCGCTGCGCCTGCGCGGCAAGCACAAGACCACCTTCACGCCGCACATGGACTGCGGCGACAATATCGTGGTGATCAATGCCGCGAAGATCGTCCTCACCGGCAACAAGATGAAGGACAAGACCTACTACCACCACACCGGTTACATCGGCGGCATCAAGGAACGCACCGCGGGCCAGATCATGCGCGGCAAGTTTCCCGAGCGCGTGCTGCACAAGGCGGTGGAACGCATGCTGCCGCGCGGCCCGCTCGGCCGGCGCCAGCTCTCCAATCTGCGCGTCTATGCCGGGGCCGAGCATCCCCATGCGGCGCAGCAGCCCGAGCCGTTCGACGTGGCGAAGCTGAATCCCAAGAACACCAACTTCAAGAAGGCGAGCTAGGCTCATGGCGGAAGACGTAAAGAGCTTCGGCGAACTCAAGTCGACGCTGATCAAGGCGAAGACGCCCGAGAAGGCGGAGACCGGCGAGCAGCCCAAGTCCAACCGCGACTCCAAGGGCCGCGCCTATGCCACCGGCCGCCGCAAGAACGCCGTCGCGCGCGTGTGGATCAAGCCTGGCCGCGGCACGATCACGGTCAATGGCCGCGACGAGAAGGTCTATTTCGCGCGCCCCGTGCTGCGCATGATCCTGCGCCAGCCGCTGATCGCGACCAATCGCGACGGCCAGTTCGACGTGATCGTCACCGTCGTGGGCGGCGGTCTGTCGGGGCAGGCGGGTGCGGTGCGCCACGGCATTTCCCGCGCGCTGGTGCGCTATGAGCCGACGCTGCGCGCGGCTCTGAAGCCCGGCGGCTTCCTGACGCGCGATCCGCGCGCCGTGGAGCGCAAGAAGTACGGCCGCCCCAAGGCGCGTCGTTCGTTCCAGTTCAGCAAGCGCTGAGCGCACTGCGATTTCGACACAAACGGCCCGGAGCGATCCGGGCCGTTTTGTTTTGAGGTGCCGGCTGCATGCGGGCCCTGCGAGCACCGCTTGCACGCCGCAGACAAGCCGTCTCCCTCCTCTCGAATCGAGAGCATCGGGGATCAAGAGTTGGGTTCAGCGATAAGACGCAGATTCCAGCATCCAGCCGATGGCCGGACGGAATGCCGCTATTCGTGGAACACATCCCCGGCCGCGCGGGCGGCCGGGGATGTGCCCGCCGAATTACTAGGCCGACGCCTTCGGATCGGGACCGTAGGTGTTGGCGCCCGGCGTGCCTGGGAAGAACAGGAACACGATGTTCATGATCGGGCAGAGAATCCACCAGCCGCTATGGTTGGTGTCGTGATAGCGGCGAACGGAAACGCCCAGAGAGGGAAGCAGGATGGCAAGGCTGAAGAGCCCGCCCAGGATGCCGTTGAGATGGATGATGCCGTCCACGACGCCGAGAACGACGTCAATGATGATGACGACAAGGTAGAACCACCAGAACTCGGCGCGGCGTGCCCGCCCCTTGAAATCGAAATAATGCTGCGTAACGACACTCATGAACCAATTGATGGGTTCCATCTTCGTCTCCCGATAGGCGCGGTCGGGGACGGCCCCGGCCCGAGGTTGAGGCGAGGGAGTCGAACCACATCGCTAGCCATGCTTGGCATGCAATGGAGCCGGCACCCGCACCCCCCCGCCGCACGGTACAACCCGCGGGCATTGCCGACACTTTTGAGCTAAGAGTCGCTTTGGCGCCAAGTCAAGGAACGGCGTGCGCAATTCGGTGGGCAAGTCGGGTCGTGTCAAAAAAAATCTTTATAGACGGGGCGGCTGGTACCACCGGCCTCGAAATTCGCGAGCGGCTGGCTGGGCGGCACGACCTCACCGTGGTGAGGCTGGACGATGCGAATCGGCGCGATTCGCGCGCCCGCGCGGCCGCGCTCAATGACGCCGACGTCGTGATTTTGTGCCTGCCGGACGACGCGGCGCGTGAGGCCGTCGCCCTGATCGAGAATCCCGCGGTCCGTGTGATCGATTCCTCGACCGCCCACCGGATCGCACCCGGCTGGGTGTTCGGCTTTCCCGAATTCGAGCCCGGCAATTACGATGCGGTCGCCGCGGCTTCGCGGGTGACCAATCCGGGGTGCTGGTCGACGGGATTCCTCGCGCTGGTGCGGCCGCTGGTCCGCGCCGGGCTCCTCCCGGCCGATACACCGCTCAGCGCGCACGGCATCTCCGGCTATTCCGGCGGCGGCAAGGCGATGATCGAGGAGTTCGAGAAGACCGACTCGCCGGTCTATGTCGAGACAGTGGCCCGCGCCTATGCGATGCAGCTTGCGCACAAGCACGTTCCGGAGATGACCGCGCGCGGCGGCCTGAAGCATCCACCGGTCTTCTCGCCCTATGTCGGCCGCTACTACCGCGGCATGATCGTGGAGGTGCCGCTGCATCTGTGGTCGCTGGCCGGCGCACCGAAAGCCGTCGACCTGCACGCTGTGCTCGCCGACACGTATAAAGGGCGCCCGTTCGTCGAGGTCGCCAGCCCGGCGGAAGCGGCGGCGGTGAAGTCGCTCGATGCCGAGGCGCTCAAGAACACCAACCGCCTCAAGCTCTATGTCTTTGCGAACGAGAAGACGGGGCAGGCGCGGCTCACCGCGGTGCTCGACAATCTCGGCAAAGGTGCGTCCGGCGCGGCGGTGCAGAACCTGAACCTGATGCTCGGCCTGCCTGAGACGACGGGACTGGTCTGAACCGCCATGGCGATCGGATCTTTCGCGCAGGCTCTCGCCCAGGCCGGCGTGACGGCTGCCGCGCTGTTGCCAGCCGACGCGCGCGCGGTCGACGAGCAGGGCTATGTCATTCTGCGCGGCGCGATTCCGTCGGACGCGCTGGACGATCTGCGGGCGCGCTTCGAGGATTGCATGCTCGCGCCGGACAAATGGCCGGCGCCGCGCGAGCACGACACGCGCCATTCCATGCTCGCGAATGACGAGGCGACCCGGCGCATCTGTCTGTCGCCCCGGCTCCTGGCGCTCGTCGCGCATGGCATCGGCGGCCGGTTTTTCCTCAAGGATGTGCAAGGGCGCGATCCCTTGCCCGGCGGAGGCTATCAGGGCCTGCACCGCGACTGGCCCGACGATGGCCCGCGCTCGCGCATGATGGTGGGGCTCGGCTTCCTCGATCCCTTCGGTGTGGCGAACGGGGCGACGCGGCTGATCCCCGGAACGCATGTCGAGCCCGGCGATATGAACGACTATGCCGAGCATCTCACCCATCCGCGCGAGGTCGTGGTCGAGGGCAATCCGGGCGATGTGCTCGTCTTCCATGGCCGGCTGGTGCACTCCGGCCTGCGCAACGAAAGTGGCGCGCCGCGGCGCACCTTGCAGATCTGCTGGCAGCTCCATTCGGCGATGGGTGGGTTCAAGGACAAGCGCGATCTTTCCGCGGCGCCGGCTCTCGACCGCTACCTCATGGGGGCCGATTGATGTACCGCCCCGCCGCCTTTGCCGTCGACGACCGGCCGGCGCTCATCGCCTTTATCCGTGCCCATCCCTTCGCGACCATCGCCCTGGCTCGCGATGAGCGGGTGGAGATCGCCTATGCGCCTGTCGTGCTGGACGGCGAGGGCGTGCGCTTCCACCTCGCAGCGAACAATCCGGTGGCCCAGGCGGCCGACGGTGCGCGGCTCAAGCTCTCCTTCCTGGGCGCGCATGCCTACATCTCCCCGGATTGGTACGAGACCAAAACGATGGTGCCGACCTGGAACTACAGCGCGGTGGAAGGCGAGGGGATCGCGGTGCGGCTGGACGGCGATGCATTGACGACGCTGCTGGTCGATCTGTCCGCAGCGGAGGAGAGCCATCTCGCGCCGAAAAAGCCCTGGACCATCGACAAGGTGCCGGCGGAGCGGATGGCAGTGCTGCTGAAAGCCATCATCGGGTTCTCGCTGCGCTTCGAAACGCTGGAAGGTAAATTCAAGCTCTCGCAGAACGTGAAGCCCGAAGACTTCGAAGGCGCCGTGTGCGGTCTCAAAGGGCGAGGCGACGCTGCGAGCGCCGCCGTCGCGGCAGCGATGCGCAAAAGCCGCTGAACGCCTATTCCAGTCCGCCCTGGAGCTTTTCCCGCGTCCCGTCGACCATCGCGTAATAGCCGGGGCCGTCGGGGCCGTTGTCGTCATAGTCGGTCGTCACATCGACATTGTAGTTGCGGCCAAGCGAGTCGTGCACCCAGCCGGTGCCGAGCTGCGCATTGTAGGTGCCGGCCAGGTCGCCGTCGTCGCAATTGCCCTGGTCCTCGCACGACTTGGACGCGCCCGCGCCATGCGCCGCGCCGCGATCCGTGTCGTTTCCAATCGGCTGCGGGATGACGATAGCCTGGCAGCGTGTGGCCGCCGCCACGCCGCCTGCGATCCCGACCGCCTTGCGGTCGCCCTGCGCCAGCGCGATGCGCATGATGAGGCCATAGCCGCCCGGATCGGGCGCAAGATAGAAGCGATAATAAAGCGCATAGCCGTGATAAGGCCCGGCCTGGATCTGCGCGGTCTGAAACGCGCCGAAATTCGGCCCCGGCGTGAGCTGCGCGCTCTGATTTGTCAGGACCTGGACCGAGAACTGGACCAGCGCCTCGGGCGAGGTGAATTGCGGCCCATAGACGCCCTGCGCCTGGCCGGAATTGACCGCCAGGCCGCCATAGCTCGCGATCGACGAGTGATCGCCGGTGGCGGCCGTGAACACGGTGCCGTTCGGATTGGTGTCGACCACCATCCAGCCGGCCGGCGCGAAGCTGCGGCACTGTCCCGATTGGAGCGGCTGCAGCGGCACGGCCTCATCGCCCGCGGCGTTCGCATTGCCGAAGAGGCCGGACAGCACGCCGCTGCGAGTGGCGGTGCCACGGCCTTGCGTCCCGGAAGGCTGACTCGGAAAGACATTCGCCATCCGCACAATGACGATGAGCGCCAGCACGACGACGATGCCGACCACCATCCTGGGCTGGTTCTCGCGGGAGAACAGCTTGTTCCAGTCGAAAGGCGGCGGGCCGTCGGCCATGGCGAATCCCCCAAGAGGTGATCGCCCGCAGTATCGCGGCCGTGCCGCGCGCGGGATGTGACGTAGGTCACTCGCCGGCGGACTACTGCGCCTTGACCTTCACATATTCGCCGGGCGCGTCGCCCAGAACGGGGAGCTTGCCGTCCCCGGGTTTGCGGGCGGGGATTTTCTTGCCCGACAGCTTGCCGAGCCACTTGTCCCAATCGGGCCACCAGGAGCCGGGATGTTCCTTGGCGCCTTCGATCCATTTCTCGACCGTTGCGGGAATCTTGTCGTTGGTCCAGTACTGGTACTTCTTCGCCACCGGCGCGTTGATGACGCCCGCGATATGTCCCGAGCCGGCCAGGATGAAACGTATCGGCCCCTTGAACAGCTTCGTCGTCTTGAAGATCGAACGGTAGGGCGCGATGTGGTCTTCCTTGGCCGATTGCAGATAGACCGGCACCTTCACCTTCGACAGATCGATGGTCTTGCCGCCCAGCACCATCTTGCCCTGGGCGAGGTTGTTCTGCTGGTAGCATTCGCGCAGATAGAACAGATGCGTCTTCTCGGGCATCCGCGTGGTGTCGGAATTCCAATAGAGCAGGTCGAACGGCATGGGCTGCTTGCCGAGCATGTAGTTGTTGATCACGAAGGACCAGATGAGGTCGTTGGCGCGCAGCATGTTGAAGGTCGTCGCCATCTTGGAGCCTTCGAGCACGCCGCCGGCATTCTCCATTTGCTCGCGTAGCGCCTCGAGCTGGGCCTCGTCGACGAACACGGTGAGGTCGCCCGCCTCGCTGAAATCGGCCTGCGCCGCCCAGAAGGTCGCGGAGTTGATCCGCGTGTCGCTCGTCGCCGCCATGTAGCCCAGCGTCGCGGTCAGTAGCGTGCCGCCGATGCAGTAGCCCACCACGTTCGGATCGCGCACGCCCGTCGCCTGCTCGACCGCGTCCAGCGCCGCGAAGATGCCGCCGCGCATGTAGTCTTCGAAAGTCTTCTGCGCGAGCTGCCGGTCGGGATTGACCCAGGAGGCGACGAACACCGTGTAGCCCTGGCCAACCAGCCATTTGATGAAGGAATTCTCGGGTCGAAGATCCATGATGTAGAATTTGTTGATCCAGGGCGGGAAGATCAGCAGCGGCCGTTCATAAACCTCCGCCGTCGTCGGATCGTATTGCAGCAGCTCCAACAGCTCGTTGCGGAAGATCACCTTGCCCGGAGTCGTGGCGATGTTGCGGCCGATCTCGAACGCGTCGGCCGACTGGCGGATCGAAAGCTGGCCTTTGCCGCGGTCGATATCCTCCAGCAGGTTGTCCAGCCCCTTGACCAGGTTCTCGCCGTTGGACTGCAGCGTGGCGCGCAGCACTTCCGGATTGGTCAGGATGAAATTGGTCGGCGCGACCGCGTCCGCGAACTGCTTGGTATAGAAGCCGACGCGCTTGCGCGTATCCGCGTCGATACCCTCGACCTTGGCGACGGTGTCCTGCATCCAGTTCGCGGTCAGCAGGTAGGACTGCTTGATGAAGTCGAAGACCTGGTTTTCCTGCCAGTCCTTGTCCCGGAATCGCTTGTCGCCCGGCTTGGGCGCAACCACAGGCTCGACCTCGCCTCCCAGCATCTTGCGCGCGGTGGTTTCCCACAGCCCCATGAACTCGCGCCAGAGCTGGAACTGCGCCTCGACCATCGCGCTCGGATTGGCCGCCATTGCCTTGACCAGCAGGAGGAACGGCTAGGCAAGGTTGAGCGGGTCGACGGGGTCGCGCGCGCCATCGACCTGGCGCTTGAGGAAATCGCCCAGCAGCTTCTGCGACTGCTGGCCCACGCGCACCATGTTGCGGGCGAATGCACCGGGATCGCCGATGGAATAGGGGTTGGCGGGCGCCTCTGCGGCGTCCTCCTGCTTGGCGTTTTTCCCCGAATCGTCGAGCTTCTTCTGCATCGTCGTCACCGGCTCGCGTCGTCCGGTGTGATAGCGCGCGGGCTTGCACACTAGCAAGGCACTGGAATCAGCCTTAAGAGCCAATTTGCCACAAGATTTCATGGATTTGTGCGGCGGTTCCGCTTGGAAGGCGGAGGCTGCGCCTGTATACCCAATTCTTAACGGATTCCGATTTGGGCTGAGGTTTACGGCATGACCAGAGCAGCATTGCGGTTCGCGGCTGTGTTTGTGTTCGCGCTGGGTACGAGCGCGTGCTCGACAATCGATTCGGCCTACAACGATGTGCTGGGCGACGACACGCCCGCGACCGACCAGAACGGTTTCCCGCCGGATACCGCGGGGCCTGCCGCAACGTCGGACGCCAGTACGCCCGCAACGCCCGATCTCGCGAGCGTGCCCGACAAGCCGACCGGCACGACGACTCCCGACGAGCAGAAGGACGTCGCCGACTCGCTCGCTGCCGATCGCGCCCGGGCCAATTACAGCGCCGACGCTCTGCGCGGCGGCACCGAGCCGGCGGCTGCGCCACCCGGCCCGGCGGATACCACGACCGTCGCCGACGCCTCGCCGCCGCAGCCCGCCGCCGCGGCGTCGCCGTCTACAAGCGACACCGCTCCGGCACCGTCATCGCCGCCGCCGGCTCCGGCCGCAGCGCCAGCTCCCGCACCCGTAGTGGCCGACAACGCGCCTCCGGCACCCGCGCCGGCTGCGCCCGTCGCCTCGGCCCCCATCGGACCGCCGCCCGGCACGCAGCCCGCTGTGCCGGCCGTGCCCGCCGGCGGCGGCGTTCCCGGCGCCCAGCCCACCATGACCGCGGACGCCCAGCTCGGCTTCAAGCCCTCGACGGCGCCGGCGCTCGATCGCAACATCTCGCAATTCGTGGCGCCCCCGATCATCGCCCGCTACCAGCAGACCGCGTCCAATGCCGGTATCGCAACCGCTCCCGTCGCCCCTGCCGGCGGCGAAGCCGTTGCCTCCGCCGTGCCGCTCCGGCATGGCCGGTCCCGCGCGGTCGGCGGGCCGGAGACCATGGGCGGCTCGGTGGTCGCCAATCTCGACGTCCTGAATGCTCCCACGCCCAGCGTCTACGCCAATGCCGCCGGGATGCCGCCGGCAGCGGTCGTGATGTTCCCCGGTGACGGCACCCGACTGACAGCCTCAGCCCGCGAGCAGGTTCGTGCGGCGGTGGCCGAATTCCAGAGCCGCGGCGGCAGCGGCTTCATCAAGGTCGTCGGCCATGCCTCCAGCCGGACGCCCAACATGCCGGTCGAGAAGCATCTCGTGGCGATCTTCGAAAAATCGCAGCAGCGGGCGAACGCCGTCGCGGCGGAGATCATCCGCGAAGGCGTCCCGGCCAGCCGCGTGCTGGTCGAGGCGGTGGGCGACAGCCAGCCGGTCTATTACGAATCCATGCCGCAGGGCGAAGAGGGCAACCGCCGCGCCGAGATCTTCTTCCAGGGCTAGCGCGCGATGCGCGCCCCCGCCTGGATCGCCGCGGCACTGTTCGTGGTCTGGTCCGCGGCGAATGCCGCGCCGCCGGCGCCCCTGATTATCGACTACACGCTGACGCCGGTCGTCGAGACCGGCACGGTCAAGTCCCTGACGATCTCGCTGCATTTCCGAGGCGACGGCCGGCGCAGCCTTGCGCTCGATCTGCCCGACCACAGCATGGGCGAAGACAAGCGCTGGCGCTTCCTCTCCGGTTTTGCCGTCACCGGCGCCGCGATGCGCGCGACCGATCCGGCGCATCGCATGCTGACCTTCGCAGCCGGCGCGTCCGTGACGGTCAGCTACAGCGTCCGCAGCGCCTATGACGGCGATCCGAAAGGATCCGACGGCAACCCCTATCACGGCGCCGTTCTGCGGCCCGGCTGGTTCGCGGGCATGGGCGAGCACATGTTCGTCGTGCCGCATGACGGTGACCTGTGGCCAGCGACCTTTCAATGGGGACCGTTGCCGAAGGGCTGGAAAGTGGCCTCCGATCTCGAACACGGCGCGATGGGGCGCCGGATGATCGTCGCCGACATTGAGGTGAGCACGCTCCTCGGCGGCGCCGATGTGACGGTCTTCAGCCGGCCCATTCCGGACGGCGTTCTGCGCTTCGCCATGCGCGGCAAATGGCCGTTTTCGGGCGATCATCTTGCCGACGTTCTCGGCCGCACCGTCGGGGCGCAGCGCGCCTTCTGGGGCAGGGACGTCAAGGGCCCGTTCCTGGTGACGCTGTTTCCGATCGAAGGCACCGGTTCGAGCGGGGGTACGGGCCGCGGAGACGCCTTCGAGCTCTACGGCACAAGCGACACGCCGGAAGACCGCATCCGCCGCACCATCGCGCATGAGCACACCCATAGCTGGATCCCGAGCCGGATCGGCAATCCGCCCGACGGCCCGGCCGAGGCGCGCGAATACTGGCTGAGCGAGGGCTTCACCGATTTCTACGCCGAACGCACGCTGCTCAAGTCCGGTATCTGGTCGTTGGAGGAGTTCGTCTCCGACCTGAACGACATGCTGCTCGCCTACGGCACCTCGCCGGCGCGCGACGCCCCCAATTCGCGCATCGAGAAGGAGTTCTGGACGAACGATGCGATCGAGCAACTTCCCTATCAGCGCGGCATGCTCTTCGCCTATCTCCTCGACGCCCGCATCCGCGAGGCGAGTGCCGGAAGACGAAATCTCGACAGCGTGATGTTCGCGATGCGCGACGCCTTCGTCGCCGCGCCGGACACGCGCAAGCCGGAGCTGTTGGAGAATTTCCACCGCGCGCTGCG
>Ga0265338_10010348_pt1 | contig 10953 bp, 5 predicted proteins | sample 42126metaG_FD_193579 | JGI IMG/M metagenome (GOLD analysis project Ga0265338, IMG submission 193579) | Rhizosphere microbial communities from Carex aquatilis grown in University of Washington, Seatle, WA, United States - 4-21-26 metaG | ecosystem: Host-associated > Plants > Roots > Rhizosphere >... | reverse complement strand
CATGATCGCGTCGGGTCCGCCGCCGCCGTCGCCATAGCCGAACAGATACAGCGCCTCGGCCGAACGATCGGCGTCCTTATAGTTCGCCGCGTGGTAGCGCATCTCCTCGATGGTGCACATGCTGTTGTAGGTATCCGACGGCGGGAAATGCGTGAGCACGGCACTGCCATCGATTCCGCGCCAGTGGAAACTGTGATGCGGTGGCACGGTGAAGCGGTTCCAGGACAGCTTCTGCGTCAAAAAACGGTCCATGCCGGCCTCGCGCATGAGCTGCGGCAATTGCCCGGCATAGCCGAACACGTCGGGATTCCAGAAGATGCGCGAGCGCCCGCCGAAGGTTTTCTCGAAGTAGCGCTGGCCGTAGAGGAATTGCCGGCAGATCGACTCGCCGCTCGGCAGATTGCAGTCGGGCTCGACCCAGCTTCCACCGATGGGAATCCACTGGCCGTTCGCGACCTTGGCGCGGATGCGCGCGAAGAGGCCGGGGTCGCTTTCCTCCATCATGACGTACTGCGCCGCCTGCGAGCAGGCGAATTTGAACTGCGGATATTCGTCCATCAGCGCCAGCACATTGGCGAAGCTGCGCTGGCATTTGCGGCGCGTCTCCTCGATCGGCCACAGCCATGCGGTATCGATATGGGCGTGCCCGATGGCCGAGAGTTCGTGGACGACCGAACCGTTCCTCGCCGCCAGCAATCCGGCGAGGATCGCGCGGCCGGCGGGCCAGGTCGCAGCATCGCCAGGATCGATCGCGTTGCAGGCGCGGTTGAGATCGTGAAGCAATTTTCCCGCCCAGGTGGTGTCGAGCGCTGGGCGCACCAGCTTCGGCGCGACGCCGCCGGTCGAGCGCGGCGTCTGCGGCGGCTCGCGGTCGGCTTCGAGCTGACGCAGCACGTCGAAATCGTGGAACAGCGACCAGGCGTCGGGATCGAAGCGGCGGATGTCGCAGGTTACGAGCTTGTAAGATTCGCTCGGCGGATGTCCGGCTTCGGCGGCCCCGAACGCGCGATTGCACGCGACCTCTATATATAAGGTGATGGTCTCGCCGCCTTTGGCGGATCGGGCCACCGTCGCGGTGTGGCGGCCGCTGTTGAGACCTTGCGCCGAGCGCCCGTCCAGCCGAAGCAGGGCTTCCGAGCGCGAATCCCAATAGAGGTCAACGCGCGATCCGCGCCACGCTTCGGGAACGCGAAGCGTCACCCGCGCCCAATAGGTCGCCCAGAGGGGGCCGAGCGGTTCGCCAAGAGCGACGGTGCGATAGTCGAGCCCCTTTGCTATCTCGAACGGAATGCGGTCGGTGGGACCGGCCAACTCGATCCGCTCGACGGCGGCGTGGTCCGGATAGATGGCGCGCTGCAGGCGGCGCGCGAACTGCTTCAGGCGGGTGCGGGTGTAGCCGGCATAGCGGCCGCGTACGCGCTCGAATTCGCCGCGCGGGCTTTGCGATGTTTCGTCGGTCATGGACGCCAGCTTAGGGCAATTCCGTACCGTTCTGCACGCGGTTGACAGGCCGGTTGGGTGACACTCTCATCGTCCGGCATGTCGGAAGCCACCGCATCCCTGCAGACGGCGCTCGCGCATGCCGCGCGGCTGCTCGACAGCGATCCGGCCGCGGCGGCGGCGCAGGCGCGCGAGATATTGCGCGCCGTGCCTGGTCATCCGCAGGCGCGGCTGTGCCTTGGCTCGGCATTGCGGCGGCACGGCGATATCGCGGGCGCGCGGGCGACACTTGAGCCCCTGGCGGCGGAGCAGGCAAAGGCCCCTTCGGTCTGGTTCGAGCTCGGGCTGGCGCGGGCCGTGCAGGGCGATACGCATGGCGCCATCGATGCTCTCAAGAAAGCGACGCGGCTCAATCCGGAATTCGCCGATGCGTGGGCGGCCTTGGGCGAACAATACGGCCTGATCGGCGACGATGCGCGGGCCGCCGATGCGACGGCGCAGCAGCTTCGCCTGGCGGCGCGCGATCCGCGGCTGATCGAGGCGGCGGTGGCGCTGTGCGAGAACAAGCTTGCTGTCGGCGAAAGGCTGCTGCGGACCTTCCTCAGGGCCGATCCGTCGAACATCGCGGCGCTGCGCATGCTGGCGGAGATCGGCGCGCGGCTCGGCCGCTATGGCGATGCGGAGACCTTGCTGGCGCGTTGTCTGGAGCTGGCGCCCGGCTTCGCCGTGGCGCGGCATAATTATGCGATCGTGCTGCATCGGCAGAACAAGTCCGAAGAGGCCATTGCCCAGATCGAGATCCTCCAGCGCGAGGACGCGCGCAATCCGGCCTATCGCGCGCTGAAGGGCGCGGCCTATGGCCAGATCGGCGAATACGCCAAGGCGATTGCCTGCTACGAAGACGTGCTCAAGGCGTTCCCGAACCAGCCCAAGGCATGGATGAGTTATGGCCACGCGCTGAAGGCCGTTGGGCGCCAGGCGGATTCGGTTGCGGCCTATCGCAAATCGCTGGCGCTGGCGCCCGCGCTGGGCGAGGCATGGTGGAGCCTTGCCAACCTCAAGACCGTGGCATTTGCGGACTCCGATGTCGAGACAATGCGCGCCGGACTGGCGCGGGACGATCTCGAGGGCGAGGACCGCTATCATTTGGATTTCGCGCTGGGCAAGGCGCTGGAGGATGCGCTGCACTACGCCGAAGCGTTCGAATACTATGTCCAGGGCAATGCGTTGCGCCGCAAATCCGTGGTCTATGACGCGCAAGAGACCTCCGATCATGTCCGGCGCTCCAAGGCGGTGTTCACCCGCGAGTTTTTCGCGGCGCGGACCGGTTGGGGCAATCCAGCGCCCGATCCGATCTTCATCGTAGGCCTGCCGCGCGCCGGCTCGACCCTGCTGGAGCAAATTCTCGCGACGCATAGCCAGGTGGAGGGCACGATGGAGCTGCCCGACATCATCGCCATCGCGCGGCGGCTCTCGGGCCGCAAGGCGCGCAGCCAGGCGTCGAACTATCCCGAGATGCTCGCGGATCTATCGAGCGACGAATTGCACGAGCTGGGCGGCGAATATCTCGAGCGCACGCGGGTGCAGCGCAAGCTCGGCCGGCCGTTCTTCATCGACAAGATGCCGAACAATTTCGCCCATGCCGGACTGATCCATCTGATCCTGCCCAATGCGAAGATCATCGATGCCCGGCGCCATCCGCTCGGCTGCTGTTTCTCGGTGTTCAAGCAACATTTCGCGCGCGGGCAGGCCTTTAGTTACGACCTCACGGAGCTCGGCCGCTACTACGTGGACTATGTCGCGCTGATGCGGCACATGGACGAGGTGTTGCCCGGGCGTGTCCATCGCGTGCTGTATGAGCGCATGGTGGACGATCCGGAAGGCGAGGTGCGCCGCCTGCTCGCCGCCTGCGGGCTGCCATTCGAGGAGCGCTGCCTGCAATTTTATCAAAACGACCGCGCCGTGCGCACCGCAAGCTCGGAGCAGGTCCGCCGTCCGATCTTCCGCGACGGCGTCGATCAGTGGCAACATTTCGACCCTTGGCTCGGTCCCCTGAAGGCGGCGCTGGGCCCAGTGTTGCAGGATTACACTTAGCTGCCTTGATCTGACGCACTGCACCATTTTTCCGCAAGGCAAGCGCCTGCGCGGCATTGACGGCCCCTTTGGCTGGGGTTTCAACTTGTGACACTTGCGAGACTGTGGATTCGAGTTCGCGGGCGGCCATATTCAGGGGACTTGGCATGTGGGGGATTTCGACGAGCGGTCGGGTGCGGCCGGCGCTTTGGCAGGTGTTGCTGGCCTCCACGATGCTGACGGGTCCGGCGCTCGCCGCCGATGCCGACAAGCCGGCCGGCATCGAGACGGTGGTGGTGACCGCCGAAAAGCGCTCCGAGGACATCCAGCGGGCGCCGCTCAGCATCCAGGCGCTGCCGACCGAGAAGCTCGAGCAACTGCATGTCGAGAATTTCGAAGACTATGTGAAATTTCTCCCCAGCGTGACCTACACCGTGGGCGGTGCCGGCGCCGGCAATGGCGGACCGGGCTTCGCCAATGTCTCCATGCGCGGCGTATCGAGCGGCAATGACGGCAACCATTCGGGCTCGCTGCCAACCGTCGGCATCTATCTGGACGAGCAGCCGATCACCACGATCGGCGGCGCGCTCGACGTGCATGTCTATGACATCGCCCGCGTCGAATCGCTGTCCGGCCCGCAGGGCACGCTGTACGGCGCGAGTTCGGAAGCCGGCACGATCCGCATCATCACCAACAGGCCGGACCCGAGCGCGTTTTCCGCCGCCTATGACGTCAGCGTGAACAATGTCGATCACGGCGGCTTCGGCTATGGCGGCGAGGGCTTCGTCAATATCCCGCTGGCGGACAACGTCGCGGTGCGCCTCGTCGGCTACAGCGAGCACGATTCCGGTTTCATCGATAATGTGCCCGGCACGCGGTTCTTCCCGACATCGGGTGTGACGGTCAGCAACGCCGGTATCGCCAAGAACAATTTCAACAGCGTCGACACTTTCGGCGGCCGCGCCGCGCTGGAGTTCGATCTCGACGACAATTGGACGATCACGCCGAGCATCATCGCGCAGCACACGCAGAGCAGCGGCATCTTCGCCTATGATCCCAGCGTCGGCGATCTGAAGGTGCAGCACTTCTTCCCCGAATATGCGCACGACACCTGGGTTCAGGCGGCGCTGACGGTGCAGGGCAAGATCGCCAATCTCGATGTGACCTATTCCGGTGGCTATATGGACCGCCAGATCAACGCCGCGTCGGACTACACCGACTACTCGTTCTTCTACGACACGCTGTACGGCTATGGCGCGTATATCTACGACAATCACGGCAACTTCATCGATCCGCAGCAATACATCTTCGAGAAGGATCACTTCACGAAGATCAGCCAGGAACTGCGCTTCGCCACGCCGGCCGACCAGCCGCTGCGCTTCGTCGGCGGATTGTTCTTCGAGCGGCAGGGCCACTACATCCTGCAGAATTACCAGATCGCCAATCTGTCGGACAGCAACGCCGATCCGGGCGTCGCGCAGCTTTCGGTGCCGGGCTGGCCCGGCACGCTGTGGCTGACCGACCAGCAGCGCTACGACAACGACTATGCGGTGTTCGGCGAGGTGAGCTACGACCTCACCAAGAAGGTGACGCTGACGGCCGGCGTGCGCGGCTTCTACGCCGCCAACTCGCTCAAGGGCTTCTTCGGATTCTCCGACGGCTACAGTTCGCACACCGGCGTATCGCAATGCTTCGCGCCGGCCAGCGTGGGCAACGGCCCCTGCACCAATCTCGACAAGAGCGTCTACGAGTCCGGTTTCACGCACAAACTCAACATGAGCTATCAGGTCACGCCCGACGACATGGTCTACGCGACGTGGTCGACCGGTTTCCGTCCCGGCGGCATCAACCGCCGCGGCTCGATCCCGCCCTATCAGCCTGACCGGCTGACAAATTACGAGATCGGCTGGAAGACGGCGTGGCTCGATCACTCGCTGATCTTCAACGGCGCCGCCTATATCGAGAACTGGAACAATTTCCAGTTCTCCTTCCTGGGCCTGAACTCCTTCACCGAGATCCACAATGCCGGCCAGGCGAAGATCTACGGCTTCGAGACCGACGTGACCTGGCAGCCGATCACGGGCCTGACGATCAACGGGTCGTCGTCCTACAACGACTCGCATTTGACCAAGGATTATTGCGGACCGGTCGGCGTCACCATCTGCCCCGGCACCGCGGACGCGCCGGCCGGCACGCCGCTGCCGACGCCGAAGTTCAAGACCAATTGGACGGCGCGTTACGAATTTCCGCTGTTCGACGGCTTCCTCGGTCATGTCCAGAGCAGCGTCGTCTACCAGGGCGCGAGTTGGCCCGATCTGCGCGTCATGGCGCCCAATCCGGTCACCGGAGTCGACACGCCGATCCGGGCCGCGCTCGGCCGCCAGCGCGCCTTCACCAATGTCGACTTCACGACCGGCATCGAGACCGACTCATGGGCGCTCGAACTGTCGATCCTGAACGCCTTCGACGAGCGCGACGATCTCTACCGCTATGCCGAGTGCACGACGCAAATCTGCGGCGCGGAACCTTACGTCGCGACCAACACGCCGCGCGAGATCGGGCTTCGTTTCAGCCAGAAGTTCTGACGCTTCCCCAGCGTCACGCGCTCAATTCCGCTGGCCTCCGCGCCCGGCATTGCCGAAACTGCGTCCCGACAAAATAACGGGAGCGACCGATGAAGGACTTCGCGGGCAAGATCGCCGTGATCACGGGCGGCGGCACAGGCATGGGGCGCGAGCTCGCGATTCAGCTTGCCGCCGAAGGCTGCACGGTCGCGATGTGCGACGTCATCGCGGACAACATGGCGGAGACGCAGAAGCGCGCCATGGCGCAGGCGCCGCAGGGCACGCGGGTGGTCTCTTACGTCGCCGACGTTTCGGTCGAGGACCAGGTGAATGCGTGGGCGCAGGCTGTGCGCCGCGAGCTCGACACGGACAAAATCCACCTGCTGATCAACAATGCCGGCATCGGCGGCGGCGGCTCCATCGTTGCCGGCGACCGCGCGCAATGGGAGAAGACGTTCAACGTCTGCTGGGGCGGCGTCTATTACGGCGTGCGCGCCTTCCTGCCGCTGCTGATGAAGGCGAGCGAGGGGCATATCGTCAACACCTCCAGCGTGAACGGGTTCTGGGCGTCGATCGGGCCCGGCCGGCCGCACACCGCCTACTCCGCCGCGAAGTTCGCGGTGAAAGGCTTCACCGAGGCGCTGATCACCGATCTCGCGGTCAACGCGCCGCATATCAAATGCTCCGTCGTAATGCCCGGCCATATCGGGACCGAAATCGTCGCCAATTCGCGCAAGATATTGAGTGGCGATGCGATCGATGTTGCGGCGGTACGCAAAGCTCTGGCGGCGCAGGGCGTGAACCTTTCGCAGATGAGCGACGAGCAGGTCTCCCAGATGGTGCGGGCGCAGGGCGATGCGTTCCGCGACAACGCGCCAACCACTGCGGCCGCCGCGGCGAAGATCATCCTTGATGGCGTGAAGGCCGAGCGCTGGCGCATCCTTGTCGGCCCGGATGCCGAATTCCTCGATGCCCAGGTGCGCGCGGCGCCTGAGACGGCGTACACGCCGGAGTTCTATAAGGCGTTGACCGACGGCACGGCCTGGAAGATCTAATCCAGCGCCTCTTCGAGATAGCGCCGGTGCAGGTGGCGCTTCAGAGCGTCGCCCGACAGCTTCGATCCGGTGGCCGCGACCACGATCTCGTCGAAGCTTTTCAGGCTCGCCTGTTCGTGGATGCGCGGGCGCACCCAGGCGAAATAGGGCTTGAAATCGCCCCGGCCCAGCGCGGGCAGGATCGACGGATCGCCGGCGCTGGCGGTCTCGAACAACTGCGCCGCCAATGACTCGCCTAGCGCGTAATTCGGGAAATAGCCGAACAGCGCCGCCGCCCAATGGATGTCCTGCAGGCAGCCCTTGGCGTGGTTGGGCGGCACGCGGCCGAACAGCTTGCCGAACATCTCGTTCCAGGCGCCCGGGATGTCGTCAACCGAAAGGTCGCCGGACAGCAGCGCGCGCTCCAGCCGGTAGCGCAGGATCACATGCAGCGGATAGGAAATCTCGTCGGCGTTGACGCGGATATAGTCGTCGTCGACGCGGCGCACGAAGTTGAGCACATTTCTTGGATCCCAGGACGCCGCGTCGCCGCCGAAATATTCGTGCAGCAGCGGTGAAAGGAAGCGCAGGAACTCCTTGCTGCGTCCCGCCATCATCTCGAGCATCAGCGACTGGCTCTCATGCGCCGATGCGCCGCGCGCGAAGCCGACCGGCGAGAAGGCGAGCCTGCGCGGCAGGTTCAGCTCATACATCGAATGCCCGGCCTCGTGCATCGTCGCCATCACCGCGTAGCGGAACTTGTCCTCGCTGTAGCGCGTGGTGAACCGCACATCGCCCGGCGAATGCGGCATCGAGAAGGGATGCGGCGCCTCGTCGATGCGGCTGGTCTCCGGCGAATGGCCGACGACGGCGGCCAGGCGCTGCGACAACGCTTTCTGTTTGGGAATAGAAAAGTCGCCCTCGAACTCGCGCACCTCCGGCCACCGTGCCTGGCGCTCGCGCACCTGCGCCAGGATGCCGGGCAGGTTGGCGGCGAGATCGTCGAAGATCGGATCGATGGTCGCACTGGTCAGGCCGGGATCCATCTCGTCCATCATCGCGTCATAGGGCGAAAGACCAAGCGCCGCGCCCTTGGCGGCCGCCGCCTCCTTGTGGATCGCCATCAATTTCTTGAACCCCGGCGCGAAGAGCGAGAAGTCGCTGTTCGCTTTGGCCTCCAGCCAGGCCGCCTGCAGCGCCTGGCTGATGCGGGCGCGTTCGACCACCAGTTCCTTAGGCACGGCGGCGCGATGGATCCAGAGCCGGCGCATCTCCGCCAGATTGGCGCGGTCGGATTCGTCGAGCGCATCGGCATAGCCCTGCGCCTCATCGAGCAGCGCACCGATTTCCGGCGAACCGGTGAGATCGGAGGTCACTTCGGCCAGCGCGCCGCGCTGTTCGCCGCGTGCCCAGCTTCCGCCCTTGGGCATGTTGGTCTGCGCGTCCCAGTCGATCAGCGCCTCGATGCTGGCGAGCTTGCAGGCCAGCGCGAACTTCGCCGCGGCCCGCGCGTAGGGATCGGCCTGAATCGATGACATGAAATGCCCCCGGGTTAATGCGGGGCAAGAGTAGGATGCGGCGGGGCCGTTTCCCACCCTCCCTTTGCGGGAATTCAGATCACCATCTGCGTCTGGATCACCATGGCGACGAGCTTGCCATCGGCGCGGGTGACGGTGGTCTGCCACACCGAGCTGCGGCGGCCGACATGCAGCGCCACCGCTTCGGCGAAGACCGGCTCGCCGGCTTTGGCCGCGCCGATGAAATTCGTCTTGCTCTCGATCGTGGTCGTGGCCGCGCCCTCGGGCAGATTGAGGAACGCGCCGCAGGAGGCGACGATGTCGGCGAGCGACATGATCGCTCCGCCATGCAGCGTGCCGCCGGAGCGGCAGAGCTCGTTGCGGGCGGCAAGCGTGGCGCGAACGCGCTTGGGTGTCGCCTCGGTGATCTCGAGGCCGATCAGTTTCGGGAAGGGCTGCTCGGCGGGGGTCAGCCGCGGCAGGGCCACGGGTTCGCTGTCGTTGGCGGGAAGAAGCTTGGCTGTATCAACGTGGAGCATCTTTTCCTCCTGTTGCACCGGATCGGCACGAAGATCGCGTCAGACAACCGGGACTGAAACCTGCATGCGACATCTCTGCAGGGATCGTGCCTGTGCCGTTTCGGGACTGGGACGATCCCTTCAGGATTTGTTGTTCAAGGCGAGGCTAGGTTTGCCGCGCAAACGACCGCGTCACCATCGTGCTCGACCGTCTCACCGCCTCCTGGCTCGACCGCTCCAACTATCCCTTGGACTGGAACGGACCCGTCGCGCGCGGCGCAGTACCGCCGATCGATCTGGCGCGACCCATCTTCGACCTTTTCGCCGAAACAGCCGGCCGTTATGCGGCGCGCGTCGCGCTGGACGACGGCACGCGGTCGCTGACTTATGCCGAGACACTAGCAGCCGCGCGCATATTGGCGCGCCGGCTGGCTTATGAGACCGAGCCGGGCGATCTCGTCGGCATACTTCTGTGCTCGTCGTGCGATTTTTCCGTCGCGATGCTCGCCTGTCTCGCGGCCGGGCGTCTGTTCGTGCCGCTCGATTCGCATTATCCGCAGGCCTGGCTTTCCGGCGTCGTGCAGGATTGCGGCATGACTGCCGTCATCGGACGGTTCGACGAGGCCGAGATCGACCGCCTCGTGCCATTCTCCGTGCGCCGCATCGATCTGGCCGAGCCGAAGATCGTGCCCGTCACGCCGATGGCGCCCGTCGGCCCGGACGCACCGGCCTTCGTTTTGTTCACCTCCGGCAGTACCGGCAAGCCCAAGGGCATCGTCAACAGCCAGCGCGCTTTGCTGCGCCGTGTCGCGCAATATGCCGAGGCAGCGCATATCGACGAGACCGACCGCTTCCTGCCGCTGAGTTCGGAATGCACCATCGCCGGCCTGCGCGAGCGGTTCGCGGCGCTGTTGACGGGTGCCACGCTGCATCTCATCGACGTGCAGCGCGCCGGGGCGCGCGCGATCCTGGACCGGCTCGCGGGTGAATCCATCACCATGATATATGCCGTGCCGGCGCTGCTGCGCTCGCTGATGCAGCTCGGCGGGGCGCCGTCCTCGCTGCGCGTGCTGCGCGTCGGCGGCGACGCTGTGCTGTGGAGCGACATCGATGCCTTGCAGGCCTGGCTGCCGCGGGAGTGCAGTATCGAACTCGGCTATTCCTCGACCGAGGCGCCGATCATGCAATGGTTCGTACCGGCCGATTTCCCGCGCGAGGGCGACCGCGTGCCGCTCGGCTATCCGCTCGCCGGTAATGCGCTGGCGGTGGTCGGCGAGGACGGCGAGCCTGCCACGCCGGGCGAGGCCGGCGAGTTGGTGCTGCGCAGTCCCTATGTCGCGCTCGGCCGCTGGGTCGATGGCAAGGTCGATGCGAGCGATTTCCCGACCGATCCGAAAGACCCCTCCTGCCGGATCCTGCGCACCGGCGATCTGGTCCGGCTGCGCGCCGACGGGCTGATCGATCTCGTCGGCCGCAAGGACCGCCAGATCAAGATCCGCGGCCAGCGCGTCGAGCCTGGCGAGCTCGAGGCGGCTATCCGCCGCCGCCCGGGCATCCGCGACGTCGCGGTCTATCCGCGCCGCGTCGGGCAGCAGTGGTGGCTCATCGCGTATGTCGTCGGCAACAGCCTGGGCCTCAAGGCCGCGCTGCGCGACACGCTGCCCGCCGCGCTCCATCCGCAGCGCATTCATTGCATCGAGGCGATCCCGCGCCTGGCCAGCGCCAAGCTCGACATGGCGGCGCTCGCCGCGCTCGACGAGGACTGGCAGCGCCAGGAAGTCGAAATGCCGGTGCCCTACACCGCCGC
>Ga0265338_10010347_pt1 | contig 10954 bp, 10 predicted proteins | sample 42126metaG_FD_193579 | JGI IMG/M metagenome (GOLD analysis project Ga0265338, IMG submission 193579) | Rhizosphere microbial communities from Carex aquatilis grown in University of Washington, Seatle, WA, United States - 4-21-26 metaG | ecosystem: Host-associated > Plants > Roots > Rhizosphere... | reverse complement strand
GACGGCTTCGAACAAGGCGTCAATGTCATTGTCCTGGCTGCCACTAACCGAGCGGATGTGCTTGACCCAGCCTTGCTTCGCCCCGGCCGGTTTGACCGTCGGGTAAACATTGATTTACCGGATAGGCGTGACCGCAAACTAATCCTAGAAACACATTTCAAGGATAAGCCAGTTAGTAAAGATGTTGACCTTGATTCGCTGGCTGCAAAAACGGCTGGTTCATCTGGCGCTGACCTAGCCAACATTACTAACGAAGCCGCTATTTTAGCGGCCCGGCATAACCGCAAAGTAATTGAGAATGAAGATGTTGTGCAGGCCTTTGAAAAAGTGGCCATTGGGCCGGAGCGCAAAAGTAAGATAATGAGCGACAAAGAAAAAGAACTGACGGCTTACCATGAGGCTGGGCACGCGGTGGTTGGCCATGTTCTGCCAGACAGCGACATGGTGCATAAAGTTACTATCATTCCACGCGGCGGCACGGGCGGTGTTACCTGGTTCATACCGCCAGAGGATAAGAGCTACCACAGCATCATTGAATATAAAGACGTACTTGCTCGCATGCTGGGCGGTCGTATTGCCGAAGAACTTGTTTACGGCGAGGACCGGGTGACTACCGGCGCCGGTTCAGACCTCCAAAAAGCAGCGGAACTAGCCCGCGAGATGGTCATGCACCAGGGCATGGGTAAGAAACTGCGTGACCAAGTCTTTCAAGTGGACGAGGGTATGATGCTTGAGCGGTTGGTTCACGAGCGGCAGTATTCGGATGAGACGGCCAAAGTAATAGATGACGAAGTTGAATCGCTGATAACCGAGGCTGGCAAGCGGGCTCGGTTGGTCATTAAAGCCAACCTGAAAAAACTAGAAGAACTCAAAAACGAGCTACTGGAGAAAGAAACTGTTGAAGCCGAAGCTGTTCTGAAAATTCTCAAAGGTTCGCACATGCCTAAAGAAGCCGCGCTTTATTAGCCTATATATCTTATAATTAAGCTTGTGCAAGTTGTTACTAATGGTCTTTTGACCAATTACTTTAAGTCCGGTGATGGTAAGACCATTCTGCTGTTGCATGGTTGGGGTGATAGTTCAGCCACCTTCAATAAATTATCCGAACAACTTGGGACTAATTTTCAGGTACTAACCTTAGATTTACCCGGTTTTGGAGGTACCCAAAGGCCCGAGGCTGTTTGGGATCTTGATAACTACTCTGAATTCATAGCCGAGTGGTTGAAAAAAATTGGGGTAAGTAAACTCTACGGCATCGTTGGACACTCTAACGGCGGGGCAATTGCCATCAATGGCCTGTCTAGCCAAAAATTGTCGGTCCAAAAGCTAGTACTACTGGCTTCCTCAGGCGTCAGAGTTCCTAAAAAATCACTAAAAGTTACAGCAAAAGTGGGCAAGGTGGCAACAGCTCCCCTGCCGACCGACCTAAAAAACAAAATCAGAAAGCGTTTTTATAGTGGCATAGGTTCGGAGATGTTACTTTTTCCGGAAATGGAGCAAACATTCAGAAATCTGGTAGGTCATGATGTACTTGCCGAGGCCGAGAAGATTAATATTCCAACACTACTTATTTATGGCAAGAATGATAAAGATACCCCACCCGAATATGGTTCAAAATTTAATACGGTCATCAAAAACTCTGAGCTAAAAGTATTACCGGATGCCGGACACTTTGTGCACCATGACCAACCCGAAGAAACCAACCGACTGATAATGGATTTTCTGAGACCATGATTATAAGAAGATTTATTTATTTCTTTAGTCCAGGTTTTGCCAAGACCATTGTTTACATGCTCCAGTCCACCGAGTACCAGGTTGGGCCTTATCTAAGATGGTTCTGGCGGGTAAACGACTTTATGAAAGTCATGTATCGCCGGCAGCTGACGATGACCAAAGCGGCAAGAGGGTTGCTGCTGGTTCTGAGGACCGGGATTACAACCCAGCTGCTAGTTGCCCTAGTTCTGGCAGGACTATCAATAAAAGACCAAAATTTTATGTTTGCGCTAATAGCTTTCGCTATTTTAATATCAGCGCCGGTGGTCTGGGCTCACCTTATAGCTTTGCCGCTGTTCATCGGCAGGTGGTTAATAGTTAAACCGTTGTCTTCAAGAAAAGTTAATCATTCTGCAAAAGTTTTCCAGAATCATCCGGGTACAAAAATAGCCATCGCCGGTAGTTATGGCAAGACGACCATGAAGGAAATGCTGCTAACAGTGCTGTCTGAAGGTAAGAAGGTTGCTGCCACTGAAGCCAATAAAAACGTGGCGACGTCTCATGCTGAGTTTGCTCGGAAATTAGAAGGCAATGAAGAAATTTTAATAATTGAGTATGGCGAAGGGGCCCCTGGTGATGTGGCTAAATTTGCAAGAGTTACCAGGCCTAATATTGGTGTTATAACCGGTCTTGCTCCGGCACACCTGGACAAGTATAAAACTCTGCAAAGAGCCGGCGAAGATATCTTCTCGTTGGCGGAATACCTAAGCGGCAAATCGGTTTATGTAAACGCCGAAAGTGAAGAGTTAAAGCCATTCCTGAAAAAAGACTACATTTTATATAGCTCGAGTGAAGCAGCCGGCTGGAAAATTTCCAACCCCAAAATTTCTATAGCTGGCCTTAGTTTTACAATGAGCCGCGGCAACAAAAAACTGAGTATAAAAGCTCCGGTGCTAGGGAAGCATCAGATAGGGCCGATAGCTTTAGTTTGTGCTCTGGCATTTGACATAGGTCTTAGCAGCTCACAGATAGAAACCGGGGCAGCAAATATTACACCTTTTGAACATCGTATGCAGGCTTATCAACTTGGTGCCGCCTGGGTCATTGACGATACCTATAATGGCAATATTAATGGCTTGAAGGCCGGCCTTGAACTTCTGAGTAAACTAACCGCCAAGAGAAAAATTTATATAACTCCCGGCCTAGTAGACCAGGGACCCGAAAATAAAAATGTTCACAATAAGCTTGGCGGGCTTATTGCCAAATCTGGGGCTGACGAGGTTGTGCTAATGAAGAATTCGGTAACTGACTATATAACCAGCGGCATGGAGCAGGCGAATTTCAAGGGTAAGCTAAAAATTGAAGATGACCCACTGGCTTTTTATAGCAACCTAGATCAGTTCGTGGCAGCAGGTGACTTGGTGTTAATGCAAAATGACTGGACAGATAATTACAATTAAACATAATTAATTGTATTGCATAATTGGGAGACAAGCGTAAAATAATAAGCATGAAAACTATAGCCGTAATTTTTGGCGGACAATCCACAGAGCACGATGTATCAATAGTGACCGCTCTGGCGAGCATTATTAAACCGCTGGAACTTGCCAAAGAGTACAAAGTTGAAGCCGTTTATATTTCTAAAGACGGTTCCTGGTACTGGGACGAGAAACTAAAAAATATCAAACTTTTTCAGGGTGGCGAAATAGAAGAATTTATGAATAAAGCCCCCAAGGTACATCTTTTGTTCGATAAAGGCTTAACCTTAGTAAAATCTAGTCAATTCGCTGGACGAAAAATGTATCACAAAATCGATATTGTTTTTCCAGCTATGCATGGAACTCATGGTGAAGACGGAGACTTGATGGGGCTGCTGGAAATGGCCAATGTGCCGTATGTAGGCTGCGGCGTGGCTGCCAGTGCCGTAGCTATGGACAAGGTTTTAGCTAAACAAGTTACCGAAGCCTCAGACATTGCCAGCTCGCCGTGGGTCTGGTTCTACTCTTCGGAATTGACTAAAAGCCCCAAGAAAATTTTGGACTCCTTAAAGCACTTAAAATACCCACTGTTTGTTAAACCAGCACACCTTGGTTCCAGTATCGGCATTTCACGAATTGAGAACCACCCGGAACTCATGAACGCGCTCGAAGTTGCCGCCCACTATGACGATAAAGTAATTGTAGAAGAAGGCGTTCAAAATCTGATTGAAGTAACTCTACCGATTATGGGTAACGATGAGCCCGTGCCAGCACTCTTGGAACATCCTTTAACTAGCCCCGAAGACTTTTTTGATTTTGAAACTAAATATATTGGCGATGGCAAAAAAATGGGTGGAAAGAAGATGGGCGGCAAACGAGGAGCTCAAGGCTACAGCGACTTACCAGCTAAACTGCCAGGAGACCTTTATGGACAGGCTGAGGCTTTAGGTCTGAATGTCTATAAAACTCTAGGCTGTAGCGGTATTGCTAGGGTAGATATGCTTATAGATTCCAAAGCTAACAAGGTCTATTTTAATGAGGTCAACCCGTTACCAGGCAGCCTTTACAGCCACAATTGGAATAAAGCCGGTGTTTCAAGCGTAGAACTAGTAAATAGACTAATAGATCTTGCACTAGAGCGATGGGCTGCCAAGCAGAAATTAGCCACCAGTTTCAGCACCAACTTCCTCAAACAATTCTAAATGAAATCCTCGCAGCTTGATTATAAAAAATCAAAGGCTTACCACAGGGACCGCTTTGTCTCCTTTGCTGAAGCTAACTTATCAATTGCCAGCTCCCCAGTCCTCTACGGATTAGCTGTTTATACTGTCTTTGGCGCGACGTGGGATAAAAAATCGGGTAAACTTTTTATCTTCAGATTGAAAGATCACTACGAGCGATTGCTAAACTCAGCCCGGATTATGGACTTTGATAGCTTCAGTCGAAATTGGCCATATCAAAAATTTGAATCAACGATGGTTGAACTTCTTAAGACCAATCAGGCCAAAGAGAATGTTCTGGTAAGAGTGAGCGTCTTTATTGACGAGCTGATTGCTGGTACTAAAATTCACGGTCTGACTAATTCGCTTAGCGCCTATATTTACCCAATGGGTGAAATATTGCCACGTTCAGGCGTGAATTTATGTGTATCGAGCTGGATACGCAACCTAGATAACTCTATTCCCTCTAGAGCCAAAGTAAACGGCAGCTATGTCAATGCCAGCTTAATGAAAAACGAGGCTCTTTTGAACGGTTATGATGACGCTATCGCCATTGATGAGCACGGTCATGTGGCTGAGAGCACTGTAGCCAACTTTTTTATGGTGCGCGGCGGCGAGTTGATTACCCCAGGTCAAGCCACCGATATTCTGGAAGGCATTACGAGAAGTACTATTATCCAACTAGCTAAGGATTCTAATGTCCCGGTTATTGAGCGCAGTGTCGATCGCAGCGAACTCTACACCTGCGATGAAATCTTTCTTTGCGGAAGTTCGGCCAATGTCACCCCGGTGCTGTCTATCGATAGACGTCAAGTTGGAGATGGTAAGCCGGGGAGTCTAACCAAAGAATTATCACAAGCCTATTCGCAAGTTCAGGCAAACATGAACCCCAAGTACACCGAGTGGTTACTGACGCTAAATCCTTAAGAGGGCAAGTGTTAAACTATAGCTATGGCGATTGAGAGGATTATTAATACCAGTGTTGATGAGCCTGATGAGCAGGAGTTTGAGCAAACGCTTCGGCCGCATGACTTTGAAAATTATATTGGTCAAGAGCGGCTGAAGAAAAACCTAAAATTATCCATTGGCGCTGCTAAAAAACGTGGAGAGCCGATTGATCATGTATTACTTTACGGCCCGCCGGGGCTTGGTAAAACTACGATGGCTACCGTAATTGCAAACGAAATGGGCGCCCAAATTCGTATAACCAGCGGTCCAGCGGTAGAGCGAGCCGGAGACCTAGCCAGTTTGCTGACTAACCTACAGGATGGTGATATTTTATTTATTGACGAAATCCATCGCCTTCATAGAGTTGTCGAGGAAGTTCTTTATGGCGCTATGGAAGATTTTAAACTGGACATCATGCTTGGCAAGGGTCCTAGCGCTCGCTCACTCAGACTAGACTTACCAAAGTTTACAATTATAGGTGCCACTACCCGGACCGGCGCACTGGCTGCGCCGCTGCGCGACCGTTTTGGCATAATTCACCGGCTGGAATTTTACCAAACAGACGAAATCCAAAAAATTATCAAGCGAGCGGCTGGGATATTGAAAGTGCCAATTGACGAACCTGCAGCTGAACTACTCGCTGGGCGGGCTCGCCTAACTCCCCGTATAGCCAACCGGCTGTTGAAGCGGGTCCGTGACTATGCTGATATGAACGGCGACGGAATTATTGATAAGCCGTTAGCCGAAAAGGCTCTGAATCTACTTGAGATAGATGATTTAGGTCTCGACCCAGCCGACCGTCATTTACTAAGTGTAATCATGGAGCACCATAACGGTGGCCCGGTGGGAGTAGAAACCCTAGCGGCCTTAACTAGCGAGGAACGCTCGACCATCGAGGATTTCTTTGAGCCATATTTGATGCAAATAGGGCTACTGGAGCGCACACCGCGCGGGCGCAAGGTCACAGCTAAGGCCTGGAAACATATGGGCAAAAAGCCTACAACTGCGCAGCCCACCCTGTTATAATTGCAAGAATCATGCAGCCGAATCCACCACCAGCAGCCCCTGAGGATGCCACGGATTTAATAGAGAGCAACGACCGAGTTATAGCTATTGTTCATAAACATTGGATTGGCATTGTTGGCATGTATGTTTTAGCGGCAGCCGCGGCAGCTACCATGGCCACACTTGGGGTATTTGTTATTCCGGACCTTAAACTATCATCCGACGCACTAAGACTGTCTACAGCAGTTGCCGTCTTCGCCGTGGTTTTACTGGCAATAATTTTTTATATAATTGTTTACGTCTATGAACAAAGCAAGCTTACTTTGACCGACAAGAGTATCGTGCAGATGGTCCAACGTGGACTGTTTAACAGGAAGACTTCCAGGCTTTCAATGTCCAATGTTGAGGATGTTAATGTCGAGCAAAGAGGAATTATAGCGCATCTATTCAACTATGGGACGCTGACCGTTCAGACCGCTGGCGAAGAAGATAACTTTGTGTTTTCTAACTGCCCAAATGCCAATATCTACGCTGAGCAAATATTAGACGCCCGGCAGGCTTATGCCCGCCACCACCCGGTTGAGTAGGTTCTACTCTTGGAAGGGGTTGGTACGGGCTTGGTTAAACAGACTATGTACCTGTGTGTTGTTTTGTTCGAGCGTCTGAATTTGTTTAATGGCATTTTTATCGATCTTGGGTATGCTGGCACTGGCAACTTGGGAGGCGTCGTCACTGGGTTCGGCGGAGGCTAGCCCACTGATTTTCCAGACCACCAGAAGGTAGGCCATTAAAACAACCATGATGGCGATAAACGAAGCATGTTTAGCTAATATTTTGCTAACTTTCCTAGCTTGGGCTTTCAATTCTTTAATATCTATATTCTGATTTTTCATGGCTTTATAAATATATTAACGGTTAGCGTGAAATTAATCTGGCCCGAACCGGGGTTACCGGTTGGCTGGATATTAACCTGCGTGATTTGGGCTGTGCGCCGGTTATTCTCAATACGACTAAGAAAGTCCAGCATTTTAGGATAGGTTACTTGTTGGTCTTCCGGCACCTGCGGGCCCGAATCCGGGGCTATAGTAAGCTGCACGCTATATAGTCCCGGGATGCCAATGACGGGAGTAGACTGGCTTATAATTTTCTGAGTGTTAGGACTCGTGGCTGTAGCAGAGCTGCCACCACTGGCGGTTGAAGGGTTGCTAGGCGCGGACTTTACGCCCAGATTGCTGGACGGGAAGGTGATGCTTTGGAGACTTATGCCAGATTGACTAGCAAGTTGAAAAATTTCAAGTACAGCCTCGGCCTGATCTTTATCGTTAGGGATTACGGTGCTGGCAACTGTTTTAAAATAGCTATACTTTTCAACTTCCTTCTTAGAAATTCCTAGGTTGGTAAGTTGAGCGTTGGCTGTTTGGTTCTTAAGCTTAAGGTCAACCACTTTATTACTTTGCTCGCGAAGCGTTGAAAGACCAACCACACATAAAAATATAAACATGGCGCAACAAAGCCCTAGTATTCCAAGGAGAACCAGACGAAATCTCTGGCTATTCATGACTTGACTACCTCTGGAACGCTTTGATATTTTTTCTTGGCACTACTGCTAAACAGAGCTTTAAATGTGCCAGAACAGCGATAGACGCTGGCATCATTAGCGCAGCTAATATTGACTATATCCACTTTTGAAAATAGACCGTTGCTAGGGTCGTTAAGATTAACGGCGATTTGAGCGGCGGAACTGGAGTCTTTGGCGCTGGCGCTTAAGTCCAGCGTTCCATCAATTTTACTAAGGCTTAATGAACTAAGAACCGTGCCGTCAGGCATTATTTTACCAATGTCCTGGATGAGGTTAGAAAAATGAACTTCATTGCCCAGTACTTGATTTATGACTTTAATATCGCCGGTAATTTCTTTGGCGTCATTTTGAACTTTGGCCAGATTCTGAGATTCTAGCTGAGCATTGGTCTTATCGAGACTGGCCTGAAGGCTGCCTACCTGTTGGTGAAGATAAAGCCAGCCGCCCACCAGAATAATGAGCAAGCCGCCAATAGCGGCTAGGGCACCTATTATCCACTGCCGCAGGCTGCTATTTTGGCGGCCGAAGCGGATACGCAAGGCATGCTCAGGGGGGAGTAGGTTTATCATTGGTATATCTCTTCTGGGTCCAAAATCGCTTCACCAGCTACAGTAATATAGGCTGACTTATGAAGTTCAGATGGTGTTTTAAGATTACCGAAATCCAGATTTTGCCAGGGATCCAAAGTTTTTGCTGGCAAGCCTAGTTGCTTGGACAAGAATTGGTTTAAACCAGGCATAGTAGCACCACCACCACTGGTTACAATATGGGCGATCTCTCGGTTACTTTTACCAACCCGCTCGTTATAGTAGCGCATGATTTTACGAACTTCTTTAACCAGTATGTTGAGCATTGGTTGTATGGCCTCCTCAACTTGGTGCTGCTTTTCGCTAACACCAATACCATACTTACTCTTGATTTGGTAAGCTTCGTCCTCGCCAACTTCAAACTTCTGGCCTATCAGCTTGGTCATTAATTCGCTGCCGCCAGGCAGTGTGCTGTTAACGATCATTGTTTTATCGAACACAGCCAGGTCAATAGCAACGGCGCCAAAGTCTATCAGGATTGATGGTTCGGTGTGCGAAGCGTCAGCAATGGCAAAGACTCGACTGGTGGCATTCATAGATGGTTCCAGTGCAATTGGCTCCAACTCCAGTGCTTGAAAAAGTTTGATATAACTGTCGACAATTGATTTTGGTGTAGCTACCACCAATATCTCAATTCCGGTCTCGTCACGCTGGCTGATTTCGTGATCGATGTAGAGATTGTCGATAGGCATTGGAATATACTGCTCGGCCTCAACTCTTATTGCTTCCTTGATATCTTCATCGTCCATGACTGGTATCTTCATCAGCCGACTAAAAGTGTGCGAGGTTGGCAGGGAGCAGGCAACGCGGTGGGTATAGATAGAGCCAACTAAGTGGGTCTTAAAAAGCTCATACATAGCCTTACTTATAGCGTCATAGTTAGCCACTACACCGTTTAAGATAGACACCGCCGGAAACTTACCCATACCATAACCCAAAACCTTCGGTTTTTCGCCAGCTCTTAACTCGAGCTGCATGACCTTAATCGTGTTATGGCCAATATCTAAACCAAAAATTGGCTCGTCGTGAAAAAAATTGTCTGCGCCCATCCGCATATTTATATCTTTATATTGGTTATCCTTATAGCCAAAATTATAACACTTGTAGGGCCTAATTACTGCCAGTGTGATTCAAGGGTGGGTCAGGACTTCCCGCCAAGATAAAACCGTATAGCCATTAGTACTGGGATATTTGGGCGGTGGGGAGTACTGCAGGTTATTGTCAAACTGGGTGCTGTTATGCTCAACCCCCGAAATGTAGCTTGGGATAGTTGTGTCGTGGGCCGCATCACCGCAAGAATTATTGCCATCTAGCCAAGTCCAAGTCCATGTCTGGCGGGTTGCCACTGAGCCATAAAAGGTCAATGTCTGATTGGAATTTATCCACCCCCTCGTACACCTGGATGAGTTGGAGCGATAAACTCCGGGATACATAACTTCACCGTTTTGGGCAAGCACGGCAGCATCAACTTCAAAATTGAAACTTCCAGAAGCCGGCGGAGCATAGGGTGCGATAAGTACTGAGTCCTGAGCGATTAATCCAAGGGCGTCACTGCCGTTTTTTGTGCCATACAGCACATCGTCAGCTATCACTATATCACCTTGGCTGGAGGCCGAGGCTAATCGGCCGGCGGCAATGCTAAGTCGTCCGGAAAAAGTCGGGTTGGTCCTTACCCAAACATTGTCCTCGGCGAATATTACGCCGACAGACGGCACGGCTACGCCGGTTGCAATTGACTGCAATGACAATGCGTTGGTATAGGGTGTAGCCGTATCCGTTTCGCCGTTCACAGCATATAAGTCATAGGTATTGTTTGAATTGAGTTGGATTAAATAGCCACGCGTCAAACTGTAGCTTGAATTTACTCGCGGCAAATAAGCTGGGGTTCGAGTGTTTGGCGTTTGCGAGCAGGCGTTGGCCTGGCCGGCTAGAGCCGAAGTGGCCGAAAACGCCGCGAAGGCTGCTTTTTTGATTGTGCAGAGACTACCAGTAACTTGCGTAAAATCAACGGCCGGAGCCGGGAAGAGCCAATTACTTTTATCACGGGTTGAGCAGTTTACTGGAGTAGTTACTGAGGCGTTACACCAGACGCCAGGGTGACTCGAGCCGTCACCTCCAAGTGAATCAGAGGGTATATATGTGGCGTTTGGGCTGCTAACCGTAGAGGTGTTAGCCCCATCCATTCTTACGCCTTGGTTAGACAGCACCGGCCCAACAGCGGTTTCGGTATTGCCGAACCAGAGGGCTGAGTCTGAGACTACACCGTAGCTGGCAAAAGAGGCGGCCCCGATTTGAGCTTCAATAGTTCGGATAGCGCCGCTGCCCACAGCCTTGCCAATCGACCTCACCTTAACGACAGTAGAACCATTAACCGGCGGCTGAATCCAGATTGTGTAAGTGCCTTGTTTGACGGCGTTAGCATCA
>Ga0265338_10010346_pt1 | contig 10955 bp, 11 predicted proteins | sample 42126metaG_FD_193579 | JGI IMG/M metagenome (GOLD analysis project Ga0265338, IMG submission 193579) | Rhizosphere microbial communities from Carex aquatilis grown in University of Washington, Seatle, WA, United States - 4-21-26 metaG | ecosystem: Host-associated > Plants > Roots > Rhizosphere... | reverse complement strand
GGCCAGTCTGGCCATAAACGTTTAACAGGGTTGCGAGAATCGTAATTAATCTTCCACCCGATGTCCATAAAAAAATGCTCGGACAAAAGCGGCTGATTTTGTGTTAATAGTTTGATTTCCCGGGGCAATCGTTTTTAATGCGTCGGCTTAGTTTTGAAATGAACATTCACGAGTATCAGGCCAAACAATTGCTCGCCCAATACGGCGTCGCCGTCCCGCTCGAAATTCCCGCCCGCTCGCTGGATGAGGTCCGCGCTACGGCGGAGAAAATCATCGCCGGCGGCAGCGCCCGGGTCATCGTCAAATCACAGATCCACGCCGGTGGACGCGGCAAGGGCATGTTCACCAGCGGATTTCAAGGCGGCGTGAAGGCCGCGGCGTCGGTCGAGGAAGCAGTTTCCCTCGCCGGAAAAATGCTCGGCAACCTGCTCGTCACCAAACAGACCGGCCCGGACGGACGCCGCGTGCAGACTTTGCTCATCGCCAGCGGCGCGAAAATCAAAAAGGAATTTTACCTGGCCGTGCTGCTCGACCGCGCCGCAGGCCGCCCGCTCGTCATGGCCAGCACCGAGGGCGGCATGGACATCGAGGAGGTCGCCGCCAAAACACCGGAAAAGATTTTCAAGGAGTGGATTGACCCCGCCGTTGGCATCATGCCGTTTCAGGCCCGCAAAATCGCCGCCGCCCTGGGGCTGAAAGGTGACCTGTTCAATGCCGCCGCCAAATTGGTCACCGGCGTTTTTAAGACCTGGTGGGAATGCGACGCATCGCTCGTCGAAATCAATCCGCTCTGCGTCGTCGAACTCCCCGATGGCAAGGAATCCGTGATGGCGCTGGACGCGAAGATTTCGCTCGATGACAACGGGCTGTACCGCCACAAAGACATCCAGGCGATGCGCGATTTGAATGAGGAAGCGCCGCTGGAAATCGAGGCCAGCAAGTTCAACCTCAATTATATCAAGCTCGACGGCAACATCGCCTGCCTCGTCAACGGCGCCGGCCTGGCGATGGCGACGATGGACATCATCCAGCACTACGGCGGCATGCCGGCGAACTTTCTCGACGTGGGCGGCGGCGCGAGCAAGGAACAGGTGACGGCGGCGTTCAAGATCATCCTGCAGGACCCGCACGTGAAGGGCATTCTGGTGAACATTTTCGGCGGCATCATGGATTGCAACGTCATCGCCACCGGCATCGTCGCCGCGGTCAAGGAAACCGGATTGAAACTGCCGCTGGTCGTCCGGCTGGAGGGCAATAATGTCGTGGCCGGCAAAAAGACGCTGGCCGAGTCCGGCTTGAAGCTTATCGCCGGCGATTCGATGGCCGACGCAGCGCAGAAAGTGGTGAAGGCTGTGGGAAAATGAGGAACGTATTAAAAAACGAAGGGTCGGACACAGCCGCGAAGGACCTGGAGCCTTATCGCCGTCTGGTGGAATTGCAGAAACAAATGATTGACCTGGCCCAACAGCACGATCAGACCAGGCGCCGGCGCGATGCCTTGCGCGAGCAGATGACGCGCGAGGCCGTGGATCGGCGCCCCGGCCGGCGCGGTTTGCAGCATCGGTTAAAACGGTCGGCGGCCCGCCTTTTGAAACGCGTGTCGGAATTCACGATGGAGAAAACCGTTCCCGCGACCAACCACAAACAAACGTAGCTATGTTGAAAGTCATTGAACTCGCATTTTGTTGTTACGCAGTTACCGACATGCCGCGTGCCCGCTCCTTTTACGAGGGTGTGTTGGGGTTGAAAGCCACCAAAGTGATTGAAGGCAAATGGGTGGAATACGAGTTCGGGCCTCACGCGCTGGCCATCGGTTGCGCGCCCGGCATGTTCAAACCCAGTCCCGACGGCTGCTCCGCCGCGCTGGAAGTGGAAAACTTCGACGAGGCCATCGCGCATTTGAAAAAACACAACGTTAAATTCCGGGTGGAATCATGCGAGACACCCGTCTGCCGCATGGCCATGGTTTTTGACCCCGACGGCAACACGATTTGCATTCACAAGCGAAACAAATCGTAAATCGAAAATCTGAAATCGTAAATTTCACCCATGTCCATTCTCGTTAAACCTGACACCAGGGTCCTTGTCCAGGGCATCACCGGCAGCTTCGGCGCAAGGCACGCGCAGCTTTCGATGGATTACGGGACGCAAATTGTCGCCGGCGTCACTCCGGGCAAGGGCGGCCAGATTTTTGAACATGGCGGAAGGAAAGTTCCCGTTTTTGACACCGTGGCCGATGCGGTAAAACAGACCGGCGCGACGGCTTCCGCGATTTTTGTCCCGGCGGCCTTCGCGGCGGACGCCATTCTCGAAGGCACCGACGCCGGACTCGAACTGGTCGTCTGCATCACCGAAGGCATCCCGGCGCGGGACATGATTGAGGTAAAACGCGCGATGGCCGGCAACGTCCGGACGCGGCTGATCGGCCCGAATTGTCCCGGCATTGTCACACCCGGCGAAGGCAAGGATTCTCACGGCGGTTGCCGCATCGGCATTGCGCCGGGTTACATCCACAAAAAAGGCCACGTCGGCGTTGTCTCGCGCAGCGGCACGCTCACTTACGAGGCGGTCTGGCAATTGACCTGCCGCGGCGCCGGACAATCCACCTGCATCGGCATCGGCGGCGATGCCGTCCCCGGCTTGTCGCATCTGGACGTCGTCGAATTGTTCAATGACGATCCGGACACGCACGGCATCATCATCATCGGCGAAATCGGGGGTTCGGCCGAAGAGGAAGCCGCCGGATGGATCAAAACGAACTGCAAAAAGCCCGTGACGGGTTTCATCGCGGGCGCGACCGCGCCGCCTGGACGCCGCATGGGACATGCGGGCGCCATCATCAGCGGCGGCAAGGGCACGGCGGCAGCGAAAATCGCGGCATTCAAAGATGCCGGCATCGGCGTGGCCGCCACCCCGAGCGAAATCGCGGATACGCTGTTGAAAATGATGTGATTCTGATGCGTGAAAACGTGATGCGCGAATTGCTTTACAGCGGCGTCTTTCGTTGTCACGTTTCATGTTTCACGTTTCACGCCGCCCATGGGTTACGTTGATTTCATACTGAACCTTGCGTGCCTGCTGCTCTGGCTCAATTGGCGCGCATTGCGTTTCGATCCAATTGGCAAACGGAAACCCGCGACATTGCTGGGCACCTTGCGGCGGGTCGAGCCGCCGCGTTTGCGGCATTGGCATCTGCTGGCAGCCATCGGCGGCCTGCTGCTGGTGCGCGCCGGGTTTTACTGGCAGATCGGCCTGGTGTCCAAACCGGTTTGGGCGGGGACACTTGACCTGGGTATCACCGCTCCCTCGTTCCTCAGCAATTCATTCGGCCGCATGTGCCTTTTCTCCACCCTCAGTTTCGGTCTGACACTCGCGGTGTTTTATCTGTGGTTGCTGCTGCTCTCGCTTCTGGCCGGACCGGAGCCGGTTCACGGGCTGGTGCGGATGCAACTGGGCGCGCTGGATCGCCGGCCGCGCTGGGTAAAATTGCTTTTGCCGCTCATCGGCACGGCTTTGTTGTGGTGGTTTGCGAGCTGGGTGTTGGAGTGGGATGGGATAATTCCGGGGCCGATTTCAATCGCGCACCGGGTCGCACAGTCGCTGCTGATCGGCTTGGGCAGTTATCTCATCTGGAAATATGTCATCGGCGTGCTCCTGGCGCTGCATCTGCTCAACAGCTACGTCTATTTTGGCAGGCATCCGTTCTGGAATTACGTGAACGCTACGGCACGGACATTGTTGGAACCATTACGCCGAGTGCCATTGCGCGCCGGCAGGGTGGATTTTGCGCCCATCGTGGGCATTGCGGTGGTGTTCCTGGCAGCCGGACTGGCCGAACGCGGGCTGCTTTTTATCTATGAACGGCTGTCGTTCTGAAAGCGATCCGCCGGCCTGGTCCGGGGCATCTTGACGGTGACATTTGCGCCGGCGCCTTTCTCTCCGACAATCATCAGCGATCCGCCGTGCAATTCCACCAGCCGTTTGGCAATGATTAATCCCAGTCCCAATCCCTGCTGGTCCTGCATTTTCCGGTCGAACTGCACATAAGCCCCGATGCGCTTGATCTGTTCGGTGGAAAAACCACAACCCCGGTCACTGACGGAAAGCACGAGGTTGTTGAACTCTTCGCCCAACGTGACGCGCACCGGCGAACCGGCGTCGGAGAATTTGAAAGCGTTTTGCACCAGTTCGCTCACGACCTTGCTGAAATATTCCTCGGACATCGGCACGGTGAAGTCGGCCGTCTCGACGCTCAAATCGTCCGGTCGTCCGGCCTGAGCGGCCTGTGCGGTGACAATCGCCTGAATGAGGGCGGCGGGAGTCTCCGTTTGTCCAATCCTCAGGGCGCTGACATTTTTCGGGTCGGCGGCAATCAGTTCGAGTTGCGCGTAAATCAGAAAATTTTCAATCAGCCGTTCAAGCCGCTGGCTGGACTTGTGAATTTCCTGGCCCATTTCGGCAATCTCGTCCGGCTTCAGGCTGGCGGCGGAGGTCGCCAGGAGTTCGGCGTTGGAAATGATGCCGTTGAGCGGCGTGCGCATTTCATGCGGCATGATGAGGCTGATATTGTCGCGCAGGCTGGCCAGGGTCCGTTCAGCCTCGTCACGCACCGTCTGCGCTTTCTTGAGACGCGCATCCACGGCGGCATAGAGCGCGTCGGTGGTGAACGGTTTCGGCAGGTAATCGTCCGCGCCGAGTTCCATGCCGTGACGCATCCCGACATTGTCGGCGAGGCCGGTCATCAGGATGAACGGAATGGCGGCGGTGGGCGCTTCATTGCGGAGCGAGGTCAGGGTCAGGTACCCGTCCACCTTTTCCATGTTGACGTCGCAAAGGATGAGATCAGGCAATTCTTTACGCGCAATTTCAATGCCCTCTGCGCCATTGGCCGCTTCGACCACCGAAAAACCCTTTTGCTTCAACGCCAGATGAATCATCTCGCGCAGCCATTCCTCATCGTCAATCACCAGGATTTTCTTCATTAAATTGTACCCACCAAGGATTTTTCTCATCATGCGCGCGTTCTTTAAAGCAATAACTGTGCCTGTAAAGGCCGGTTTTGCCCCGTCTTTATTGGCATTTCCAACTCAATCGGCGCCTACTTCCGCTCTTCGATCGGTGTGTAATGGCTGAGCGTCCGGCCGGTGTAAATCTGGCGTGGACGGTAAATCCGGCTCTTGGTCTCTTCCATGATTTCTTTGTAGTTCGCGATCCAGCCGGGCATCCGGCCAATCCCGAAAATGACCGGAAACATCTCCATTGGCAGGCCAATCGCCCGCATGATGATGCCGCTGTAAAAGTCCACGTTCGGATATAATTTGCGCTCCACGAAATAGGAATCCCGCAGCGCCGCTTCTTCCAGCCGTTTGGCGATGTCCAGCAATGGGTCGTTGATATGCATGACCCGGAACAGGTCGTCACAGGCCTTTTTGATGATCTTGGCGCGCGGGTCGTAATTTTTGTAAACCCGATGGCCGAAGCCCATGAGCTTCTTGTTGCTGTTCTTGTCCTTCGCCGCCGCGATGAACTTTGAGCCGTCGTCACCGGTCTTGTGAATCTCCTCGAGCATTTCGAGCACCGCCTGGTTCGCGCCGCCATGCAATGGCCCCCAGAGCGCGCACACGCCGGCGGCGCAACTGGCAAACAGATTGGCCTGGCTCGACGCCACCATCCGCACCGTGGAAGTCGAACAGTTCTGCTCGTGATCGGCGTGCAGCAGGAAAATCAGGTCCAGCGCCCGCACCACCTCCGGCTTCAATTCATAGTCCTCATACGGTGTTGAGAACAGCATGTGCAGGAAGTTGGCGGTGTATTTGTAGCTCTTCTTGGGATAAATCAGCGGCAGGCCGAGCGATTTGCGATAGGAATAGGCTGCAATCGTCCGCACCTGCGAAATCAACCGGGCGGTGTAAATTTCAAATTCCTTCACCTTGCCCCAGTGCCAGCGCATCAGCCCCTCGTCAAAACAACTCGCCGCGTTGATCATCGCCGAGAGCATCGCCATCGGATGCGCCCCGGCGGGAAAGCCCTGGAAATGAAACTTCATGTCCTCGTGCAGAAACTGATTGTCCGTGAGCAAATCGGAAAAGCGCCGCAGTTGCGCCCGGTTCGGCAGCTCGCCGTAAATCACGAGGTAGGCCGTCTCGATGAACGTGGACTTCTCCGCCAGCTCCTCGATGGGAATGCCGCGATAACGCAAAATCCCCTTCTCGCCGTCAATGAACGTGATCTGGCTGACACAGGAACCCGTGTTGCCGTAGCCCTCGTCGAGCGTGATGTAGCCGGTGTTCGCGCGCAGCGACGAAACGTCCACCGCCTTTTCACCCTCGCTGCCTTCGACAACCGGCAGCGGATATGACTTGCCCTCTAATTCCAGTTTTGCCTCTTTGCTCATGTGTTCTTCCTTGGTCGCGTTATCGTAATGTTCTTTTTTAATATTCTGCGTCGAAAAATGTTTTTGGCAAGGCGTGAAAGTAAAATTCAGGTAAACTTTGCGCGACGATTTCAGAAGAAAACGGTTGAAACCCAAACCGCTGGACAAAAACAAACCGATATAAACGGAGCATGGGGGGTTGCTAAATTGGAGCGCGGACAGCCATGTTCGCAAGTTGCGAACGACTTTAAAGATCTCCGAATATTTGGCAAAAGGATCATGCGGACTCAGCGGTCCGCGCTCCGGCCTTTGGGCACGACAAGCACCTGACAAAATTTCTTTTCTTTCCCGCGTTCCGCTTTAACTTGCGCGGACGCAGATGGCCTTAAAACTGTTCAACACACTCTCGCGCTCGATCCAGGATTTTACCCCGCTCGATCCCGCGGGCAAAAACATCGGCATGTACTGCTGCGGGCCGACGGTCTATGACTTTGCCCATATCGGCAACTGCCGCACGTTCGTCTTCGCGGACCTCGTCCGCCGCTACCTCGAATTCAAAGGCCTCGCCGTCACCCTGGTGATGAATGTCACCGACGTGGACGACAAAATCATCAAGCGCGTCCGCGAGACGAAAACCAGCTTGCGCGAATTCACCGGCAAATATGAAGACGCGTTTTTCCAGGACCTGAAAACGCTGAACTGCCTTGAACCGCATCACAAACCCCGGGCGACCGCGCACATCGCCGACATCATAGCGCTCATCGAAAAGCTCGTGGCGCGCGGCATCGCCTACAAGGCCGCCGATGGCTCGGTCTATTTCAGCATCGAGAAATATCAGTCCGCCGGCCGCCAGTACGGACAGCTCGTCAAGCTGAACCCCGATGAACTCCGCCCCGGCGAACGCGTGAAAAGCGACGAATATGCCAAGGAATCGGTCGCCGATTTTGCGCTCTGGAAAGCCCGCGTGCCGGAGGATGGCGACGTATTCTGGCCCAGCCCGTGGGGCGAAGGCCGGCCCGGCTGGCACATCGAATGTTCGGCCATGAGCATGAAAATTCTCGGGCCGGAGTTCGACCTCCATCTCGGCGGCGAGGATTTGATCTTTCCACATCACGAGGATGAAATCGCGCAAAGCGAAGGCGCGACCGGCCAGCCGTTCGTCCGGCACTGGCTGCACGGGGCGTTTCTCCTCGTCGAAGGCCGGAAGATGAGCAAATCGCTCGGCAACTTTTTCACCCTGCGCGATTTGCTGGCCAAAGGTTTCACCGGCCGCGAAATCCGTTATCTGCTGCTCACCGCGCATTATCGCGAGACGTTTAATTTCACAATCGACGGTTTGCACGGCGCGCGCACCGCCCTGGCGCGGATTGACGAGTGCCTCAGCAAGCTGCGCGAAGCCGCCGGAAAGCCGAACTCCGATTCGGCGGGAACTCATTCGTTTGAAGGCCGGGAAAACGCCGATTCAGAGATCGGCGCTCCAAACGGTTTGACGGCACGTTTCACCGCCGCGCTGGACGACGATTTGAATATCTCAGCCGCCTGGGGCGAAGTTTTTAAATGGGTGACCCAGATCAACAAGCGCCTGGCGGATAATTCTTTGAATGCGAACGAGGCTGCCGCCGCTTTGGCAGCGTGGAATAAAATTGATTCCGTGCTCGGCATCGGCACAACCTCGGAACTTGAAGTCCCCACCGAATTGAATGCCTTGCTGGAAGCGCGACAGGCCGCGCGCAAGACGAAAGATTTCAAGCGTGCCGACGCGATTCGCGACGAATTGAAGTCCAAAGGCTGGGTCATCGAAGACACGCCCAAAGGACCGAAATTGAAGAAACTTTAACCACGAAACACGCGAATTACACGAAAACGGATAAAAGAACCTTGTGGAAAATTTCTTTCGTGTATTTCGTGGTTTGCTTCTTTGCGCAAATCGTAAATCATCAATCGCAAATCGAACATAGTGAAGGCCCCATTCATCACCTTTGAAGGCACCGAAGGCTGCGGCAAATCCACGCAGATTGAACTGCTCGCGAACCAGATACACGGATTGGGATATCGTGTGCGTACATTCCGCGAACCGGGCGGCACACCGGTCGGCGAAGAAATCCGCATGACCCTCAAGCACAGCAAAAATAACGCGGCCATGACGCCGGAAACCGAATTGCTGTTGATGAACGCCAGCCGCGCCCAGCTTGTACGCGAAGTTATCCGCCCTGCCCTCGCCTCCGGCGAAATTGTCCTGTGCGACCGCTTTTACGATTCCACCACGGCGTACCAGGGTTATGGCCGCGGACTGGATCTGGCGTTTGTTAAAAACGTGATTGATTTTGCCGTGGACGACACGCGGCCCGATCTGACTCTGTTTCTGAATGTGCCGCCGGAAGTCAGCGCCGAACGCCTGCGCTCACGCCAGGCCACCCTCCCCTTCGCCCGTGATCGGCTGGAAGAAGCCGACCGCCATTTTTTTGACCGCGTGGCCAAAGGTTTCCAGGCCGCCGCCGCCGCCGAACCCGACCGCATCCGCGTCGTGGACGGAATGGGCCAGGTCGAGGTTGTCTTTTCCAGAATCTGGGAACTCGTCCAGCCTATCCTGCCCCGCATCGGGCGGTGGTAGGGATTTTTTGCAGCATCTTAATCTTAATCCTGCTCTTAATCATACTCCCTTCTCCGTCTGATTAAAATTGGGACATCAGCGGTTATTGGCAACGTCCTGATTCAAAATTTGGGTAGGGCGGGCTGTCCTCTGCCCGCCTCAAATACGGTGAACGGCGCGCCCGGAGTGACGCGCCCTACCGAAATCAAGACGTCCGGCTATTTCGCGTGCTTGCCGAATTGGCAACAATGGGTAAGCTTCAGGTGCAAACCATGATTGAGAAAACCATCGGTGAAATTGAGGCAAGCGTCCGCGCCGCGGATTCCATCAACGACGACCGCAAGCGCGAATTGCTCCAATTGTTGGGCACGCTCAAGTCCGAGGTCGGTTCCTTGGAAAAGACGCACGATGAACAGGCCCGGAGCATCGCCGGTTTTGCCCAGCTTTCGGCTCACGAAGCCACGCGCGCGAAACAAAATCCGCAATTGCGCGAATTGTCCGTCAAGGGCCTGCGTTCATCCGTCGAAGGTTTCGAGAAATCGCACCCGCAGCTCGTCCAAATCGTCAATACCATCAGCAACACGCTGTCGCATCTGGGGATTTAATTACAGGAGGGACGGCGTGTCGCCGTCCCTGATTCCGCAAGAAATTTGGGACGCCGACACAGCGTCCCTCCCAAAACAATTTAATCTTCGCGCGGCTCCAATTTTGCAATCGCCGCCATGATTTCATCGGCGATTTCCTGGTAAATTTGCTTGAGCCGCGCCTTGCTGCAATTCTTCGCCTCGGCCCGCAATTTCTCGAACATCATCGGCTCGCCGAATTTCACCGCGATACGGTGCGGTCGCGGGAGTTTCCGGTTCCGCCCGAACGCTTCAAACGTCCCGAACACCCGCACCGGCACCACCGGTGCGTCGGACTTGGCCACCACCAGCCCGATACCCGAACGCGCGGGTTGTAATTTGCCGTCACGCGTCCGTGTGCCTTCGGGGAACAGAATGATCCCCCCGCCGTCGAGCAACCGGTCAAGAATGGCCCTCAATCCCGCCGCGCCGCCGCCGTCGCGGTCCACCGGCACGGAATTCCACGAGCGCAACAGCGCGCCTATGCCCGGAAACCGGAACAAACTTTCGCGCGCGAGATAATTGATCGGCCGATGGAGCGCCGAGCCGACGAGCGGCGGATCAATGAAACTCGCGTGATTGGACGCAAGAATGACCGCGCCGGTTTCAGGCACGCGCCCGGCATTGAAAGCGCGCCAGCGGAAACAAATCGTGTAGAGCGTGCGAAAAAAAATCCAGCCGAGCCGGTAGCTGAGGTTCATAGAACAAAAGCGAGGATGGAAAATGGAAGATCGAAGATGGAAAGAAAATTTCGCTGATTGTCTGGTCTATTCTCCATCATCAATCCTCTATCCTCGTTTCGCCGCCACGCGCTTGCGGACTTCGGCCAGAATCAATTCGCTCGTTTCTGCCGATGTCATGCTGGAATTATTGATGACCTTGGCGCCCAGCGGAATCATCAGCGGCGCCACGGCACGCTGGCTGTCGCGCTGGTCGCGCGCGGCGAGATTTTCATCAATGCCATCGGCAGCGCGGCGGCGCGAACGTTCCTCCAGTTTCGCATCGAGATAGAATTTGAAATCCGATTCAGGAAAAACATTCGTCCCGATATCGCGGCCTTCCATGACCAGATTGCCGAACTGCAGGCATTCGCGCTGGCGTTTGACCATCCACTCGCGCGCCTTGGACACTGCGGCCACGTGCGGCACGGCGGCGCTGATCTCGGACGTGCGGATTTCCTTTTCCGGATAATACCCGTCCACCAGCAGCCGCACCTGACCTTCCACGCAGACCAGCGAGGTTTTCCATTTGCGGCACGTGGCGGCGACGGCTTTGGGGTCCTGCACATCAATCCGATGCGTCAGGCAATACCAGGACAGCGTGCGATACATCGAGCCGGTGTCCACATAAACGTAGCCAAGCGCCTTGG
>Ga0265338_10010345_pt1 | contig 10956 bp, 9 predicted proteins | sample 42126metaG_FD_193579 | JGI IMG/M metagenome (GOLD analysis project Ga0265338, IMG submission 193579) | Rhizosphere microbial communities from Carex aquatilis grown in University of Washington, Seatle, WA, United States - 4-21-26 metaG | ecosystem: Host-associated > Plants > Roots > Rhizosphere >... | reverse complement strand
GATTCCGTCAGCACTTCGACCACAGTTCCGGGTCCCCGGTCGTGCACACGTTCAGGTACGGCAACGTCGCCTTCATTCACCTCGACGCCAATGACCTGTCCGCGCAGGCGACGATCAACAACGGGTACACCGCCGGGGCACAAACGGCATGGTTGGAGCGGAAGCTGGCCCACTACCGGTCGGCCGGCACCGGCATCGACTTCATCGTGGTGGTGTGCAGTTGCTGTTGTTACTCGACGAACCGCACGCACGGCTCCGACGGGGGCCTGCGCGACGTGTGGGGTCCGCTGTTCGATAAGTACACGGTCGATCTGGTCGTCAGCGGCCACGTCCACGCTTATGAGCGGACGAACCCGATCCGGGCCGCAAGGCCGACCAGAGCGGTCGCCAGGGGCGGCACGGTCCACCCGGCCACAGACGGCACGACATACATCTGCGCAGGCGGTGGCGGCAAGGGTCTGTACACGACCTGGTATGGGAAGAGCGGCGCGGGCGACGCCGGAAACTCAACCGCACCAAAGATTTGGCGATGGACCGGCGGCGACACCGCACAGGGCGGCAGCGGGCGCCCCGAGCAGGTGACTGACGAGACAAAGGGGTTCTCGGCCTTTCGGCAGGCTGCCTACAGCTGCCTGGTCGTCGACGTCACAGCCCCGAGCGGTGCTCAGCACACGACCACGATGCATATTCGGGCCCTCAAGCCGCCGCAGACGGCCGGTGCCGTCACCGGCATCGCGAGCCCGACTGTCATGGACAGCGTGTCGATCGTCCGGCACGCCTAGCCGGCAATTCGCCGAGCCTCACGAGCCGTCGATCGACTCCCACCATCGCGTCGGCTGCCACGGCAGTGATCCGACGTGGGCCGAGCCCGAACCGGCCTGCGTGCTGACTGCTCCCGGAGAAGGAATCGAACCTCCATGACGAAGACCAAAACTTCGCGTCCTGCCGTTAGACGATCCGGGAAGGACCTCGCTGCAGCCTAGGGATTGGGTGCAGCCGGCGGCTCGGCTGGAGTCATGGATTGCCTGCCACCAACCGTCGATCGCGTCATACAACCCAGTCGACTTCGCCACATCGATGACCAAACAACCATGGTAGTCGGCACCAAGGTTGTAACGGCCGGGCTGTGGGTTGTGCCGCTTCAGAGTCACCGACCGAAAGCGATCGGGGGACAGGCCCAACTCGCGTGCCCACCACAACTCGTGTTGCCCGGCGCCGACCGTGACGTGGATGCTCAGGCGATAGCTGCGAGCCGCTTCTGGCACTCCGATGAGGTCAAGCCAGGCAAGAAAGGTCCGAAGCACCGTAGGGTCGCTGTTGATGATCTTGACGCGGCGCGCTCGGCGCCACGGCTTGGACTTGCTGCCTTCCGCCCAATACAGCGCGACCCCGACCAGGAAGAGCTCTCGATCATTGAGGGCCCCGACCGACCTCCGACCATGATCAACTCGGGCCATCCGGCGGCGCTCGGCCACCTCGTGCAGCGCTTGACCGACACGAACACGTCCCAAGGCCTGCCGAGCGGTCCGCTGGTCCTGCAGTCGCGCGGGCAAGCGAACATCACGCACCCATAGGCTGATCGAGCCTTTGCTCGCACCGGTGATGGCGGCGATCTCGTCGTAGGTCAGGCCTTGGGCCCGCAACTGCCGGCACTTCAATCGAGTCTCCGGGAGGCGGTGGGTCCGCCTGGTCTCGGGTGGGCGGGGGATGCCTTTGAACCAGCTCGAGAGTTGGTCGTTGCCGACCGGGCCGATCAGGGCGCGGATCTCGTCGTACGTGTGGCCGGCCCGTCGCAGCAAGCGAGCGCGGCCGATCCTGCGGCGGTCTCGGTCGTTGATGATCATCGATCAATCCTCGATGCCGGGTATGACGATCTCCGGAGTCCGTCCACAGGTGCACGTGCGACCATCGTGACAGGGCGGCGATGGGAGATGCGATGACGCAAACGGCGATCCGGTCCGAGGAGATCTCGCTGAGCCGGCGAGCGGCGTCGGCGACGACGATGACCCGCTCACCGCGCGGCGCCCGGGCCGAGCAGGTCGTCCTGCTGATCCTGATCGCCGTACCGTTGGCCGCCGTCGTTGCCGCCGTACCGGTGGCCTGGGGTTGGGGCCTCGGCTGGCACGACATCGTGATCGCACTCACGATGTACGCGATCAGCGGGCACGGCATCACCGTCGGGTTCCACCGCTACTTCACCCACGGCGCGTTCAAGGCGAAGAAGGCGCTGCGGGTCGCACTGGCAGTCGCCGGCAGCCTGGCGATCGAAGGACCCGTCATCCGCTGGGTCGCCGACCACCGCCGACATCACGCCTACAGCGACCGGGACGGCGATCCGCACTCCCCGTGGCGCTACGGCGAGAACATGCGCGCGCTGATGAAGGGCCTCTGGCACGCCCACATCGGCTGGATGTTCGATGTCGAGCAGACGAACCACCAGCGGTTCGCGCCCGACCTGCTCGCCGACCGCGCGATCGTGCGGGTGTCGAAGGCCTTCCCGTGGCTCAGCGCCACCAGCCTGTTGCTGCCGGCGCTGCTCGGCTTCGCCTGGTCCGGCGGTCGCTGGCAAGGCGCGGCGACCGCATTCTTCTGGGGCAGCCTGGTCCGGGTCGCGGTGCTGCACCACGTCACCTGGTCGATCAACTCGATCTGCCACACCATCGGCAAGCGACCGTTCAGCACCCGCGACCGCTCCGGCAACGTGTGGTGGCTCGCGGTCCCGTCGATGGGTGAGTCCTGGCACAACCTGCACCACGCCGACCCGACCGCCGCCCGCCACGGCGTGCTCCGAGGGCAGCTCGACTCGACCGCGCGGGTCATCTGGGCGTTCGAAAAGCTACACCTCGCCTACGACGTGCGATGGCCCTCCGCCGAACGGGTCGCCGGGAAGCTCGCGCCGGCGGTCTGAGTCAGCTCGTCCCGTCGGCGAGCTCGAGCCAGCGCTCTTCGAGGCTCGCCTTCTCGGTCGCCAGCTCGCGCAGGTCGGTGTCGAGCGCCAGCACCCGCTCGTGATCAGTCGCGTGCTCCGCGAGCTGATCGTGCAGCTTCTGCTCGAGTGCGGCGATTCGATCCAGCCGCCGCTCGATCCGGGCCAGCTCGCGCCGCGCGGTCCGGCTGTCGCCACCGCCCGCTGCACCGGTCGGCCGTCCGCCGGCCACCGCCGACTCGCGCGCCAGACGACGCAGCGCCAGGTAGTCGTCGACGCCGCCCGGAAGGTGCCGAAACGTGCCGTCGCCCGGCAGCGCCCACATCACGTCGCAGACCCGTTCGAGGAACCAGCGATCGTGGCTCACCACCACGACGGTTCCCGCCCAACCGTCCAGCAGGTCCTCGACCTGAGCCAGCGTCTCGACGTCGAGGTCGTTCGTCGGCTCGTCGAGCAGCAGGACGTTCGGCGCCGCCATCAGCAGCCGCAGCAGCTGCACCCGGCGGCGCTCGCCGCCCGACAGGTCGCCCACCGGCGTCCACTGTCGATCGCCCGGAAAGCCCAGCAGCTCCAGCAACTGTCCGGCGGTCTGCTCGCGTCCGCCGCCGAGCGTCACGCGCTGCGCGACGTCCTCCACCGCCTGCAGCACCCGGCGGGACGGGTCCAGCTCGACCACCTGCTGAGACAGGTACGCCGCCACGACGGTCTTGCCCGTGCGCACCCGACCCTGCGTCGGTCTGACCTCCCCGGTCAGCACTCGCAGCAGCGTGGTCTTCCCCGCACCGTTCGGGCCGAGCAGCCCGATCCGGTCGCCGGGTCCGAGCCGCCAGGTCACGTCGCGCAGCAGCGTGCGGTCACCGAACGCAACCGTCACGTCTTCGACGTCGTAGACGTCCTTGCCGAGCCGTGAGGTGGCAAATCGAGCCAGCTCGACCCGATTGCGCGGTGGCGGCTCGTCGGCGATGAGGGCGTTCGCGGCGTCGATCCGGAACTTCGGCTTCGAGGTCCGGGCCGGCGGGCCGCGCCGCAGCCAGGCGAGCTCCTTGCGCAGCAGGTTGCGGCGGCGCTCCTCGCCCTGCGCTGCTTGTCGCGCCCGCTCGGCCCGCGCGAGCACGTACGCCGCATAGCCGCCGTCGTACTGGTGGACCGTGCCGTCGCTCACCTCCCAGGTCTGGTCGCAGACCGCATCGAGGAACCACCGGTCGTGGGTCACGACGACGAGCGCGCCGCGACGGTCGCGCAACCGGCCGGCCAGCCAGTCGACCGCCTCGATGTCGAGGTGGTTGGTCGGCTCGTCGAGCAGCAGCAGGTCCGGATCCGCGACGAGCAGGGCGGCCAGAGCGACCCGGCGGCGTTCGCCGCCGGACAGGGTCCCGATCTCGGCCTCGGGGGCGATCCCGGACACCAGCCCGTCGAGCACGCCGCGCACCCTGGCGTCGGCGGCCCACTCGTGCTCCACCCGGTCGCCGACGACGGCCTCGATCACGGCGCGATCCGGCGCCAGCTGATCGTGCTGCGCCAGTCGTCCGACCTCAAGGCCGCCCGCGTGCGAGACCCGGCCGGCATCGACCGGCTCGTCGCCGGCCAGCACCGCGAGCAGCGTCGACTTGCCGCCGCCGTTGCGTCCGACCACCCCGATCCGGTCGCCGTCAGCCACTCCCAGCGACACGCCGGCGAGCACCTCAGTCGGGCCGAACGCCTTGCCCACCGACTCGAGGTTGATCAGGTTGGCCATCGGCGCGGTCTTCTTCGGCTCGGCGCTTAGGCCGCGACGATGCGCGCGCCGGCCACCGGCCCGCTCGCCCGGCGCACGGTCCGGCAGACGTCGTACCCGGCAAGGGCCGAAGCGATCCGAATCGACTCCCCTGCGCTCGCCGCGAGCAGCGCGACGGTAGGGCCAGAGCCCGAGACGACGCCGCCAACCGCGCCGAGCTCCTGGCCGGCGGCGAGCACCCGGGCCAGGTTGGGTCGCAGGTGCAGGGCGGGCGCCTGGAGGTCGTTGCGCAGCGCGTGGCCGAGCGCGACCACGTCGCCGGACCGCAATGCGGCGAGCACGCCGTCGGACACCGACGCGGGGGTCGTCGCATCGACGCCGCGCTGGCGATCGAGCTCGGCGTAGACCGCGGGCGTCGACAGGCCGGTCTCGGCGACCGCGAGCACCCAATGCCAGTCGCCCCGACTCAGCACCGGCGACACGATCTCGCCGTGCCCGGTGCCGAGCGCCGTCCCGCCATGAAGCAGGAACGCGACATCGCTGCCGAGGCCGGCCGCCAGCCCCTCGAGGGCCGACCGATCGAGGTCGCACCGCCAGAGTGCGTCTGCTGCCACCAGCGCGGCCGCGGCATCGGCGCTGCCGCCGGCGAGGCCGCCGCCGACCGGAATGCCCTTCCGCAACGTGACGTGGACCGCCGGTTCGACTCCGGCCAGGGCGGCGACGGCCCGGACCGCCTGGACCGCGAGGTTGTCGTCGCCGCCGGGGACGCCCTCGACGTGCTCGCCCACGATCGAAACCGTGAGCGATCCGTCTGTGCTCGGTTCGAGCACGACCTCGTCGTACAGGCTGACCGCTTGGTAGACGGTGTGCAGCTGGTGCTTGCCGTCCGGGCGCAGCGGTCCGACCCCGAGATGCAGGTTGACCTTTGCCGGGACTCGCACGGTGACACTCACCGGAGCCACCTCACGCCTCGATCGTACGGCGCCGCCCCCCGAGCCCGGTCCGAGCAATGTCAGTGGCCGGGAAACACCAGGCCGTCGAGGTCCGTTTCGACGGCTGCGGCCGTATCCGGCCCGGTCACCTGGTACGGCTCCTCCGGGCTGATCACGCCGCCGTCGACGAACAAGGTGCCGGTGTAACCGCTCGTTCCGTCAGCGAACGGCAAGTTGACGCTCACCGAAGGCGACAGCACGCTGGCCGGCAAGGTGAACGCCTCGGTGTCGTAGACCGACCCGTTGGTGTTCTTCAACGCTCCCCGCAGATGCACAAAGCCTTCCCCGTCAACCGCGTAGGCCGCGGGCAGCAAGCCCTTGCCCGCGTTCTCCCAGCCATCGCCCGCGACGAAGTGGGTGATCAGGTGCCACTTCAACGGCGGCAGCTTGGTTGCTGTCGTCGCTCGCCGAACGGGGCCCAGGCTCGCTTCATCAATCTGCTTCCCCGTGAGCGTGTTCGCCTTGAGCCGATCCCCCGGGATCGAGCGAACCGCGATCGACTTGCCATTGATCAACCCAGCCGCCTCGTGCGCGGCAGCCGGCGCGGCCAAGCCGACGACGAGCCCACCGCCCGCGATCAGGAGCATCGGCAGAGCGGACAAACGAGTGGTGGCCACGAACTACCTCCAGGTCGGATTCGACCGCCAGCATTCACTCCGCCGGTCGCAACCTGGTCGCAGTTGCCCAAGCAATGTGACATTGCTTGGCTAGGGGGCGGCGGAGGCGATCCGGGCGAAATCGGTGATGGCGAGCTGTTCGCCGCGGGTTCGGGGATCCACCCCGGCCCGGCGCAGCACGGCCTCGGCCTCGGCCGGCGACCCGGCCCACCCGGCCAGCGCAGCTCGCAGCGTCTTACGCCGCTGCGCAAAGGCCGCGTCGACCACTGCGAACACTGCTTCTCGCGACGCGGAGGTCTCCGGCGGCTCCCGGCGGGTGAAGCCGACCAGCCCGGAGTCGACGTTGGGCACCGGCCAGAAGACCGTCCGCGGCACCGCTCCGGCCCGCCGCAGCGTCGCCCACCAGGCCGCCTTCGCCGAGGGCACGCCGTAGATCCGCGAGCCAGGAGCTGCGGTCAGCCGGTTAGCGACCTCGGCCTGCACCATCACCAGACCACGTTGCACGCTCGGGAACGCGGCCAGCAGGTGGAGTAACACGGGCACCGAGACGTTGTACGGCAGGTTCGCGACAAGCGCGGTCGGCGCCGGACCCGGAACCCGGTCGAGGCCGAGCGCGTCCGCGGTGACCACCTCGAGCCGGTCGACCACCGACGGCAGCCTCAGCGTCACGGTCGCGCGCAGCGCCCCGGCGAGGCTCGGATCGATCTCGACCGCGACCACCCGGGACACCACCGGCAGCAACCCCAGTGTCAGCGACCCGAGGCCCGGCCCGACCTCGAGCACGACGTCATCGGGGCGAAGCGCTGCGGTCCGGACGATCCGCCGGACGGTGTTGGGGTCGACCACGAAGTTCTGGCCGAGTGATTTCGTCGGGCGCAGCCCGAGCGCGGCAACCTGACGTCGTACGTCGGTCGGACCGAGCAGCCCGTCGTCGGCGGTGGCGCTCACGCCCAGCCGAACACCCGGGCCGCGGTGGCCGTCACCGCCGCCGCGACGACGTCCTCGGACACCCCTTTGAGGTCGGCGATCGCGCGCACGGTCAACGGCACGAGGTACGGCGAGTTGGGCTGGCCGCGATAGGGCATCGGGGTGAGGAACGGCGCGTCGGTCTCGACCAGGAACTGGTCCATCGGCGTCACCGCGACCGCGTCTCGGAGCGGCTGCGCGTTCTTGAAGGTCAGGTTGCCGGCGAAGGACAGGACATAGCCCGCCTCGACGCACTTGCGCGCGAAGGCCGCGTCACCGGAGAAGCAGTGGAAGATCACCTGCTCCGGCGGCCCTTCACCGGCCAATACCCGCAGCACGTCCTCATGCGCGTCGCGGTCGTGGATCATCACCGCCTTGCCGCTCTGCTTTGAGATCGCGATGTGCCGCCGGAACGACTCCTCCTGTGCCGGCCAGCCGGTCTCGTCGGTCCGGAAGTGGTCGAGGCCGGTCTCCCCGACCGCCACCACCCGCGGCTGCGCCGCCAGCTCGGCAATTGCCTCCCAGTCCGCGTCGGTCGCGGCGTGCGCTTCGTTCGGATGCACCGCCACCGCGGCCCAGACGTCGGCCCGCGAGGCGGCAAGCGCCGCGCTCGCCCGGGAGGTCTCAACGTCGACGCCGACCTGCACGACCCGGTCGATCCCGACCGCGTGCGCGGCCGCCATCGTGTCCGCCACCTCGGCATCCATCAGATCGAGGTGACAGTGGCTGTCGAGCGCCGGGATCGCGAGCGGCGGTGGCGCGGGTGGCGGGTCGCCCGCGCGGTGCGCGGCCCGGCTCACGTCCCGCTCATCCGTTCCAGCTCCTCCTCGACCACTGACTGATCGAGCTTCGCGAACAATGGCGTCGGCGGGGCGATCGGGGTGCCCGGCCGGATGTCGACCGACTCCCACCCGACGTCGGAGGCATAGTCACCGGCCAGGATCGGGTACGCCGGGCCGCCATCGAGGTCGTCCACCTCGCGCAGCTCCGGCTGCGGCGCAAGGACCCCGTCGCGGCCGAGCAGCTCGTGCACCTGTTGAGAGGAGTGCGGCATGAACGGCGACAGCATCGTCGTACAGTCGCTCACCGCTTGCAGCGCGACGTGCAGGATCGTCCCCATCCGCGCCGGGTCGGACTCCCGCAGCTTCCACGGCGCCTGCTCGGAGAGGTACTTGTTGGTCTCGGTCACGACCCGCATCGACTCGCCCAACGCGGACCTCATCCGCGACCGCTCGATGTCCGCGCCGACGGTCGCAAACGCACCGCGGGTCGCGGCGAGCAACTCCCGGTCGACATCGGTCAGCTCGCCCGCAGCGGGCACCGAGCCGAGGTTCTTCGCGGTGAACGACAGGGTGCGGTTGACCAGGTTGCCCCAGGCCGCGACGAGCTCGTCGTTGTTTCGGCGGACAAACTCCGACCAGGTGAAGTCGGTGTCGTTGGTCTCCGGGCCGGCCGCCGTCAGGTAGTAACGCAATGTGTCGGGGGAGTAGCGCGCGAGGAAGTCGCGAACGTAGATGACGACGTTGCGGCTGGAGGAGAACTTCCGGCCCTCCATCGTCAGGAACTCACTCGACACGACCTCGCTCGGCAGCTGCAGCTCGCCCAACTCCCCGGGGCTGCCGCCCTTAGCGCCCAGCCCGTCGTAACCGAGCAGCTCGGCCGGCCAGATCTGGGCGTGGAAGGTGACGTTGTCCTTGCCCATGAAGTAGTACGACTCGGCGCTCGGATCGGTCCACCACGCCCGCCAGGCGTCGGCGTCGCCGCTCCGCCTGGCCCACTCGACCGACGCCGACAGATAGCCGATGACCGCGTCGAACCAGACGTAGAGCCGCTTGTTGGGGTTGTCCTCCCAGCCCGGCAACGGGATCGGCACGCCCCAGTCGATGTCGCGCGTCATCGCCCGCGGCTTCAGATCGGCGATCAGGTTCATCGAGAACTTCAGGACGTTGGGCCGCCAGTCGGTCCGGGCCTGCAGCCACGAGCCGAGTGCATCGGCGAGGGCCGGCAGGTCGAGGAAGAACTGCTCGGTCTCGACGAAGACCGGGACCTCCCCGTTGATCCGCGAGTGCGGGTTGATCAGCTGGTCCGCGTCGAGCTGGTTGCCGCAGTTGTCGCACTGGTCGCCGCGGGCGCTGTCATAGCCGCAGATCGGGCAGGTGCCCTCGATATAGCGGTCGGGCAGTGTTCGTCCGGTCGACGGCGAGATCGCGCCACGGGTGGTCTGCTCGATCATGTAGCCGTTGCGATACAGGCCTTTGAACATCTCCTGCACGACCGCGTAGTGGTTGCGGGTCGTCGTACGGGTGAACAGGTCGTACGAAAGCCCGAGCTGCTGCAGGTCCTCGGCGATCACCCGGTTGTAGCGGTCGGCGAGCACCCGCGGCTCAACGCCCTCGTGATCGGCCTGGACCAGGATCGGGGTGCCGTGCTCGTCGGTCCCGCTCACCATCAGCACCCGGTTGCCGGCCAGCCGGTGATAGCGCGAGAAGACGTCGGACGGCACGCCGAAGCCGGCCACATGACCGATGTGGCGTGGACCGTTGGCATACGGCCAGGCGACCGCCGCCAGAATGTGCCGGGGCATGTGGCCAGCCTACGGGCGAGGGCCACTTCTTTCGGCGGGCGTCGGATCGGACGTCGTCGTGGCGCCACCGCCGAGTACGGCGTCGTAGACCTGCCGGCGGGACAGCCCGTGCCGACCCGCGACCGCATCGACCGCGTCGCGCCGCGACGAGCCGCCGGCGACCTGTGCGGCCACCTCGTCGCGCAGCGTGCCGGCCGCCACGTCCGGAGCGACGCGATCGGCACCGGCAATCACGATCGTGATCTCGCCCCGGATCTCGGTCGCCGTCGCCCACTCGGCCAGCTCGCCGAGCGTGCCACGACGCACCTCCTCGTAGGTCTTGGTCAGCTCCCGGCACACTGCCGCCCGGCGGTCCGTGCCGAACACCGACGCCAGGTCGGCGAGGGACGCGGGCAAGCGGCGCGGCGACTCGAACGCCACCAAGGCGCGGGGGTCGTGGGCCAGCTCGCTCAACCGGGTACGCCGCTCACCTGCTCGCCGGGGCAGGAACCCCTCGAAACAGAACCGGTCCGCAGGGATCCCGGCGATCGCGATCGCCGCGGTAACCGCGGACGGCCCCGGCAGGACGGTCAGCGGCAGGCCACGAGCGACCGCCTCGGTGACCAGCACGTGGCCCGGGTCCGACACCAGCGGCGTACCGGCATCGGAGACCAACAGCACGGTGCGGCCGGCCTCGACCTCGTCGAGCAGTGCGGCCGACCGGCCCTGCTCGACCGCGTCGAAGAGCGCGACGACCCGCCCCCGGATCGTGATGCCCAGGGCCGCCGCGAGCCGGTGGACGCGGCGGGTGTCCTCAGCGGCCACCACGTCAGCGGTCGCCAGCGCCTCCCGCAGTCGCGCCGAGGCGTCGCCGGCCGCACCGATCGGTGTGGCGGCGATCAGGAGGGGCACGCCTCATTAAACCCGCCGTCACCCGTGCGCTCGGCGGGCCGAAACGCCAGGGCAGGCGGGATCACCGCACGGCTGGGCCACGGGTTCGTACGATGAGCGCCATGCCGACGGCGCCGCAGGTCGAGGAGGCTGCCCCGGCACCGTCTTTGTCGACCGCGGAGGCGCTCGACCGGATCAAGGCGAAGCTGATCCGCCCGATGCCGGCCGACCGGCTGCGCGGCTGGCTGCTTCCGCTCGCCGTGACGGTCCTGGCCGGCATCACCCGG
>Ga0265338_10010341_pt1 | contig 10958 bp, 8 predicted proteins | sample 42126metaG_FD_193579 | JGI IMG/M metagenome (GOLD analysis project Ga0265338, IMG submission 193579) | Rhizosphere microbial communities from Carex aquatilis grown in University of Washington, Seatle, WA, United States - 4-21-26 metaG | ecosystem: Host-associated > Plants > Roots > Rhizosphere >... | reverse complement strand
TCGAACGATTCTGATCGGTCCAAATACCGACAATACTATCCATATCGTTGACAAACATTCTACCGGAAAAAAATCCTTTGGGCTTTCCTTTTTCAAATTCATGTAATATTAAAGTGTCACCCGAAATTTGTCCAACAAATTGAATTTTAATTTCAGCGGCTTTATCACAATAATTCCCTTTTAGTATTCCACTATCGAGTACATAAATAGATAATTGAATCCTTTTTTCTCCAAGTGTACCTTCAAAGTCATTCCAGGCATTTTTATCAAGATTAAATGCTTGACAATAAAATGTACTTAATAGATATAGAATCGTAATAATAGCCTGTTTATACATAATCGGTAATCTACAAAAGATATTTCATTAGTCTAAAAGTTCTTTTTGAAATGAAGAATATTTCTTTAGTTTATCAATTGCAGCATCGAGTCTATTTTCATTAATCTTTGAAGACAATTCATGTTGAGTTGTGCATAAGGAATTATATTCTTCCAAAGAAATAATTACAACACTACTATCTTTTCCTCGGTTAATAATTAATGTTTCGAAGTTGTTTGTTACGCTATCAAGATATTTTTTAATATCTTTTCTGAAATCACTCAACGTTGCTGTTAACATAACTATAAAATTTAATAGAACTAACTCTTTTACAAATATCAGTACAAATAGTTAATTATGTTCTCTATTGATTTGCTTTTTCTAAAATGGATACTAACGGGATTTATTATTGTCATTTTACATTTATCGTTTCCTATCCAAGATACAAATATACACTATTTAGGATTTATCAATTAAGAACTTGAATTGCTTGAAATAAGCTATTATAATAACTCTTTTCGCAGGCACAGTCTGCTATATTAAACGACAGCGGTTTAACCGCACGTCAAACAATACTCCGATTATTCATTAATGCGATGGTTGACATTTTAGCCTTGGATTAACGTTTTTTTTATCCACTGATTTACACAGATAAATACAACACAGATAAATATAAGATAAGAATTCTCCTATATTTAAAAGGTATTAGATATTTAAAAATGGTTAAACCGCTCTTAATACGTTTAAATATTTTCGCCCATCAATGTAGCAGAGGTAAAACCATTAATTTTTACAGAAACAAAATCGCCAATTTTAGCAGAAGCTTTAGGGAAAACAACAACTTTGTTTTGTGAAGTGCGTCCATAATATTCATCGTTCGATTTTTTTGAAACACCTTCTACAAGAACCTCATAGATCTTACCTTTATCGTTTTCGTTACTGATGCTCGATAATTCGTTTTGAACGGTAATAATTTCATTTAATCGACGGAGTTTTATTTCTTCGGCAACATTGTCTTCAAAGCGTTTTTCAGCTAAAGTACCGGGTCGAACTGAATATTTAAACATAAATGCAGTATCGAATGCCACTTCTTTCATTAACGAAAGTGTTTCCAGATGGTCTTCTTCCGTTTCATTGCAAAAACCACACATAATATCGGTCGATAGGGTTACTCCCGGTACAATCTGTTTAATAGCGGCAATTCTGTCTAAATACCATTCACGGGTATATTTACGGTTCATTGTTTTTAACACCTTCGAACTTCCCGATTGTACGGGTAGATGAATGTTCTTACATATATTATTGTTTGCAGCCATTACTTCGAGCAGATCGTTGCTCAAATCTTTCGGATGCGATGTTGTAAACCTAACACGCATCTGAGGAACAGCTTTGGCTACCGTATCCATTAATATAGGGAATGTTGTTTCTTCATGAACGTACGAATTGACGTTCTGACCTAATAGAGTAACTTCTTTAAATCCATTTCGTTCCAGATTTTTTACTTCTTCAATAATAGAATCTAAGTCGCGGCTGCGTTCACGACCGCGAGTAAAGGGAACAATGCAGAAGGTGCAGAAATTATCGCAACCACGCATTATCGATACAAAAGCAGATAAACGATTATGTCCCAAATGCATTGGAGTAATATCGGAATAGGTTTCGGTTTCCGACAAATGAGTGTTTATGGCATGATTATTCTTTCCGGCAATCTTTACCAATTCGGGAATGTTACGATACGAGTCGGGTCCGCAAACAATATCAACTTTTACATTACGCTCAAACAATTGTTCTTTTAAGCGTTCGGCCATACAGCCTATTACACCTACCAATAAATCTTGATTAGTCTTTTTCAGTTTCTTAATTACGTTCAACCGTTGAAAAACCTTATTTTCGGCATGATCGCGAACAGCACAGGTATTTAAGATAATCAAACCTGCATTATCAATCGATTCGGTCATTTCGAAACCGTCTTTGCAAAGAACCGATGCAACAACTTCGCTGTCGTTAACGTTCATTTGACAGCCGTATGTTTCTATATAGAGTTTTGTATTAGCCATTATGTTATTCAAAATAAATTTCGCAAATTTACTGCTGATTTTTAAATATTATGCAATGAATGTTTTTTATGTTCCTCTTAGTTCCGGAAGCCTTGAAATACAGCTTGATGAAAACGAATCGAATCATTGCATTAAGGTATTAAGACTGCGAAACGACGAAATCATTACAATCGTTGATGGAATTGGAGGTTTATATCGTGCTAAGATAATCGATGCTCATCATAAAAAATGCAGGGTGGAAATTGTTGAATCGACTTTTAGTCCTAAACCCACACCATTTATTCATCTTGCTGTTGCACCCACAAAAAACATCGAACGGTTCGAATGGTTTGTTGAAAAATCAATAGAAATAGGGGTGGGGATGATTACTCCTTTGCTTTGCGAAAAATCGGAACGTAAGATTGTTAATATTGATAGGATCGAAAAAATTGTTGTTGCTGCAATGAAACAATCGCTTAACTTGCATAAAACAATTTTGAATCAAATGACAACGTTTCCTGAGCTATTGAAACATGCTAAACAAGATCAGAATTTTATTGCACATTGCGAGAATACTGAGAAAGTAGCTTTAAAACAAGCCTGTAATTCGAAAACCGATACACTTATATTGATTGGACCTGAAGGCGATTTCAGTTCTAAAGAGATAGCTTTGGCAACGAAAAACGGATTCACTTCCGTGTCTTTAGGCAGTACACGATTACGTACTGAAACGGCAGGAATTATAGCTTGTCACAGTTTTTGTTTTGTTAATCAGAGTTAATGGTTACTTTTACTGCATATAAAACAGATAAAAACGTTTCAAGAGAAACAGCTACTATCATTTTTAAATTATGATACTGGCAGATAGCTTAAAAATAATTTCAGAATAGTATTATGAACCCGATTACGATACAATGTTTTTCTTTTTCTCATTCATCAAAAATGAACATAAAAGCTATACTTCTAACGTTATGTCTTTTGTGTACCTTCATGGCATATTCACAATCGAAGTCACCGGTTAAAATTGCTTTGTTGAAATACAATGGGGGAGGCGACTGGTATGCAAATATTCCTACGTCGTTGCATAATCTCATAACCTTTTGTAATCAAAATCTAAAAACGGAGATTGATAAAGAAAATGCAATTGTAGAGGTTGGTAGTTCCGATATATTCAATTATCCGTTTGTACATATGACAGGACATGGAAATGTAGTTTTTTCAGCCCAGGAAATAGCGAATCTCAGGAAATATCTTGAAAGTGGGGGTTTTCTTCATATCGACGATAATTATGGCTTGAATGAATTTATTCGTCGTGAAATGAAAAAAGTGTTTCCCGAACTTGATTTTATTGAATTGCCACTATCACATCCTATTTATCATCAGAAATTTACCTTTGATAAAGGATTACCTAAAATTCATGAACATGATGGAAAACCTGCACAAGGATTTGGACTCGTTTATAAAGGCCGATTAGTTTGTTTTTACTCATACGAATGCGATTTGGGTGATGGATGGGAAGACCCTTCGGTTCATAATGACCCTGAACCTATTCGTTTAAAGGCGTTACAAATGGGTGCTAATCTTATTCAATTTGTATTCAATCAGTAAGATAGCTTTTGTTCTTTTATGAAATTGATGAGCAAAATAAAAAAAATGCAAGACTGCAAAACGAAATGTTTTTTTTCTATATTTGTACAAGTTCAGATATAACACCCAATGTAAAATAATTTAAAAAGAGCTTTATGAAAATCTATAAGGGGGTAATACTTATTTTATTTACTGTTTTCGCTTGTCAATCATCATTTGCACAGGATTTAAAGAACGCAAACGGTTATGTTCAAATGTTTGAAGTTAGTTCAAAGATTCCAACTACAAACGACAAGTTTTTCTACGAAAATGATACCATGAAAGTAACGTACTATTTTTGGGGTAATCGTGGGATAATGCAAATAAGTATTTTTAATAAAAAAGATTTTCCAATTTATATCGACTGGAATAAATCAATTATGCAAGTAAATACCGATAAATTGATTTATGCTTACGAAGCTAATGTAACTCCTGAAAATACAAAGTTATATAAAGCATATCTTCATGAAGGTCGTAACTTAAGCAGTATGGACTATGAAGCTCAATATCAAATGGGACAAAAAGAACAAAAAAAGGTTGAAACCATTACAGAAGTTAAGGCCAAAGGATTCTATATGTCACTTCGATATCATATTGTATCCAGCTATACATATAAATTCGATGATAATGCAACTCCCGTTTCAGAAACAAGAAGCGATAACAGCCGCGAAACAACCGATGTATATGAAGCAGCTTTTGATTCAACAAATTCTCCATTAAAGTTTTCGAGCAAATTAACCTATTCAACCAATAAAGATTTTATTACCGAAAGGGCGATTCTGAATAATTTCTGGGTTTCGAAAATTAAAGAAATGGATGCTAAACATTTTATGGGCGAAAAAGTTGGTAAAACTCCCGAAGGCTTTCCAATCTATAAATATCCTTCAAGAAAAAGCACCCATTTCTATGTTGAGATAGAAAAAAAGAATTCAATAATATTTAAGAAATCAAAGACGACAAAGTAACATTTCTATAATACCATTTAAAGCAGATTTTTTGAAAGAAGAATCTGCTTTTTTTATTCACATTTAAACGATACTTTTTTCGCTTCAATATTCCCAAGTCTGGCTGACATAAGTATATCGGCACATGCACCGTTTTTATCGCCAAGCATCGACTTGGCAAGACCACGGTTATAATATAATTCGTTGTCGTTTTGATTTATAAGCAAAGCTCTGTTAAAACAATCAATTGCATCGTTAAATCTTTTTGCATTAAAGCAATTTACCCCCTTATTAAAAAGGGCATCTATATTCTTCGGATCAATAGTAATAGCCATATCAAGAGCGGCATTCGAACCTTGTATATCATGAATCGATAATTTGAGATTCGATAAATCGATATAAACAACTGCAGTACGAAGCCGACTATTTAACAATAATGCTTTATCAAAATCTTGAACGGTACCTACATAGTCTTTTAATTCACGACGAGCCTTTCCACGAATATAAAAAATCTCACCATCATTGGTATTGTTAGCAAGGTAAATGTTGAAATCGGTTATAGCACCTTTAAAATCATTGAGATGAAACAATGCAAGTCCTCTTACTGAATAGAATTTTGAATAGCCCGGATTTAAATGTAACCCAATAGAGCAATCTGACACACAATCCTGAAAATTATTATCGTTCAATCGTGCTGTGCTTCTAAACCAATAAGCATAATAAGCATCCGGATTCTTGTTTACAATGTCGGTAAACAAAGTTTCGGGCGAGAACCATATTTTCGTTCGTTGATACGATTGATACGCAAAAATCATTATATATATGCCTGCTCCTGCAATTACCAGTTTGGTGTTTTGCAATGCTTTTTTACTTTCTCCCGTTTTATTAAAAAGAATTTGAAAGAGCATTATCGTTAATCCAATATAAGGTACATAGCTATAACGTTCCGATACCACTGCCGAACCCATTGGTATAAACTGAATGATCAATACTATGGTAGATACAAAAAAGCCAAAACCAAAGTAGAATTCTTTTCTATACTTCTTATATACAAAAATTATCACTCCGGCTGCAATCAAGACTAACGGTGCAATATAATAGTCGAAAGGTAATGTTGTTTGATCTTGCGGATAAAAATGTAGTGCCGATAAATGAAATGGAAAGAAAAAAGAAACCAGATAATAGTATACCGAATAGCAAACTAATAAACATCTGTTTAGAAACGAATAATCGAGAATTATTTTGTTAAAAGCACTATTCGATTTCTGCGAAAGGATTGCTAGTATTCCAAACCCAATTGAAAGCACCAAAAATGGGATTTTTTGTACAAAGGCCTTAATCGAAAGTTTATCTTTATAATAATCGAGCAATAGTAGAATAAGCGGTAAGGTAACGGCTGCCGATTTTGATAAACAAGAAAGTACAAAAAATAAGAATGTAATGATCAGAAACAACGTGTTCTTCTTTTCTAAAAAGATTAGATAAAAGCTCAAAGCTGTCATATAAAACAGTGTATATAATAGATCTTTACGTTCTGATATCCATACTATCGATTCTACATGTAAGGGGTGTAAGGCAAAGACTGCTGCTGTTATAATTGCGATTCTGAAATCTTTAAGTAAAAGCATTACAAAATAATAGACCATACACACATTCGCTATATGAAGAATTACATTGAATATATGATATGCTCCAGGTTGAGTACCCCAAAAATGATACTCGATAGCCCAAGAAAGAGTGGTTAATGGATGGTAATTTGCTGCATAAAAGCTTGTGAATATAGAAGCTATTGTATGGAATGAAAGAGAAGTTATATGTGGATTATTTACAATATATTCGGTATCGTCCCAAACAAAAGTAAACGTGCGGCTATTCCAAAAAACGAAAAATGTAACACATACCAGTACAGAAAGAATGATTGCATTCTTTGTTGTATCAATCGGTTTCTTTTCTATTTTAGGCTTTTCTATGTTTTTCTTCATCTGATTATATTAATGTAACTCTTTAAATGTCGCATGAAACCCCGAAGGGCTCAGCGAAACTAATCCGCCATGAATAAACATCTTCTGTCGGTGTTAGTTATGAGAATGAATTATTGTCGTAATTAAAACTTGGTAAGGCTCGAGCGGACTTGCAGTCCGTTCGTTATAACATTTGAATGCACGGACTGCAAGTCCGCGCAAGCAAAGGTTCGCACAAGCAAAGCGTTTAAACTGCGACATTATATTTTTACCATTACTTAAGTCTTTCTTATCCTCACAATTATTAAAGAAAATTCTAAGGATTATATTTCGACTTATTCATAATTTTCTGATAATCGTTTTCTTGCATTAATTGAGCAAGCGAAACGGAATTATGGTGCATATATGAATCGATAATCTTAAAGCCCAACCACACTGCTGCACGTGCCGGCGAATCTTTTGAAAAGGCTGAAGTAAAAGGACCCTCGCCTGCAAAACGTTTAATGGTCATATAATCGGTAACAAAGAGTTGTTTATTATCGACTAAATAATCCCACATGTTTTTCTCGCTCTCAATACAGAACTTCAACTGTTTAGTAGAAAAACCCCATAAAATAGTATCGTTCAAATCAGGAATCATAGCTTTGGTGAAATACATCTTACGTCCTTCGTTAAGTAAGGTCGATAACAGATTTTCCGTTGCAAAGTTGAATGGAAATTCACTTTCGGCAAGAGCAAACATACAATCGGAAGTTATTTTTTGAGGATACATTACGTTCTTTTTATATTGCTCCATTTCCAATTGACGATACAAAATACAGTTTGTACCCAGATATTTATCAAGGCCAATACCGATAAGAGAACTATCTATCACAATAGATTGATTAAAACCACCGTTAAAGGTATAAAGTTTTGGAATCGTTTTATGTGGGAAAAAGTATTTGTAATGTTTAAAAGCCTCGGTCAATTGTGGCTCAAAAGAAAGTTTCGTATCACCGAATTCTTTATTAATGGCAGTTGTGATATCGTTAAAAACTTCGTAGTTCAAGAAAACTCTAAGGTTTTTAGCATAACCGGCATTATAAACCGAACCAACTTTAATAATTTGAATGCTATATAATTCGGCAAAGGAACCGTATTCCTTAACGATATCAGGAATCTTGTTTTCGATGCTGTCGTTTTTAAGCGAGGCAATCGTTTTATCGAGCCTATGGATAGTAAGCTGTACTTTGATTTTTGAAACATCTACCTTAAAAGGGTTTTGTGAACAAGAAGAAAATAATACTACAACTAAAAACAATGTACCGAATCGCATGACAGTTCAAATAAAGAGTGAAGAAAATAGATTGTGCTTTCTTGCAAACACATATCTGAATTTTAGACAAAAATAGTATTTTTGCAACGATGAAAAAAGGAATTATAATTAACCTGCTCTTTTTATTTTTTGCAGTTGTTGGCAAAGGTCAAAATGCAACGGTTGTTGGAAAGGTAACCGACGAACAAGGACAAGCTATTCCTTTTGTTGTAGTGTACGATATAAAGTATCCTCAAACGCCGTGTCAGACCGATATCGATGGTTTATACCGGTTGAATGTCATTGCTCAAAATGCCTGTATTCTTCAGTTTTCCGTAACAGGATATAAAAAGAATACCATTACTATATCGATCGCCGAAGGCGATGTTAAAACGGTAAATAATAAACTGGAAGTCAATGCAAGAGAAGTTCCCTCTGTATATGTGATCAGCCATAGAGATAACGATGGCAGTTTAACACGAATAAATCCCAAATTTATTCAGAGTATACCGGGGGTAGGCATGAGCAATGTGGAAACAAGTATCAAAACACAACCGGGTGTTACATCGCGTAATGAATTCAGTTCGCAATATAATGTGCGTGGAGGCAATTTCGACGAAAACCTTTGTTATGTCAACGATATCATGATATACCGACCGATACTGGTGCGCTCCGGACAGCAAGAAGGTTTGAGTTTTATCAATCCCGATCTGGTTAATTCTATCAGCTTTTCCTCGGGAGGTTTCGAAGCCCAATATGGCGACAGGATGTCGTCGGTGCTTGATATCAAATATCGTAAACCTGTTGCTTTTGCTGCATCGGCAAGTATTAGTTTGATTGGAGAAACAGTTCATTTTGAAGATGCAAGTAAAGATGGGCGCTTTACCATTATTTCAGGTGTAAGACATAAAAATAATAGTATGTTTTTAAAGAAGCTCGACGAACAAGGCAACTATAAACCAACCTTTACCGATATACAAACGCAGATGACATATCAGTTGACTAAGAAATCGCAATTGGGATGTATGGTATATGCTGCTCAAAATAATTATCTGTTTACTCCCAAAGACAGAAGTACAACGTTTGGAGGGCAGACTAATGCATATAATTTAAATGTGTATTTTGAAGGTAACGAAAAAAATCTCACCAATTCATTAATGGGTGCTCTTTGGAATCAATGGACATTCAACGATAAGACAAATCTAAAACTGACCCTTTCTACCTTTCAAAGCGTGGAAAGCGAATCGTATGATATTCTAAGTCAATATTATTTAAATGAAATGACCTCCCCTACAACCGGTACGAAGCAAGATAGTGTTAGTAATTTAGCTGCCGGTTCGTTTTTTAAGCATGCTCGTAACGATTTAACAGCAAATGTAATTTCAAGTTCTCTTATTTTTAATCATGATTTCGGTATAAGTACCATGACTGCCGGAATTGATTATGAATATATGCGAATCAATGAAAATATTTCAACCTGGACATATATCGATAGTGCCGAATATAATATGCCTTATTCCGATACTGCAATTAATCTTAGTCAATCGGTATATAATAAAATCAGATATCAAAATTTTGAAACAAATGCATTTATTCAAAATATATGGCATTGGCAACTGGGCGACGATTTGCTTTCGTTTAATGGTGGATTACGTTCTAATTTCAAATCATCTAACGATCAATTGACTCTGAGTCCTCGACTAAAACTGCTCTACAAACCGGCTTGGAAAAAGAATATATCATTTCATCTTGCTTTTGGATATTATTATCAACCACCGTTTTTTAAAGAAATGCTTGCTGTCGATGGAACATTCTACCCTAAAACCAAAGATCAGGAATCGATTCATTATGTGGCGGGAAGCGATTATTTCTTGAAAATATGGCAACGTCCTTTTAAATTAACGACCGAAGCTTATTTTAAAGATCTGAAACGTATTATTCCCTATACAATCGATAATGTCAGCCTTCAATATTTTCCCGATAAAAACGCACATGGATATGCAACTGGTGTCGATATGAAATTGAATGGCGAATTTATTAAAGGTACTGAATCGTGGGTTAGCTTGTCGCTTATGCAAACCAAAGAAAAAATTGATGGTTCCGATCTTGGATGGCAACGCCGACCAACCGATCAATTAGTTAATCTTGGAATGTTTATACAAGATTACTTGCCCGGCAACAATACCTATAAGATGAGTTTAACAATGTTTTTTGGAACCAATATACCAAGCAATCCTCCTGTTAGTACACAACTCGAAAACGCTAAAGTCGTTTTACCTGCATATAGAAGGGTTGATGTAGGTTTTTCCAAACAAATTGTTGCAGAAACAAATACTGAATTTAAATCGAAATACTATATCAAAAGTATTTGGACGGGCATTGATATCTTAAATCTTTTTGATACCTATAATACCGTGTCGAGCTATTGGATCAAAGATGTTAAAGGAAATCTTTATCCGGTTCCAAACTATTTATCAGGCAGAATGTTTAGTATAAAACTGGTTGCTAAAATGTAAATAGAGTGAAAAACGCTATGACATTGAGTTCATGTTAACTGGAACAAAACCAAATGTAATAAGGTTTCGCGGTTATCTTGCGTTGACTACTAAGTCATCTCAATATTAGAAAATCGAATGTCTAATTAAGATAACTTTAGGCTGTAGTTTATAGTAGCGTTGTAATAGATATTTTAAAACATTTCTATTCCTTTACTTCTACGATTAGGTATAGAAATAATCGTAAACTATTCATAATAATAAGGTAATAAGGTTCTGATTCTCT
>Ga0265338_10010340_pt1 | contig 10959 bp, 3 predicted proteins | sample 42126metaG_FD_193579 | JGI IMG/M metagenome (GOLD analysis project Ga0265338, IMG submission 193579) | Rhizosphere microbial communities from Carex aquatilis grown in University of Washington, Seatle, WA, United States - 4-21-26 metaG | ecosystem: Host-associated > Plants > Roots > Rhizosphere >... | reverse complement strand
CGGTCGGCGCCGGCAAGTCGTAGCTCACCAATTGGATCTGCACGCCATTAAAGTCAGCTTCGCCATTGGGGTCGTGCGTCGGCACCGGCGAAGTCGGCAAGATGTCCACGTTCAATGTCCCGCCTACAGCATGGACGTTGGAAATAAGAACAAAGTTGACGCCTTGTTGCAGCGGCAGAATTGGTGACGCATTTACTGTGCTCGCAATCTGGTCGCCATCGGCGCCATGCGCACGGAAGGTGGTGCCGCGATCATTGAAATACCCGTCACAGCCATAGAAGCAAAGATTGTAAGTGCCATCGGGCAGGCCGGTGAACTGAAGCGAATTGTTGGTGCTGTACACCGTCACCCATTGATACAGCAGATTTGCGATATCGCTGGAATCCGGTTGCACGACAGTGGAACTTCCGAAGGCGGACATGCCGCCAACCACGGAACAGAAGATGCCCGAATGCGTCGCGCCATCGTCGCGCAGGTCAGAGAGACTGGTGATTTGAGAAACGTAGCTGGAGGCGCCGGCGGCATCCGGCAGCACATTCCAATACCCACCCGTGCCCAAAATGCCCCGGCCGCTATAATGCCCGATGCCGGCACCGGTCGTATAGTTCAGCACATTGTTCGTGACCTCGTAGTTGACTGTCCACAAACCCGGAGGTGTGGAAGGCAGCGCAGTGAAGGTTACTGAAGCTGCGTTATTGGTAGCCTTCCCGACGGGATTACTGGCTACGAGATGATAATAGATCGTGCCTACCGTCAGTGGGTTGACCAAAACGCTGGAACTATTGGCACCCACAATGTCCGTCCAGGCAACGGCGTCAGGTGATGACTGCCATTGCAACGCAAGCGGCAGCGTGCCGGTGTAACCGGCGCTCAAGCGAACGTTCTGGCCGGAATACACTGTCGCGGATGGATAACTTGTGGCGTCGGCAACGGCGGGTGCAACACCCGGGGCACCAATTGCCTTGAGGAACAGGTCCTGCAGTTGTCCCTCGCTTAAGGACTTGTTGAACACGGCTACTTCGTCCAGCGTGCCATTGAAGTTACGTCCGGCAGAAGAATCACTGCCGATCCACGTCGTCCCTCCGCTAAAGGCTTCCGAGCTGTTGGTGATGACTTGAATCGACTTCAGCAAATTGGTCGCACCAGTGTTTCCATCTATGTAATACAAATAGATGGAGCTATTGGTCGGAGTAACCGTCAGCGCCACGAACGACCATTGACCCAGCGGAGCATAAAGTCCCGAATGGAAATTATAAGTGTTGGGGCTGTTACCGTTCCACGTATACCCCAGTTCTGCCACGCCGTTCGTCGAGTTGCTGCCGAAGCCGAAGCCCGCTTTATCCGAGCCATTAACCCACGTGAACAATCCCCAATTCGCCCCCACCATGCCATTCGGGTTAATCCAGGCTGTGATGGTCACCGTATTGGTATGTAAATTCAACGACGGCGCAATCAGGAATGAATTATTCTGATTGTTCGCCAATGTGACCCCTGTGTTGGTGGATTCAAAACCGGGGAAAACCGACGGCTGTGGGCCAACCTGGTTGTCGAAAACCGCGGTGCCGTAAGTCGCATTGTTGTTATTGCCGCTGTAATCATAAGCCTGCACGGAATTAGCCGTGGCATCGAACGTTTCGCTGAAGCGCCAGTAGGCTGCTGGATGATTGGTGAATACGTCGTAAGCGTACGCCGCGCTCGCATCCACCGGCGCCGGGTCGGGCAACACCACCAGTGAGGCCGGTGTGGTAGCGACACCATCCACGATGTTGCTGGCGGTCAGGTCATAGTTGGCCGACGCGGACACCGACAGATTGCTCAACGTAAGGGTCGCATTTGTTGCGCCCGCCATATTGACGGAATTCGATTGCCAAAGATAGGTGCCAGGCGTTCCTCCGAATGCGCCGCTAAATGAAATTGAACCGCCCGCGTAGGCATACACCGTGGTGAGGCCATTACCCGGGCCCGGCGTTGTGTCTTGTGTAACGAAGGGAGCAACAGCCGGATTAACTGTAAGTGTAACCGGTGCGCTGGTGGACGCGCCAAAAATGTTAGTGACTACAACAACATATTGGACGTTGTACGCCGAGGCATTGTTTGTGGGCGTGAAGCTGAGCGTAGCATTGGTCTCGTTCAGCATCAGGTTGGTGACGGGGCCACCGACAGCATTGTCATTGTACCATTGATACCAGAGATTCGTATGGAAGGGATCGCCCGTGGCCACTTCAGTGATGGTTACCGGCACACCAGCGTAGACGGTGGATGAAGGTAAAATTATGGGCAGACTGGGAGTCGGATTCGTCGGAAAAATCGGAACGAATTGAAAAGCATTCAAGCCCGCCCCGTATCCGCCGCATTGCAGGCGAATCAAGACAGCGTCGTTCGTCAGCCCAACGCCAAAAAACATATAATTGCCTCCGCTGGTCGGCGAAGCGGCACTGACACTGGTGACCGGAACATAAGTTCCTGTATAAACTGAGGTATCCTGCTCGAACAGGTGCGGCGTTAAGTCAGAACCTTCAACCATGGTATTGTTCAGGGGATTTCCACTAACCGACTCCAGATAACCTTCTGCCGTCTCGTAGTAGGAATTTCCGGTGGTATAAAGGACCACGCTGTAGCCTTCCGCACCTTCACCGCTATACCAGGCTTTAAGCCCGCTGGCATAAATGATGGGTTGATTATTGATCGCAGAATTTTGGGGAGAATTTCCCAGCGGAGAAGCCGCACCCGGCCCCCAGGTAGCCAGGAACGCATCCATCAGTTTCCCGTCCGGGGTGCCCAGTCCCGCGGAAGTTCCCGTCACGTCCTGGAAACCACAAGACCAGGCGAGATTGAAAGTATAAGGGGCGCCCGCGCTGTTGGTCAGAACGTAGGTATTGGCGCCAGACGACGAAAGATTGTTCCAGTTCGTTTGCGCATACGCAGGTACGCCCGCGAAATCCGTCGGGAGCATCGAATCGGCTTGGGAATTGTCTATGCCGCCGATGCCACCAGTGACGATTTTGCAGCCGATGGATTGGGCCGTCGCGCTCTCAATACCGAAACCCAGTATGGCTGCGCCCGCAATGATGCCCGCCCGGCGAAAGAAAGACTTGATCGATGGAATGACTTTTTTCATGGAGATTAGGGTGTGATCTTGGGTTTAGAACTTTTGAGCTGAAAGCATCCGACTCAACTGTGAAACAATTCGCAGACCGCCGACTGGAGCGGTTCTCTGGTGGTAGCATGGAATCACGCACCGCGGGCCACTTAACCAAACTAGGGTGATTCGCATGGCGCAAGTTTCATCCAAAGCCCCGCGCGCGTCATGTCGAGAAAGGATATGACTATTTCTTTCTAAAGAGTCCGGTTCAACCCATGCGCGGGATCGCCTCCAGCAACAGAGTTTAAGAACAGCCTTGACGAAGAATCCGACTCAACCGCCAACCCGCACGGCGCTGGGTGTCACGATTTGGGCGTGTGATTGTTGGGATGATTCAATGAGAAGTGACTAAATTTTGCGACCGCCTGAGCCCGTGAGCGAACATGGAGCTTTTCGTAGACGCGCCGTACGTAAGTGTTTAACGTGCCCCGGCTGACGTTCAGCATATCCATGATTTCCTTGTAAAGATATCCGCGAGCCAGCAATTCAAGCACCTCCCGCTCGCGCGTAGAGAGTTTGGCTGAACTCGGCGTTGTGGCCTCTTCACGGTAAAACGCCTGCACCACGCGGCGCGCAATATTGCTGGTCATCGGCGAACCGCCAGCGAAAACGTCCCGGATGGACGCGAGCAGTTCGCCACGCGGTGTTTGCTTGAGCAAATAACCGGTCGCTCCGGCCGCCAACGCATCGAAGACGTGATCCGTGTCCTCATATACCGTCAGCATTAGAAATTGTGTGTTTGGAAGCAACGGCTTCAGCCGCCGAACCCCCTCGATTCCGCTCAACCCGGGCAGGTTGATGTCCATCAATACCACGGATGGTTTTTCATTCGCCAAACGTTCCAACGCCTGCTCCACGCTGGCGTGCTGACCAACGCACTTAAAGCCATCAGAATGCCGCATCCAGTCCGCGAGAATTTCCCGCGCTGGCGCGTCATCTTCCACAATGGAAACCGATATGGTCATTTTATATTGATTTATCGTAGTGCGAAAAGGTCTTATCGTATTGTCGTTACTTTTATCGACAACGGCTGAGCACGCTCATGCCCTGGGCAACGGCACGAAAAATTTGACGGCCGTGCCGCGGCCATCTTCGCTTTGAACCTCGCACACACCGCCGATTTCACTCAATCGCCGCCGCATATTCGCCAAGCCGTTACCCCGGGCAATCCGTCCCCCCGCGACGGGATCCTCCCCCGCCGCTTTTGCCATATCAAACCCGCGCCCGTTATCCGACACACATAAGCCGAGACTCTGCTCGTTCAATGTCAGTTCGACTCGAACTTCCGACGCCGCACCATGCTGGACCACATTATGCAATGCTTCCTTAAACGCGAGAAATAGATTGTGGCGCGCTTCAGCCGAGATCAGCAGGGCCGGTAGTTGCAGGGGCACGTCCAACCGGCAACGAATCCCCACCGCGCTCAAATAATCATGTGCGAACCGGCTCAAATAATTCGCCAAACTATCCAGCGTGTCATGTCGTGGATTGACTGCCCATACGATTTCGTCCATGGCGCGCGTCAACTCCCGCGCCGTGCCGAAGATGCGATCCAGATTTTTGGCAACCGGTTCGGGCACGTGTGCGTGGCCCCGCGCCGACTCGCTCAACATCGTTATACGCGTGAGGCTCGCTCCCAAATCGTCGTGAATATCCTGAGCGATGCGCGCGCGTTCCCGCTCCATGGCCCGCTCGCGCTCCAGTTTCTCCATGCGCCGCCGCATCCGTCGGCGCGCGTCCCCCCACACCACTCCGCCGCTCGCCAGGACGATAGCCAGGCCGCCGAGGACGAGAAACCACGTCGTCTGCCAGAAATACGGTAATACTCGAAAGGCCAACGTGGCACCGACTTCATTCCAAATCCCGTCATTGTTGCAGGCGATGACCTGAAACGAATAATTTCCCGGGGGAATATAGTTGTAAGTCGCCGCGCGCTTTGCTCCGCCATTCACCCACTCGGTTTCAAAATTATTCAGCCGGTATTTGAACCGAACTTTTTCCGGTGCGACGAAGCTCAAGGCCGTGTATTGAAATTCAATGCGGTGCCTGCCCGGCGGGATTTTCACCGCACCGAGTGTTTCCCCATCCGCAATTTTTTTGTCGTCCAAACGCATCTCCTCAATCCGAACTGACGGTGGCAGCGTGTTGGTTTCGACGCCGGCCGGATCCACCACCACGAGCCCTTTGGCCGTGGGGAACCATAGCCGCCCGTCCGCTGATTTTCCGCCTGCTGATTGCAAGCCCTCCGAACATTCAAGAGTCGGCAAGCCGTCATTGATGCCATAGGTCAAAAATGGCGTTTCGGCAATTTTGCCGTCGGCGCACCGGTTCAGGTCAATTTCGCTTGCCCGAAGAATGCCGCCGTACGAACTCATCCAAAGAAAACCGCGACCGTCCGACTCGATGTGGCCGATGATATCATTAGGCAACCCCATTTTGCTGCTCACGACGGAAAATTTATCGTCCTTGAACCGATTCATCCCTCCACCCAGCGTGCCAATCCAGAGTGCGCCGTCGTCAGCGGAGTACAGGCATTCAATGAAATCGCTGGAAAGGCCGGCGGATTTTTTGAACCGAACGAATTTTCCCTCCTTGCGACGTACCAGCCCGCTTCCCGCTGTGCCAAACCATAGTGCGCCTGATTTATCCTGCGCGATGACGCGCACGTCACCAAAAGGTTCCCCATCGAATTCACTGAACCGCTCCAGCCTGGCGTTCTGGTAGCGTATCGCGCCCCAGGGAGTGCCAATCCAAAGTTCGTCGTCCAAGAACGAAAGGGCCGGCGCCGGGGAAAGAAAATTGTCCAAGCCCGGGCCGAAATCAAATGCGCCGCCCTTTTGCGCATAAATGCCCCCGCCCCAGGAGCCGGCCCAGATGGTCCCGTTGGGGTCCGCAGCCACCGACCATATGTACGGATTGATGATGCCCTGCGCCGAATTAAAATTTGTCCAATTGCCGTTCTGATATCGGTACAATCCCGCGCCCTCCGTGCCAATCCAGAGTGCGCCGTCCGGCATTGGCAGCACCGAGAGCACCGGACAACTTTTCCAGTGGTCTGGCGGCGAAACAATTTCAAGGTTGTTTCGCCGCATCACCACCAAACCGGCCCCGGTGCCACACCATAGATTTTTTTCCCGGTCTTCCCACGACGAGATTACCCAGTCCGACGGCAATCCGTTCAAATGGTCAAAGTGCAGCGCGGGTGAATTCGTTTGATTGGGAGAAAACAACCACAAGCCGTCACCCGATGTGCCCGCAGCCAGCGTGCCGTCGGACGTTTCCAGCAAGTTCGGAACAATGTTCCCCCGCCACGGCGCAGTCTCCGCGTTTCCGGCCCATTCGCCATCCTTCCATCGGCGAATGCCGCCATTGCAGGCGACCCAAAATCCCCCGCCGCGCGCCGCGCAGAAGCCCTGCACATAATCGTTGGTGGACAATTCAGAACTCAACTTTCCACCTTTAAGCGAAGAGATGGCCCCTTCACGCTCGATCCAAATCGTCCCGTCCCGCCCGCGGGCCATTGACACAACTTTCACGACCCCTCCGGCTGGCGGCGACAATACTCTGCCATCGCGCGCGCGCGCCAATTCGCCGGCTTCATTCATCAACCAGACGTCGCCCGCGTCATCGGCAGTGATGGCGTAAACTTTCCCGCCGCTCCAATTCATGCGTAGCGACAGAGTGGTGAATCGTCCGTCTTTATATTGCGAAATGTCGCCGCTCTCCGTGCCGATCCACAAAGTACCGTCGGACGTTTCAAACAAACTCGTAATACGGCTGCTGTGCAATTCCGGCGTGTTGTTGTCGTTGAAAACCGTGAAATGAACCCCGTCGAAGCGCGCCAGTCCGAAATAAGTGCCCACCCACAGGTATCCATCGTGTGTTTGCACGACAGCCGTAACCTTGTTTTGTGGCAGGCCCTGCTCGACTTGCCATGTGCGGGTGAAATAATTCATCGGCAGGGCTGATGCCGAAAGCAATTCAAGGTGAACAAACGCGACGAGCAGGATGAACCGGCAAAAAACTTTTCTTTTGGCGGCACAAAGGAACATCGCCAGCATTGTCAGCCGCCCGCCAAAACCCGCAAGCCAATTCAAGCCCCCTGCCCTCATTCCTTTTACCGACAAGACTAAGACGCCGATATTGACCAAAATCAACACCGCAAGCTTCGTTATCCTGCTTTAATTCACGTAGCATGAATAGCGGATGCAGGTCGGTGAAAGATTTCCGCCATTATTAGTTGCTGAAATATGTTAAAATGCTCATTGTTCCTGACCGCCGCATTGCTACTTCCCCTGCGATTTTGCCTCGCGGGTAATTATACGAATTTTTCCGTCGCGATTTATATTCCCATCAACGTCGTGCAGAGTTTTGACAACCCGGAAAAGCTGCAATCGGATTGGGAATGCATCCATCGGCAGCTAAAAGTGGACAAAGTTTATATCGAGGTGCAGCGCGATGAGCGTTTACTCACGGACGAACAAGCCGAACACGCGAAGAAATTCTTTCTCGACCGAGGCGTGCAGGTGGCGGGTGGCATGGCCTTGTCGGACGGCAACATTGGTGGACAATTCCAATCATTTTGTTACACCGATCCGCGGCATCGGGCGTTTATACAAAGCGCGGCCGAACTCGCCGCGCGACATTTCGACGAAGTGATTCAGGATGATTTCTTTTTTGTCACCACGAAAACGGAATCCGACATCGCCGCCAAGGGCAGCAAGAGCTGGTCGCAATTCCGCATGGAATTGGCTGACGACGCGGCGGAAAATCTGGTCGTCAAACCAGCCAAAGCTTTAAATCCCAAGGTCAAGATGATCATCAAGTTTCCGAACTGGTATGAGCATTTTCAAGGAGCGGGCTTCGATCTGGAAAAGGAGCCTAAGATCTTCGATGGCATCTACACCGGCACGGAAACGCGCGACCCGGAAATGACTGACCAGCACTTGCAGCAATATGAAAGCTACCAGATTGTCCGTTATTTCGAAAACATCGCCCCGCACCGCAACGGCGGCGGCTGGATCGATACCTACAGCCTGCGCTATCTTGATCGCTACGCCGAGCAGTTGTGGGACACCGTTTTTGCAAAGGCTCATGAAATCACGTTGTTCGAGTGGTCAGCAATGACGCGCCCCTTCGAAAACGGCGACCGCACCGCGTGGGAAAAGCTGCGGACAAGTTTCAATTTTTCGGAGATGGCCGGCGGTATTTCGAATCCGACGTGGGCGCGCGTCGCGGGTTATTCGTTGGAACAGGCGGATAATTTTATCGGCCAGCTCGGCGCTCCGATTGGGATTGCCAGCTACAAGCCATTTCATTCCAGCGGCGAGGATTTTTTGCACAACTATCTGGGCATGATTGGAATTCCGATCGACCTGCACCCGGAATTTCCGACCAACGCCAACCTCATCCTTTTGACCGAAGCTGCCAATGCCGATCCCGACATTGTGGCAAAAATCAAAGGTCAATTGCGCGACGGCAAATCCGTAATCATCACCTCGGGCCTGCTGCGCGCCTTGCAGGGCAAGGGCATCGAAGACATCGCCGAAATCCGCTGGACCGACCGGAAATTTCTCGCGCATAAATACGCCGGCGGTTTTGGTGCGGGAACTTTTTCCGCGCTCGACGGGGAAACGAACGTCGACGTGTTGTTCCCGGAAATCGATTTTATCACGAACGACTCCTGGTCACTCGTACGTGCCGAAGCCAATGGCAACGGCTTTCCCCTCCTGTTGATGAACCGCTATTCCAAAGGCATCCTTTACGTCTGGACGATGCCGGACAATTTCGCCGATCTTTACAGGCTGCCGCCCGCCGTCACCACGGCCATCAAGAATTACATCATGCGCGGCTTTCCGGTCCGACTGGATGGACCGGCGGAGGTGGCGCTCTTCGCCTATAATAACGGCGCATTCATCGCGCAAAATTTTTCGGCGACGGCGGCGGATGTAAAAATTTCCACCCTCGGCAACTCCCCCAGATTGAAGAATCTCGTTACCGGTGAAACGCTGGAAGGCAAATCATTATCGCCTCACGGTTGGAACTGGCGGAATGACACCACTGAGGACCGCACCCTCTTTAACATCAAGCTGCCGCCGCATAGCTATGCCGTGTTCAGTATCGACAATACTTCACAAGCCAACATTCATTAACCATTCAGCCAAGTCAGAAAAACCGAATGGCAGGCTGGCCAACATAAAGCAGACCTTGAAACGCCGAGGCTTAACCCTTATCGCCGCTCTCCTGTTGGGCGCGCTTTCCTCGTCCGCCGAAAATGGTCCATCGCGTGAAAGATTACTGATGGATTTCGGCTGGCGTTTTGCCTTTGGAAACGCGACCGATCCCTCAAAGGATTTTGACCCCGCACCGGCGAACGAGGCATTCAATTACCTCACCAAAACCGGTAATGGCCAGGGAGCAGCAAAAGCGGATTTTGACGACCGCGGCTGGCGGAAATTGGACCTGCCCCATGACTGGGCGGTGGAGGCGCCATTCTACGAACGTGGGAGCGGCAGCCATGGCTACAAGGCCGTCGGCAAAAAATTTCCCGAGCGCAGCATCGGCTGGTACCGCAAATCAATCTCCATTCCGGCGTCCGACCTGGGCCGCCGCATCAGCGTGGATTTTGACGGCGTGTTCCGTGATTCGCAGGTGTGGGTCAACGGATTTTACCTTGGCCGTGAAGCGAGCGGCTACTCGCCATTCAGCTATGATATCAGTGATTATCTGAACTACGGCGGCGACAACGTCATCGCCGTTCGCGTGGATGCAACCCTCGAAGAAGGTTGGTTTTACGAGGGTGCGGGCATTTATCGGCACGTCTGGCTGACCAAGACGGCGCCTCTGCACGTCGCCAGATGGGGCACATTTGTGACGACGGATGTAAGAAAGAATTCCGCTGATGTGACCGCGCGCGCAACGGTCAACAACGACCAACCTACGAATGCCACCTTTGAAATTCGCCAGGTTATGGTGGACGCGAACGGAAAAACCATCGCCACCGAAAGTCTCAAAAAGCTCTCCCTCGCGCCCGGCGCAACGAAAGAATTTTCAGTTGTGCTCAAGGTGTACAAACCAACACTCTGGTCGTGCGAGACGCCCTATTTGTACACTCTCGTCACGACGATTTGCCAGCGTGATAAGATTATTGACCGTTATGAAACGCCCTTTGGCATCCGGACGCTGCGTTGGGATGCAAATGAGGGATTTTTTTTGAACGGCCAGCGCGTGCAGTTGAAGGGAACCTGCGATCACCAGGATCACGCCGGCGTGGGCGCAGCGCTGCCCGACGGCGTGATTGAATTCCGCGTTGCGCAATTGAAAAAGATGGGTTCAAACGCCATCCGCACGAGTCACAATGCGCCGACGCCGGAATTGCTCGATGTATGCGACCGCATCGGCATGTTGGTAATGGACGAAAACCGCGAATACGGCATCAACCCACAGCAACTCGATGGATTGAAGCGGCTGATCCTGCGTGACCGCAACCATCCGTGTGTCTTCATCTGGTCTCTCGGCAATGAGGAATGGGGCATCGAAGGCACAGACAAGGGCACGCGCATCACGCAGACGATGCAGACATTCGCGCAGCGGCTTGACCCAACGCGCCGTTTCACCACCGCCATCAGCGGCGGCTGGGGAAAAGGCAGTTCCAAAAGCATCGAGGTAATGGGCTTCAATTATTACTCGCACGGCGACACCGACTCCTATCATAAACAATTCCCCGCCAAGCCGTCCGTTGCCACCGAAGATGGCAGTACATTTTCCACGCGCGGGATTTACGTCCAGGACCGCGGACACCAGCACCTGACCGCCTA
>Ga0265338_10010338_pt1 | contig 10960 bp, 8 predicted proteins | sample 42126metaG_FD_193579 | JGI IMG/M metagenome (GOLD analysis project Ga0265338, IMG submission 193579) | Rhizosphere microbial communities from Carex aquatilis grown in University of Washington, Seatle, WA, United States - 4-21-26 metaG | ecosystem: Host-associated > Plants > Roots > Rhizosphere >... | reverse complement strand
GACGGATAGGAGAGATGTGAATTCACTCCCCGGCAGTCCGCAGCCCCCCGCTGCAGGCCAGCCGAGCAACGATCCAGCGTTCATGGCTGACCCGTATACCGCCTACGCCCGATGGCGCCGGGCCGGCCCGGTGCACCGGACGGTGACCCCTGACGGCCAGCAGGTGTGGATCGTCACCCGGTATGACGACATTCGCACCGCGCTGGCCGACCCGCGTCTTTCGCTGAGCAAGGCGCACGCCCGCCCCGGTAGCTACCAGGGCTTTTCGCTGCCGCCCGCGCTGGACGCCAACCTGCTGAACCTCGACCCTCCCGATCACACCCGTATCCGCGGGCTCGTGGCCAAGGCATTCACTCCCAGCCGGGTAGAAAGCCTGCGCCCAGCGGTTGAGCAGCACGCCGACGCACTGCTCGACGCCATCGCCGACCGTGGCCACGCCGACCTGATCGAAGAGTTCGCCGCGCTGCTGCCGCTCACCGTGATCGGGGAGCTGCTCGGCGTGCCCGCCGGACCGCGCGCCGACTTCCGCCGCTGGACCTCCACGATGCTCGCCCCTGACCCGGCGAAGCCATCCGCGGTGAAGGAGGCGGTCGGCGGGATAGTGAAGCTGCTGACCGGGCTTATAGCGGCCAAGCGCGCCAGCCCCGGCGGCGACCTGCTGTCCGCGATGATCTCGGCCCGAGACGAGGGGGACAAGCTTAGCGAAGACGAATTGCTCTCCCTCGCCTTCCTCATCCTGGGGGCCGGGTACGAGAACTCGATCCACCTCATCGGCAACAGCATCCTCGCGCTGCTGTCTTCACCCCAGCTGGCCGCCGCAGAACTGCCCTTGACGGAGTTGGCGGCCGCGGGATCACTGGCTAGCCCGGCTATCGAGGAACTGATCCGTTTCGCCGATCCGAACCAGTACGCGATCCGGCGGTTCGCCACCGAAGACCTCAGTATCGACGGCGTGCTCATACCGGCCGGCGAGACGATCCTGCTCTGCGTGGCCAGCGCCAATCGCGACCCGTCCCGGTTCCCCGAACCCGACCGCCTGGACCTGGCCCGCGCCGACAACCCGCATCTGAGCTTCGGCCGCGGCATCCATTACTGCCTCGGAGCCCCGCTGGCCAAGCTCGAAACCGAGGTAGCCCTCGGCAAGCTGCTCCGGCGCCTCCCGGGCCTCACCCTCGCGGCCAAGCCAGGCGAGCTCCGGTGGCGCCCCTCTTTCCGCAGCCGCGGACTCCTGGAGCTACCAGTTACCTGGCCGGCACCTGACCGAACCGGCTAACTGAGGCGGTCAAGGCGAGCCACGCTGGTTCGCCGGCGGCGAGGTGTTCCGGGAGCCAGCGGGTTTCCCACCACGTTGACGGACTGTCGGGGTGAGCAAAAGGAGTTGGCTGGCCGGCCACCACCCGCGTCGTCGCAGCGCCCCGAGGCGAGGCGCGGCCACTGGGCGATAGCTCGACTCGACAGTGACAGCACGGTTCAAAGCCGTGTGCGCAGGCGGCCGCGTACCCAGAGGAGGACAATGGGCTCATGGCGTCGACCAATATCGAAGTCGCGGCGCTGCTACGCGAGTACGCCGAGCTGCTCGACCTCACCGGGGCCGAGTCATTCCGGGTGCGGACCTACGAGCGGGCGGCGCGGTCGGTCGGGGGACACCCCGAGGACTTGGACGAGATCCCGGATGCCGCACTGACCAAGATCAGCGGGGTCGGGAAGTCCACCGCGGCCAAGATCGCCGAGTACCGCCGCACCGGAACCATCGCGGCGGTCGACGCGCTGCGGGCACGGGTGCCGGCGGGCGCGCTGGAGCTGGCCAAGGTGCCCGGGGTCGGCCAGAAGCGCGCCCTTGAGCTAGCCGCACTCGGGATCACCACGACGAGCGACCTCGGCCAGGCCGTCCGCAGCGGGCGGCTGCGCGGGGTGCCCGGGTTCGGTCCCAAGACCGAGGAACGGATCGTCCGGGGGATCGGCGTGGCAGACAGCGACGCGGCGCTGCGGGCGGGACTGCACGGGCTTGCCCGCGATGCGACCGAGGACGACATCTACGCCGTGCTGGCCGCGAACGTCGCCGGAGAAGCCGGGAGCGGAAGGGCGGAGCACGCCCTCGTTCAGGCCAAAGACCTGCGCGGGGACCTGCACACGCACACCGACCTCACCGACGGCATCGTCTCCCTGGAGGGAATGATCGCGGCGGCCGAGGCCCGCGGCTACGAGTACTACGCGGTCACCGACCACGCGCCCAACCTGGTCATGCAGCGGATGACGACCGAGAAGATGCTGGGCCAGCGGGCGCAGTTGCGGGCGCTGGCCGAGCGGACCGCGATGACGCTGCTGCACGGCACCGAGCTGAACATCGCGGCTGACGGCAGCGTGGACTGGGACGAGGACTTCCTGAGCGGGTTCGACCTGTGCGTCGCCTCCGTGCATTCCAGCTTTGAGCAGGACCGGGACACGATGACCAGGCGGTTCATCACCGCGGCGGAGAACCCGGCGGTGAACGTGATCGGCCACCCGCTGACCCGCAAGCTGGGGCGCCGCCCGCCGGTCGAGGTCGACACCGACGCCCTGTACGCGGCCTGCGCCCGGACCGGGACGGCGCTGGAGATCAACGCCTCGCCGGACCGGATGGACCTGCCGCCGGAGCACGTCGCGGCCGCGCGGGCGGCGGGCGTCAAGTTCTCGATCGACACCGACGCGCACTCGCTGGTCGACCTGACCAACATGCGCTACGGGCTCGCCTCCGCCCGCTTCGGCGGGCTGACCAGCGACGACGTGATCAATACGTGGCCTCTCGGCCGGCTGGAAGAATTCCTGCGGCAGAGTCGTTTATCCATAGGTTACTGACGAGTAGCATAGGGTCTGGCGGCGCCGCGAACGACCCGCGGGCAAGGGCGCACATCTCACAAGGAGCGAGCCGATGAAGGCGCGTGACGTGGTATTCGTCGACGGCGTGCGGACGCCGTTCGGCAAGTCGGGCCCGAAGGGCATCTACGCGGAGACCCGCGCCGACGACCTGGTGGTGCGGGTGATCAGGGAGCTGCTGCGGCGCAACCCGGGCCTGCCCACCGAACGGGTGGGCGAGGTGGCGATCGCCGCCACCACCCAGATCGGCGACCAGGGGCTGACCATCGGCCGGTCGGCCGCGATCCTGGCCGGGCTGCCGCCGAGCGTCCCCGGCTACGCCATCGACCGGATGTGCGCCGGCGCGATGACCGCGGTCACCACCACCGCCGGAGAGGTCGCGCTGGGCGCGGCCGACATCGCGATCGCGGGCGGGGTGGAGCACATGGGCCGCCACCCGATGGGGGAGCAGGTCGACCCCAACCCGCGGTTCGTCGCCGAGCACCTGGTGGATGAGTCGGCGCTGTTCATGGGGATGACGGCGGAGAACCTGCACGACCGGTTCCCCGCCATCACCAAGGACCGGGCTGACGCCTACGCGCTCGGCAGCCAGCGCAAGGTGGCCGCCGCCTACGCGGCGGGCAAGATCCAGCCCGGCCTGGTGCCGATGGCGATCCGCACCAAGGAGCTCGGCTGGGGCTGGGCCACGGCGGACGAGCCGCCCCGGCCGGACACCACCGCCGAGGGCCTGGCCGCGCTGAAGACCCCGTTCCGGCCGCACGGCCGGGTCACCGCGGGCAACTCCTCCGGCATCAACGACGGCGCGACCGGCTGCGTCATCGCCGCCGAGGAGGTCGCGGCCGAGCTCGGGCTGCCGGCCAGGATGCGGCTGGCCGACTTCCAGTTCGCCGGCGTCGAGCCCGAGGTGATGGGCATCGGCCCGGTCCCCGCGACCGAGAAGCTGCTCGCCCGGCAGGGGCTCACCATGGACGACATCGGCCTCATCGAGGTCAACGAGGCGTTCGCGGTTCAGGTGCTCGCGTTCCTTGACCACTTCAAGATCGACGACGACGACCCGCGGGTGAACCCGTGGGGCGGCGCGATCGCGCTCGGCCACCCGCTCGCCTCGTCCGGGGTCCGGCTGATGATCCAGCTCGCCGCCCAGTTCGCCGAGCACCCGGAGGTCAGGTACGGGCTTACCACCATGTGCGTCGGCATGGGCATGGGCGGCACCGTGCTCTGGGAGAACCCGCTCGCGGAACGGAGCTAGACAACCATGAACATCCCGAACGTAAGCGGCAGCCTGCCGTCGCCCGACGAGTTCCCGGCCGAGGTGGTCACCCGGGCGATCGTCCGCGACGTCGACCTCGGGCAGCTTTCCGAAGGCCGTGTTTCCGAAGGCCGTGTTTCCGACGGCGCCGGCGGCCGGCTGGCGCTGATCACGCTGGACAACGGGCACGACCACACCAAGCCGAACACGTTCGGCCCGCAGGGGCTGCTGTCCCTCAACGCGGCCCTCGACCAGGTGGCGGCGCGGGCGGCGGCGGGCGAGATCGCCGCCGTCGGCGTCACCGGCAAGCCGTTCATCCTCGCGGCCGGGGCTGACCTGGAGGCCGGGGCGGCCGCCCTGGCGTCGGCTGGCGCCGACCCGCGGGCGGCCCGCGAGCGGGCGCTCGGCATCGCCTCGCTCGGGCACGCGGTGTTCAGGCGGCTGGGCGAGCTGCCGGTGCCGTCGTTCTGCTTCATCAACGGCGTCGCGCTCGGCGGCGGCCTTGAGGTCGCGCTGCACTGCACCTACCGGACCATCTCGTCCGGGGTGCCGATGATCGCCTTCCCCGAGTGCTTCCTCGGCATCGTGCCCGGCTGGGGCGGTGCCTACCTGCTGCCGCGGCTGATCGGGCCGGCCCCGGCGCTGAAGCTCATCATCGAGAACCCCCTCGCGCAGAACAAGATGATCCGCGGGCCCGAGGCCTTCCAGCTCGGCCTGGCCGACGCGATGTTCGAGCCCGCCGACTTCCTCGAGGAGTCGCTGCGCTGGGCCGCGTCGGTGCTGAGCGGCGCGGTGACGGTGGGCCGGCCGGCCGGCCCGGACGCCGCGCCGGCCGGCCCGGGAAATGTCTCAGCGCAGGACTGGGCGCAGGCGGTGGCCGCCGCCCGGTTCCTGGTCGACGGCAAGCTGCACGGCGCCGCCCCCGCCCCCTACCGGGCGCTTGACCTGGTGGAGGCCGCGCGCACCGCGTCCCGCGACGAGGGGTTCGCGGCCGAGGACGAGGCCCTGGCCGACCTGATGCTGTCGGATGAGTTCCGGGCCGGGCTGTACGCGTTCGACCTGGTGCAGAAGCGCGCCCGCCGGCCCGCTGGCGCCCCCGACAAGTCGCTCGCCCGCCCGGTCGGCAAGGTTGGCGTGGTCGGGGCCGGGCTGATGGCCGCGCAGATCGCCCTGCTGTTCGTCCGGCGACTGCAGGTCCCGGTGGTGATGACCGACCTGGACCAGGCCCGGGTGGACGCCGGGGTCGGCTACGTGCACGCCGAGATCGACAAGCAGCTCTCCCGGGGGAGGATCTCGGCCGATACCGCCAACCGGCACAAGGCACTGGTCAGCGGGTCGGTGAGCAAGGACGGGTTCGCCGACGCCGACTTCGTCATCGAGGCGGTGTTCGAGCAGCTCGAGGTCAAGCAGCAGGTGTTCGCCGAGGTCGAGGCGGTCGTCAGCGACACCTGCGTGCTCGCCACCAACACCTCCTCGCTGTCGGTGACCGCGATGGCGTCCGGCCTGCGGCACCCCGAACGGGTGGTCGGCTTCCACTTCTTCAACCCGGTCGCGGTGCTGCCGCTGGTCGAGGTGGTACGCGGCGGTGCGACCGGCGACGCGGCGCTGGCGACCGCCCTCGCGGTCGGCAAGAACCTCAAGAAGAACTGCGTGATCGTCGCCGACCGGCCCGCGTTCGTGGTCAACCGGCTGCTCACCCGGTTCCTGGGCGAGATCACCCGCTCGGTCGACGAGGGCACCCCGTTCGAGGTGGCCGAGCACGCGGCCGACCCGCTCGGCCTGCCGATGACGCCGTTCCTGCTGCTGCAGCTGGTCGGCCCGCGGATCGCGCTGCACGTGGCGCAGACGCTGCACGACGCGTTGGGGATGCGCTTCGCGGTGTCACCCAAGCTGCGTGCACTGGCCGAGTCGGGCAAGGCCTCGGTCTACCGGCCCGACTTCTCGGTCGATCCGGAGGTAGCGGCGCTGCTGGCCGGGGGCGACCACCCGTCGTCGGGGCCCGAGGTTCTCGCCCGGGCGCTGGAGGGCCTGGCCCAGGAGATCAGGATCATGCTGGACGAGGGCGTGGTGGCGGCGCCCGAGGACATCGACCTGTGCATGATCCTCGGCGCGGGCTGGCCGTTCCACCTCGGCGGCATCACCCCGTACCTGGACCGCACGGGCATCGCGGCCAAGGTCACCGGCGCCCCCTTCGCCGGGAAAAACTAGCCAGCTGACCAAACAAAACTAGTCAACTGACCAGTCCTTCTCGGCTGGCGGACCCTCGGTATAAGTACCTAGAATACTTAGCCGTAGGGGCCGGTGCGGGCCAGGTCGTGACTGGGCCGCATCATCTCACTCCGCAACGTAAGCGCGGAGTTGGCTCCGGCGAGCAGCAGGGGGGCCCGCAGTGGCTGAGGAATGGCTGAAGGCGAGTTCTCGCCTGCTCAGGCGGCCCCAGGTGAACTCCACGCTGCCCAACGTCGCCCGGGTGTGGAACTTCCTCATCGGCGGCCGTGACAATTTCGAGGCCGACCGCCGGGCCGCCCGCCAGCTCATGGCCGCGTCCCCGGTGATGGAGCTGGTGGCGCTGGCCTCGCGGGCGTTCCTGCGCCGGACGGTCGCCTACCTGGCGGCCGAGGCGGGCATCCGCCAGTTCCTGGACATCGGCACCGGCATCCCGACGGCGGGCAACACCCACGAGGTCGCCCAGGCGATCGACCCGTCCTGCCGCGTCGTCTACGTGGACAACGACCCGGTGGTGCTGACGCACGCGCGGGCCAAGCTGCGCTCCGCCGCCGAAGGCGCCACCAGCTACCTTGACGCCGACGCGCGCGACACAGCGTCGATCCTGGCCGGGGCGGAGGCCACCCTCGACCTCACCCGGCCGGTCGGGGTGATCATGATCGACATCCTGAACTTCCTCGAGGACGCGGGCGACGTGCTCGAGCGGACGGTGGCGGTGCTGCCGGGCGACAGCTACCTGGCGGTGATGCAGCCGGTCAGGGACGACCGGCTGGCGCTGGCCGCGCAGCGCTGGAACCAGGTCGCGGCGATGCCCGTCTTCCTGCGCGACCCGGGCCAGGTGGAGCACTGGCTGGCCGGCCTCGACCTCGTGCCGCCCGGGCTGGTGGAGCTGCCGGACTGGCGGCCCGGCCCCGGCGACCCGGAGTGCCCGAACGGGCTTCCGCTGCTCGGCGCGGTGGCCAGGAAACCCTTCTAGGTACCCTTGGGTTAGCTGATTCGAGGCCGTGCCGTCATCCGGGGGTTGTTCGCATGACTGAAGACGAGCAGGCCGCGCCGCGCCGCGCCCGCCCGGGTCTTATCGATGTCACCGTGCCGAACGCCGCCCGCGCGGCTGACTTCCTGCGCGGCGGGTCCGACCACTTCGCGGCCGACCGCAAGGCGGCGCTTGAGGTCACCGCGTCGGTCCCGGCCGTCGAGCGGATCCCGGCCGAGGCCGGCGCGTTCCGCCGCCGGACGGTCCGGTACCTGGTCGCCGAGGCCGGGATCAGGCAGCTCGTCGACATCGGCAACGGCCTGGTGCCGCCCGGCGGCACCCACGAGACGGCGCTGGCAGTCGACCCGCGCTGCCGGGTGGTGTACACCGACAGCGACCCGCTGGTGCTGACCCGCGCGCAGGCGCTCATCGCGTCCGCCCCCGTCGGCTCGGTGAGCTGTGTCCGCGGGGACATCGCCGACGTGGACGCGATCATCGCGGCCGCCACCCCCACCCTGGACCTTGGCCAGCCGGCCGGCGTGCTGCTGATGTCCACCCTGGCGCACGTGCCGACCATGATCGCCGCCGCCCGGGCGGTGTCGTCGCTGATGGCGGTGCTGCCGTCGGGCAGCCACGTCGTCATCTACCACCTGGCCAGCGACCTGGACCCGGCGATGCCGGCCGCGGCCAGGCAGTGGAACAAGACCGTGCCGGTGCCGATCACCCTGCGCAACCGCGACGAGGTGCTGGCGCTGGTCGCCGGGCTTGAGGTGGCGGAGCCGGGAGTGGTCCCGGTCACCGAGTGGCGCCCGGACCAGGCGGTCCTTCCGCCGCCGGTGCCGGTGCACGGGGTAGTGGCGCGCAAGCCCTGACCGGTTCCGTGCCTCAGCTCAGCTCAGCTCAGCTCAGCTCAGCTCAGCTCAGCTCGGCTTCTGGCGCTGGCGGAAGGAGCGCATGGAGACCTGGCTGCCGCAGGCCGCGCTGCAGTACAGGCCCGCGGAGTTGCGGGTCCTGTCCAGGAAGCTATCAACTGCGCGATCCCGAACGGGTGCGTACCGTTGCCTCATGCCCGGCCTGGCTCCCGATCCCGTGCCCTCCTCTTCCGCTGGCTCGCCCGAATGGCAGACCGCGCTGCTGGTCGCGGTGCCCGCCGCCGAGGCCGCGGTGGGGGAGCACCGGGCCCGGCTGGACGCGAGCGCCCGCCACGGCGTGCCCGCGCACCTGACCGTGCTCTACCCGTTCCTGCCGCCGTCGCAGGTCAGCCAGGCTGTCCTTGGGTCGCTGGCCGGGCTGTTCGCGGGGGTCCCGGCCTTCGGCTTCACGCTGGACCGGGTGGCCTGGTTCGGCGACGGCGTGGTGTGGCTCGCTCCCCAGGACGCCGCCCCGTTTCGCGAGCTGACGGCACTGGCGGGCCGGGCGTTCCCGGCCTGCGTGCCTTACGGCGGCCAGTTCGCCGACGTGGTGCCGCACCTGACGGTCGGGCACCTAGGCGACCTGGCTGCCAGGCAGGCGGCCGGGGACGCGGTCGGCCGGCGGCTGCCGATCGTGGCCCGGGCGGCCGAGGTCACCCTGATGTCGGGGCCGGCCCCGGGCGACCCAGCCGCCCGGCCGGGCCGGTGGCGCCGCCTGGCGGCGTTCCCGCTCGGGCGCTAACGGGCTATCCGCACGTCACGCAGGGCAGGACCAAGCCGCCCGGTCGGTGTCAGATAGTCCAGATCGGCGAGGTCGCGGGGCGAGTGCGGCTGCTGGCGGACCCGGATACCTCCACGATCCGGCGAATCGCCTCCGTCAGCTGGGACGGGGGACCGGTGACCGGGATCCGGAAATAGCGGTCGTGCGTCCGGCTGGTCGAGAAGCGGGTCCCGGGCGGGATGCGCACGCCCCGCGGGCGGACCGCGTTCGAGAGCTGGGTGCTGCTCGCGCCGTTCAGGTCGACCCACAAGAACATGCCCCCGGACGGTTCGACGACGTCCCATCCGGCCTGCCGGACCTCCGCGACTGCGTGCGCGCGTCGCTCGCGCAGCAGCGCCCGCCGGGCAGCGCCGATCTCGTCAAGCTGATCCGTCAGCTCCAGTGCGAGCAGTTGATCCAGTACCGGCGCGGCGACGTCCTGGCTTGAGCGGGCGGCGGCCAGCCGGTTGACCACCTCGCGGGGACCGCGTACCCAGCCGATCCGCAGCCCCGCCCAGACCAGCTTCGACAGCGTCCCGATCGTGAGCACCCGCTTGTCGAGGGCGGCGGTAGGAGTGACCGGCCCGCCGTCGCCAAGCTCGGCGAAGGTCTCGTCGACGCACAGCAGCAGGTCCCGGGTGCGTTGGACGAGGACGCGCCGCTCGCTGTCGCCGGCCAGGTGTCCGGTGGGATTCTGGAAGTCAGGCACCGCGTAGGCGATGTCCGGGGACGGGCCGGAACGGTGCGGCCACTGCCAGCCGCCGGCTGTGACCGCCAGCGGTTGCGGCCGGGCGTGGTGCTGGCGGACGGCGTCGATCGCGGCCGGGTAACTCGGCTGCTCGACCAGGACGTGGCGGCCGGGCCGGGCGAAGGTTCGCAGGATCAGGTCCCAGCCGTGCAGGGCGCCCTGCGTGATCAGGACCTGGTCCGGCCGGGTGGGCAGGCCCCGTCGGCTCAGCCGGGCCGCCACGGCAGCCCGAAGCTCAGGGACACCGAGCGGATGGAGCCCGGGGCCGGCCGAAAGCGCGGGCAGGCGATCGGCGGCCCGGTGCGCCGCGTCGAGTACCTGGCTGGGCGCGGGCAGCACGGCGATCGAGAGGTCGATGGCGGCCGCGGGACCCGTGTCCAGCCAGGCCGGCTCGTCCGGCCGGTCGGCCGGCCCGGGGGGAGCGCACACCGTCGTGGCACTCCCTTGACGGGCGGACAGGAAGCCCTCGGCCTGGAGCACGGTGAGCGACGATACGACGGTCGACCGGCTCAGCCGGAGCGCGTCAGCCAGCGCTCGCTGCGGCGGCAGCCGGTCCCCGGCCACCAGGCGGCCGTCCATGATCAGCGCGCGCAGGCCGTCGGCCAGGTCCAGGTAGGCCGAGCGCCGGCCGAGGGCCGGCTCGAGCTGGGCGGCGAGTTCCGCGGTGCTGACCACACCAGCAATCCTAGATTGGTATTGGATAGAGCGGACCAATTAGCCGACAATCAACCGGTGCTGCTTCTTCCGGTTTCGCCGACCCGCCGTCTCCCGCTGCTCCCGCTGCCCACCGATCGCCTGCGGGTTCGCTCGGTCATGCTCTGCGTGGGGCTGGTGACCTACGGGGTGAGCAGTGGCCTATTGCTGCAGGCCGGCCTCGGCGTCGATCCGTGGGACGTGCTGCACCAGGGCCTGGCGAGGACGTTCGGGGGACCGGTCGGTACCTGGGCGATCGGGGCCAGCCTGGTCGTGCTGCTGCTGTGGCTGCCGCTGCGTGAGCGTTTCGGCCTCGGCACCTTCGCCAACGCCGTCGTAGTCGGCCTGTGCATCGACGCGACCGTAGCGGTCGTGCCGGCCCAGCACCAGCCGCTGACGCAGGTTGCCGTCCTCGTCCTCGGGATCCTGCTGAACGCCTTCGCGACCGGCCTGTACATCGGGGCCGGCTTCGGCCCGGGCCCGCGCGACGGCCTCACCACGGCATTCGCTGCCCGCGGCCACCAGATTCTCCTGGTGAGGACGGTCG
>Ga0265338_10010336_pt1 | contig 10961 bp, 10 predicted proteins | sample 42126metaG_FD_193579 | JGI IMG/M metagenome (GOLD analysis project Ga0265338, IMG submission 193579) | Rhizosphere microbial communities from Carex aquatilis grown in University of Washington, Seatle, WA, United States - 4-21-26 metaG | ecosystem: Host-associated > Plants > Roots > Rhizosphere... | reverse complement strand
GTCGAGGCAGTCGGCAGTTAGGTCACCTATGTGAAGCCGGGCGACCGGGTGATCACCTGCCTCTCGGTGTTCTGCGGCACCTGCGAGTATTGCAACACCGGCCGGCCGCAGCTTTGCAACAATGCCGACGTCAAGATGCCGCCGGGCAAGGCGCAACGGCTGTTCTGGCAGGGCAAGCCGGTGGTGCAGTTCGCCAACCTCTCCTCCTTCGCCGAGCAATTGCTGACGCACGAGAACGCGGTGGTGAAGGTCGCCGACGACATCCCGCTCAACATCGGCTGCCTGGTGGGCTGCGGCGTCATGACCGGCGCGGGCGCAGTTATGAACACGGCGAAAGTGCCGGCCGGCGCCACGGTCGCGGTGTTCGGTTGCGGCGGCATCGGGCTGTCCGCGGTGAATGGCGCAGCGATCGCGGGGGCGGACCGTATCATCGCGATCGACGTGGTTTCCTCGAAGCTGGACGTCGCCAAGCTGATGGGGGCGACCGACGTGATCAACGCGAGCAATGTCGATCCGGTCGAGGCGATCAAGGACCTGACCGGTGGCGGCGTGGAGTATTCGTTCGAGGCGATCGGCCTGAAGAAGACGGCGGAGCAAAGTTTCCAGTGCCTGCGCGCCGGCGGCACGGCGACGATCATCGGCATGGTGCCGTATGGCATGAAGATCGAATTGCACGGCTATGATTTTCTGCGGGAGCGGAAGATCCAGGGGTCGTCGATGGGCAGCAACCGGTTCCGGGTCGACATGCCGAAACTGCTGAACGCCTGGAAGAAGGGCGACCTGAAGCTCGACCATCTGATCTCCAGCCACATCAAGCTGGAGGAGATCAACGAGGGCTACGTCAAGCTGAAGGGCGGCGAGGTGTTGCGCCAACTCATCGACTTTGGCGTCGCCAAGTAGGCCCCGCCCGGGACGCCGCCGGAGCGCGATTGCTCGATCACCCGTCCCAGCCGGCCTTGCGCAGTCCTTCGAGCATGTGAGCGTCATCTTCCGGCCGGTGCGCCGGGAACCGATGACGGACGAACACATCCAGCGATGCCGGCGCGATCGCGTTGCAGACCTCCCGCCCTGGTGTGGTGATCCGCACGCTTCGATCCCGGCCGCGGTCAGCATCGCAGTGGCTTGTCATGCGTGGCAGAAACGGTGTCGCAGCGTTATAAGGCGCTGGGTCGAACGTCGCGGTTCGTCAGACGCTCGCTGGGAACAGGTCACTGACGGGCAACGCCACGCCCGGTAGCAGCGCCATATCCAGGACGGCTCCCGGGCCTATGCATCGAACCTCGGCGTAGCGGCCGTTGCAGGGCTGGCGATGGACCTCGACGACGCGGTCCAGCAGGTTCACGATCCAGCATTCGGCGATCCCGTTCTCGGCGTAGAGGGGCACCTTGATCGTGCGGTCGTCGTCCAGACTGGTGTCGGCGACCTCGATCAGGAGCAATACGTCGGGCGGGCAGGGCGTCGCGGTCTGGTAATCGTCGGCACGCGGCCGGAGCACGACGACATCCGGTTCCGGCTCCGACCCGTCGTCGAGCCGTACCGGATTTTGCACCGACAGAATGCCGCGTCCGGCGAGAACGCCGGCCAGAAGACGGTTGAGGCGGTTCACCATGCCGAGATGCGGAGCGCCGATGGGTGCCATGTCGACGATCTGCCCCCTGATCAATTCAACCCGGGAGTCCTCGCCGAGTATTCCGGCCTCTGCCATCCGGTGGTACTCCGCCACCGTGAAGCGATGCGGCCTCGCACCAGCCACCACGCCGTCCATCGTCGGCCCCTCCGTCGTCGCCAATGCCATACTGCATCCGGAGCGGCGGTCGCAACCAGCCGTCTTTCGACCTCGACACCCCTGCCGCCCCCTGCGCAACAGTTGCCCGGACTCCGCCCCGCCCGCTATACCGGCCTGACCACGGTGGGAACACAGCATGAACGATCTGTTCGGCACCAACGGCTCCAGTAAGCGCGGCAAACCTCCGGCCGCGCCGCCCGGGGGGGATTACTCCGCCAAGGACATCGAGGTTCTGGAGGGGCTGGAGCCGGTGCGCCGCCGCCCCGGCATGTATATCGGTGGCACCGACGAGACCGCGCTGCACCACCTGGCGGCCGAGACGCTCGACAACTCGATGGACGAGGCGGTGGCCGGCCATGCCAGCTTCATCGAGGTGGCGCTGGAGCAAGGGAACTGGCTGACGGTGCGCGATAACGGGCGGGGCATCCCGGTCGATCCTCACCCGAAGTTCAAGCACCTCAGCGCGCTGGAGGTGATCCTGACGACGCTGCACTCGGGGGGAAAATTCGGCGGCAAGGTGTATCAGACGTCGGGCGGGCTGCACGGCGTCGGCGCCTCGGTGGTGAACGCGCTGTCCGAGGCGATGCAGGTGGAGGTGGCGCGCGACCGCGTGCTGTGGAAGCAGAGCTACGCGCGTGGCAAGCCGACGTCGAAGCTGGTGAACGCCGGGCCGGTGCACAACCGGCGGGGCACCACGTTCCGCTTCAAGCCGGACCCGCAGGTGTTTGGTGCGGCGCAGTTCAGTCCGGCTCGGCTGTACCGGCTGTGCCGCTCCAAGGCCTACCTGTTTCGCGGCGTGGAAATCCGCTGGGTGTGCGACCCGGCATTGCTCAAGGGCGCCAAGGACGACACGCCGGCCGAGGCGGTGCTGCACTTCCCCGGCGGGCTGCGGGACAGCCTGGAAGCCGATATCGGCGAGACGACGCGCGTGCTGCCGCAGCCCTGGGCAGGGGAGGCGGAACTGCCGGCCGCGCCGGGGGGAGAACCCACAGGGAAGGTGGAATGGGCCGCCGTCTGGCTGGATGGCGAGGACGGCTTCCTGCACACTTACTGCAACACTGTTCCCACGCCGCAGGGCGGCACTCACGAGGCGGGGCTGCGCGCCGCCCTGCTGAAGGGCCTGCGGGCCTGGGGCGAGCATCGCGGCAACCGCCGTGCTGCTCAGGTCACCGCCGAAGACCTGCTGACCCCGATGGCCGCCAAGCTGTCGGTGTTCCTGCGCGAGCCGCAATTCCAGGGCCAGACCAAGGAGAAGCTGACCAGCCCGGAGGCGACTCGGCTGGTGGAGACGGCGCTACGCGACCGCTTCGACCATTACCTGGCCGGCGATCCGACGTCGGCGGACAATCTGCTGGCCTTCGTCATCGAGCGCGCCGAGGAACGGCTGCGGCGCAAGGAAAGCAAGGACACCGCGCGCAAGTCGCCGACCCGGCGGCTGCGGCTGCCCGGCAAGCTGACCGACTGCACGCGGGAGAACGCCGCGGAGACGGAGATCTTCCTGGTGGAGGGCGACAGTGCCGGCGGCTCGGCCAAGCAGGCGCGCAACCGGGAGACCCAGGCGATCCTACCGCTGCGGGGAAAGATCCTCAATGTGGCCAGCGCGTCGGTGGAGAAGCTGCGGCAGAACCAGGAGCTGAAGGATCTGATCGAGGCGTTGGGCTGCGGCGTCGGCGACCGCTTCGACCGGGCGAAGCTGCGCTACGGCCGGGTGATCATCATGACCGACGCCGACGTGGACGGCGCGCACATCGCGTCTCTGCTGATGACCTTCTTCTACCGGGAGCTGCCGGAGCTGGTGCGGCACGGCCACGTCTACCTGGCGCAGCCGCCGCTGTACCGGCTGACCCAAGGCGCGAAATCGGTCTATGCGATGGATGACGGCGATCGGGAACGCAAGACGCGCTCCGAGTTCAAGGCCGGCGCGAAGGTGGAGGTGAGCAGGTTCAAGGGACTGGGCGAGATGCCGCCGGCGCAGTTGCGCGAGACCACGATGGACCCGACGAGGCGCACGCTGCTGAAGGTGGTGGCTCGGCCGGAGGAGCGGGCGCAGACCAACGAACTGGTGGAAAGCCTGATGGGCCGCCGCCCGGAGCTACGGTTCGCGTTCATCCATGAGCGGGCGAAGACGGTGTCGGTGGAAGAAGTGGATGTTTAACCATTGCATGCTTTACTGAGGCACGTTCCACGCAGGTGAGTTGCGCAGAGTTGGCGAAGGACGCGAGCTGTTGGGGCAACACCACGTGCCATCGGGGTGAGATGTTCGTTGTGACAAATACCACAGCCTTGCAGACTAACATGGACCGCCTTCTGGATATTCCTCCGCATATGCGAAGTGATCCGCCCGAGGCGCTCTTAAGACCTATAACTCGCCAAGCGCAGTATGGTCAGTTCATGACACCGCCAACTATCGCGCGGTTCATGGCGTCAATGTTCGCGGGACCGATGCCATCAAAAGTCAAGCTGTTGGAAGCGGGTGCTGGAAAAGCTGCGCTCACGACCGCGTTTGTCGATCGATGGGCAAGGGACATCCGTGATGGTCTGGAAGCTCATGCATACGAGCACGACATTACCGTAACGGAGGACCTAAAAGCTGTTCTGGCCGAGTGCTCGAGGGCATCGGGGATCGCGGTGGAGATCTTCAGTGGTGATTTCATAGAGATCGCCGCCTCCATGGTTCGCTTGAATCGCGGCCCACGGTACACTCACGCCATTCTGAACCCACCCTACAAGAAGATCAATAGCGAGTCAACGCACCGCGAGTTGCTGCGCACGATCGGACTCGAAACTGTGAACCTCTATACGGGGTTTCTTGGTCTGGTTATTGAGCTTCTGGAAAAGGAAGGGCAGGTTGTGGCCATCATCCCTCGCAGCTTTTGTAATGGACCCTACTACCGCCCATTCCGCGAGTTCATGTTCAAGAAGGTTGCGATCCGACGTATCCACCTTTTTGGATCGCGCAGCGAGGCATTTAAGGCGGACGGAGTCTTGCAGGAGAATGTGATCATCCATTTGGTCCGTGGCGCCCCGCAGGGTGAAGTGATCATTTCAACCAGCACTGACGATAGCTTTTGGGATCATTCTGAAAGGCAATATCCGTTCTCGGATATCGTTCTCGAAGGCGACAGCGAGAAGTTCATTCATATACCGGACGGGACGGTAGTGGAGGAGGGATCGATCTTCACCGATGGGTTTCAATCCACCCTCCTCGAATTAGGCATCGCCGTTTCGACCGGGCCTATCGTTGATTTTCGTTTGCAGGAATACTTGCGCAAGATGCCCGAGCAAGGTACCGTGCCTTTGCTTTATTCTGGGCACTTCTCGGCGGCCGGTATCCACTGGCCGATCGTTGGGATGAAGAAACCGAATGCGATTGTGCGGACCGCCGCCACGGAGAGGTGGCTGTATCCAAATGGGTTTTATGCCGTCGCGCGCCGCTTCTCTTCCAAGGAAGAGAAGCGGCGGATTGTGGCGAGTGTGGTCGATCCTTCACTTCTGCCAGGCGACGTCGTCGGATTCGAAAATCACCTGAATGTTTTTCATAATGGCAGGCGGCAACCGCTGCCCGAGCTAATCGCGAGAGGCCTTTCTGTATTCCTCAATAGTACGGAGACGGACCAGGCTTTTCGACGATTCAATGGCCATACCCAAGTCAATGCAACTGACCTCCGACAGATGAAATTTCCTGATCGCGAAGCGCTCCTTGCATTGGGCGCCTGGTCGAAAGAAAATCCTGATATGAGACAAGAGCAGATCGATGAAAGGGTAGCAGCGCTCAATATGCCACACGCCAATGTCGAAACTGCAGTGGGCATCCTACGGCATCTGGGATTCCCACGGGCGCAGCTCAACGAACGTTCCGGCCTCGTTCTTCTTGCTTTGCTGGATTTGAGACCCGAAATGGGTTGGGATGTTGCATCAGACCCTATGATGGGCATCACGCTCATTATGGATTGGATCGCGGAATATTACGGTAAGAGATATGCACCGAACACGCGGGAGACCGTGCGCCGTCAGACCATGCATCAATTTATGCAGGCCGGTCTTGTCCTTTATAATTCTGGTGAACCAACCCGCCCGGTGAACAGTCCCCATGCAGTGTACAGGATGAGCCCGGAGGCCCTCACTCTCCTCCGCTCGTTTGGGACGCAAGACTGGAATGCACAGCTTACAGCCTATATGAGCGAGCAGGAGGGGCTTGCGGCAAGATATGCGCAGGAACGAGATCTTCAACGCGTTCCTGTAAGGATTGCTGACGGAAAAGTCATTGATATTAGCCCAGGTGAACACAGCCTACTCATCAAGGCCATCGTCGAGGAGTTTGCTGAGCGGTTCGTGCCGGGGGGTCGGCTTGTTTATGTCGGCGACACCGGCGACAAGCTTGGCTACTTTGATGACAAGCTTCTGGCGGACCTTGGGGTCCGGGTAGATAGTCATGGGAAGATGCCTGACGTCGTTCTCTATTACCCTGACCGAAATTGGCTCCTGCTGGTCGAGTCCGTGACAAGCCACGGACCTGTCGACGGCAAACGGCACGATGAACTTGCGGTCTTATTTAAGGATGCGCTTCCAGGGATTGTCTATGTCACTGCGTTCCCCTCCCGCGCCGTGATGGCGCGATATTTGGGGGATGTTGCCTGGGAGACGGAAGTCTGGATCGCTGACGCTCCTTCCCACCTGATCCACTTTGACGGAGTCAGGTTTCTCGGCCCTTATCCTGCGCGAAATCGGACACGGTGATACCGACCGGCATGCATATTGACTCGGCCAAGCAGGCGCGCAACCGGGAGACCCAGGCGATCCTGCCGCTGCGTGGAAAGATCCTCAATGTGGCCAGCGCGTCGGTGGAGAAGCTGCGGCAGAACCAGGAGCTGAAGGATCTGATCGAGGCGTTGGGCTGCGGCGTCGGCGACCGCTTCGACCGGGCGAAGCTGCGCTACGGCCGGGTCATCATTATGACCGACGCCGACGTGGACGGCGCGCACATTGCGTCTCTGCTGATGACCTTCTTCTACCGGGAGCTGCCGGAGCTGGTGCGGCACGGCCACGTCTACCTGGCGCAGCCGCCGCTGTACCGGCTGACCCAGGGGGCGAAGTCGGTCTACGCGATGGACGACGCCGATCGCGAGCGCAAGACAGGCACCGAGTTCAAGGCCGGCGCCAAGGTGGAGGTCAGCCGCTTCAAGGGCCTGGGCGAGATGCCGCCGGCGCAGTTGCGCGAGACCACGATGGACCCGGCGAGGCGCACGCTGCTGAAGGTGGTGGCTCGGCCGGAGGAGCGGGCGCAGACCAACGAACTGGTGGAAAGCCTGATGGGCCGCCGCCCGGAGCTGCGGTTCGCGTTCATCCAGGAGCGGGCGAAGACGGTGTCCGTGGAAGAAGTGGATGTGTGAGGGGCGACAGATCGACATCCGCTATTGCGGACATCGGTTCGCGCCAGGGAGTGGGCGTCAACCGATCGTTAGCTCATGCCGCATCTTTCCTGTATCAGGGGCGGTCAGGAGAAACCCCAGTGTCTACCAGCCGAACGCCTAGCGCCTCCACGCCCTCGCGGTTTTGTGTATCGGGGGCAATCGTCCCAACCGAGCATGAGATGCAGCTTGCGGCCGACTCGGGCCACGCGCTCGGCGCCGTTGCCCAGGCGACGGGCGATGTCCGCCTGACCGTTACCGGTGAGACGGGGATAGCCGGACAAGCTCAGATTCCGGCCTCGGCGCTCCGTCTGCTTGTCGATGCACTGGCGGCGATCGCGGACGGCAATGCCGTGTCGCTGATGCCGATGAATGCGGAAATCACCACGCAGGAAGCGGCCGACCTGCTGAACGTCTCCCGCCCCTATCTGGTCGGGTTGTTGGAGAAAGGCGAAATTCCGTTCCGCAAGATGGGCGTGCGGCGCCGCGTCCGATTGCATGATCTTATGGGCTATAAGGCTCATCTCGACACAAAACGGCAGGCAGCACTCGACGCGCTGGCTCGGCAGGCGCAGGAGCTACGCCTCGGCTACGAGGAGTGAGCCGGGCGGTCGCGGTCCTCGACGCTAACGTGCTTTACTCGGCGGCGTTGCGTGACCTGCTGATTCAGTTGGCGGTCGCTGGACTGTATCAGGCACGCTGGCCACGACAGATCGAGGACGAGTGGACCCGCAACTTGCTCACCGACCGACCTGATATCCCTGCTTCCCAGGTCGCCGTCACCCAGACCCTGATGGCCAGTGCCATCCCCGATGCCATGGTCCACGGCCACGGGACGCTGATACCCCGCATCCGTTCGCCCGATCCCGATGACCGGCATGTGGTAGCCGCAGCGGTTCGAGCCAGCGCAGGCGTCATCGTCACCAGGAACCTGCGCGATTTCCCGTCGTCCGCCCTTGAACCTCTTGGGCTTGTGGCAGAGCATCCCGACAGGTTCCTGGCTGGTCTGGCTGCGGTCGAACCACTGAAAGTCATTGCGGGGGCACGGTCTTGCCTGGCCCGCCTGGTCCGCCCATTCGTTTCGATAGAGCAGTACTTGAACGCTCTGCGGCGGCATGAGTTGATTGCGACGGCCCGGTTTCTTCGCGACCATACTGAACTCCTTTGAACGAGAGTTGGCTCTATGTTGTATCCGAATCTCCATCGACTCACGTTTCCTGAAGGTTGAGGCAGCGTGTCCGAACCTGAACCACGGTTGAAGTCTGGCATCTGGGTGAAGATGGCGCTGCGCATGGGCGACCTGGATGGGCGCCCGGGCATGGTGTTGCGCCGTGGCGATCCCGATGCAGGCGGCGTGCTGGTGGTGCTGCGCGGGCGCGAGGGAGTATGCGTGCTGTCGCAGATGCGCACGCCGGACGGTGCCCGTGCGTGGATGCGCGCGACTGGCGCTGGTCCGGTGGAGGAAGCTGCGGCGGACGACTATGTGGCCCGGCAGGTGCGTTATGATCCCGACATCTGGGTGCTGGAATTCGACGCTCCGGATCTGACGCCGCCGTTCGAAGCGAAGATCGTGTGACGCCGCACTCCGGCGCTTGTGCACGCCGCTCGTGCGTGGGAGCGTAGTGCGAACGGCAAATCACGGTGGAGGTGACATGGCCAGTATCACCGGCGGATGCCTGTGCGGCAAAGTGCGCTACAGTGCGGAGGTGGACCCGGTGTTCACCGGAGTGTGCCATTGCCGCAATTGCCAGAAGGCGAGCGGCAGTGCCTTCGCCATCGTGATCGCCGTGCCGCAGCCGGCGTTGTCGGTGGAAGGCGACTTGAAGACCTATACTGACAAGGGCGATAGCGGCAAGGAGATGTTCCGCCGCTTCTGCCCCGAGTGCGGGTCAACCGTGATGGACGAGGCTGGCGCGATGCCTGGCGTGGTCATGCTGCAGGCGGGCACGTTGGACGATCCGAGTTGGGTTAAGCCGGCGATGCAGATCTACTGCGACAGCGCGCAGCCCTGGGTGCAGCTTGGCGGCGAGATGGGGCGGTTCCCGAAGATGCCCGGGTAATTCGGAGCGTGCTTCGACTGCGCAAGAGTGGTCGAGGCGTCAGAGCGAGCAGGGCGGTGCGCGCGCCCGATGGGGAGTTGCGTGTAGTGCGCAACTGAACCGAGACTGAACGCGGCACCCTCACCCTGCCCTCTCCCGCTTTGCGGGAGAGGGTAGTTTCAAGTCAGCGTGTTCTTGACGAAGCGTCCGTTCAGCATGATCGCAGCGAGGTGCCGGCCTTCGCCTTGCAACACCGTCAGGTCGCGGTACGGATTGCCGTCCACCACCAGCAGGTCGGCGAACGCACCCGGGATCAGTTCGCCGATCTTGCCCTCCTGCCGGACGATCTCGGCGTTGATCAGCGTGGCGGAGCGGATGACCTCCGGCGCGCTCATCACCTCGCCGCGAATGGTGAATTCGAAGGTGTGGTCGTTCTGCAATTGCCCGAGCAGATCGCTGCCGAAACCGACTTTCACGCCGGCGGTGCGGGCGATGTCCAGCGAACGCACGCCGGCGTTCAGCACCAGTTCGTTCTTGGCCAGCGAGTATGGCGTCAGCCCGTATTCGGACCCGCGCCGTTTCATTGAGTCGTAGGTCACCAGAGTCGGCACCATGTAGGCGCCGCGCTCCGCCATCAGCTTGGCGGTGGGCGCATCGATCAGATTGCCGTGTTCGATGGTGCGCACGCCGGCACGCACCGCGCGCTCGATGGCCTTCGCGCTGTAGGCGTGGGCGCAAACATAGGAGCCCCAGCGGGTGGCTTCGTCTACCGCGGCTTCGATCTCGTCGATGCGATATTGCAGGCTCTCCAGCGGATCGGCTTGCGAGGCGACGCCGCCGGACACCATGATCTTGATGTGGTCGGCACCTTTGCGCAGTTCGTCGCGCGTGGCTTTGATAACTTCGGGCACGCCGTCGGCGATGCGTCCGAACCAGTTGAGACCGGAGCAACAGGCGCAGAAGTTCTGGGATTCGGTGCGCAGGCGGGTCTCGCCGTGGCCGCCGGTCTGGCTTAGCGCCGCGCCGGCGATGAACAGGCGGGGGCCTTCGAACAGACCTTGCTCGACCGCCGCCTTGATGCCCCAGTCGGCGCCGCCGGTGTCACGCAGCGTGGTGAAGCCGCGCATCAGCATGGCGCGCATCGACGCTGAGGCTTTCGCCGACATCAAGGTCAGCGGGGTATCGGCCAACAGCCGGATGTTTACCTCGGTGAGCACGACGTGGATGTGCGCGTCGATCAAGCCGGGCATCAGCGTGCGGCCACCGAGGTCGATGCGTTGCGCCGCGGCACTGGCGATGGGGCGGTCGGCGACCTCGCGGACGATGCCGTCCTCGACCAGGACCTGCATGCCGTCGAGCAATTCGTCGCGGCGCGGATCGAGCAGTTGGAGGTTGTAGAACAGGTAGCTGGTCATGGCTGGCTCGCTGGCTCGGTCTGGGGTGGATGCAGCGTAGGCGTGGGGGCGGTTGGGGCCAAGTCACGCTCATTGCCTCAACTGTCATTGCGAGTTGACCACCGGCCTGAGAGCCGACCCGCCCTGGATGAAACAGTCGGGTCGCCGGAGAGATAAGGCACTCCCCCTCCCCTTGAGGGAGGGGGAGTGCTTTGTTTCTTGCTAGACGCGAAGCGGCGAAGCAATCCCCCGCCTGACGAACCACCGGCGGCTCGTCAGGTTGGAGATTGCTTCGTCGCTGCGCTCCTCGCAATGCCAGGTTGGCGCAATGACA
>Ga0265338_10010335_pt1 | contig 10961 bp, 7 predicted proteins | sample 42126metaG_FD_193579 | JGI IMG/M metagenome (GOLD analysis project Ga0265338, IMG submission 193579) | Rhizosphere microbial communities from Carex aquatilis grown in University of Washington, Seatle, WA, United States - 4-21-26 metaG | ecosystem: Host-associated > Plants > Roots > Rhizosphere >... | reverse complement strand
CACGCGAGGATCAATCGCCGTTCCACGTGGCCTCCACGCGCAGCGGCCCATCGCCAGGCGGAACAAAGAGAAAGCGATCGTCGCGCGACTCCCACTCGATTTTGCCATCGGCGTGGCGAACCAGGAATTTGAACTCGTAGACCGACGACGTCGGCAACTTGAGCTCGAGCTGTCCATTCACGAGCCGCGGAGCGCTCTCGGGCCGCCACGCGCCGAGCTCCGGTCCGGCTCCTGCGACAAACGTCACCTCGTCACCGTGAACCGGAGCCTTCGCAAGGTTCAGCTCGACTTCGCGCACGCCCGAAGTCGGCATCACGCCTGCGCGACGCTCTGTCGAAACGCGGCCGTCTTCGACCACGACCATGCGATCGCCGCTCTGCCACTCCAGTCGATGGGGCGAATAGGCCGTCACGGCGCCCGCGCCCGACTTCGACGCGCGCAGGTCACTCGCGAGCTCGGCTTTCAGCGGCCCATCGACGAACTTCATGTCCGAACGATTCTCGGGTTCATGCTCGCCCGTCAATCCAACTTCGGTTCCGTAGGTCACCGAGGGAATCCCACGCACCGCCAGCGTGAAATCGATCGCCGCCTGGATCTTCTTCGCGTCGCCGTGACACGCGGTCGCAATGCGCGGGAGATCATGGTTGTCGACGAGCGTCACCAGTCGTTCGGGATGCGGATACGTCCGGTCGAGCGAGAGCATCGCGCCGAGGCGACCCAACGGCTTGCCGTCGCAAAACACATCCTTCACTGCAAAGTAGAGCGGAAAGTCGAACATGGCGTCGAAGCCGTCTTCGTTCGCCGTGTTCGCCAGGTGCGCGGGATCGCCGTCGAGATCTTCACCGAGCAGGAAGAACTCCGCGCCTGCGTACTTGTGAATGTCGGCGTTGAAACGCTTCCAGAATGCGGGGCTGATGTGCTTCACGGCATCGAGGCGAAAGCCGTCCGGCTTCACATCGTCGATCCAGTGTTCAGAGGTCTGGAGCAGGTACTGGTAAACGTCCTCGCGCTCCTGCGCGAGATCCGGCAGGCCCATCACGTCGTTGTTCACGAGTTGGACCGGATCATTCCAATCCTTGATCTGGCCATTGTGATGAAACCACTCCGGGTGCGTCTTCAAGAGCGGTGCATCGAAGGCGACGTGATTGAGCACCATGTCGAGCAGCAACTTCATATGGCGGCGGTGCAGCGCATCACTCAGTTGTCGAAGCAACCTCCGGTCGCCGAAGCGACGTTCGACCTGCGTGAAGTCCTCGACCCAGTAACCGTGAAACGCGCCGTGACCGAAGAACTTGTCATGGCGCGAGCTCCACACAGGCGAGATCCACACCGTGTCGAAGCCCATGGACTGGATGTCGTCGAGGTGATCGATCACGCCCTGAAGGTCGCCGCCGTGCCACGCCGCGGGATCTTTCAAGTCGATGGAATCGTCATTGGAAGGATCACCATTCGCATAACGATCCAGCATCACAAAGTAGATCGAGTGCGGCAGCTCACGAGAAGTCGTTGACGCAGCCGCAGGCGTTGCTGCTGGTGCGAGCAGGTCCGGTTGCCCCGCGAGGAACTCGTCGGCGAGCTTGGCCACGTGTTGGCCAATCGGGTCTGCGGCTTCGACCAGCGCTTCTGCTTCACGCTCGTGCGCAAGCATCAAGAACACAGGCGTCGAGGAATCGCGGCTGAGCGCATCCGGGATCGCGTTTCGGCGCGCCATGGTGAGCTTCTGATAGACGGTCCATTTGAAGCGGCCGTCCATCTCCGCGAAGTAGGTCACCTTGAGCTCGACGAGCACCAGCAACGGTGCGTCGACGTTGAGCTTGGCCATCGCGTCGAGCCGCTGGGCGGTGGTGCGCGGCCGCTTGTCACTTGCAAACTCGACCTGCTGCGGCGTCATACCCCGCGAGGTGAGCCAGTTTCGAACCTGCACTTGCACATCTTCAGGCACCGCCAGGTTTGACGGCACTTCGTTGCGATCGGCGAAGTATGCAACCGCGACCGCCGTGGGCTGCGCGAGATGGACCTCGGGCACAGCATGAAGACATCCCGCGAGCACCAACGCCAGCGCGGGCAATGTCGCGAGCCTCAGAACCATCCTTCGGCCTCGAGCGCGACGACGTGGTGCCAGTGGCGTTCCACGTCGGGGAAGTAGTTGTACTGCGAGAGGTTCTGATTGAACGAGTTACCAAATGCCTCTTGCTGATTGCTGTACTGCACACCGTACAAGAGGCGCAGCGACGGCCGGTTGTAGATTCCCTTGCCAGCCGGATTGAACACGAAGCCCGTCTTGCCTTGCCAGGTGTAGCGCGTGTCGGTGTCGCCGAACGCCAGGCCTCGCGGATCGCTCAGGCCATTCGTACTCGTGAACACCGAGTCCACATGCTCGCGCCAGAGGTCGCCGTTGAGGCTGTGCTCGCGGGCGAAGCTCGTCTCGAACAGGTAGTGCACGCGATCCGTGAGGTAGACCTGCGTGCGCAACACGGTCGAGGCGAAGTTGCGGTTGTCCTCGCCGGCGACCTGGGTGTTGTCGGGATTCCGATCCTGGCCGTAGAGCTGCGCCCAGGCGCCATCGACGTAGCCCGGTACAATATGGAAGTCGATCTCGTTGCCGATCAGCAACTCGGTTCGCTGATCGGTGAGGTCGTGAATGTAGATGGTGTAGTTCTGGCCCTGATAATTTTCTACATAGTAATTATCCGGGTGCTTCAGCATGTAGTAGCCGTAGAAGCTGTCCCACATCACCGGCCCGAAGCCACCGAAGCCTAGGTACCAGACGGCACGGCCCGAAGAGGAGCTTCGAGGCGAAGGTCCCGGGAACTCGTCTTCCTTGCCGGGATTGGCGAGCAGGAAGTCCTGAACCACCTCGTGCCGGTAGTAATCGACATATGTCACGCCCGGCGTCTGGTAGGGCGATTGTTGATTGCCTGAGATCGACGGCTCGTAATAGCCCTGTCCGCCGAGCCCGATCTCGAGGTGCTTGGTGATCCGGTATCGAGCCCAGGCACCCGTGGTGAAGATGGTGTCGTAGTCGGCGCCGCGGATGGCGTACCCCGCGTCGCCCGCGCCAATCAGCAGGTCGAACTTGCCAGTTCGGTACGTGCCCGAGACGCCGACGGTGTCATAGAACAGCTCGGCGGGCCGCATGTCATAGAGGCCGAGATCACCGGGGTAGTAGTCGAGCGTGCCGATTCGCCAGGTGACATTCTTGAATAGAATGTTACCCGCCTCGACATAGAGCTGACTGAAACGGAAGTTCGAGAGAATGCCATTCGCCGTATCCGCATTCTGGAACGAGCCCCCTTCAATTCGCAGGTTCACCGCGGCCCAGGGCTCGGAGTTCGACGCGTCGGGCAGAATGAAGTTGTAGCGAAGGTTGAGGAGTCCGTACGGGCCTTCGTTCAACAAGCGGCCATACAGATTCCACTCGCCGAGCTTGCCGTCGCCGCCCTGGAAGTCGGGGCGGGTCATGATTCGAAGGTAGCCACCGGCACTGAAGCGGTCGGTCTCGGCCTGTGCAAAGGCGCTCGTCGCGACGACAAGCGTCGAGAGCGAGAGCAGCCAGATACCGACACGGATGCGATTCATGAGGTGAGCGAGCAAATCAGTCGGCAGCTTCGAGAACGACAATCGTGCGGGGCGGCGTGTTGTAGTCGCTGGTGGGAACGGGAACGGGCGCGTCGACGCTCCCGTTGGCCGAGGTCGTCGGGTCGACGCCGTTGGCCGGGTAGTAATCATCCAGATCGAAGTACGGCTGGGTATCAATCAATCGATTCCAGCTGTGCTCGGCGGGCAATTGGAAGTCCACGCTCGAATCTTCACCATTGATGATGATGTACAGCGGCTTTCCGTACGACGCGTCGTCGTAATATTGAGCCAGGTGACGACTCGACCAGTTCGGTCCTTCGGTGCCGCCCTCGTTCATCCACTTGAACGACATGCCCTGGTCGTACTGATCTGGCGCAAATGCATAGCGATGCGTGTTGCGCATCTCGATGACTTGCCGGACGAAGTCGTGCATGCGCTGGTGCTGGGGATCGACGATCCAATCGCCCCAGGCGAACCAGTTGGTGGGGTTGTCGGCGCCAGTACTGTACGCGTTGTTGTTGCCGAGTTGGGTGCGCATCCACTCGTCGCCGCCGAGGATCATCGGCGTGCCGTGCGAGATCATCATCGCCGTGAACATGTCGCGCATCATGTGGCGCTTGATGCTCTCCGCCGCGGGACTGCTGATGGTGCAGCCCCAGTTGCCGTCCTGTCCGACGGTGGTCTCACACGCGGGCTGGCCATCGGCATAGGGCGTCTGGGTGGTGCCAGGTGTTCCAGTCCCGCTCCAGCTCAGCTTTCCCCAGTTGAATGAGCGATTGTGATCTTCACCCGAGCTCTCGTCGCAGATGCCGGGCGTCTGCGGGCAACAGGCGGGGTTCAGCGGACCGCAGCCGTTGACCTTCTGGTCGTACGAGAAGAGGTCGTACATCGTGAAACCATCGTGGATGGTCACGAAGTTGATCGAGTTGTACGGCCGGCGGTTGTTCCACGCGTAGTAATCTTTGGAACCGTAAAGAAAGAACCCGCAGTCGCCGCCGTTGTCTTGTGCGTTGAGCGCCCAGCCCGAGGTGCCGATTCCCGAGTTCTGGTCGCCGTTCCAGAACGAACGCCACCAATCGCGGAACGGGCCATTCCATTCGCCCCAGGCGGTGCCGTCCTTGTTGCTCGCGGCGGGGAACTTGCCCACGTCGAACGCGGCGAGGCTCCACGGTTCGGCCACGAGACGCGTGTTGTACTGCTGGAGCACCGGGTCGTCGACGATGTCCTGCGTGACCGACGTGGTCATGTCGGCCTGCAGGTTGTAGTTGAGATCCGTCTCGTCGAGGATCGGCGCGAGATCGAAGCGGAAGCCGTCGACGTGAAACTCCGTCACCCAATATTCGAGTGAGTCGAGGATCAGCCGACGCATCGGCGCGTGGTTCGGACGCGTCTCCTGACCCACGCCGGTGTTGTTCCAGTAGTACTGATGCGTCGCATCGAGCGCGTAGTACGCCTGGTTGTCGAGCCCGCGGAAACTATAAAGTCCGGCGATCTCTTTCGGATCCAAATCATAATAATTGGCAGGATTGAGGCTCGGGTCCGGCGTGAACGAGTCTTGAATGTACTGACGCCACAAGCCGCCTTCGCCGGTGTGGTTGTAGACGACGTCCAGCATCACCTCGATGCCGTTCTGGTGGAGCTGGTCCACCATCCACTTGAACTCTTCGATGGGATCCCAGCGGAGCTGATCGTTGGCGTAGGTGCGCTCGGGAATGAAGAACCCGAGCGTCTGGTAGCCCCAGTAGCCGCCGTCGACGGGCTTCTCGAACACGGGCATCAGCTCGATCGTGGTGATGCCCAGGTTCTTCAAGTACGCCGCGTTCTCGCCAATCCCGCGATACGTGCCTGGATGCGCGACGCCCGAGGCGGAGTCGGCGGTGAACCCTTTGGGATGTACTTCATAGATGACTTGATCTTGCCAACGATGTCCCTCGGTGGAATCGGACTGGCGCATCTTTCGCCAGCCGTCCTCGTTGGCGCTCCACTGATACGTCGACTGAACCACCAAGCCCTTCGACGCCGCGCCGTAATCGCATTTGGCGCGGTCCGGCCCGCTCGCCGTCGAGGCGCGCGACCAGTCGTGCTTGCGAGTGATCTCGCGCGCGTAGGGATCCCAGAGCAGCTTGTTGGGGTTGAAGCGATTTCCATCCCCGTCGACGTCCGCGTGGAAGCCGAAGATGGAGCCGCAGTACCAATTCGAATCGTGCGTCCAGTTCGGGCCCCAGGCCACGTAGCCGTACGCCTGACCGGGCCCCACGCCCTCGACGTAGACGCTCCACACGTTCCCCACCTGCGTCATGGCGATGGAGCGCGTGGGCTGATCGGACTCGGGATCGTCGAAGAGCGCGAGCTGAATCTCGGTCGCGTGCTCGCTGTACACGGCGAAGTTCACGCCCTTGTCCACGAGGTTCGCGCCCATGTGGTTCAGGTTCGCGACGTCGTCCGAGGTGTAGCTGGGCGCGAACGGCTGCGTGGCGTAGAGGTGGGCGTAGTTGCTGTTCGAGCAGGCTGCGGCAGTCACGGCGCCCAGCAACAGCGCGAGCCGGAGACGAGCGTTTCGCGCGTGCTTGGGCATCGTCGAGCTCCAGGCCCCGGGAGGTTGCAACGTCGCCCAATGCGCTGGGGAATGCAACTGGCGAAGCCTTGTCGAAGAGTCTCCGCCGCGGGCGTACACTGGTCGCGCCGTGTTCACCGCCCTGCTTCGCTCCCAGCCCGACGTGAAGGCGCAGCTCTTCAAGCTCGTGTCCGCGAGAGCGCGGCCGCTGCTGGTTGCGCAAGAGCACGACGTGAGCACGGGCGGGCCGTTCGAGCGGCGGCAGCCGTATCGCTACCTGCTCGAGCAGAACGCCGAGCTCTCCATCATCATCGTGGCCGACGACGGGCTCGAGGGCCTCTGGCGCGATCCGCTGGGCGAGCTCGCGGCGGAGCACTTCGACGATCCGCAAGACATCGCCGCGGCCGTCGGCGGGTACATGCTCTTTCGCGAAGGGCTCGATCCCACATACCTGCGGCGCGATTTGTGGGATCCGCTTTCGGATGTGCGCGCGCTGATCACGCGCATGCGGCTCAAGATCGAGCCGCCGCCGGAGCCCGCGGTCGAGAAGGAGAAGCCGCGCTTTCGCCGCGCCACCGACGGCCGGAGCGAGGACGAGATCGAGACCGATCCCGGGCAGACGCCGCGCAGCAGACCGCGGCCCACGACCGGCGCGCGTCCCAAAGCCGCTCCGCCCGAGCCTCCGCCCCCCGAGCTGCCCAAGCCAGATCCATTCGTGGTGCTGGGCGTCGCGAAAACCGCGACGGAGGACGAGGTCCGCAAGGCGTTCCTCGGGCTGGTGGTGCAGTACCACCCCGACAAGGTGGCGCACCTGGCGCCCGAGTTTCGCGAGCTGGCCGAGAACAAGACGCGCGAGCTCACTGCTGCGTACGAGGCCGCGCAGCGTATTGTTCGAGGCGAGCCGCCGGTGGGGACCTGAGCCGATGCGAACCCGAATCTTCAGCCTCGCGCTCATCGCGCTCGCGGCTTGCGGCAGCTCCGACGGCGCCAACTCGAGCCCAGGTGGCAACGGCTTCAGCGTGGGCGCGGTAGGCGGCACCTTCGGCGGGACCGTGAGCACCAGCGCGATGACGAACGGCGGCACCAGCGGCGGCTTCGTCGGCTCGGACTCGCTCGAGGGCGACCTCGCGTTCACGCTTGCGAACGTCTTCGGCAGCGGCTTGCAGGGCGCTGCGATCACCGTCGACTTCACCGACGGCGCCGCGGGCTGCGCCGACTCGGACGCGACGAACGTCGTGCGCGTCGTGGTCACTTCGGAAGACGGCGGCCCGCCGAGCTACGGCACGTACCAGATTCCCGGCAACGCGCAGGTGCTCGTCTTCAACGGCAGCACGGTCGATGGAGGGCCGGCGTACGTGGCCGCTTCCGGCTTCGCCACGCTGGATCTCTTCGAGAGCGACACCGTGGGCGGCAACTTCGACGCCCACTTCGACACCGGCGTCGACGGCGGTAGCGAGCTCTCGGGCACTTTCTCCGTGAACCTGTGCTTCTAGATCCCCCGCTTGTCGGCCGTGGCGAATCAGGTACCTTGTCCGCCGTGAAGCTCTTGCAGCGCTTTCGCCGCCGACGGCTCGACGACATCCGCAAGGTCTACGCCGCCTGGGCGCCCGCCTACGATCTCGGACCCGGCAATCCCGTCCAGCGCGCCAACGACGCCGCCCTGGCGCTCTGCGTTCCCACCGCCACCGAGCGCGGCGTGGCCCTCGACCTCGGCTGCGGCACCGGCCACCATCAGGTGCTGTTGCGCGCACGCGGCTGGGATCGCGCGTTCGGGTTCGATCTCTCGCCGGAGATGCTCCAGCGCACCAACGGCTACTCCGGGCTCGCGGTCGCCGAGCTGCACCACGTGCCCGCGCGCCCCGTGGAGCTGGTGCTCTGCTCGCTGGTGCTGGGCCACGTGGAGAAGCTCGATCCCGCGCTCGACGCGCTCTGTCGGCTCGTGCGGTATGGCGGCGATCTCGTGCTCTCCGAGCTGCACCCGCGCGCGCTGCGCCAGGGCCTGGCCGCGACGTGTCCCGGCTCCGACGGCCGCTGGTGGCGCTTGCCGCACTCCACGCACGATCTGAACGACGTCGTTCGCGGGCTGGAGCACCGCGGGCTCGCGGTGGAGCTGGTCACCGAGCCTGCGCCCGAGCCGCTCTTGCCGCGCGAACCGCGCCGGCCGCTCTTGCCGCTCGTATATGCGCTGCGTGCGCGTCGCGTGGTGGGCTAACTACAGCGCTCGGTCGCGGGTGCCGCCCAGCTCTTCGCAGCCGAAGCGCCCGAAGCGGTTCCACAGCAGCGCCATGGGCGTGAGGCCCAACAAGTTCGTGAGCCCCACCACGTACATCACGTGGTCCCGGGTCACGAGCGCCGTCGCCAGCGCGCCGATGCCGTAGATCACCGCCGCGTACGCAAAGCGCAGGTCGACGAACGTCGCCACCATCGCCGCGCCCAGCCCGTAGATGAGCAGCTCGAACGGGAACGTCTCCAGCGGCTGCATGTGCAAGATGAGCACGCAGACGCGCACCAGCGTGGAGAGGATCACCAGGAGGATCATCGCGGCAGCAAAGCGTCGACCAATGCGGTTCACCAGGATCTGCCGGCGCGTGAGCAAGATCGCGAACGCCACCGAGCCGCCGAAGATGAGCTCGCCCCACAAGCCCGCCATCTCCGGCAACACCCACCAGCCCGCGTTCTGCCCGTAGCCGACGGTGGTGGGGATGATGAACCACACCAGCGCCGTGGTGACGAGGAGCACGTTGCGGGAGGTGCTCGTCAGATCCGGATCGTCGTCGCGCTCGCGCTGCCGGAGCGCGGCCAGCTCCGCCTTCGACGCCGCCATCTCCTTGCGCAGCTCCTCGACCTTGGCCACCAGCTCCGGCGGCGGCGACTTCAGCGCCGCGAGCGCACGCTCCGCGCCCGCGAGGTTGCCGTGTGCCAGCTCCAGCGAAACCTCGGACTCGCGCGCGCGACGCTGACCCTTGAGCGCCACCGGGTTGTCCGGCCACGTTCGCAGCGCCTGCTCGAAACCGAAGAGCGCCTGGGCGAGCACGGTGTGCGGCTGGGCGTCCTGGCTGATGCGCGCGTTGAGTGAGTCGAGCTTGCGCACGGCCTCGTCGGCGAGCAGCGCGCTCTGCCGGTGCCGCAAGAAGCCCGCGACCGCGAGCCGCAGCTCGGCCACGCTCGCGAAGCGCGCCGAGGGCTCCGCGGCCATCGCCTTCTTGCAGATGCTGGCCAGCTCCGCGGGCACGTCCGCGTCGTACTTCTGGGGCGCGGAGTGGAACGCCTTCTCCAGCACCTCGGTGAGATCCGCGCCGCGGTGGGGCGGGCTGCCGGTGATGATCTCGTGGAGCGTCGAGCCGAGCAGGTACACGTCGGTGAACTTGCCCACGCGCGCGCCATCGCCGCTCACCAGCTCCGGCGACATGTACGACGGCGTCCCGGCGAGCCCGCGCAGCACCTTGAGCGGCGGCAGGTCGCGCACCGGATCGCCCTCGATGCTCGCGGCCAGGCCCCAGTCGAGGACCACCACTTCGCCATACGGCCCGATCATCACGTTGTCGGGCTTCAAATCGCGGTGGACGATGCCCTGGCTGTGCGCGAACTCGATGGCGAAGCACACCTGCCGGAAGATCTCGAGGTTGCGCTCCAGCGCGGCGTCGGTCTGCGACGGCCCCTGCTCGCGGAGCAGCTTGCCCCAGGGCACGCCGTCCACCTTGCGCATCACCAGGATCACCCGGTCGTGCGCGTCGCGGCCGAGGGCGTACACCGGCACGATGTTGGGGTGCTCCAGGTTCCCGGTGATGCGCGCCTCGCGCAGCATCTCCTGGGTGAGCGCGGGTGCTTGATCGCCCTTGAGGTTTTTCACCGCGACCAGGCGGCGCAGCGACTGCTGCCTCGCCAGCCGCACCTCGCCGCGCCCGCCTTCACCCAAGAGCCCTTGCAGCGACAGCTCCGGCGACGCCGTCCCGTTCTCGCCCAGCGAGAGCATGGGCAGCGAGCTCAGGCTGGGGTCGTGCACGCTTCCGCCGCGACCGGGCACGAAGGTGGCGTCGACCGGGTGGTTCATGGTGGCCGAGTCGAGCTCGAGCCCCTGAAGGACGCGCTCGAACCCCTCGGCGTTCGGAAGCTCGGTGGCCATGCGTGGGCGCCATCCTAAGTCGCGAAAGGCGAGCCCACCAGCCGCGGCAGGCCCCTTGTGGGCGCTTCCGTCTCCCCGCAAGATTGCACCGTGGGGTTTGCCGCCGAGCACCGTGCGTTCGAGTCGCTGCCGCTGGCGGTGGTGGTGCTCTCTGGCGAAGCGGTGGTGTTCGCGAACGCGGCCGCCGAGGCGCTCCTGGGGCGCCGCTTCGAGGCGATCCGCCAGCTGCGCGTGGCGGAGATGATCGACGCCTGGACCGACCCCTCCGACGTGGCCCAGGTGCGCAGCTACGAAGAGGCCCAGCGCACCCACAAGCCCGCGCCCGACGCGATCTGGCTGCGCTTCCAGTCCGGCGATGGCAAGCAGCGCGCGGTGCGGATCACCTCGACGGAGGGCCCGCGGCCGGGGGAGCGCACCTGCGTGCTGCTCGAGCACCAGGACGACGACGAGGTGCGCCGGCTCACCGACGCCCTGGCCGCCGGGAGCTGGAAGCTGGTCTCGCAGCCCGACGAGCGCGCCGTCCTCGAGGCCGCCGCCGACACCCTCGCGGCCGAGGGCTTCCGGGTGGTGATCTTCCGATCCGACGGCGAGCTCTTCTGGCACGCCACGCTGCGCCAGGCGGAGCCCGCGCGGCAGAACGTGGAAAAGCTCGCGGGCGCGCCCATGCAGAACCTGCCGCTGCCCAAGGAGCAGGCCACCGAGTTC
>Ga0265338_10010334_pt1 | contig 10961 bp, 13 predicted proteins | sample 42126metaG_FD_193579 | JGI IMG/M metagenome (GOLD analysis project Ga0265338, IMG submission 193579) | Rhizosphere microbial communities from Carex aquatilis grown in University of Washington, Seatle, WA, United States - 4-21-26 metaG | ecosystem: Host-associated > Plants > Roots > Rhizosphere... | reverse complement strand
GCTCATTGCCCTACTGGTATTTTTCCTGATATTCGGCTTCTTGCAATGGTTAATACCGGGGGGAGTATTTAGCTAATGTTTGCGCTGTTTTTTGCCAAAATTCCTGTGTCATTCTTTGCGGCAGCTACGTGTACGCACAAGTTCTTCTTTTTTCCCAATTGGTGGGAATATCTAACTACTCAACCGTCCCCGCCGGATTGCAGCATTACACTTAATTTCCCGTCCGACATATGGCTAATAGGGCTGGCGGTCATTGATATTTTGCTGCGCCTTGCCGGCCTGGTAGCAATAGTATCCATAATTGCTGCTGGAGTGGGCTATATTACTTCCAGTGGGAATCCAGAAAATGCCGCAAAAGCCCGCCGCCGTATCTATAATTCCTTAATAGGTCTAGCTATAGTGTTTATCGCTGCTGGGCTCGTGGCCTTCCTGGGTAACACGCTGGGAGGATAACATCTATGAACTTATTACCCCTAAAATTTCTAGCCGCCTGCGCCAATCCTTCCGCGACAGGCCTGGTCTGTGGCGATAGTTTGCCCCAGCCTGCTACTACCGGTTCAAACAATATTTTAACTACAGCCTTTTTCATAGCATTTGGGATTATTGGCGGTATCGCAGTGCTTTTCCTGGTAATCGGTGGCATCCGCTATATTACGAGCGGTGGCAATGCCGAAAGTGTCAAAAAAGCCAAGAACCAAATATCGTACTCGTTGATTGGCCTAGTGATAGCTGCTCTGGCCGCGACAATTGTTAATTATGTAATAGATAAGTTGAAATAATGCGTAGAATTTTACTAGCAGTATTAATTTTGATAACCAGCCTAACCCTCACAACCCAAGTGATGGCTTTTGACTCCAACCCTTTGGACCAGGCTTGCTCAAGCAGCACCAAGGCTCAGGCTAGCGCAACATGTAAGCAGGCTACAGCCCAAGGAACCACCGACCCGATTGCTGGCCCCGGCGGGATTATTAGTAAAACAGCTGATATCATCGCTTTAGTCGCCGGTATTGCGGCGGTAATATTAATTATCATCAGCGGGTTTAGGTTCATTACTGCGGGCGGAATTGCTAGTGGCCAGCGGTCTGGCGACCCAACCGGTGTAAAGAATGCCCGGGCGACGCTAACAGCGGCGCTAATTGGTCTGGTGGTTATAGTGCTTAGCTGGGCTATAGTCAGTTATGTGACGGACAATATAATTAGATGATAGGATTATTCAGATAACATGCGTAACTTTTGCTTAAAAATATCCCTAGTGGTAATAGGCCTAATGGGTTTTATGGGTCTGCTGCCGCTTACAGCCTACGCGCTTAATTGCAATCCACCGGCCAACACCGCGGACGCGATTCAGTGTGGTTCCGACAATTCAGCCGGCGTGCCGGTCAGCCAAAATCCGACTGATACTCTCAATAAAACCGTTACCAGTGTTGTTAATGTATTGTCGATTGCCGTAGGCGTCGCCGCTGTAATAATGATTATCGTAGGCGGCTTTCGTTACATTACCAGTAGCGGTAATGAACAAGCTGTATCCAGCGCCAAAAAAACGATTTTATACGCGCTTGTCGGACTGGCGGTAGCGGTTCTTGCCCAGCTAATCGTGCAGTTTGTGCTCAATAAATCGACTCAGATCTAGATTGCCCATTGTGTCGCCATCATCGGAGCCGTTGCCACAAGCAGCTTGACTGTGGTATAAGAGCATATATACTCTAATTAAAGTAAAAAAAGGAAATCACTAAAATGATTCAGAAATTAAAAACATTAATTTTATCTTTAAGCATCTTGCTGGTCCCTGCAGCTGTCGTGGCAGTGCCTGCAACCACGTTTGCTACTAGCAACAATATTACGACCGGAGTCTGTAACGGCGTTGGCCAGGCAACTAACGGCGTACAGAACCAAAGTTGCGATACGGTCGCAGGCAGCGCGTCCACCAATGTAAATACCGCCATAACAACGATAATCAACATTATATCTGTCCTGGTAGGCGTAGTCGCAGTCATCATGATAATCGTAGGCGGCTTCCGCTACATTACTAGCGGCGGCAAGCAAGAAAGTGTCAGTGGCGCCAAAAATACCATCCTTTACGGCATAATCGGGCTGGTCATAGTCGCCCTTGCCCAGCTAATCGTACAATTTGTCCTGAATAAGTCCACAAGCATATAGAGGGCCTAGTGATACGGCCAAGAAACTTAGTCGCTGGTCTTTTGTTACCAGTCTTGGTGTTTATTGGGTTTAGTGTACCGGTCTTTGCTCAAACATCTCCCGGACAGCAGGAGATTAATAATGGCTTATGTGCTGGTGCTAGCCTCAATGTCAATAACGACTGCGCCAGCTCTGGCATAAACGGCGATCAAACGGGCCAAACAGTTAATAATTTGATAAGCGAAGCCATAAACATCCTATCCGTCTTGGTTGGCGTGGTTGCGGTGGTGATGATAATCATCGGTGGCCTGCGCTACATTACCAGCGGCGGCAACGATACTAGTGTGACCGGTGCCAAAAACACTCTTTTGTACGCTATCGTCGGCCTAGTTATCGTTGCGTTGGCACAAGTGATTGTGCATTTTGTGCTCAGCAAAGTTGTCAATCCCTAGCACCTAAATGTTTTGAATAAATAAAAACGCCCCCGACTTGGGGCGTTTTAGATTCGTCCTCTAAGCTTTAAAGGACTTCAATTTTCTTAACAGTGTCCTGCTTGAGCTTTGAAAAGCTAATAGTTAGAACGCCGTCTTTTAGCACGGCCTCAATCTCTTCTTCTTTGACGGGTACCGGCAGCACCAAGCTGCGGCTAAACTCACCCCAGTAACATTCCTGCAAGAAATAGTTCTCTACGCCTTCTTCTTCACCGGCGTTTAGAGTCCCTCTAACCGTTAGAGTATTGTCGGAGATGCTTACGTCTAATTCGCTTTTATTCACGCCGGCTACGCGGCCCTTGACGATTAGTTTCTCCTTAGTCTCGTAAACATCTACTGCCAATTGGCCGGCTACGACCTCTTCTTCGTCCCAATTTTCGGCTTCGGGAGTCGGTTGGCCAGCTGCGCCGGGCTCAACAACCACCTCGTCCTCACTTAAAAAAGCAGCGGTTATGTCATCGCCCATCAATAAATCATCACTTTGCTGCGGTTGGCTGCCTCGAGCCATGCTTAAATCCTCCTCTACCCACTACAGTAAGCTTGAAATGCAAAAAGTGGGTAAGCTTTAGTTGATTTTATTTTTCTGCTGTAACCTTGCGTCTTTTTGTTGATTTTAGTATAACTTAGCCGCCACAAGGGACGCAACATGTTATACTGCACATTTACAACAGAAGAATTACAACATGAGTTTCTTGGAGACAAGCATTGGGTGGTTGGCGCCACCGCAGTGCGTCGGCTGTGCGGCCGAGGGCTCAGCTCTCTGCAAATCTTGTTCTACCTCTGGAATCTTATCTTTTGGCGAGCGTTGCGCCTATTGCGGTAGCCTAAGCGCTCACTGCCGGACCTGTCAGCACTGCCGGCGTCCCGGCACGCCCCGTTTCGTGTGGATAACTTCTACCCACGAGGGGCTTGCGCAGGAACTTGTACGAATCTATAAATTTGGCCAGCTGCGTGCCGCCGCGCAACCCCTGGCGGGGCTGATGGCCCAAACTTTTCTAACCTACAACACCCAAGGATACCCAAACAAGGCGAACTATCTGGCCGTGCCGCTGCCAACAGCCACTAGCCATGTTCGCCAACGTGGTTTTGACCACTCCGCCCTGCTAGCCAGAACTGTATCTAAAAAGCTTGGCCTGCAATATAGTCAGAGTTTGGGCCGGCTAGGCCAGACTCGTCAGATTGGAGCCTCGCGCCAAGTCCGTCTGAGCCAGCAGGCTGGAAATTACTTTGTACGCCAACCGCGCAAGATTGCTGGACGCAACATTTTACTAATAGACGATGTTATAACCACTGGCGGCAGTCTTATTGCCGCCACTCAGGTATTGCGCGCGACTGGCGCTAATCACGTAGATGCTCTAGTTTTCGCCAAACGCCTGTAAAGAATAAATACTTAACATGTTAAGTATTTATTCTGGCGGAGAGAGTGGGATTCGAACCCACGGTACCGTTGCCGGCACACCAGTTTTCAAGACTAGCTCCTTAAACCGCTCGGACATCTCTCCACAACAGATTATAACATCTGTTATTATGTAGTATATGGAGAGGTACCCAAGTGGCTGAAGGGGTCGGTTTGCTAAATCGATAGGGGGGCGCAAGTCCCCGCGAGGGTTCAAATCCCTCCCTCTCCGCCAGTGCTACAATGTAGCCATGACGACTCTAGCCGGCACCTTAAACAGGAGCGGTTTTTTATTGCGGAGCATCGCTATCTTTGTGCTTAGCTACTGTGCCCTGGTGGCAGCCTGGGACATTAGCAGCAGCAATAATGGATGGACTTGGTGGAAATATTCAGCGTTTTACTTATTCTTAGGATTGCTTGCAATTTATGGCCTCTTAATAATAGCTAAACGCTTGCGGGATATCGGACTTAGTGGGTGGTTAGCTTTAGTCTTCATACCATTCCCCTATGTCTGGCCAGTACTCTTTTTCATCCCAGCTAAAGCAAAAAAGTCACCAATCCGTTAATCCTGCTATAAGCGTTAGCTGTCGATTACCGTCTGCGCTACAATAAGCACTAGCGTATGAACCCAGAGTCAGAAAAAAATCTTTATCAACCAGCTGAGTCGAATGATAATCCCGAATCTACCAGTAATCAGCAAAGCATTAGCTGGACCACTTCAGAGTACATAGAGCATCAGCGCGGGCTCAGTTGGTACCTGTTGCTAGTATTGATCACTGCCGTTCTAGCTACGGTTATCTACTTCATCGCCAATAAAGACCTCTTTGCTGCCGGAACAATCGTTGTCCTTGGACTAATTGTTGGGGCCTTCGCTGGTCGTAAACCCAGCCAAATCACTGTTGAGTTGTCTGTTGGCGGCATAAATGTAGGCCAAAGATCGTACGGCTACAACCTTTTTAAGTCTTTTAGTATTTTGCATGAGGGGAGCCTCACCAGCCTCAATCTGACATCGGTAAAACGCTTTATGCCGCCGGTATCGGCTTACTTTGACCCTAAAGACGAAAAAAGAATCACCAACCTGCTTGGTGAGCATTTGCCATTTGAAGAACGCAAAGCCAGCGCAATTGACCGCCTAAGCTTCCGCCTTCGTATCTAACGAACAAATATTAAAATCTGGTACGCGTGGCAGGATTTGAACCTACGACCTTTGGCTCCGCAAGCCAACGCTCTATCCAGCTGAGCTACACGCGCTCGTCAGAGTCGACGTACCGGCTTGCGTAAGCGCGTTAAAACTTGCTTACTTCAGCCTCAGGTCGCCTCTTCCTCTGCAATTTTGCAAACGGTCGCTAGCGCCCCGCTTTGCAAAATTGAAAAACCTAAGCGGAGTTAAACAACAGGGGTAATTATAACACCATTACCCCATATAATCCAGATTGGATTACTGGATCTTGATAACACGGCGGGGCTTGGGGCCGCTTGGTGGGTGCCCGCTGCTTGGATGAATTGGTGTCGCGGGGGTGCCAGGATGGTGGGCATGCTGAACTGGCTGTGCGGGCGGTGGTGGCGGTGGCGCGCTTTGATGGCTAGTGGCCACTGCCGGCTGGCGCCTTAACCCGCGCTGGCGGTTTATATACATAGAACCGCTTATAGCTGTCACCCCCAAAGCCGTATAACCGGCGCCAAACCACCAATAACTCTTATCAATCGCTTGCTCTATATTCACTACCAGCACCCGCACGCTGTTTTGTAGCGCGACATTGTTAACCTTTACTTTTGGCACTAAGAACTTAGTTGTGACATGGTTTGAGCCCCAAGCGAACGCTAGGAGCAGAAGCCCAACAACCAGTAGTGGTATGCCAATACGCTTTAAACCTGCGCTGCGGGTAGAACTTAAAAATAGAATGGCTAAGCCCAAAATAAGCACTAATGCACCAAGGACCACCGGCGTTTTTTTGGCCAAGCGGTACTTCTCTGGCACTTGTTTAAGTTGGTTGGCAAAAATCGGCTGATTGTTATTGCCGCCCTTGATGCTGTTAGCAGTAATTACCGGACTATCCAAAAAACCCTTACCATTTGCGATTGTACTCTGTAAAACCGCGGCTGCACTGGCTGGCGTTACCCCTGCTGGCAGGCAAGTCGTATGCAGTGGGTCAAAGTTGACGGCAGACGACGCCGGACAAGCCGGCAGGCCCTGCAGGTGTTGCTCCGCTTGCTTGGCTACATTGGCCGCAAAGTCCGACTTGGCCGAGCTTAGATCTATCTGGAAGTCTGGCAGAGGCGTAGTGCCGTTGAGCCAATCATAAGTGCCATCGATTACCGCCTCGGTGTCATTTTGTACCAACTGTGGCGAAAAAGTCTGATTAGCAGCTGCGCGTACCACCGGGTCGGTCAAGGAAACAGTACCGCTGCTGCCAGAGACCTGCTTAGCTTGGTCTAGGAGGCTCGGCACCACGGAGCTATAAATGCCGCTTTTGACCAGGATATGCTTAATGGCCGCCGGCTGGGTTCCAATCCGGGCAAAGCCGACATCTATAGCCACGGTGTAGAGAAGTATTGTAAACAGTGGTACCAAAAGCACCAACAGGAATTTTCTCACAAATTGCATAAGCTTAATTGTAGATTACAGATTGTTTTCTGCCAAATGTGACCTCCTGTATCTGTTACAATACCTGCTGGAAGGGTGCAGGAGCGGTTTAACTGGCTTGTCTCGAAAACAGGTGTGCCCGCAAGGGTACCGAGGGTTCGAATCCCTCCCCTTCCGCCAGCTTAGGCCGTGACTCCAGCTTCCATAATTTACTTATCAGCAAATTACTTCCAGCTTGCACATGTCCTTACGCTTAACCCCATTGCGTAAAGAGCCCCGCAATGGGGGCCCCGAATGATATGATATTTTTATGAGCAACGCAATTATTAGTTTTCTGTTCAGTGCCGGCGCCAGTGCTTGGTTCTACGCCAAGTTTATGCGTACTACTGGGAACAACACCAAAACTGCGGTCATTGCTACTGGAGCTGTCTTCTTAATTATCTTCCTTGTCTTCTTCTCTGTCCTAAGCCTAATCCATAAATAGCCATGCCTGACAGTATTTTTACCAAAATCATCAAGGGCGAAGTCCTCTGCCATAAAGTTTACGAGGATAACTACAGCTTCGCTTTTATGGACAACCATCCAATCCAACCCGGACATGTATTGTTAGTCAGTAAAAACCCAGCTGAAGCGGTCTGGGATCTGCCAAAGGATGATTATCGGGCAATGTGGGATGCTGCCCGAAAAATTGCTGACCGGTTGCGTGAAGTGTTCCCCAACAAAAAACGGATTGGCGTGATGGTAGAAGGCTTAGATGTGCCCCATGCGCATATAAAAATATTCCCGATAGACACAGGAGAGCAATTTAGGGGTATACCTGACCACGATTTATGGGATAGCGACGAAGCCTTGGCCGAAATGGCTGAGAAACTAGCCTTTTAGGCGGCTACGCTTACGCTCCGCCTTATGAGACACCCCTTCGGGGTTTCTCATCGCGCCGGCAAAATGGAATACATTTTGTCGGGCTACTCATCCCGATAAGCTGTAAACTAGCCGTTTAATACATTAGTTCATCTAAACTTCTGGTATCATATGGTTATATGAGGTGGAGTTTTGGGCGGCGCTATGGATGAGAAGGCGCTCGGTAAAAGATTACAACTGGCCCGCAAGCGGGCCGGTTTAACGCAGCAAGAACTTTGCCAAAAAGCCGGGCTTTCCTACTCCACGCTAGCCAAAATTGAGCGTGGTGCTATCCGTTCGCCTTCAGTTTTCACGGTTTCGTCCATTGCCGCCGCAACGGGGGTAACGTTGCAAGATTTGCTGGGTATGCCAGCGCCAAACGCCAACTCCCCTGCCCCGCCGGCCAAAAAACGTTCTAAGACCGGAGTTACGTTCGTTTATCTGGATATCAACGGCACAATGGTTCAGTTTTTCCACTCGGCGTTCGCCGAAATCGCCCGGGCCTGCGGCAAACCCGCCGATCTGGTAGAAACCGTTTATTGGCGCTATAACGATGCCGCTATTAGCGGCCAAATTAGCATAGAGGAGCTCAATATCACTCTAGCCAAGGAGCTGGAGCTAGACGAATTTGACTGGCAAAAATGCTACCTTTCTAGCGTAGAAGCCATGCCCGGCATAGACACCCTAGTGAAGTGGATAGCCGAAAATTACGAAGTCGGCATTTTAAGCAACAATATGCCAGGTTTTATACACGAGCTGACTACCGCCGGTAAAATCCCACAGGTTGGCTTTTCGGCCATAGTCGATTCGTCCAAAGTTGGGGCCATAAAACCCCAGGCCAAGATTTACGAAATTGGCCAACAGATGGCCGCGGTGGAGCCACGGGAAATTTTGCTGATAGACAACGAACGCCCCAACCTTATAGCCGCCGACCGCGCTGGCTGGCAGGTGCTATGGTTTGACGATATGGACCCCGAAGCCAGCATCGCCCGCGCCAAAGAAACCCTAGACTTTTAAGTTATAAAAATAACTGAGAAGGCTAACGGCTAACCCAGTCGGAAACCATTCTCAACTCTTCTGTGATGAGTATTAACTTCTCTGATTGTTCTTTGAGTAGCTTGCGAGATTCGTCAATGAGTTCCTCGGGCGCATTCTTGACATAGGATGAACTTGCCAAACGGGCATTTAGATTTTTGATTGATAAATCTAGTCCCTCTTTGTCCTTTGTGAGCCTATTCAGGTAGTTGTTGCCCATTTCCTTAGTAGAACTGACATAGACTTCATATTTTACAATTGGTAATCGTAGGCCAGCGGGTTCATCGAGCTTTTCAAGATCAGACACATGAGCCAGTCGTTGAATTAAATCTTTACTACTATCGATTAATTCGGAATTTTGATATGCCAATTTTTTTGATCCAATAGCCTTGGCTGTTTTCCTTCCGATTCGCGCAATCTCTTTTATATCTTCAAACTTCTCAACTTCGGTTTTATCGGAATGCATGATTGCTGGCCAGGGCTGGCTCATTAGTAATTCTTTATTCCAACCCAGCTCGTGCCAGATGGCCTCTGTTAAGAAAGGGGCGAACGGGTGAACAAGCTTTAGGGTTTGTTCCAACACGTACGCTAGCATTGGCAAGTTAGGTTCGGTTTTGCTGGCTTCTATGTACCAATCAGCAATGTCGTCCCAAACAAAATGATAAAGGCTATCGTAGGCTTCGCCAAAGCGGAAATTTTGCAAATCTTCATTAATTTTATCTGTAGAAATACTTAACATGTTAAGTATCCAATGGTCGGCAGGGGATTTTGGCGTAGCTCCTTCGCGGCTGTTTTCGCCCACAGCGCCCTCAATGTAGCGGGCAATGTTCCAGAGCTTGTTGGCAAAATTGCGGTTGGCTACGATCTTGCTCATGCCCAACCGCTGGTCGTTCCCTGCCCCATTGCCGCTAACCAACGCCAATCTTAGCGCATCGGTGCCGTATTCTTTAATGACGGTCAAGGGGTCAATAATGGTGTCTGGGTCGCTCTTGCTCATTTTTTTGCCGGCCTCTGTGCGTACTAAGCCATGTAAGTAAACGGTCTTAAACGGTACTTGGCCGGTCACGTAGGTAGTTGCCAGAATCATCCGGGCTACCCAGAAAAACAGGATGTCGTACGCGGTCTCTAAAACATCGGTCGGATGGTAAGTTTTATAGTCCACGCTCTTCTCTAAAAGCTCGCCGAGCGATAAGGAATAATCTTTGGCAAGCTCCGGGTCAATCAGCGTGCTCCACGTCCACAGCGCCGAGCTAAACCAGGTATCTAGGGTGTCCGGGTCGCGCTGCCAACCGTCGCCATCCGGAGGCTGCACTCCCACATAGGCTTCGTCCCCGTCTTTATACCAAACCGGTATTTGGTGGCCCCACCAGATTTGCCGGCTAATGCACCAGTCACGCAGGTTGTCTATCCAGTGATAGTAAAGTTTTTCAAAACGCGGCGGAATGATTTTAATATCGCCGTCCTCTACCACGGCGCGCATAACTTCTTTAAAGCTACGCATCTGGCCTTTCCACTCCATGGCGGGGCGGTTTACGTCCACAAACCACTGCAGCATAATTTGCGGCTCAATAACACCTTTGCCGCGACTGTTAAGAGCAAGACTGTGGGTGTAGTTTTCATCAACACTGACCAACAAACCTTTGTCTTCCAGTCTCTGGACGATTTTAGGCCGGGCTTCTTCAATCGGCATACCGGCAAATTCACCAGCAATTGGCAGTAATTCACCCTTGTAGTCTATAATTTGCTCGCGCTCCAGTCCGTGGCGTTCGGCAATCTCAAAGTCGGTGCGGTCGTGCCAGGGCGTGATGGTCATTACCCCTGTTCCAAAGGTCATGTCTACGGCTTCATCCTTTATTACGGTGGCCTTTACCGGGCCATTAATCCACTCAGCTTCAAAAATGTCGCCGTGTTTATATTGCTTGTAGCGGTCATCATCAGGGTGCATTACCACATATTTGTCGCCGAACTTAGTCTCCGGGCGGGCGGTGCCTATCTGGAACGGGCCATATTGTAAGGTGTAAAACCGCGCTGTTTCCTCTTTGTGGTCAACTTCGTCGTCGGATACCGTAGTTTCTAGGTTTGGGTCCCAGTTGACAATGCGGTGACCCCTATAAATAAGGCCATCGTTATGCATTTTTACGAAGACTTCGTTAACGGAGCGGTTGAGCGATTCGTCTAAGGTATATCGGAACCTGCTCCAATCGGCGCTGGCGCCCATTGCCCGCATCTGTTTAACCATAACTTTGCGGTTGCCGCCGGCAAACTTCTTAACCTCGGCAACAAAAGCCTCGCGGCCGAGTTCGTGTTTGTTGGTCCCCTGCTCTGCCAGCTGGCGCTCTACCACAGTGTTAGTGGCGATTGCCGCGTGATCAGTCCCTGGCAGCCACAGAACGTCTTTCCCCTGTTGCCGGGCGTGCCG